>ENA-UERQ01000038-UERQ01000038.1-human-gut-metagenome-genome-assembly--contig:-NODE-38-length-113860-cov-42.927028_pt1 | contig 113860 bp, 93 predicted proteins | sample MGYA00242986_ERZ507987 | MGnify/ENA primary metagenome ERZ507987 (study PRJEB26167, sample SAMN06115429) | human gut metagenome | host: Homo sapiens | place: China:Chongqing | collected 2015-04-15...
TTCGGCAGGGATTGTAATGGCTTCACGAATTATCGCCACTTCAACTAAAACCCTTGTAACTCAATTCTATCACTATATCTTTCCGCATTTCACTTTTTTGTAGTAACTTTGTCAATTAAAAGATAGTATTTTTGACTCAACCTTGATTCATGGCATTATGGAAAAACAATATAGATATTTTAACCGCGACATAAGCTGGCTTTCCTTCAATCATCGTGTGTTGCTTGAAGCTGATGACGATGATTTGCCATTGTATGAGCGGATAAACTTCATTGCAATTTATTCATCCAATCTGGAGGAGTTCTATAAGGTCCGTGTTGCCGAACATAAAGTTGTTGCTTCCGGTGGAAAAAGCGAAGACATGACTGTAGACCAGGCACATGAGCTGATTCGTAAAATTGCGGAGATAGTCAATGCACAACTGGAAGACAGAATCCGGATTTACGAGCAGAAGATATTGCCCGGACTCCGTCAGAATCATATAATCTTTTATCAGTCGAAAAGGGAAGTGGAAGATTTTCACCGTGATTTTGTACATCGCTTTTTCATGGAGGAAGTATTTCCTTACTTGCAACCGGTAAAGATTGAAAAAGAGAAGGTCAGGATGTTTCTTCGTGATAAACGCCAGTATCTGGCGGTACGGGTACGTTGCCATGAAACAGAACGGATGGAGTATTTCATTATCAAGATGCCATACAGCAAGGTTCCTCGTTTCGTGGAACTTCCCAAACAAGGTGATAATTATTATCTGATGTTTCTGGAGGATATCGTAAAGGCTAATCTTGCTGAAGTTTTTGTCGGCTACGATGTAGATTGCAGCTATTGCTGTAAAATTTCGCGTGATGCGGATGTATTTGTAGATGATGTTCCTTCGGAAAATATGGTGGAGAAACTGAAAGAGAAAGTTAAGAAGCGTAAGATTGGAGCGATAGCACGTTTTGTGTACGATCGTAAGATGCCTGCTGATTTCCTGGAGTTTCTGACCGATGCTTTTTCTATCGACAGTGAGGAACTGGTTCCGGGAGATAAACATTTGAATTTGGAAGATTTGTCTTCACTACCTAATCCGAATCCAGATTTGAAGCCTTTGGCTAAACCGGTTCCGATGAAGCTTTCCGGACTGGAAGGTAAGAATTTTATGTATCGCCGGATAGCTCGTAAGGATTTGATGTTGCATTATCCGTATCATAGTTTCGATCATTTTACACATTTTCTTTACGAGGCCGTTCACGATCCCTTGTGTCGGGAGATTATGATTACCCAATATCGGGTAGCCGAACATTCGGAGGTTATCAATACGCTGATCGCCGCCGCGCAAAACGGTAAACAGGTAACAGTGTTTGTAGAGCTGAAGGCTCGTTTCGACGAAGAAAACAATCTGGCCACGGCCGAACTGATGAAAAAAGCCGGAATCAGGATACTGTACAGTATTCCGGGACTCAAGGTACATGCTAAGGTCGCACTTGTATTACGTTATAATAAAAAAGGGGAACAAATACGTAGCTATGCTTATGTAAGTACAGGAAATTTCAATGAGAAAACAGCTAAGATTTATTCCGATATTGCGTTATTTACGTGCAATCGGGTGATAGTGGAAGATATGCATACGCTGTTCCGTTTTTTGCGTAAGGAAGTGGATGAACCTCGGTTTAAACGTTTGCTGATAGCCCGTTTTAACTTGCTTCCGGAGTTAAAACGTATGATTCATCATGAAATTGCTTTGGCTAAAGCTGGCAGGCAGGGGAGAATTATTCTTAAGATGAATGCTTTACAAGACCTCACCATGATAGACGAACTGTACAAAGCAAGCGAGGCCGGGGTAAAAATAGATCTGATTGTACGAGGAATATGCTGTTTGGTTCCCGGAGAGTCGTTTAGTAGCAATATTCGTGTTACCCGTATTGTCGACAGTTTTCTGGAACATGCCCGCGTATGGTATTTCGGTAATGATGGAGATCCGCGGTTGTTTATCGGTTCTCCTGATTGGATGAGGCGTAATCTGTATCGCCGTATAGAGGCTGTAACACCTGTTTTGGACAAGAGCTTGAAGCAGGAATTAATAGATATGCTCGATATGCAGCTTCGTGCTAACTGGAAAGCTTGCTGGGTAGACAAGGAACTGAAGAATATATTCAAACGTACTCCTGACGAACCGAAAGTACGTGCTCAATATGATTTTTATCAGTATTTGTATAAGAAAAATATTGAGTGAGGATTTGTAGGGAGAGGTTATTCGTTTATTCTGTCTTCTAATAAAGAGTGTGGGTAGTTGATGACATAAATTTTGCCACTATAAGTTACAATTTTAACCAATTCATTTTTATTTATAGCTGCCATATAAAACTTACCTAATTTAGGAGAGTGGAAAGTTCCAACATATCCTAAAAAACCTCCGTTTCCAAGTACTCTAGTAGTATTTGCTAAATCTGTTTTTTTAATAGGCTTAATGCTTTTTATGTCAGTGATTTTTATAGAGCCAAATACTTGTTTTACAATAATAGTTTCCTTTTCAATATAGGTACAATAAGGTGTTTTTAGAATAAAAAAGATGAAAAGTCCAATTGCTAAAATTGTAGGAATAGTAGAATACCATTTGTGTGCATTGATAACATAAGTTATCATGAAATAAATTCCTATTGCGCACAATATTGATATTGTAATAATAGTTTTATCAGGAATAAAAAAAAATTTCATTTTTCAATATTTTTATGATTAATAGTTCCTTCTAATACTCCATAAATGGTTTCTTGCTCTTCTTTTGTTAAATTATTAATATTGGCAATATCTGTGGCTAATTTAATAATAGCATTGTGTAAGTTATTTGTGATATCGTATGTGTGTGTATCGTTTCCTCGAAGTTGCCACAGCTTTATTACATTCTTTTCGGTAACTTGTGTTTGATCTAGTTTTGAGCTGTTTCTAAACTTTTACCCCAATGACCATTGGATACAATTCTTGTCTTAAGACCAAGATTAGCACAAAAACTAATTGCAGATATCAAGTCGTCTTTTAATAAGGTGCATTCTCCACCTGTAAAGACAACAACTTTTATACTAGGGAAAGTGGCTTTACAGGTGGATATATATTCTTTTATTTCTGAGATAGACATTAATCTAGAATATTGTGGACTACAGTTGAAGCAGCAATTTTCACATGCGGCAGTACATTTATATGTAGTAATTAGTGTTAATATTTGAGGATTTATTATATCCATATGAATAGAGAATAGTATAAAATAGATTAATGAATCAATGATTGTGAAAAAATTAAGGAAGCTGTAATTTCAGCTTTACGAATTGTTTGATAAACTCTACAGTACCATCTATTCCTAATACCGAAGAGTCGATGCACAAGTGATAGGTAGCGGCAGCACCCCATGTCTTGTAACTGTAATAATTATAGTAGGATGAACGCTTTTTATCTGCTTTTTCCATCAGTTCTTCAGCTTTTTCTGCGCTGATGTTGTGCAGCTTCATCAGTCTTTCAATGCGCGCTTCGGGAGAAGCCGATACGAAAATGTTGGCACAACGCGGGAAATCGCGTAAAATATAATCTGCACAGCGTCCTACAAACAGACACGACTTTTGTTCTGCCAGATGACGTATCACATCACTTTGTATCTTGAACAGCGAATCGTTGCTTAAATAAGAGTTATATGGATAAGCTCCTTCGGTTATAAAAGGAAAACGTGTTCCGAACAATCCTCCCAAGATGCTTTGCGAAGCTTTCTCGTCTGCTTTCTCAAAGAACTCTTTACATAGTCCGCTTTCTTTAGAAGCCAGATTAATCAGTTCTTTATCGTAGAAAGCTATACCTAAGTCTTTAGCCAGTTTCTCACCAATTTCTTTTCCGCCACTACCCAGTTGACGTCCAAGATTAATGATATAGTGATTATTCATAATGACTGATATTTGGTTCGTAAGGCAAATATAAATAAAAAATTATATATTTTTCATCTCTTGCGAGGAAACCTGAGGCATTTTGCAAAGAAAAATCACAATTTAGTTCATTTGAGCAGCTTTATGTTTGAATTGCTTGAACTGATTGTATAGCATGAAACCGGCTATCAGGCTGGCTAGGATATCGGATATCGGCATACTGAACCAGATTCCGTCTGCTCCCCAGAATAAAGGAAGTATCAGCAGGCATGGGATAAGAATCAGCACCTGTCGGCTTAATGAAAGGATAATGGCCTTTTTTGCCATTCCGATACTCTGGAAAAAGTTAGATGTTACCATCTGGAATCCGATAATCGGGAAGAACATGACAGTTATTCGGAGTCCCCGTGCGGACAGTTCGATCAACTTGCTGTCGGTTGTGAAAGCCGATACGGCAAGTTCCGGCATCAGTTCTCCTACCAGAAAACCGCTGGTGGTGACAATCGTAGCTGCTATTACGGTCAGTTTCATTACATGGTTTACCCGATGAAATTGACGTGCCCCGAAATTGTATCCGGCAATAGGTTGCATACCTTGGTTTAACCCCATGACAATCATTACGAAAAGAAATACAATTCGGTTTACTATACCGAAGGCTCCTATGGCAAGGTCGCCGTCGTACAGTTTCAGCCCTTTGTTGATCAGAATCACTATCATACAAGAGGCTACGTTCATGAAGAAAGGAGCAAGACCGATTCCGATAATATTTTCTACCAACACGCCTTTCAATCGGTAAATACCGCGGCGGAAATGTAAAAGTTCGTTTTTATTGCAAAATATTTTAATTAGCCAGCATAAAGATATAATCTGTGCCAGAATGGTTGCTATAGCTGCTCCACGTATTCCCATACCGAATCCGTAAATGAACAAAGGGTCTAATAGGGTATTGATGACGACGGTCAGTATGGTTGCTGCCATTGCCTTTTGCGGATGGCCGGCAGAACGCAGTACGGAGTTTAGTCCCAGATACATATGAGTAACTACGTTTCCGAGAAGAATGGTTACCATATAGTCGCGTGCATAGGGTAGAGTAACTTCACTGGCTCCGAAAAAGTACAGGATAGGATCAAGAAAAGCAAGTGTCAGTATCGTAAACAAGATACCGATAATCAGGTTTAGGGATACTACATTCCCTAAAATCTGTTGGGCTGTGGAATAATCTTTTTGTCCTAACTTAACAGAAACAAGGGTAGAGGCTCCTACACCTACCAGTGAACCGAAAGCAGCAGCCAGGTTCATCAGAGGGAAAGTAATGGCAAGACCCGAAATAGCCATGGCACCTACTCCATGTCCGATAAAAATACTGTCTACCATGTTATAAAGTGAAGATGCTGTCATCGCGATAATGGCCGGAATGGCATACTGCATCAATAGTTTGCCGATGGGTTGGTTTCCCAGTTCGGTTGCTGTTCCTTTTTGTGTCATAAAACTCTTTTTACGATTAAATTCGCGGTAAAGGTACTTAAAATTCCATACAAGGAAAAAACTTTCTTTATCTTTGCATCATCGAAAGTGTCAGATTTTATGGAACATTCATCTTTATCTTTGCAAGAACTGAACTCACTGGTACGCAAAAGTATTCGTACTTGTCTTCCTGATACTTATTGGGTACAGGCGGAGCTTAGCGATGTGCGGGCAAATTATTCCGGCCATTGTTATCTGGAGTTTGTGCAGAAGGATGCAAAAAGCAATGCCCTGATTGCAAAGGCAAGGGGGATTATCTGGAGTAATGTATATTATCAGCTGAAAGCTTATTTCGAACGGGAAACCGGTCAGGCATTCGTTTCGGGTATTAAGGTATTGGTGAAGGTCAGTGTCGATTTTCATGAACTTTATGGATATTCGTTGACCGTAACAGATATAGATCCTACTTACACGCTGGGTGATATGGCACTTCGCCGGAAAGAAATTCTGAAACGTCTGGATGAAGAGGGTGTCCTGACACTGAATAAGGAACTGGAATTGCCGGAACTTACACAGCGTATCGCAGTTATATCTTCGGCTACAGCAGCCGGTTATGGTGATTTTTGTAATCAATTGGAGAACAACGCCTTTGGCTTTGCTTTCCACTCCCGGTTGTTTCCGGCAGTCATGCAGGGAGAAGCTGTAGAAAGTTCTATTATTTCTGCTCTGGAACGGATCAATGCAGAATGCGACCGTTGGGACGTCGTTGTCATTATCCGTGGAGGAGGGGCTACATCCGATTTGTCCGGATTCGATACGTATGAGCTTGCTACACACTGTGCACAGTTTCCATTACCTGTCATAACCGGCATTGGTCATGAACGTGATGATACGGTACTCGATATGGTATCGCATACACGAGTTAAAACTCCGACTGCTGCTGCCGAGTTTCTGATAAATCATTTGAGGCAGACAGCAGAACGCCTTGAACGCTATACACAATTTATCTATCAGGAACTGCCGGTTTTGTTTACTCGTAAAAAGGAACAGTTTGAGCATTGGGTATCTCGCATTCCTGTACGGGTACAGATGCGCCTCCAGCATGAACATTTCCGTCAGGAAAGACTGACCAAGCAGATACAGATGGGATGGCAGACACGTTTCCTGAAAGAAGAACACCGGTTGCAGATTGACCGTCGTATAGCTACGGCTTTGGAGGTGATTCTACAACGGGAAAAGCATCGTCTGGCACTGATCGAACAACAAGTCAAGGCCTCTTCTCCGGAACTGTTGTTAAAGAAAGGGTACAGTATTACCTTAAAAAATGGGAGAGCGGTAACGGATGCAACACAACTTCTTCCCGGTGATGAAGTTGTTACTAAAGTAGCGAAAGGAGAATTTAAGAGTAAAGTGATATAATTATGGCAACAAAAAAAGAAACTTATACCGAAGCAATGAAACGCCTGGAAGCTATCGTGGCACGAATAGAAGGCAACGAACTCGATATAGACGAGCTGGGCGATAATCTGAAAGAAGCTCAAAAACTGATAAAGTATTGTCGGGATAAACTGTATAAAGCAGATGTTGAAATCAAAAAGATGCTCGATGAGGGTGATAAAGTGGAAAAAAGCTGTGATTAAGTTGGATTTTGCAAATATAAACTTTACTTTTGCTTAAATACCTGTAACGGAATGTAAAACATAAACATTATATTAACAATGAAAGAAATAGATTGGTCTAAACTGTCTTTCGGTTATATGAAGACAGATTACAATGTACGTTGCTACTATCGCGACGGACAATGGGGTGAACTGGAACTTTGTTCGGAAGAAACATTGAATATTCATATGGCTGCTACTTGTCTGCATTACGGACAGGAAGCTTTCGAAGGATTGAAGGCTTATCGTGGAAAAGATGGAAAAATCCGTGTATTCCGTCCGCAGGCTAATGCAGAACGTCTGCAAAGTACTTGTAGAGGTATTCTGATGCCGGAACTGTCGACTGAAAAGTTCTGTGAAGCTGTACGTATGGTTGTAAAGGCAAACGAGCGTTTCATTCCTCCTTATGAAAGCGGTGCATCTCTTTATATTCGTCCGTTGCTGATCGGTACGGGTGCACAGGTAGGTGTTCATCCGGCAAGCGAATATCTTTTTGTCATTTTCGTTACTCCGGTAGGTCCTTATTTCAAAGGTGGTTTTGCAACCAATCCTTATGTTATTATTCGTGAGTTCGACCGTGCTGCTCCGCTGGGAACCGGTACATTCAAGGTCGGTGGTAACTATGCTGCCAGCCTTCGTGCCAATAAGATGGCTCACGATGCAGGTTATGCCAGTGAATTTTATCTGGATGCCAAGGAAAAGAAATATATTGATGAGTGTGGAGCTGCCAATTTCTTCGGTATCAAAGATAACACATATGTTACACCGTTGTCTTCTTCTATTCTTCCTTCTATTACAAACCGCAGCTTGATGCAGCTTGCAGAAGATATGGGTATGAAGGTAGAACGCCGTCCTATTCCGGAAGAAGAACTTGCTACATTCGAAGAAGCAGGTGCATGTGGAACAGCAGCCGTTATCAGTCCGATTGAACGTATCGACGATTTGGAAAACCATAAATCGTATGTCATCGCAAAAGACGGTAAGCCGGGTGCTATCAGTGAAAAGCTTTACAACAAACTGCGTGCTATCCAGTATGGTGATGAAGCAGATCCATACGGATGGGTAATGATTGTAGAGTAAATGAATTATTAACCTTTAAAATCTAATACTATGTTAAAACTTAATTCTGAATTGCGCGCAGCTTCACGTACTACACTGTCGGGTAACTGGACGATAGCTGCACTTGTTACGTTGCTATATTTACTGATAGCAGGAGGTGTTAGTTCTATTCCTAAGGTGGGAACTGTTGTTTCACTTATAATAACGTATCCGCTTGTGTATGGATTTGCCATATTGTTCCTCGACTTGTTCCGCGAAGGAAAACCGCTTGAGATTGGAAAACTGTTTGATGGATTCAAGGATTTCGGAAGAATTTGGGGTACGGGTATTTTAGTTGCTATTTATACGGTGTTATGGACTTGTCTGCTGATTGTTCCGGGTATTATCAAATCGTATTCTTATGCTATGACTTATTATATATTAAAAGATGAACCGGAATTGAAATACAATGCTGCTATCGAAAAAAGTATGAGCATGATGAACGGTTATAAGATGAAGTTATTCTTGCTTGATTTGAGTTTTATCGGCTGGATGATTTTATCTGTATTGACTTTGGGTATCGGATTACTGTTTTTGCAGCCTTATATGTCTACTGCACGTGCAGCTTTTTATGAAGATCTGAAAGCAGAATTGAGCAGTAGAAACGCCAGCGAAGAAGTATAATACGGATAGTTGTAATCATTGCATATATAACGGGCAGGCAGAGAGGTTGGAATCTCTGTCTGCCCGTGGTGTTTTCTGTAGTAAATCTTTTTTGTCCGTTCCGGTGAAAAAACGTAACTTTGTGCCCAAAACAAGAAGAACTCAGTAAAAAATGGGAAAAGGAAAGCTGGCAAAGTTTGCAGATATGGCGGAGTATCCGCATGTGTTCGAATATCCATATTCGGTGGTAGATGATGTTCCGTTCGAGATGAAAGGAAAATGGAACAAGGATTTCTTTAAGAACGATAATCCGATTGTATTGGAATTGGGTTGCGGTCGCGGTGAATATACCGTGGGACTGGCACGACGTTATGCCGACAAAAACTTTATCGGAGTAGATATAAAAGGTGCACGTATGTGGACAGGAGCTACCGAAGCCTTGAATGAAGGATTGAAAAACGCTGCTTTTCTGCGTACCAATATCGAAATTATCGACCGCTTCTTTGCTCCGGGAGAAGTGAGTGAAATCTGGCTGACTTTCTCTGATCCGCAGATGAAGAAGGCTACCAAGCGACTTACTTCTACCTATTTCATGAACCGTTACCGTAAGTTTCTTGTGCCCGACGGACTGGTACATCTCAAGACCGACAGTAATTTCATGTACACTTACACCAAATACATGATAGAAGCCAATAATCTGCCGGTAGAGTTTATCACCGATGACCTGTACCATTCGGGTATGGATGATGATATTCTGAGTATCCGTACCTATTACGAACAGCAATGGCTGGATCGTGGCTTAAATATAAAGTACATCAAGTTCCGTCTGCCTCAGGAAGGAGAGTTGCAGGAACCGGATGTAGAAATTGAACTGGATGATTATCGCAGTTACAACCGCAGCAAACGCAGCGGGCTGAAAACAAGTAAATAATAATAATAATTTGAGATATTATGACACTTTATCCAAAACTTATTCTTGATGCGCTGGCAACGGTGCGTTATCCGGGAAATGGAAAGAATATTGTAGAAGCCGAAATGGTGGCCGATAATATTCGTATTGACGGGATGAAGGTGAGCTTCTCATTGATATTCGAGAAACCGACCGATCCGTTTATGAAATCGGTAGTTAAATCTGCCGAAACTGCTATTCATACTTATATATCAAAGGATGTAGAAGTGACGATTGCTACAGAAAGTCGTCAGGCTGCCCGTCCGGAACCGGGAAAGATGCTTCCGCAGGTAAAGAACGTGATTGCCGTTTCTTCCGGTAAGGGTGGAGTAGGAAAGTCTACCGTAGCGGCCAATCTGGCAGTAGCACTTTCGAAACTGGGTTATAAAGTAGGTTTGCTCGATGCGGATATCTTCGGACCTTCTGTACCTAAAATGTTCCAGGTAGAAGATGCTCGTCCTTATGCTGAAATGGTAGATGGTCGTGATTTGATTGTTCCGATTGAAAAGTATGGTATCGAACTGCTTTCTATCGGCTTCTTTGTCGATCCGGATCAGGCTACTTTATGGCGTGGAGGTATGGCTAGCAATGCCTTGAAACAGCTGGTCGGTGATGCCAAATGGGGCGATTTGGATTATTTTATTCTCGATACTCCTCCGGGAACAAGCGATATTCATCTGACTTTGCTTCAGACGTTGGCTATTACAGGAGCTGTTATCGTCAGCACTCCTCAGCAGGTTGCTCTTGCCGATGCACGCAAAGGTATCAATATGTACATGAACGATAAGGTAAACGTACCTATTCTCGGACTGGTAGAGAATATGTCGTGGTTTACTCCAGCAGAGCTGCCTGAAAACAAATATTATATTTTCGGAAAAGAAGGAACAAAGAAACTGGCCGAAGAACTGAATGTTCCGTTGCTGGGACAGATTCCTATCGTACAGAGTATCTGTGAAAACGGAGATAAAGGTACACCGGTTGCGCTGGATGAAAACTCTGTGACCGGACAAGCTTTCCTTGAACTAGCACGTAACGTTGTAGCACAGACTGAAAAGCGTAATGCCGAACTAGATCCGACTCAGATTGTAAAAACGCATAAATAAGAATATCTTTATAACAGATATTGAAAGGAAAACACCATCTTTTGCATGTGCAGAAGATGGTGTTCTCTTTTTAGAGGTATGGTGTACTGAAAACATCAGCATGTTTTTGAAAAATATGGGCAAAAGTTCTGTAAAACATCAGCATCTTTTGGGGAAAACATGAGCATCTTTTAGAAGAAACATCAGCATGTTTTTTTAACGTGTATGAAATCAGTTGTGGATATGAGGTATTTTGCAATGTCAGCACCCTCAAGAGCTAGTAAGTTTATTTTCCGGTCAAGCCCTCCTGCATATCCCGTCAGGTTACCGTTACTTCCTATTACACGGTGGCAAGGAATGATAATACTGATAGGGTTGTGTCCTACTGCTCCTCCTATAGCTTGTGCCGACATGCTTGAAATACCTTTCTGTCGTGCTATTTCTTGAGCAATATCTTTATAAGTAACTGCTTCTCCGTAAGGTATCTGTTGCAGGATTTTCCATACAGCAATTCGGAAGGGTGTGTCATTCAGCTGGAGAGCAGGGGTAAAGTCAGGTTTCTTTCCACTGAAATAGCAATCCAGCCATTCGGATGTTTGGTGAAAAACGGGAAGATCTTTTTCTTGAGTGCAATTGGCCAGCGTACGTGCAAAAAACTTTTGGCCTTCGAACCATAAACCGGTGAGGCATGTTCCGTTACTGGCTAAAGTGATCTGTCTGAGTGGAGAATTATAATGGCTGGTGTATTCCATAGATAGAAAAGCAGAAAATAAAAAGAAGAGATAAAACAATCTTCCCTGTTACGTGGCGACAGAAGATGTTTTATCTCTTCGTGTATAATGAATGGAATTGGTTTCTTAGATGTTCTTTACTTTAATCAAGTATTCGGCAATCTGTACAGCATTCAGCGCAGCACCCTTCTTTATCTGGTCACCAACAATCCAGAATGTCAGACCGTTTTCGTCTGCAAGATCCTTACGGATACGTCCTACATATACAGGATCTTTACCTGCGAGGAACAACGGCATCGGATATTCTTTCTTTTCAGGATTATCCATCAGTACCAGACCTTCTCCTTCAGCAAAAGCCTGACGAGCTTCTTCTACAGAAACCGGACGTTCTGTTTCTACCCAGATGCTTTCTGAGTGAGAACGAAGAGCCGGAACACGTACACAAGTTGCGCTTACTTTTACGTCAGAGTGCATGATCTTACGTGTTTCGTTGAACATTTTCATTTCCTCTTTAGTATAACCGTTGTCGGTAAATACGTCGATTTGAGGTATCAGGTTGAACGCAAGCTGGTAAGCGAACTTTTCAACAGTTACAGGTTCGCCGGCAAGTACCTGACGGTATTGTTCGTAGAGTTCGTCCATTGCAGCTGCACCAGCTCCACTGGCAGCCTGATAAGTAGAAACATGTACACGTTTGATATGTGACAGTTTTTCGATAGCCTTCAATGCTACCACCATCTGTATAGTAGTACAGTTCGGGTTAGCGATAATACCACGCGGACGGTTTAAAGCGTCTTCAGCATTTACTTCGGGTACTACCAAAGGAATATCAGCATCCATACGGAATGCACTTGAGTTGTCTATCATTACAGCGCCGTATTTGGTGATAGTTTCGGCAAATTCCTTAGAAGTACCTGCTCCTGCAGAAGTGAAGGCAACATCAACACCTTTGAAGTCATCATTGTGTTGCAGCAGTTTCACTTCGATTTCTTTTCCGCGGAACGTGTATTTTCGTCCTGCACTGCGTGAAGAACCGAATAATAACAATTCGTCTATCGGAAAATTTCTCTCATCAAGCACACGCAGGAACTCCTGTCCTACTGCTCCGCTTGCACCAACAATAGCTACTCTCATTTTCTTTTACAAATTCTTAAACTGTTAATACTTACATTTTCTTACTGTGCAGACTGTTTTATCTTCTCTTTGTTAAGAAACTTATTTGTTTTTGAAACGATGTGTTTCGTCTGCCAATATTTCCGATTGCAAAAATAAAACATTCTGAATTATTAATACGGAAAATAGGAAGTTTTTTTGTATTTTTGTTTCTAAAATGAAATAGTAACGCCTATTTATGAAAGAAGTGCTCGATTTTGTAAACTTTGATTTTCATCTTCCTGTCACCGACCCTACGTGGATTTTTTTCCTGGTGCTGGTTATTATATTGTTCGCTCCCATTGTTTTGGAACGGTTGCGTATTCCTCACATTATCGGTATGATTCTGGCGGGAGTCGTTATCGGTGAGCATGGATTCAATATATTGGCACGTGACAGCAGTTTTGAGCTGTTTGGCAAGGTGGGACTTTATTATATCATGTTCCTTGCCGGACTCGAAATGAACATGGAGGATTTTAAGAGCATTCGTGTAAAGGCTACCGTGCTGGGACTGCTGGCTTTTATTTTTCCGTTGGGAATAGGTATATGGACCAATCTTCACCTGCTTGGTTATAGTCTGGCTACTTCGGTTTTGCTGGCCAGTATGTATGCGTCGCATACGTTGATTGCTTATCCTATTGTAATCCGCTATGGCATTAACCGTCAGCGGGCTGTAAGCATTGCCGTGGGAGGTACTGCTGTGACAGATACACTGACATTGCTGGTTCTGGCAGTAGTGGGAGGTATGTATAAGGGTGAAACTTCCGAAATGTTCTGGATATGGCTGGTGCTGAAAGTTGTTGTGCTGAGCGTAGTCATTATGTATGCTTTCCCTCGTATCGGACGGTGGTTCTTCCGTCGTTACAGTGACAATGTAGTGCAGTATATCTTTGTAATGGCAATGGTTTTCCTCGGAGCCGGACTGATGGAGTTTGTGGGAATGGAAGGTATTTTGGGTGCTTTTCTTGCCGGTCTGGTATTAAACAGGCTGATACCTCATGTTTCTCCGCTGATGAGTCATCTGGAGTTTGTAGGAAACGCTTTGTTTATTCCTTATTTCCTTATCGGTGTGGGAATGTTGATCGACGTAAATGTCTTGTTCGGTCATATAGATTCTGTCAAGGTAGCTGTAGTGATGATTATTGTTGCACTGTTGGGTAAATGGATTGCTTCATGGCTTACACAGAAGATATATAAGATGCGTGCTTTGGAGCGTGAACTGATGTTCGGCTTGAGCAATGCACAGGCAGCTGCTACACTGGCAGCCGTACTGGTGGGATATAATATCATTCTTCCCAATGGAGAACGTCTGTTGAACGAAGATGTACTGAATGGAACAATCTTACTTATTCTGGTGACCTGTGTGGTTAGTTCGTTTATTACAGAGCATGCAGCCAAACGTATTGCAATGGACGATGCGGAAGTGAGTGACGAGAAGGCTCAGGAAAAAGAAAAATTCCTGATTCCAGTAGCAAATCCTGAAACGCTGGAAAGTCTGATGAGTCTGGCTATGGTGGTACGCGACGAAAAGCAGCCGGATAATCTGGTAGCTCTAAACGTAATCAACGATAATAACGGTTCGGTAAAACAGGAAATGCGTGGCAAACGCAGTCTGGAACGTGCAGCACAGATAGCGGCTTCGACCAGCGTAAGGCTGAAAACCGTATCGCGTTTCGACTTGAATATTACTACCGGTATCTTGCATACTGCGAAGGAATACGAAGCGACGAATATCATCATTGGTCTGCATTGTAAAATGAGTATCGTCGATTCTTTCTTTGGTAATCTGACAGAAAATCTGCTGAAAAATACTTATCTGCAAGTGATGGTAGCACGCTTCCTGATTCCTGTCAATACGTTGAGGCGTATTATTGTGGCTGTACCTCCGAAAGCTGAGTTCGAACACGGATTTATGAAATGGATAACTCACATGTGTCGTATGAGCAGCCGGTTGGGATGTAGGGTACACTTCTATGCTCATCCCCAGACATTGGGTTATATACGTGGATATATACAGAAAAAGCATAAGGATACGCGTGTGGCTTATTCTGAGCTGGAGGACTGGGATGACTTGCTTCTTTTGACCGGACAGGTGAACTATGATCATTTGCTGGTAATCATCAGTGCACGCCGTGGCTCTATCTCATATGATTCAGCTTTTGAGCGATTGCCGATGCAGATATCTAAATATTTTAATAATAACAGCATCATGTTGCTTTATCCCGAACAGAAGGGTGATCCGAATGAAAGTCTGTCGTTCTCCGATCCGCGCGGATGGGCTGAAACACAATATTATGATAAGGTGGGCAACTGGTTCTATAAATGGTTTAAAAAGAATTCATGAGCGAAGATAGTAAGGCCTGGCAGCAACGCACCGAGTTGTTGTTGGGAAAAGATAAGACCGACCGTTTAAGACAGGCACATGTACTGGTGGTCGGACTCGGAGGAGTGGGAGCCTATGCAGCGGAAATGATTTGCCGTGCTGGAGTAGGCCGGATGACTATTGTAGATGCCGATACAGTACAACCCAGCAATATTAACAGGCAGCTCCCTGCTACACACTCTTCACTAGGCAGACAGAAGGCTGAGGTTCTGGCAGAGCGTTTTCTCGATATAAATCCGGAACTTCAACTTACGGTATTGCCAGTGTATCTGAAGGATGAAGCAATACCTGAACTGCTTGACAGTGCCAAATTCGACTTTGTGGTTGATGCAATTGATACGGTAGCTCCCAAGTGTTATCTTATTTACCATGCCTTGCAGCGTGGTATTAAGATTGTAAGCAGCATGGGGGCCGGAGCCAAACGAGATATTACGCAGGTGCGTTTTGCTGACTTATGGGAAACTTATCATTGCGGACTGAGTAAGGCAGTGCGTAAACGTTTGCAGAAAATGGGAATGAAACGTAAGTTGCCGGTAGTGTTCAGTACCGAACAGGCAGATCCGAATGCTGTTATACTGGTAGACGATGAACAGAATAAAAAGTCTACAGCCGGAACAGTGAGCTATATGCCCGCCGTATTTGGCTGTTATCTGGCAGAATATGTAATACGAAAATTGTAGAACGATGATTCAGTTGGAAGGAATAACCAAGAGCTTTGGTTCACTGCAGGTATTGAAAGGGATAGACCTTATAATAAATAAAGGAGAAGTAGTAAGTATTGTCGGACCTAGCGGGGCAGGAAAGACTACCTTGCTTCAGATAATGGGTACGCTCGATAAACCTGATAGCGGAAGGATAGTGCTGAATGATACGGAAGTAAACCGTCTGAAAGAGAAAGAACTGTCGGCTTTCAGAAACAAGGAAATCGGATTCGTTTTTCAGTTTCATCAGCTGTTGCCTGAATTTACGGCATTGGAGAATGTAATGATTCCTGCTTTAATTCAGGGAATTTCTGCTTCTGAGGCAAAGAAAAATGCCCGTGAAATGTTGGATTTTCTGGGACTTGCCGAACGTGCCTCGCACAAACCGGCTGAACTGTCGGGAGGAGAAAAACAGCGTGTTGCCGTAGCGCGTGCACTGATAAATCATCCTTCTGTCGTACTGGCAGATGAACCTTCTGGCAGTCTGGATACACAGAATAAGATTGAACTTCACCGCTTGTTCTTCGATTTGCGTGATAAACTGGGACAGACTTTTGTTATTGTAACCCACGATGAGGAACTGGCTGCGCAGACTGACCGTACAATTCACATTGTAGATGGAATGATAAAATAGCAAGCTACATCTTTACATATGCAGATTTGCATCAGAATTGACTTTGAACAGTCTTTTCTGATGCAAATCTTTTTTATAAAATCCATTTAGAATGACAGATGAACTACCTCAGGGTTGTGGTCAGACAAGAATTGTCCGGCTTCTTCAGCTTCTTGAGGAATATAGCTGCTTTCAACTTTGATCTGTGGGGTAACAAAGATGAAGTCAATCTTGTCGCAAGAGTCGGCAGGGATACGTCCGAAGTCGTGGAAGGTGTAATCTACTCCTTCGCGTTGTGCAGCTTCTTTATACGCATCTTTCAGTACAAACTCATTGGTTGTTATAGTTTCATAAGCTTCCGACTGGTCTGTTACGTTGAAATCTCCAGTCAGTACAGCCGGCTGATCGCCCACAATTTCTTTAATTTTTTCAATGATCAGCAGGGCTCCTTTTCTTCTGGCTTCCGTTCCTACATGGTCGAAATGGGTATTTACTGCCATAAAGATCTTTCCGGTTTTCTTGTCCTTCAGTTTTGCCCATGTTGCAATGCGGCTGCAAGCTCCGTCCCATCCGATAAATCCTACACTGTCCGGATATTGTGAGAGCCAGAAAGTGTTACTGTCGAGTACTTCGAAGCGGTCTTTCTTGTAGAATAGAGGTGAGTATTCTCCCTTTGTTTTTCCATCTTCACGTCCTACACCAACTTCTGCGTATTCTGGCAGGCGTGATTTTAAATCCTCCAGCTGATTGTGAAGAACCTCTTGCATACCAACGATGTCGATGTCCTGTGATTTGATGAATTGAGCTACATTGTCTTTCCGGTATTGCCAGTTGTTCAGGCTGTCGCCTGGATTATCATAACGGATGTTGAATGTTCCCCAAGTAACTTCTGTAGGCTGTTGTTGAGTTGTGCACGAAAGAGTGGCGACAGAAAGTGAAGCTGCCACGATTCCCAAAGTGAAAAGTGAGTGTTTCATAGAATAAAAAATTTAATGATATGCTATATGTTGTTTTTCGTTTGAAAATGTTCCGCTAAGTAAAACAATTATATGATGTTTTTCACTTATAGGCGGAATAAATTTTCTGATAAAAATAACCATAAAACTTTATTTCATGACTTTCAGACTTAGCAAATGTAGTCAATAGGTTTGTCAGACTTTCTTTTGTAGCTCTCATTTGTCGGGTATATAAGTTTTTTGTGCTATCTTTGGCAGAAATAAGTGATTGTTATGAGTCATATACAGTTAGGAAGATATAATCAGTTGGAAGTTGTTAAGGAAGTTGATTTCGGCATGTACCTTAATGGTGATGAAGATGGCGAAATATTGCTTCCCAAGCGTTATGTGCCTCAGGGATGTAAACCGGGCGATGTGCTGAACGTGTTCATTTATCTTGATATGGATGAGCGCTTGGTAGCTACTACGCTGGAGCCCTATGTTCAAGTAGGAGAATTTGCCTGTCTGGAAGTAGCATGGGTAAACCAGTATGGTGCATTTCTGGATTGGGGACTGATGAAGGACCTTTTTGTTCCGTTCCGTGAACAGAAGGCCAAGATGCAGAAAGGAGGACGATATCTGGTGCATGTACATCTGGATGAGGAAAGTTACCGTATTGTGGCATCGGCTAAGATAGAGCATTATCTGTCGAAGGAACGTCCTGAGTATAATCAGGGTGATGAAGCTGAGGTGCTTGTATGGCAGAAAACCGATTTGGGATTCAAGGTTATTGTAGATAACAAATATTCGGGCATGTTGTTTCATAATGAGATTTTCCAGCCGCTGGAGCCGGGAATGCGTTTGCATGCTTATGTGAAACGTGTGCGTGAAGATGGAAAAATAGACCTGGAACTTCAGAAAAGAGGAGTGAAGAAGGTCGATGATTTTGCAGAACTTCTGTTGCAGTATATCAAAGATAACGACGGATATACACCGATAAATGACAAGACAGATGCCGAACAGATATATAATACGTTCGGGGTAAGCAAGAAGACATTTAAGAAGGCTGTCGGAGATTTATATAAAAAGCGTCTGATAGTATTGGAAGATGACGGTATAAGGCTCGTAAAAGAATAACTACCTCATAAAAAAACTCCTTCATGTTTTCATGAAGGAGTTTTTTATATATATAACTTCTATTTATCAGATTGATAATTCGTGGAGAACATTGACAAGTTCATGGTCGATAGGCTTGTCGTTTTTGATAGCCTTTGTAAACGGAACATAAACAATCTGGTCATTTTCTATACCGATCATTACATTGCGCTGTCCTTCCATCAAAGCCTGAATACTTGCTACACCCATTCGGCTGGCAATGATACGGTCGTGTGCAGTCGGTTTACCACCACGTTGCAAGTGTCCCAGAATAGTTACACGTACATCATATTGCGGATATTCGTTCTTTACACGTTCTGCATAATGCATAGCTCCACCTGTGATTTCACTTTCGGCTACCAGTACGATAGAGCTGCTCTTTGATTTACGGAATCCGTTCTTAATGAACTCTTCCAGCTGGTCGACTTCTGTATTGAATTCAGGAATGATTGCAGCTTCGGCACCTGCTGCAATAGCTCCGTTCAGCGCCAGGAAGCCGGCGTCGCGCCCCATAACCTCTACGAAGAACAAACGTTCGTGTGAAGTTGCAGTGTCGCGGATTTTGTCGACTGCATCCAGAATTGTGTTCAGAGCTGTATCATATCCGATTGTTGTATCTGTTCCGTACAAATCGTTATCGATTGTTCCAGGCAATCCGATACAAGGAACATCGAATTCTTGTGCCAGCAGACGTGCTCCGGTAAGTGAACCGTCACCACCGATGACTACCAGTGCGTCAATGCCTTCACGCTGCATGGTTTCGTAAGCTATTTTACGTCCTTCCGGAGTCTTGAATTCCTGACAGCGTGCAGTTTTCAGGATAGTACCTCCCTGCTGTATGATATTGCTGACATTTTGGGTTTTGAACTCTTGAATTTCACCGGTGATGAGGCCTTTGTATCCTCGATAAATACCTTTTACGGTCAGTCCGTTGTATATAGCCGAACGAGTGACGGCGCGGATTGCAGCATTCATTCCAGGAGCATCGCCACCTGAAGTCAAGATACCAATACATTTAATAATTCCCATATGTTATTTCTTTATTAAAATCTTTTGGAGCAAAAGTATTAAAAAACTAGTTTACAAGCAAATAAAAGTCTGTATTTTTGGATGTCAAGAATACGACAAAATTGTTTCTCGGCAGGCTTCCATCAACCATTTCGGTGTGGAGGTTGCCCCACATATTCCGATGGACTGCACGCCTTCCAGCAGTTTCCGGTCGATTTCCTCTGGTCGGTCTATCTGATAAGAATTAGGATTTACCTTGAGACATTCCTGAAACAAAATCTTCCCGTTTGAACTTTTATGTCCGCATACAAAGAATACCAGATCGTGGCGGGCTGCAAACTTGCGTATATCAGGCATGCGGTTTGCTACCTGACGGCATATTGTATCGTAATACTGAAAAGTCGCATTGGGTGAAATATGTTCTTGAATGTATGCAACGATCTGCCGGAATTCATCCAGTGACTTGGTTGTCTGTGAGTACAGACGGATGTCTTTGCTGAAATCAAGCTTCTCGGCTTCTTCCAGATTTTCTATAATGATAGCCTGACCGTTGGTCTGGCCTACCAGTCCCAATACTTCAGCGTGTCCGTTTTTCCCGAATATTACGATTTGTTTTTCCCGTCCTTCCGGATTTGGAGTGTCGAATTCTTGTTTGATTCGCTTCTGCAGGCGAAGTACGACAGGGCAGGTTGCATCAATAAGTTCTATATTGTTCTGTTTAGCCAGTTCGTAGGTGCGGGGAGGTTCTCCGTGAGCACGGAGCAGAACTTTGGTGTTTTTAAGTCGTGCAAACTCCTCGTGGTCGATTGTATTCAGTCCCAGTTGTTTGAGGCGTTCACATTCACGTCCGTTATGCACAATGTCTCCCAGGCAATAAAGCGTATCGCTCTTTGCCAGTTCCTCTTCTGTCTTCCGGATAGCAGTAGTTACTCCGAAACAGAAGCCTGATCCTTCGTCTATTTCTACTTTAAGCATGAGTTGCCTGAAGATATTGATTCATAAGCCATTCTTTCTGTTCTGCAATAGTCATGTTGCTGTTGTCCAGCAGTATTGCATCGTCTGCTTTGCGCAAAGGACTTACTTCACGCGTCTGGTCTATGCGGTCGCGCTCTTCTACGTTATGCAGGATATCTTCGAAAGACGCTTCCTGTTCTTTGGCTTTCAGTTCGTCATAGCGTCGCTGTGCACGAATTTCGGCAGATGCAGTGACGAATATTTTCAGTTCTGCATCAGGAAATACCGCTGTGCCGATATCTCTTCCGTCCATTACGATACCTTTTTCTTTACCAAGTTCCTGCTGCTGGCGTACGAGAGCCTCACGTACAAATCCCAAAGCTGCAACAGGGCTGACATGTGAGGATACCTCTAATGTCCGGATCTGGTTTTCTACATCCGTTCCGTTCAGAAATGTGCGAGGACGTCCGCTTTCTGTATCTAGACGGAATGATATATGAATATTGCTCATCTGCTGCTTTAGCTTATCTTCATCGATGCTTCCATCCGCTAGGAAAAGTCCGTGCTCGATACAGTAAAGAGTAACAGCCCGGTACATTGCTCCGCTGTCTATATATATATAACCGATTTCTTTAGCCAGATCTTTTGCCATTGTACTTTTTCCGCAGGAAGAAAACCCGTCGATTGCAATGATGATTTTGTTCATACCTTATTTATTATAGAGTTAAAAAGAATCAGAAGTCAAAGATAGTCTATTTTCGTGACAGATAGTACGGAATGAACGTATTTTGCAATTTTTCACCCTTATCTTGTTGCATATTCGAAGATTTGCACTACATTTGCCGAACAGAGAATTTATTAACCTATAAAAGTTTTTTTATGGAAATTAAAAAATCGCCGAAAGCCGATCTTGAAGGCAAGAAGACCACTGGTTTACTGATCGGGCTCGTGCTGATATTGGCAGCAATGTTCGTTGCGTTTGAATGGACCAAACGTGATGTCGTAATCACTGCCGATAGTGGTATTGTAGATGTGCCTTTTGAAGAAGAAATGGTTCCTATTACGGAACAGGAAGAACCAAAACAAGCTCCTCCACCTCCCGAAGCACCGAAAGTAGAAGAAGTTTTGCAGATTGCAGAAAATGATGCAGATGTAGAAGAATCTACTATTCAGTCTAACGAAGATAAAGGTGAAGCTATTGACATCAAGTATGTACCTGAAGTCGTAGAAGAAGAGGAAGTTGAAGAACAGCAGATCTTCCAGGTAGTAGAAGAAATGCCGGAATTCCCGGGTGGTATGGCAGAATGTTTGAAGTTCTTGGCTAAGAACATCAAGTATCCGACTATCGCACAGGAAAATGGTGTACAGGGACGTGTTATCGTACAGTTCGTTGTAAACCAGGATGGTTCTATCGTCGATCCGGTTGTTGTTCGTAGTGTTGACCCGTATTTGGACAAGGAAGCACTTCGCGTGATCCAGATGATGCCGAAGTGGAAACCAGGTAAGCAGCGTGGTAAAGCTGTACGTGTAAAATATACCGTACCTGTAACATTCAAGTTGCAGTAAGCTTTTCCTAGATAATATTGTTTAGGCACGGATTGCGCAGAATTGAAAACTGTGCATTCGTGCCTAAAAATTTTTTATAACCTTAATAAAAAGAAAAATCATGGAGCAACAGACTTCAAAAGAATTATTGAAGCAAATTCATGCTTATGTCGAATCATTGCCTTATTCTCATGAACCTAAAGGATTGTACGACCCGATAGAATATGTGTTAGGGCTGGGAGGTAAAAGACTGAGACCGGTGTTAATGCTGCTTGCCTATAACCTGTTTAAGGAAGATGTACAGGTGATATTCTCTCAGGCTGCGGCAATAGAAACTTATCATAACTTTACGCTTTTGCATGATGACTTGATGGATAAAGCGGATATGCGCCGTGGAAAACCTACCGTTCATAAAAAATGGGATGAAAATACAGCTATTCTTTCCGGAGATGCAATGCTGATACTTTCTTTTCAGTTTATGATGCAGGGGTGTCCGGTAGAATATACACATCAGGTTATGGATATCTTCTCACGTACGGCTCTGGAAGTTTGTGATGGACAGCAATGGGATATGGAATTCGAATCCAGAGAGGATGTGACTGTTGATGGATACATGGAAATGATTCGTTTGAAAACTTCAGTTCTGCTTGCCGGTGCTTTAAAGATTGGAGCGGTGCTTGGAGGAGCTTCGGAAAAAGATGCACAGTTGCTTTATGATTTTGGTATACAGATAGGGCTTGCTTTCCAATTGCAGGATGACTATTTGGATGTATATGGTGATCCACTGGTATTTGGCAAAAATATCGGAGGTGATATTTTATGTAATAAGAAAACGTTTATGCTGATAACAGCATTGGAAAAGTCGGATGACAAGACACGTGCTTCCTTGCAAGAATGGTTGAAAGCTGAAGACTATGTACCAGCCCAGAAGATAGAAGCTGTTACTGCTATATATAATAAGGTGGGCTTGCAGAATATATGCCGAGATAAGATAAATGAATATTATCATGAAGGAATGAGGCTGCTGAAAGAGGTGAACGTGGAAGAAGAATACAAGAAAAATCTGTCTGATTTTGTAATGAGTTTGATGGAACGTAATTTATAACGTTTAATAAATAAGCAATATGGTAGCTTTAATCGATACACATACACATCTTTTTGCAGAAGAGTTTGATGAAGATCGTGAGTTGGCAATTATTCGTGCTACAGAGGCAGGAGTGACACGTCTTTTTATGCCGAATATAGATGATACTTCAGTAGAAGCTATGTTGGCTTTATGTAACTCTCACGATGGGTGCTACCCTATGATTGGTTTTCATCCGACTTCGGTAGATGAAAACTGGAAAGAGCGTCTGGGTACGGTAGAAAAATGGTTGCGCTCGGAGCAAGTTTTCTATGGTATCGGAGAGGTAGGGATGGACTTATACTGGGATAAGACATTTAAAAAAGAGCAGATGGAGGTACTCGATATTCAGGTGAAATGGGCTCTTGAGTATGATTTACCGCTGATTATTCACTGTCGTGAGGCTTATCCGGAGTTGCTTGAAGTTCTGGAACCCTATCGTAAAACATCACTTACCGGAATATTTCATAGTTTTACCGGTACAATAGAGGACGCACATAAGCTGATGGAGTATTCCGGATTTATGTTTGGCATAAATGGAGTCGTAACTTTTAAGAAAAGTATTTTGCCGGAAGTTTTGAAATCTGTACCTTTGAAGCGTTTAGTCCTGGAAACAGATTCACCTTATCTGGCACCAGTTCCTTATAGAGGAAAGCGCAATGAAAGTGCATACCTGGTAAAAGTGGCCGAAAAACTATCCGAAGTGTATGATGTTTCCTTGTCGGAAATAGGTCGTGTGACCTCGGAAAACGCGCTGAAAGTTTTTAAAAATGCCGAGAATAGTTTTTAAAGTTTATTAATTTTAGGGGTATAAATAAACTTTTGGCTAGTGAATGTTATGTAAGACGAAAAAAAAGAATACATTTGTGGCTGAAATCGCTTGCCGTTCGCATTTTTATTTGTAATTTGCGTTCGATTTAAGAAAAAGGCTTTCAAGCGAGGTCATGAGGAGAGGTGCTCGAGTGGTTGAAGAGGCACGCCTGGAAAGCGTGTATACGCCAAAAGCGTATCACGGGTTCGAATCCCGTTCTCTCCGCAGTGAGAAAAAGATGAAACAATTAAAAACAATTTATAACTATTAATTATTTAATCTTAAAAATTAGACACACAATGAAAAAGTTATTTGCAATTCTTGCAGTGATGGGAGTCCTCTCATTTGGAATGACTCAGACAGCTATGGCTCAGGATTCTACAGCTACAGCAGCTCCAGAACAAACAGAACAGGTTGCACCTGCTGCAACTGAAGAAGTAGCTACTGCTACAGTTGAAGAAGGCAGTATGCACAAAGAGTTGAAAACTAAGTTTATCGAAGGTGACGCTGGCTTTATGTCATTGGTTGCTATCGCATTGGTACTTGGTTTGGCTTTCTGTATCGAACGTATCATTTACTTGAGCTTGGCAGAAGTTGACGTTAAAAAATTGATGGCTAAAGTTGAAGTAGCTTTGGAAAAAGGTGATGTAGAAGGTGCTAAGACTATTTGCCGTAACACTCGTGGTCCTGTTGCTTCTATCTGCTATCAGGGTCTGATGAGAATCGACGAAGGTGTAGACGTTGTTGAACGTTCTGTAGTATCTTACGGTGGTGTTCAGGCTGGTTACCTTGAAAAAGGATGTTCTTGGATTACACTGTTCATCGCAATGGCTCCGTCTTTGGGATTCTTGGGTACTGTAATCGGTATGGTTATGGCGTTCGATAATATCCAGCGTGCAGGTGATATCTCTCCGACAGTTGTTGCTGGTGGTATGAAAGTTGCGTTGATCACTACTATCTTCGGTTTGATTGTAGCATTGATTCTTCAGGTATTCTATAACTACATTCTTTCTAAGATTGAAGCTATCACAAGCCAGATGGAAGATTCTTCTATCACATTGCTTGATATGATCATGAAATACAACTTGAAATACAAAAAATAATTTTTGAACAATGGCTAAATTATCATACAAAGTTTCTTACTACGTATTCTATGTCTGCATCGCCCTTATCTTGGTTGTGCTTGGCATGTTCTTCGGAGTAGGATACAACGAAACAAATGCAGCAGGTTTGGTTGAACCTGCTAATACGCCAGCTCTGATGTACTTAATGTACGGAATGTTTGCTGTGACTGTTATTGCTACACTTATTGGTGCTATCGCTCAGTTTGGTGGAGCATTGAAAGATAATCCGAAAGGCGCTGTTAAATCTTTGCTGGGATTGATCTTATTGGTTGTACTGTTAATCGTAACTTACAATATCGGTTCTTCTGAAACTGTTGTTTTAGGTGACGGATCTGAATATTCAGATGTAACAATGTTGAAAGTTTCTGATATGTTGCTTTACTCTACTTATGTATTGTTCGGTATTGCAGCTATCGGTACATTGATTAACTTGTCTGGTATCTTTAAAAAGTAATTATCATTGAAGTTTAATTAAACGAAGTAAGTAAAAATGGCAAAAAGGAATAGAAAAGTGCCGGGAATTAATGCTAGTTCAACGGCAGATATCGCCTTCATGTTGCTTATCTTCTTCCTTATTACAACATCAATGGATACTGACCGTGGTTTGGCGAGACGTTTGCCGCCTCCACCAGAAAACAAAGATCAGAAAGATGATATCATTGTTAAGGAAAGAAACGTTCTCCAGGTTCGTTTGAACAAAGACGACCAGTTGATGGTTGGTGGAGAATGGTCTGATATTAAGCAATTAAGAGAAAAGGCTAAAGAATTCATTGCAAACCCGAATGATGATCCTAACATGCCTGAAAAGCATGCAAAGAATATCCCATTCTTTGGTGATGTGATGATTACTGAAAAGCATGTAATTTCTGTACAGAACGACGTTGGTACAAGCTATGAAGCTTACCTTCAGGTTCAGAATGAATTGGTAGCTGCATATAACGAATTACGTAGCGAACTTGCTAAGTCTAAGTTTGGTAAGGAATATGCAGAATGTTCAGAGGAAGAGAAGGATGCTATTATGGATTACTATCCACAAAAGATTTCTGAAGCAGAACCTAAAAAATATGGAGGAAACTAATCATGGGAAAATTTAATAAGAGTGGCAAGCGTGAGATGCCTGAATTGAACACCTCTTCTTTGCCTGACCTTATCTTTACCATGTTGTTCTTCTTCATGATTGTAACAACTATGCGTGAAGTTACATTGAAGGTTCAGTTTAAGGTTCCTCAGGCTACAGAATTGGAAAAGCTTGAAAAGAAATCTTTGGTTTCTTTCATCTATATCGGTAAACCTTTGCCGGAATTCCAGAAGAAGATGGGTACTACTGACCGTATTCAGTTGAATGATAAGTTTGCTGAAGCATCAGAAGTTCAGGACTACATCTATCAGGAACGTGAAAACATGAAAGAAGCTGATAAGCCGTTTATGACTGTATCATTGAAAGTCGATGCTAAGACTAAGATGGGTATTGTAACAGAAGTAAAACAGGCACTTCGTCAGGCTTATGCTTTGAAGATTAACTATTCTGCTACACAGCGTCAGTAATAGTTTAAGATAAGCTATAATGAGAGAGGTTACTCCGTTGAAGAGTAACCTCTCTTTTTTTATTGAGATAATCAAAGTATGCCGTTTCTTATTGTCTTTCAGGCTTATTCTTGCAGATTCTGTTAGATTAAAACGAATATTCAGAAATATTAAAGGGAGGTAAATCTATAATGAAAAGGCCAGTATGCTCCATTAAAATGGAGCTGTATCAAAATAAAAAACTGAGATAGGTTTACTTATCATCTATATAAATTACGACATAAAAAACTCCTGCTTTTAGTCCTATTATTATAATAAATAAAGACTAAAGCAGGAGATTTTATTTCTCAGTTTTAATCTGTAAGATTTTTACTTTCGCTGTTCTATTTTGAAACAGCCTCATTTTTAGAAAACACATTATCTTTTGGTAGCGTCTTTCTATTTTCGATAAAGATATTCAAGCGTCAACTTATACGATTATCTTTATGCAATTAGAGATTGATATATCTTCAGCTATATTTATGTGTTTATGAGAATTGCGATGGTAATTGAGACCGTTTCTAATTTACATTATATACTTTTTGATAGATCTCATTTCTTATTTCAGGATATTGCGGATCTATGTTATCTGTTCCAATATACATCAGATATAAAGGTACTCCTTCACCTCCCTTTCTGTAGGCTGGCTGAATGTAGTCTTTTTCACAAAGAGAAAAGCCACATCGCTTATAAAATTCTATCCGGCGCTTGCTCATTTCATCTTCTGGTCTTTCTACTTCCAAGATGATAATTCCTGAGAATTTCTTTTTGAGAGCTTCCATGATAAGTTTACCATAGCCTTTATTACGTATGGCTGGTGAGGTAGCCAAATGTTCTACATATCGAAAACCATTTAATTCCCAGACTGTAATCAATCCGATAAGACTCTCTTCTTTTTCATCCACGTTTTCTGTAATCAAATAGCAGTGGAATAACGGGTTGTTGTCTGTATTAAACCGTTGGCAATCATCATCTCTGCGCTCGTTAAGAGGAAATGACTGATGTAAAAGTTCTTCTACAAAGTCATAATGTTTGTGATTCGTTTGGATTTTGGTAAATGTCAACATGGTTTTAAATATTTTAATCGGTATAGAAATGAATTGTTTTTTCGAGTGAACGTTCGCAAACAGGACAGAAACGAGGTGCTTCGTTTATTTTCATTCTGCATTCTGTTGTCGGACGATAGATTCCTTTTAATGTATATCCTCCTCCTTCGTATACACCTACTTTAGTGTATATCGTATTAGGGTCTGTTTCTGCTGGAGTGGGGACAGGAGTTTGTGCCGGAAGCATATCTTTCCATTTGCTTTCAAAATCAACCAGTGTAGTTATATTAGGTTCCCATGGTTCTACGCTATATGGGTATTGCGGACTGGGAGCTGTGTCATACGCATATTCGTCACCTAATCCTCCGAAACTATGGCCTAACTCATGTACTACTACGGGCTTAAACATCGGGTGATGTGCTGTAGTCAGCAAGTATGAATTATAGATACCTCCTCCACCGTAAGTGTCAGTATTGGCCAGAATAATGATATGCTCATAAGGAATGCCAGCAAGCCAGTTATGCATGGCTTTTACGCTGCGAGTTGTCAAGTAGCGGTCGGAATAGAATGTATCAAAATGAGAACTGACAGCAGTATTTTTCCATTTCCTTTTTCTCGGAATGCTCACTCCACTATCGTGAGAAGGTGTAGCTACTGCTACGACGTTGAAACGTTCTTTCAGATGCTTGAATGGTTCGTGAGCAAATATTGCTTCACAAGCAGTCTGGGCGTCTTTGTAGAAGGTTTCCATTTCGTCTTCGGTATATCCTTCAGCCATGATAGCGAGATCAATACATTTTTCGGGTGTACCGTTTTGAAGCAGATAGCGATGAGGAGTTATATGCGTTGTACCGCGTTGGTGAATAAGGATATCATCCGGATTGATTTCATGCGTGAGTGAAGCACAGGCCTGATGATAAACGTTCTTCAGTTCGATGGTTACCGTTGCTGGTTGTTTAGGATAGGGAAGTAAAAAAGTGTTTTCGAATCCCCTGGTCACACGGCTGGCTTCCTCTTCACTTACCCATTCTTGGAATAGGCTGGAAAAGGATGTACGGTATATTACCTTTCCAGATGCCTTATCTTTCATTGTAATCTGTCCGTTGCCTTCTAACGGAAGTTTATCAAGAAAATTTCTTCTTCCGGCCCATCCGGGAAGTGATACCAGTTCATCAAGGCTTATTTCTTGTTTTTGCGCATTTCCGTTGAACAAATAATCTACTCTCAGTGTTTTATTAATAAAGAAATCATCGAAGTTTTGTGCATATGCTCCAATCTGCGTGCATGCTGAAATCAGCAATGCCGCCCATATATTTTTTCTCATAATTCAAAAGATTTAAATTTTTACAAAGATAGGACTATCTGCCAATTTACTGCTAAAACAAAGATAAAAGTTATAATTGGTATCTAGCGTATGGAATAAATATACTATATTTGTACCAAATAAAACATTAATCAATGGGACATCATCAATTAGACAAATTAGACGAACAGATTTTGCGCTTGATTGCTGACAATGCTCGTATTCCATTTCTGGAAGTAGCTCGTGCTTGTAATGTCTCGGGTGCAGCGATTCATCAGCGTATTCAAAAGTTGACAAACTTGGGAATACTGAAAGGCTCCGAGTTTATAATAGATCCTGAAAAGGTCGGTTATGAAACTTGTGCTTATATTGGTTTGTTTCTGAGAGATCCCGAACAATTTGATTCGGTGACAGAAGCTCTAAAATGTATTCCCGAAGTGGTAGAGTGTCATTATACAACCGGACAATATGACATGTTCATAAAGATTTACGCCAGAAACAATCATCACTTGCTAAATATTATCCACGATAAGTTGCAGCCTTTGGGATTGGCGCGTTCGGAAACCATTATTTCTTTCCGTGAGGCTATTAAGCGTCAGATGCCGATACAAGATTTGGTGGACGATGATGAAGAATAACCTGATATATTGAGTATAGAGATATAAAAAAGTTTCCCCACTTAAAAACAGACTTATCTGTAAAAAGAAAGTCTTTTTTAAGTGGGGAAATTATTTTGATATCCTTTGAATATTCTCAGTTTCTTATTCCTTTACCTCTTCAAAGTCAATATATTCACCCTCGTCACTTCCAAATATCTTTTTCCTGCCCGATGTAGTTTCATTGGGCTGACGCTGTGAATTGCTTTCGCTGGAAGATGATGAGTTATACTGACTGTTTCGTGAACTCGTATTAGTCGAGGAAGATGCGTTTCCGGTTGTCATACGACGACCGATTCCTAATATTGTACGTATCACCTTGGAGATTAAGGCAAGTCCGATAACAAGAATTATCAGAATGAAAAAAAATAGAAATCCTAAAATATGAAACATAGTTATTGTTTTTATTCATAAAGTAACAATAACCGTGCCGCGATTATTGTTTTAATTATTTTTTACGTGTTGCCAATGACAGGAGAATATACCAGATAATGACCGCTGCTATACCGCTTAACTGGAAAATGATAAGCAATGGCAGACTGACAATCAAAAATATATAACTGACTTTGTTGTGTCCCCAAGACAAATCTTTAAACTTCAATGAGAACATTGGCAGTTCTGCGACAAGCAGTAATGACATGACTACCACTAATACAAAAAGATAGATAGCATTAAAATTGTCGGATATTAAAAAAGAGTGTCCTCCTACAGCCAATGAAGCCCAGAATAATGCATTGGCAGGCGTAGGCATGCCGATAAAAGAACTGGTCTGGCGTTCGTCTATATTAAATTTGGCTAGTCTTAATCCCGAGAATACAGCAATCAGAAAAGCCGTGTATGGCATAATGCCTGCTACCGGCATTAAAAAATCCGGATAATATACTTCCTTGAACAAGGAAAAAGCAATGGCTGCCGGAGCCAGTCCGAATGTAATGTCATCAGCCAGTGAGTCTAGTTCTTTACCGATAGGAGATGATACATGTAGCAAACGTGCGGTCATTCCATCAAAGAAATCGAACATAGCACCTAATACAATGAATAATAAGGCTTCCTTATAATTGCCATGAAAAGCCATATACGCAGCTATACAACCTGAAAACAAGTTGCAGCTTGTAAGTGTATTGGGAATATTGCGAACGATTGCGTTTGCCATGTTTTTGCTTCCTTCCTGTATTACTTTAATTTTGCTATGACAGTCTGATTACCTGTTGTCTTTTGCCCCATCTTAACGCACACTTCAGTTCCCAGAGGCAAATATACGTCTACACGTGATCCGAATTTTATGAATCCCATGTGTTCGTCAATGTAGCAGTCTTCTCCTTTTTCTGCATAAGTAACGATACGGCGTGCTACTGCTCCCGCAATCTGTCTGGCCATGACCGTATGTCCTTCCGGAGTATCTATTACCACCATCGAGCGTTCGTTTTCTGTACTCGCTTTCGGTAACCATGCTTTCATGAAACGTCCGTTATGATGATCAACGTGACGAATAACTCCATCTACCGGATACCAGTTGGCATGAACGTTTGTAATATCCATAAAGATAGAAATCATCAGACGACGGTCATGAAAATATTCATGCTCATCTACTTCCTCTATCACAACGATACGACCATCGGCAGGGGCTACGACAATTTTTTCTGTTTCACCATCGAACAGACGGATAGGGCAACGGAAAAAATTTGCCATCAGCAGGTAAAGAATGATGCTGGCAAAAGCTATGATGTAGAAAGGCATTTTGCACTCTAATCCCCAATACAATGCTGCGTTGACAATAAGCAATAAAAGTGCGCTGGTGATTAGAATGTGAGTACCTTCCCGGTGTAATCTTATTTTCTTTATCTTTTTTATTTTGTTCAATCGGGTCATAACAAAGTTTATTTATCGTGCAAAAATATATTTAATTTAAAAACCTGCCAAATAAACAACCGTTAGAATTGTCCTTTATGCCTTTTTTTTACTAAAAAGTATTCATTCGTTACAAGTTTTATCGTTTGTAGTTGGTTGTTCTCCGAAAGCTCGGTATCTTTGAACTCTGTTTTTAATAATGAAAATATGCAAGATTTTGTTCATTTGCACGTCCATACTCAATATTCTATTCTCGATGGTCAGGCATCAATTCCCCGTTTAGTAGATAAAGCCATAGCCAACGGCATGCGAGGCATTGCTGTTACCGATCATGGTGATATGTTCGGTATAAAGGAATTCTTCAATTATGTAAATAAGAAGAATGGCGGGACCAACGGTGAAATAAAGGATTTGAAGAAAAAGATAGCTGCACTGGAAAGTGGAAAAGCTGAGTCGGAGAATCCGGAAGTCGACCTTGCTGCTTGCCGTGAACAGTTGGAAGCTGCCAAGAAGAAGCTCTTCAAGCCGATTATCGGTTGTGAAATGTATGTCGCACGCCGTCGTCTGACTGATAAGGAAGGAAAGGCTGACCAGAGTGGATACCACCTGGTGGTACTTGCTAAAAACCTGAAGGGTTATCACAACCTTATCAAACTGGTATCGAAAGCATGGACCGAGGGATTCTATATGCGTCCGCGTACCGACCGTGTGGAACTGGAAAAATATCACGAAGGACTGATTGTCTGTTCGGCATGTTTGGGTGGAGAGATTCCACGCCGCATTACGGCAGGTCAGTTTGCAGAGGCAGAAGAAGCTATCCAGTGGTATAAGAATCTGTTTGGCGATGATTTTTATCTTGAACTTCAGCGTCACAAGGCTACTGTACCTCGTGCAAATCATGAAACTTACAAGCTTCAGGAAGTTGTAAATCAAAAATTGGTAGAGTATTCAAAAAAATATAATATCAAACTGGTGTGTACAAACGATGTACACTTTGTCGATGAAGAAAATGCTGAAGCACACGACCGTCTAATCTGTTTGAGTACGGGTAAGGATCTGGACGATCCTAACCGTATGCTTTATACCAAACAGGAGTGGATGAAAACCCGTGAAGAAATGAACGAAGTGTTTGCCGATGTGCCCGAAGCACTGGCGAATACTTGCGATATATGCGATCAGGTAGAGTTTTATTCGATCGATAATGCGCCTATCATGCCTACTTTTGCCATTCCCGAAGATTTCGGAACAGAAGAGGAATATCGTAAGAAATTCACCGAAAAAGATTTGTTCGATGAATTTACCCAAGATGAAAATGGCAATGTGGTCATGGATGAAGCGTCGGCAAAGGCCAAGATTGAGCGACTGGGAGGTTACGAAAAGCTGTATCGTATCAAGCTGGAAGCCGATTATCTGGCAAAGCTGGCATACGACGGAGCACGCCGCCGTTATGGTGAGCATCTGGAAGATGAAGTAAAAGAACGTATCAAGTTCGAACTTCATATCATGAAAACCATGGGTTTCCCGGGTTACTTCCTTATTGTGCAGGACTTTATTTCTGCGGCTCGCAATCAACTTGATGTATCTGTCGGTCCGGGACGTGGATCAGCAGCCGGTTCGGCTGTAGCCTACTGTCTGGGTATTACGCAGATCGACCCTATCAAATACGATTTGCTGTTCGAGCGTTTCCTGAACCCTGACCGTATTTCTTTGCCTGATATCGATGTCGACTTCGATGATGACGGACGAGGACGCGTGTTGAACTGGGTAACCGAGAAGTACGGACAGGAAAAGGTTGCTCATATTATTACATACGGTACGATGGCTACCAAGCTTGCCATTAAGGATGTAGCACGTGTACAGAAATTGCCTCTTTCGGAGTCCGACCGTTTGTGTAAGCTTGTACCCGATAAGATTCCTGATAAGAAACTTAACTTGCCCAATGCAATAGCCTATGTGCCCGAGCTTCAGGCAGCCGAAGTATCGTCGGACCCTGTGCTTCGTGATACCATTAAGTACGCCAAGATGTTGGAAGGAAACGTCCGCAATACGGGTGTACATGCCTGTGGTACTATTATCTGCCGTGACGATATTACTGACTGGGTTCCTGTCAGTACGGCCGACGATAAAGAAACCGGCGAGAAGATGCTCGTTACCCAGTATGAAGGTTCGGTTATTGAAGATACGGGACTGATCAAGATGGACTTCCTGGGGCTGAAGACACTCTCCATCATCAAGGAAGCTCTCGAAAATATTAAGCAGAGTAAAGGAATTATCCTGAATATAGACGAGATACCTATCGACGACCCTGCTACTTACCGCCTTTATAGTGAGGGTAGAACCATCGGTACGTTCCAGTTCGAATCGGCTGGTATGCAGAAATATCTTCGTGAACTTCAGCCGACTACGTTCGAGGATTTGATTGCCATGAATGCCCTTTACCGTCCGGGACCGATGGATTATATCCCCGACTTTATCGACCGTAAGCAAGGACGTAAGCCTATCGAGTACGATATTCCCGTCATGGAGAAGTATCTGAAAGATACATACGGTATTACTGTCTATCAGGAGCAGGTGATGTTGCTGTCGCGTCTGCTTGCCGACTTTACCCGTGGTGAATCGGATGCCTTGCGTAAGGCGATGGGTAAGAAGTTGCGCGACAAGCTGGATCATATGAAGCCTAAGTTTATCGAGGGAGGTAAGAAAAACGGTCATGATCCGAAGATTCTGGAAAAGATCTGGGCAGACTGGGAAAAATTTGCTTCCTACGCCTTCAATAAGTCGCATGCTACCTGCTATTCGTGGGTTGCCTATCAGACTGCTTATCTGAAAGCCAACTATCCGTCGGAATATATGGCGGCTACCATGAGCCGTAACATTTCGAACATTACCGAAATTACCAAACTGATGGACGAAAGTAAGGCTACCGGGGTGAACGTACTGGGTCCTGATGTAAACGAAAGTAGCCTGAAATTCTCTGTAAACCGTCATGGAGATATCCGTTTCGGACTGGGAGCTATTAAGGGAGTGGGAGAATCTGCTGTACAAAGCATCTTGACCGAACGGCAGAAAAACGGACCGTTTAAAGATATCTTCGACTTTGTGCAGCGTGTGAATCTTTCGGCATGTAACCGTAAGAATATCGAAAATCTGGCTTTGGCCGGAGCATTCGACAGCTTCCCGAACATTCATCGCGAAGACTTCTTTGTAAAGAATGCCAAAGACGAAACATTTGTCGAAGTACTGGTGCGTTATGGAAACAAATATCAGATGGATAAGGCAGCTGCCGCCAATTCGTTGTTTGGTGGTGAGCATGAGGTGGAAATAGCTACTCCCGAAATTGTCCGTGCATCGGCATGGAGCGATCTGGAACGCTTGAACAAAGAGCGTGAACTAGTAGGTATTTATCTGTCTGCACATCCGCTGGATGAGTTTTCTGTAATACTTGAAAATGTATGCAATACCCATATGGCACAACTGTCTGATCTGACTCCGTTGCAGAATCATGACCTGACACTGGGAGGTATCGTAACCGGTGTACGCGAAGGATATACCAAAACAGGAAAACCTTTTGGCGTGGCAAAAGTGGAAGACTATTCCGGTACGGCCGAATTTGCATTTTTTGGCAATGAATGGGTAGAAAAGAAAAACTTTTTTGCCGAAGGAATGTTTTTATTTATGCACGGTAAGTGTCAGCCTCGCCAGTGGAAGCAGGAGGAATGGGAAGTGAAGATCAATAACATCGAACTGCTGTCGGAAGTAAAAGACCGGCTGATAGAAAAGCTGACGGTTACCGCTCCTCTGTCTGCTGTCAACGACGAGATGATTATGGAACTGAGTTCGCTGGTAAAAGAAAATCCCGGAAATGCCGAACTGTACTTCTATATCCGAGATGAAGACGGACAGATGTATGTCAATCTGATGTCACGTACGATGAAAATATCAGTACGAAAAGACATTGTAAATTATTTAAAAAGTCAGCCATTGTTGGACTATAAAATAAATTAGTATATATTTGCGTATATAATTGAATAACCTAAACAACTAGAATTATGGCATTGAACATTAAAGATGACAATTTTGAAGCTATTGTAGCAGAAGGAAAACCTGTAGTATTGGATTTCTGGGCTACTTGGTGTGGACCTTGTAAGCAGATTGCTCCTTACATCGAAGAATTGGCAGAAGAGTATAAAGATACTGTAAACATCGGTAAATGTGATGTAGACGATAACGCTGATCTTCCTGCACAGTTTGGTGTACGTAATATTCCTACCGTATTGTTCATCAAGAACGGTGAAGTGGTAGACAAACAGGTTGGTGCTACTACAAAGGCTGCTTTGAAAGAAAAAGTTGAAGCTTTATTGAAATAAAATAACTTAAAATGCGCTAAGACTATGGGAATGGAAGACGATTTCTTGTTGGAAGATGAGGACGATGAAAAAACCATCGAGTTTATTAAGAACTATTTGCCTCAGGATTTGAAAGAGAAGTTTACAGACGACGATTTGTATTACATTCTCGACTTGATAGTAGACTATTATACAACCAGCGGATGTCTGGACGCTCAACCTGACGAAGAAGGTTACATCAACATCGACCAGGATGAAATTGTAAACTACATAGTCAAAGAGGCTGCAAAAGACGGTATGGGACCTTTCGAACCCGACGATGTGTTCTTTGTAGTTCAGGGCGAAATGGAATACGGAAATTCATTGGGACAAGTCGATTGATTTGTCAGCAAGAAATAGGGAAAAAGAGGCTTTCTTCAAATGAGGAAGCCTCTTTTTTTGATGTTTTTTTTAAGAATTTTATATTTGTGTTATGCAGTTTTCTTGTGTAATAAGCTACTGCGAATTTATTTTACAGGAGTGAGGGTAAAACAGTCTAAATCGGGAGACCAGCTGAATCGGCTTCCTATTCTTATCACATTATATCCTTTTTGCAAATTTACGGTGAATGTCGTTTGAGCGACACCTTTAGAACGGTCTGTTTCCAGTTTGTCGGCCACTGTCATGTTTCCGTTGACGGTAACTTCCAGGCGGCGGTCACTTATTTCACGTTCTTTCTTTTCGGCAGGTATGTATTGAACTGTCATCTGGTACGTACCACCTTGTTCACTGAAAACTTCATTCCATTGTGCGTAGTTGTCTTTATGTCCGCCAAGATTGGTTATTGTCATGCCTCCGGATGCTGTTTCGAAAGGCATGAAAGCTATTCCCCGTTTACGTTTTCCCAAGTCGTCAAACTGATTCAGATAAGCCTGTTCTGCCTCGTAGCGGGTAGGTTCCATACGTCTTTCACCTTCTACTCTCAGAATTTTTGTTCCGTGGGGGAGTACATCAAACTGTATGAAGTCTGTTACCGAACGTTCATCTTTTTGTTTCACAAGGTCGCGTATACGTGTTGTACCTTCCAGTTCGAGTACTGATAAGGGAACCCGGAAGGAACAGGTTTCTTCGGTCGGGTTATATAGAGCTACTGCCCGTACTGTTCCTCTTTTTTCTTCGATGTCTTTTACCAGTACATATCCTCTATGCTCGTGTTGCACTACATACGCCTGAAGTCCCAGCGGATCTTGGTTCAGTGCGATGAGTTCCTTATTTTTCAGCAGTTGCAGTGAAGATGCCGGGATGGCAGTCAGATCGCAGCCGATCAGCAGTGGTGAACTCATTATGCACCACATGCCAAAGTGAGTTTCCTCCTCTTCCGGCTTTAATCCTCGTCCTATTTCCAGCATGTCCATATCATTGTAATGTCCGTTACCGGCAAAGGCTGAGAGATACAGATTTTTGTCGATTATATATTTGACAGATTCCCACGACGGATTGATATCTCCGCTGATTCTCCAGGAACGTGCCAGACTGCTTACCCATGTACCCGGATAAGCCCATCGGCAGATATTCAGAGAAATATTTCGTGGGCAAACTTCGCGGATGGCATTAACAATTTCCGTATATCTTTCTTGTTCTTCAAGGTCGAGCTGCTGTCCGGCTCCGCAGTAGTCAATCTTGATAAAATCGAATCCCCATTCGTTGAAGAAAAGGTTGGCGTCCTGATGTTCAAATCCATAAAGACCAACCCCAATTCCGTTTTTATCTCCATCCCAAAGCGAACCGCATGTGTTGGCTCCCGCTTCCGAATAAATACCAGCTTTCAGTCCCAGTGAATGGATATAGTCGGCTATTCCTTTCATTCCGTTTGGAAAACGTTGTGGATGGGTATGCAGGATACCTTTCTCATCGCGGAATCCGAAGAATCCGTCATCGATGTTTATGAAATGATAGCCAACCTTGTCAAGGCCCTGTAAAATCATGGCATCTGCCTGTTTCTTGATCAGCTCTTCGTTGATATTGACGCGGTAAGTGTTCCATGAACTCCATCCCATTATAGGTGGTTCTACGTAATTGACTTGTGCATAGCCTCCCAGTGCAATGATTCCGAGTAAGCTTGCTGTGAAGCATTTTTTGAGGTTGGTGTTTTTCATAGATTAGTTGTTACTTAGATGCATCCCTGAATGGAAAGGAAGAAGAATACTCCCGTAGCTATCATCAGCAGACCGATGGCGGCATAAAACAGACGTGCACGGTTTCTGCCGGCATTGGCTACGATGAACTGTGTGTTATGGGCCGTAAAAAACCAGTCCCAGTTGAATAGGGCAGCCAGCAACGCCAGCAGCCCCACCAGGACAAATATGCCCTGTATGATATAGTGTGTCACCATAATGCATTATTCTTCGGCATCGAAGCGGACGGTACGAGTTCCGTCTTCGTTTTCTTCGATATATACCTTTACTGCATTGCCCGGAAGCAAGTCTTCTATCAGTTCAGGCCATTCGATAAAGCACAGAGCTCCACTGTAAAAATAATCTTCATACCCCATGTCGTATACTTCTTCCAGTTTCTTGATACGGTAGAAGTCGAAATGATAAATCAGTTCTCCAGTAGTTTCCGAACGATACTCATTTACGATAGCGAATGTAGGTGAGTTGATGACATCTGTTACTCCCAGTTCTTCGCATACAGCTTTGGTAAAAGTAGTCTTTCCTGCTCCCATTTTGCCGTAGAAGGCAAATACTGTGTTATCGCCCATGGCTGCAATAAACTCTTTGGCAGCTTCGTGGATATGATCGAGTGAAGTAATTTTTATTTCCATAAGTATCTGTTTTTATTGTTCTTGCAAAAGTAAGTAAAAATCGCGAATATTTATTCCTGTTTACGGAACTGCCGGCAGATTTTTGCTGCGACATATATCAGTATGGATATAAAGATGATGGCTGCTCCTGAAGGAATCTGATATTTGTATGAGAACAGCAGTCCGCCCAGACAACTGATATAGCCGATGCCGATAGACAGCCAGATGATATTCTTGAAACGGCTGGTAAACAAGTTTGACGTCATCTGTGGGAGAGTGAGTAGCGAGATGGCAAGCACGATGCCTACCATGCGCAGACATGATACGATAGTCAGAGCGATAAACATCATCAGCAGATACTCGAAAGTGGCTACGGGAAGATGTTGTGAACGCGCGAACTCACGGTCGAAAGCGATAGCTACAATTGGGCGTAGAAACAGTGAAAAGAATATGATAAGCACTATACTCAGTATACCAAGCAGCAGTATGTCACTTTGTGTGATGGTAAGTATATTTCCGAAAAGGAATGAAGAAAGGTCGGGAGTGAATCCCGGAGCAAGGAAACTGAAAATGATTCCGATAGCCATTCCGAATGTCCAGAATACAGCAATGGCAGAATCTTCACGCATATCATTCCGCTTGCTGAGCCATTCTACTCCGAAAGCTGACAGCACCGAAAAGATGGCTGCCGTGAGTAGGGGAGAAATACCCGTATAGAGTCCGATTCCGATACCTCCGAAAGAAGCATGTGTGATTCCTCCGCTGATAAAAACAAGCCGACGGGTGACAATGTAGGTTCCGATAATTCCGCAGGCGATGCTGGCAAACAGACTACCCAGTAAGGCATGTTGGAAAAAAGTATATTGTAACAGTTCTAATATATCCATGATAGTTGTATTCGGTAATGAGACAGACCGGCAGGAAGATTAATGAAATCTTCGTTCTCCTACGATAAGGAAAAGTTCATCTTTCAGTTCGTCGGGCAATTCAATGCCGCGAAGTTGCAGACTCCGGCTCCATCCTGCCACATCCACTTCCTGCATGGAGTACAGAATGTCGCGGAACTCTTCGATTTCCTCTTCCGAATATCCGTCAGAAGGACGTCCTTTGAAGCGGTCCAGTTCTTCGTCGTCGTAATATTCTATTTGCTTGCTTACAGCTGCCAGCAGACTTTCTTTTTCACAAATCTGATGCTGACCGCAGCATTCACTGTCTACGGTTACTACAGGAGGAGCTTCTTCCAGCTCTCCACGATCGATTTTCTTTTGTATGTTCCGGTTATAGAAATATCCGGCTACCAGTCCGAATAATGCTACTCCTATCAGTATGACAATAAGTATCCACATGATGATTTATTCCTCCGTGATGTTGAATCCCGCATGTATCAGGTTTTCCCAGTAATGCGGATATGATTTGGTAACTACTTGCGGATGATTGATGTATATATCTCCCAATCGGATGCAGGCGGGAGCAAAAGCCATAGCCATGCGATGGTCTTCGTAAGTGTCTATGCAAGGGCTGGCGTCAGGAGTACAGCGTTCACCGTTCCACGACAGTACGGAACCTTCGCTTTCTGTAATGAGGTATCCCAGCTTTTTCATTTCGGCTATTAAAGCGGCTATGCGGTCGGTTTCTTTAATTTTCAGGCTCTGAAGTCCGGAGAAACGGAAAGGAATACCCATTACGGCACAAGTCACTACAAATGTCTGGGCTAAGTCAGGCTGATTAACGAAATCGTATTCCATGCGTGCAGTGATTTTTCCTGTTTTTCGAAGAGTCACTTCACGTTCCCCATAAACTGTTTCTACCCCCAGCTGTTCGAATAACCGTGCTACTTCCGAGTCACCTTGCGGGCTTTCGCGGAATAATCCCGGCAGACAGACTGTTGCCTGTTCCGACAATGCGCAGATTTCATACCAGTACGAAGCCGCGCTCCAGTCGCTTTCTACATAATAGGGAACAGCTTGATAAGGTTGAGGCTTTACTTCCAGTTGGTTTTCACTGATCCAGGCTACACTGGCTCCAAAGTCGCGCATCAGTTTCAGCGTAAGGTCGATATATGGGCGAGATACAATTTCTCCCGTCAGTGTAAGCTTTAGTCCGTTAGTCAGTGCCGGACCTATCATCAGCAAGGCAGAGATATATTGTGAACTTACATTTCCTGGCAAAGTCACTTCACTGTTTACCAGCTTGCGTCCTACGATGCGCAACGGTGGAAAACCTTCATTGCCTGCATATTCTACGTCAGCTCCCAGTGCACGGAGTGCATTGACCAGTATGCTGATAGGGCGCTGCTGCATACGCTGTGTTCCGGTTATGATGTGTGTGCCTTCGCCTACGGCAAGAAAAGCCGTCAGGAAACGCATGGCCGTACCGGCCGCCATAATGTCGATGATGGAAGGCATGTGTTGCAAAGCCTGTATCATCACCCGTGTGTCGTCGCAGTCGGACAGGTTTTCCGGGTGACAGTTTCCTTTGGCAAGGGCATTGATTATCAGTGCACGGTTGCAGATGCTTTTCGATGAAGGAAGCTGTATGCAAGTATTTATTCCGTGGGGGGAAGTGACTTTTATCCGCTTCATGCTATATCTTTTCTTGTTGTTTGCAAATTTGTTGTGTGGCAAAGATAGAAAAAAACGAAGAATTTATGAGGGCAACTCATTCAAATTCCGTCCCAATTCTATTTTCTCGAACTTGTATCCCAGACGTTTCAGCTCGATGGCTGCACCGATACGGAACATTGTGCGGCAGGCACGTGCGAAAACATGAAAAGCCATCGGACTCTGAGGTTCTATCTGTTCATGGCGTATCATGCTTACTGTAGCTTGTCCGCAGCGGCGGATAATGTCTTCCAGCTGACCCGCTTCTTTGCTGTCGAGCGGTAGCTGCAGCAGATCGCGTACGATGTGTTCGTCCATATCATCGAAACCTTGCTCACCGTAATACGACTGATAGCTGGCCTGTGCGTAATATTCCCAGTCTTCATCCCATCCAAAAGCGACTCCCAGGCCAAGATAAGCAGCCCAAGCTACTGATACGACAGGATAATCACGAATTTGTCCTACTGCATCGGCTACATATTCGGGAGCCAGGTCGTGCCAGCGGTTGTCTATGTCATCGGCAGCAAGTAGCGTGCTGTCGAGCATGCCGTAATTGGTACACAAGTGCAGTAACTCTTGCTGTAGTTTCTCTTCAAAGTTGTTTAAATATTCTGTATTCATCTGTTTTCTTATTTTTTGCCAAAGATAGGCATTTTTACGTTTAGGAAATTAGGCATGAACAGAAAAACAGACATCAAACTTTAGGGAATTGGCAAAAAATACTGGCAGAATTTACTATCATAAATTCCGTTTGCGTACAAAATGTATGCATTCGGGTGAGTGATTCAGTTTTTTTTGTTAAAACTGTTTAATTGTAGGAACTATCTTTTATAGTCATGGAACATTGCGCTATATTTGTGAGGCAAACACACTTGTTTATTATATGGATGAGATAATCATAATTATCGGATTGATAGTACTTAACGGTATTTTCGCTATGTCCGAGGTGGCATTAATATCAGCCCGTAAATCTCGGCTTTCTTCAGATGCAAAAAAAGGCAGCAAGTCTGCTAAAGTAGCTTTAAAGCTGGCTAACGACCCCGACCGCTTCCTTTCAACAGTACAAATTGGAATTACCCTGATTGGTATTTTAACCGGTATCTATTCGGGAAACCGCATTGCTGCCGACCTGACCGAAACCATGATTTCGTGGGGAGTATCTGTTACCTATGCTTCGGCATTGGCTCAGGGTATCATTGTAGTCGTTGTAACTTACCTTACGATTATTTTCGGAGAACTCGTACCGAAGCGTATCGGATTGAGTGTTGCCGAAAAGGCTGCTAAAGTGGTTGCACGTCCCATGCGGGTACTTGCTTCTATCGCACTTCCTTTCGTTTGGCTGCTTTCCAAGAGTACTGAGATTATTTTCAATTTACTGGGGATCAAGGAAACCGACAATAAGGTGACCGAAGAGGAAATCAAATCTATCATCGAGGAGGGAACCGAAGAAGGAGAGGTACAGCCTGTAGAGAAAGATATCATGCAGCGTGTATTCTTGTTGGGAGATTTGAAAGTCAGCTCGATCATGACACACAAGAGTGATATTGTCTGGCTGGACATGGATATGACTGCCGACGAAGTCAGAGCGGTAGTAAATGAAAACTTGTTTGAGTTTTATCCGATAGCCGACGGTGACCTGGATCATGTGAAAGGAATTGTAAACTTGAAAGATCTGGTTGTACATCTGTCTAATCCCGATTTTAAGCTGGCGTCTTTGATTCATGAGGCTACGTATTTTCATGAGAGCATGAACGTTTATAAAGTGCTTGAGCAGATGAAGATGCAGAAAATCAGTCGTGCACTGGTTTGTGATGAATTTGGTATCTGTACCGGTATTATTACGCTGCGTGATATTCTGGAAGGATTAGTGGGTAATGTAGACGATCCGGAGGAAGAACCGGATATCATCAAACGAGTAAATAAGGAAGGCTGGCTGGTAGACGGACAGTGTTCATTATATGACTTCTTGTGTTATTTTAACCGCAGTGACTTATTCGAAGCTTCAGAGTATCATACGTTGGGAGGCTTGCTGCTGAAGGAATTGCAGCACATTCCTACCAGTGGTGAAACACTCCAGTGGAACGGATTTACTTTCGAGGTTGTCGATATGGACGGAGCGCGTATCGATAAGGTACTCGTCACCACACCGATAGCCGAAGATAACGGTGATGAAGAAGCTTGATATTATTAAGTGATACAGAATGATGATGAAAAGGGAATTCAAATCATATTTTTTGTTGGCAATCTGCATGCTGATGCTGGTTGCTCAGGTTTTCCCACATCATCATCATTCGGAAATATTCTGTTTGTCGACCGATCTGGTGGCACATGAGGCTACTGCAACATGCAGCAGATATATGCATCATAGCGACGATGCCGACCGCCATTCGTGTACCAGTGTGTGTGTTACCAATTTTCAATGCAGTACACCTGACCAGCATCTGTCTGACATAACTCCCGATTATTCTTTTTATTCCATACTTTATCCGTTGGTTAACGTATTGGGCGTACTGGCCTTACCGACTGACGATGCTGATGCCGACTGGGCGCTCTTTGTAGAAAGTCTGCATGCGTACCAGTTTATTCAGACAGCTGGGTTACGTGCACCTCCCGCTTCTGTAATTCTTGTATAAAAAACTGCAATCCGGTTGCAGGACAATGTCCGTACCTTCGCGGTACGGAGAAATAAGTTTTTGTCTTTAATACATTAATTACATCATTATGAAGCATTATATTTTTATGGGAGCTCTGGCTGCGTGTATGCTGGGCTCTTGTGGAGGTCATGAAGGACATGACCACGAAGCTGAGGGGGAAGCAAAAGAGGCGCATGCTGCCCACGCAGACGAAATAGTTTTAACTCCTGAGAAAGCTCAGGCCGCCGGTGTACAAGTAGAGGAAGTACAACCAGCTGCTTTTCGTAGTGTGATTCCTACCAGCGGACAGGTATTGGCTGCTCAAGGCGATGAAGCCACTGTCGTTGCTGCTGTTTCGGGTGTTGTGAACTTTACCCGTTCATTGATTGAAGGTACACAAGTATCTGCCGGTATGGCACTGCTTACAGTTTCTTCACAGCATATTCAGGAGGGGGATCCGGTAAAGCGTGCCCGTATTGCTTACGAAACGGCAAAGAGTGAATACGAACGTGCGGCCAAGCTGGTGGACAAGCAAATCGTTTCGCAGAAAGATTTTAATCAGCTGAAAGAAAATTATGAAAATGCCCGCATAGCTTACGAGGCACTTTCTCCCAGCAAGGACGGAAAAGGAGTGGCTGTCAAGTCGCCGATAGGAGGTTATGTCAAGTCGTGTCTGGTAAAGGAAGGCGACTATGTAACCGTGGGACAGCCTTTGCTTACCGTTACCCAGACTCGCCGTTTACAGTTGAAAGCTGAAGTGTCCGAACGTTATTATGCTGGACTGAAATCGATTGTTTCGGCTAATTTCACAACTACTTACGATGACAAAGTATATCGGCTGGATGATTTGAAAGGACGTCTGCTGTCGTATGGCAAATCATCGGGCGATGCATCCTATTACATCCCGGTAACTTTTGAATTTGATAACCGTGGCGACGTGATACCTGGTTCTTTCGTAGAGGTATATCTGTTGTCGGAAGAGCGTCAGGGAGTTATCGGTCTGCCTGTTTCGGCAATTACCGAAGAGCAGGGACTGAATTTCGTATACTTGCAGGTAGATGCGGAATGTTACAAGAAACAGGAAGTAAAGCTTGGCATGAACGATGGCTGCCGTGTGGAAGTTCTTTCAGGACTGAAAGGCGGAGAAAAAGTGGTGACTGTCGGAGCCATGCATGTGAAACTGGCTGCTGCCGGCAATACCATTCCGGGACATACACACAATCATTAATCGTCGGACGTGTTTTGTTACAGACACGTATATCATTATAGAATATTATGCTGAATAAAATCATACATTTTTCATTACAGAACCGCTTGCTGGTTCTGGTGGCTTCGATATTATTGCTGATAGGAGGAACCTATACGGCATTTCATACCGAAGTGGATGTGTTTCCCGACTTGAATGCACCTACCGTAGTCGTAATGACGGAAGCGGGAGGCATGGCTGCCGAAGAAGTGGAGCAGCTGGTTACGTTCCCTATCGAAACGGCAGTGAATGGTGCTACGGGAGTACGTCGTGTACGCTCATCGTCGACAACGGGATTTTCTGTAGTATGGGTAGAGTTCGATTGGGATACGGACATTTACCTGGCACGTCAGATTGTATCTGAAAAACTGGCAACGGTAGGTGAGGATTTACCCGATAATGTGGGCAATCCTACACTCGGTCCACAGTCATCTATTTTAGGTGAGTTGCTGATCGTGGGACTGACTGCCGACAGTACCTCTATGCTCGATTTACGTACACTTGCCGACTGGACTATCCGTCCGCGTTTGCTGTCTACCGGAGGAGTTGCTCAGGTTGCCGTGTTGGGAGGTGACATTAAAGAATACCAGATACTGCTGCATCCCGAGCGTATGAAGCACTACGGTGTGACATTGGGAGAAGTCATGGCAGTAACTCGTGGCATGAATCAGAATACCAACGGAGGAGTAATTTATGAATATGGCAACGAATACATCGTGCGTGGAGTCGTTTCTACGGATAATGTACGCCAGATGGCACGTTCGGTTGTAAAGACAGTCGACGGTGCTCCGGTCACACTGGAAGATATTGCCGATGTACAGGTAGGAGCCCAGCAGCCTAAACTGGGACTGGCTTCGGAAAAAGGTAAACCTGCCGTACTGATAACTGTTACCAAACAGCCGAATACAGGAACTATCGAATTGACGGAAAAACTGGAAGCTGCTTTGAAAGACTTACAAAAGAACCTTCCGGCAGATGTAAAGGTTTCTACCGATATCTTCCGTCAGTCACGTTTCATCGAAAGCTCTATTGGCAATGTACAGGAATCTCTTTACGAAGGAGCTATCTTTGTGGTTATCGTACTTTTCCTTTTTCTTGCCAACACACGTACTACCATCATTTCGCTGGTTACACTTCCCTTGTCGCTGGTAGTAGCTATTCTGGTACTTAACTATATGGGACTCAGTATCAATACCATGAGTCTGGGAGGTATGGCTATTGCCATCGGTTCGCTGGTAGACGATGCCATAGTCGATGTGGAGAACGTATGGAAGCACTTGCGTGAAAACCGTATGCTTCCTGCCGGTGAACGTAAACCCGTATTGGATGTCGTATTCCATGCTTCGCGTGAAGTGCGTATGCCCATCCTTAACTCAACCCTGATTATCGTAGTGAGTTTTGTACCTCTGTTCTTCTTGAGTGGTATGGAAGGCAGAATGCTGGTTCCGCTGGGCATCGCGTTCATCGTATCATTATTCGCATCGACAGTCGTAGCGCTGACACTTACTCCCGTCCTGTGCAGCTATCTGCTGGGAGGAGATTTCAAGAAAAACGGGCTGCCCAAAGAGGCTTTTGTTGCCGTATGGATGAAAAAGCATTACGAACGCGGACTGCTCTGGGCACTGGAACATAAGCGGACGGTGCTGGGTGGTACTATAGCCCTGTTTATCGTGGCACTGGGAGCGTTCTTTACGTTAGGACATAGTTTCTTGCCACCGTTCAACGAAGGTTCGTTCACCATCAATGTAAGCTCTCTTCCCGGTATCTCACTGGAAGAGTCTGATAAGATTGGTCGTCAGGCAGAGGAACTGCTGCTTACCATTCCCGAAATAAAGACCGTAGCACGCAAGACAGGACGTGCCGAACTCGACGAGCATGCACTGGGTGTAAACGTTTCGGAAATAGAAGCCCCGTTCGAACTGGACGGTCGTTCCCATCAGGAAGTACTCGAAGAGGTTCGTCATAAATTGTCGGTGCTGACTGGGGCAAATATCGAAATCGGTCAGCCTATCAGTCACCGTATTGATGCCATGCTGAGTGGTACGCAGGCAAATATCGCTATCAAGCTTTTCGGTGATGACTTGAACAAGATGTTCTCTTTGGGTAATCAGATAAAAGAGGCTGTAAGCGATGTGGAAGGTATTGCTGACTTGAATGTGGAACAACAGATTGAGCGTCCGGAACTGAAAATTATACCTCGCCGGGAAATGCTTGCCAAGTATGGCATTTCACTGGCACAGTTCAATGAATTTGTTACGGTAAACATGGCTGGAGAAGTTGTTTCCCAGGTATACGAAAAAGGAAAATCTTTCAATCTTGTGGTACGTGCAGCGGAAGATAACCGTGGCTCGATGGAACGCATCAAAGACCTGATGATAGACGATGCTCAGGGACGCAAGATACCGTTGAGCTACGTGGCGCGCGTGGAATCGTCGATGGGACCGAATACCATTAACCGTGAGAACGTAAAGCGTAAGATTGTCATTTCGGCAAATACCAGCGGACGTGACCTGCGCAGTGTAGTAAACGATATCCAGACACGGGTGAACGAAAAGATACAGTTGCCCGAAGGTTATCACATCGAATACGGCGGACAGTTTGAAAGTGAGCAGGCTGCCAGTCGTACCTTATTGCTTACTTCCCTGATGAGTATTGTGGTCATCTTCCTGTTGCTGTACATGCAGTTCCGCAATGCTTCACAGAGTGGCGTGATTTTGCTGAACCTGCCACTTGCCCTGATAGGCGGTGTATTTGCCTTGCTGTGCACTACAGGTGAAGTCAGTATTCCGGCAATCATCGGATTTATATCATTATTCGGTATTGCTACCCGTAACGGTATGCTGCTTATCAGCCATTACAATACGTTGCGTGATGAACAAGGAATGGGATTGCGCGAAAGTATCCTTCGAGGTTCTCTCGACCGTCTGAATCCGATTCTGATGACCGCTTTGTCGTCTGCTCTGGCATTGATACCTCTTGCTTTGCGTGGAGGTCTGCCCGGCAACGAAATCCAGAGTCCGATGGCAAAGGTTATCCTGGGAGGTTTGCTTACCTCAACTTTCCTCAATGCTTTTGTCATCCCTATTGTGTACGAATTGATGAACCGCAAGAAGTCAGATGCTAATAAACAGTAATTATGAAACATACCTATATTACATTGGCTGCATGTCTGTTTTTTACGGCAGGCATGCAGGCACAGAGCATCGATGAGGTGCTCCGTCAGATAGAACAGAATAATAAAGAATTGCAGTCACAGCAACATGCTACACGAGCTGCACAATTGGAAGTCCAGACGCAGAATAACCTGGAAGATCCTTCGGTAGAATATAGTCCGTTTTATACCAAAGGTATTACCGGTATGTCGAGTTCGGAACTGGTCGTGACACAGGGATTCGATTTTCCCACCTTGTATGCGGCACGCAGCCGTTCGGGAAAGTTGCAGCGTGAAGCCCTTCACCGTCAGTATGAGGCTACCCGTCGCGATATACTGCTGAATGCAAAGAATCTCTGCTTGGATCTTGTAATGCTGAATAAACAGCAAGGTCTGCTGGAAGAACGGAAAAAGAATGCCGACGAACTGCTTGCCTTGTTCGAAAAACGGCTGGAAGAAGGGGATGCCGGCATACTGGAAGTCAATAAAATCAAGATGGAACGGATGAGTGTGCAGACAGAAGTTTCGCTGAACAATGCGGCTCATCGTACCGCCTTGCAGCAGTTGCTTGCCATGAACGGCAATCTTCCGATGGACTTTACCTCACGCGATTATCCGCAGGTGGAAGCGCTGAAAGACTATAACGCCTTGTACGATGAGGTGATGGCTACCGATGCTACGCTGCTGGCTGCTGATGCCGCTGCGCGTGCTGCCGAGAAGAACATCAGTGTAAGTCGTCAGAGCTGGTTGCCGAAACTGGAAATAGGCTATCGTCGAAACACTTCACTCGATGAAAAGAGCAACGGTTTCCTTATCGGAGGAAGTTTACCGATCTTTTCGAATAGGAAGAAGCACCAGATAGTCCGTGCACAAGCTATCAGTGCCCAGTATCAGTTGGATAATGCCCGCTTGCAGGCAGAGGCTCAGGTCCAGAGCCAGTTCAACGAAATGCAGCAGTTGACTACCGCCATGCAGGCATACGACGTGGAGCTGATGCATCAAACGCTGGACATGCTGAAAGAAGCCGTTACCGCAGGACAACTTTCCATCATCGATTACTATACGGAAGCCGACAACGTATATCGTAACTTGCAGGCTTACATGGAACTGGAGAATCAGTACCAGAAGCTGATGGCAAGCATTTACAAAAATCGGTTGTAAAATGGCTATAATTTGTTCTCTGAAAGTTGCTATTGGTAACAGAAGATATTGTCGGATTAAGAGTTGTTTTGTATCTTTGCAAATATGAAGAAAGAATTAGGTAAATGGCTGATGGATATAGCCAAGTATTTGACGACAGCGGTTTTGTTGTCCTCTGTTTTCAACGACATAAAGGACTCTTGGATAATTTACTTTGTTGTGTCTATTGCCATAGTATTAACACTACTTTCAGGCTTATGGCTTGTAAGAGAAGAAAAAAAGGAGGGAGAATGATATGGGAGCAATTATCATGTCAGTACTTGTGTCGGTTATAGCTATTGTCGGTGTGATTTACTTTAATCATCAAGACAAGAAAGAAGCATTGAAAAATAATAATAAAGGATAGCTTGTAACACACATTGTTCGAACTACCTGAGTTTATAAAGTTAGAAAAGCTATTGGAGACGTATATTTCCAGTGGCTTTTCTTTTTTTGTGGATGGTTGTATTGATTCTGTTAAAGTAAAGGATCTTCTTAAATAATGATAGTCATTAATTCCATGATCAGTATGCTGAATAGAGGAAATAAAATAACAAATACAACGTAATATAATCCAATTTTATAGTTTTCCTTTCTTTTCTTTAAATCCATTTGTAAATATTCTTCGTGAATTGCCTGAACATATTTTTTTTGTTTTAAGTGTTTTACGAAAAAATACTTAGCCGAAAAACATAATATTGTAACGCAAACAATAAGTGTGGAATTGTTTCTCAATTCATTAAATAATCGTACGGATAAAAAAAGCAATATAATTACTATATATGAGAATACAATCAAAAAACCTACTCCTATGTGGTTATATACTTCATTGTCATTATATTCCATTTTTTGCTTTTCTAAAGAATATATTTTATAGATAACTATTTTCTGTAAGCAGTTTTGTATTGCTTTCATAGGTACTTATTTATAAACAGTTACAGCTGAAAGAGTCAACTTAAAAGATTACAGTTATCAGCTTTAAGAACGCAATAATTATAATAGGATAAAAGAATATAGGTATTACTTTCCATAATCCACGCTTATAATGTTTTTTTCTTTCTTCTACATTCATTTTTAAATATTCTTCGTGGACTATCTGAACATAACTACTTTTCTTAAGCTTTTTCATAATTAAATGAACCGCTATTTGACACAAAATAACAACTCCTATGCCAGTTGCTAACGGATTTTGCAGAGTACCAAAGATGCGTATAAGAATAAAGATAAAACTTATGACAGTATATACAACAAATGTCTGTAAAGTTACCCAAATTCCATCGTAAACACTGCTTTCATCATATTCTCGTTTGTTTATATCCAGCAAATAAATATTTGCAATTACAATCTCATAATAGAATGATTTTATTTTTTTCATACCCTTTTATGTTTAAATATTATATAAGTAGCTGTATAGATACTTAGGTTAATGGATTTTTTAAGTTTAGACTTATAGATTAGGTTATCGGCAAACTTATTAACAATATTCGTAAAATTTTTTAATATATGCAAGCTTGTGAGCGTTCGTTTGTGTTACGGAGAAAGTGTAATTGTGGCATGATTGTAATCGGTGGTTGTTGTTGAGACAGAGAGAAAGTGTCCGGATAGCTCTGTAATGTTCAAATAATCTGTTCTCTCACTTAGTCTTTCCGGTGGAAGAATAAGGGAGATTTTATTTTTATTTCCTAATTTTGCACTTGCAACTAATTAACGGATAAAGAAATGCCACTTAATTTACCAGACAAACTTCCGGCTATCGATATACTGAAGGAGGAAAATATTTTCGTCATCGACAATTCACGCGCCAGTACGCAGGATATCCGTCCGCTGAAAATTGTTATCCTCAATTTGATGCCGATAAAAATAACTACTGAAACTGACTTGATTCGTCTGTTGTCTAACTCACCGCTACAGATTGAGGTCAGCTTCATGAAACTGAAAAGTCATACTTCGAAGAATACGCCTATCGAACATATGAAGGCGTTTTATCGCGATTTCGAATGTATGCGGAATGAAAAGTTCGACGGAATGATTATTACGGGTGCACCGGTGGAGCATCTCGAATTTGAGGATGTGAGCTATTGGGACGAGATTCAGGATATCTTCAACTGGACACGTACACATGTCACTTCTACACTTTATATCTGCTGGGCAGCACAGGCAGGACTGTATCATCACTATGGTATCCCCAAGTATCCGCTCGACAAGAAGATGTTCGGTATCTTCGAGCATCATATCTGCGAGGGTATGAGTAAGCTGCCTATCTTCCGTGGTTTCGATGATGTGTTCTTCGTGCCTCACAGCCGCCATACGGAGGTACGCCGTGCGGATATCGAGAAACATCCTGGGCTGACTATTATTTCCGAGTCGGACGATTCGGGGGTACATATCGTTATGGCTCGTGGCGGACGTGAGTTTTACGTGACCGGACATTCGGAATATTCTCCTTATACCCTCGATACAGAATATCGCCGTGATCTGGGAAAAGGTCTGCCTATCGACATGCCGAAGAATTATTATCGCGATAATGATCTTGAAAAGGGTCCGCTGGTTCGCTGGCGGAGTACGGCAAACCTGCTGTTCTCCAACTGGCTGAACTATTATGTATATCAGGAAACTCCATACGATATTAATCAGATTAAATAATGATCAGACAACGTCCTATAGAACTTTTGGCTCCGGCAAAGAATCTGGAGTGCGGCATCGAGGCTATTAATCACGGTGCCGATGCGGTATATATCGGTGCTCCCCGTTTCGGGGCGCGTGCGGCAGCCGGCAATTCGCTGGAAGACATTGCTGCACTGGTGCAGCATGCGCATGTGTACAATGCTCGCATCTACGTTACAGTAAATACGATCCTGCGTGATGAGGAACTGAAAGATACCGAGGCGATGATCTGGGATTTATATCGTGCCGGTGTAGATGCACTGATTATTCAGGATATGGGAATAACACGGCTCAATCTGCCGCCTATTCCGTTGCATGCCAGTACGCAGATGGACAACCGTACGGTACAGAAGGTGAAGTTTCTGGCTGATGTCGGTTTCCGTCAGGTGGTGCTGGCTCGGGAACTGACGCTCGATGAGATTGCCAAAATTCATGCTGCCTGTCCCGATACGTTGCTCGAGGTTTTTGTGCATGGTGCATTGTGTGTGAGCTACAGCGGACAGTGCTATGTCAGTCAGGCATGCTTCGGCCGCAGTGCCAACCGTGGAGAGTGTGCGCAGTTCTGTCGCTTAGGTTTCGATATGGTAGATGCCGATGGAAAAGTCATTGCGCGAAACAAACACTTGCTGTCGCTTAAGGATATGAACCAGAGTGAGAATCTGGAGGCTTTGCTTGATGCTGGTGCTTCTTCGCTCAAGATAGAAGGACGTCTGAAGGATGTTTCGTATGTAAAGAATGTGACGGCTTATTATCGTCAGAAACTGGATGCCATTCTGAAACGTCGTAAGGAGTACATACGTGCCTCGTCGGGTACAGTGAAGCTTGCTTTCCGTCCGCAGCTGGACAAGAGCTTCAGCCGTGGCTTTACCGACTATTTTGTTCACGGGCGTAATCCGGGAATTTTCTCGTTCGATACGCCGAAGTCACTGGGAGAAGAGGTAGGAACAGTAAAAGAGATTCGTGGCAATTACCTGACGGTAGCGGGAGTGAAGTCGTTCAGCAATGGCGATGGATTATGCTATCTTGACGAGCGGGGTAAGTTGTGCGGATTCCGTGTGAACCGGGTAGACGGCAACAAGCTCTATCCGCAGGAAATGCCTCGTGTGAAACCTAAAACCAGACTTTACCGTAACTTCGATCAGGAGTTTGAGCGGGTGATGCAGAAAAAGTCGGCCGAACGGAAAATTGCCGTTACGCTGAGACTTGAAGAAAATAATTTCGGATTTACCCTGTCGGTTGCTGATGAGGATGATAACCGTATCAGCCTGGCTATGCCTAGAGAGAAAGAACTGGCTCGTACTCCTCAGCTGGAGAACCTGAAGAATCAGTTGAGTAAGCTGGGAAATACACCGTTCGAGGCGGAAAGTGTGGAAATCGTTTTATCGGACAACTGGTTTATTCCTTCATCCGAACTGTCAGACTTACGCCGACGCGCAGTAGAAAAACTGCTGGAAGCCCGCCGTATCAATTATCCGCGGGAAGTATGGCGTGTGCCTGAAACTCATCATGCTTTTCCGGCTCAGGAACTGACGTATCTGGGAAATGTCATGAATGGGGCTGCTGCTGCTTTCTATCATGACCATGGGGTACGTCGTATTGCACCGGCATTCGAGAAAGAAGCACCCGAAAAGGCTGTGCTGATGTTCTGCAAGCATTGTCTGCGTTATAGCATGGGCTGGTGTCCGGTACATCATAAGGTGCGTTCTCCTTATCGTGAACCGTATTTCTTGGTGAGCAGCGATGGCAAACGTTTCCGTTTACAGTTCGACTGTAAGCTGTGTCAGATGAAAGTATATGCAGAAGAGTAAGTACATATTGATTCTCCTGTTGCTGGTAGGGCTTGTGGCTTGTTATTATCATCCGGATCTGCCGGCAGACGGGACTTCAGAGAATAAGACAGATTCAGTTCCGGAGGCCTTACACAAGCGTGCCTATGCACTGAGCAGCAATTTTGAAGTTGAGGCTGATACTTTGTGGCTTCATCAGTTGCCGTTTATGGATACTATTCCCGTTGTGAAAGGGAACCAGCTTGTGGTGGCGGAGTTTGATGTACATCCTCAGGATTCAGTCGATTCGGTATGGGTAAAGGTCGCGCGTGACCAGGAAACTATCGGCTGGATTCAGGAACATAAGCTGCTGGAGAATATCGTACCGATCGATCCTATTTCGCAGTTTATTCATTTGTTCAGCAGTTCGCATACCTTGCCTTTCTTTCTGGTGCTGGCCGTATTCTTTCTATGGTTTGTCTATCGGGCAGTACAGAGGAAACAGATTAAGCTGATAGGTCTGAATGATATCGACAGTGTATTTCCTATTATCCTGTCATTTCTACTGGCTGTGGCGGCTACCGTATATAACAGTATTCAGCATTTCGTTCCCGAAACGTGGGAGCATTATTATTATGATCCTACACTGAATCCTTTTGAAGTTCCTTTTATTCTCGGACTGTTCATCGTATGTGTAGGGATGATTTTGCTTTTTGGAGTGGCTATGCTCGATGACCTTTTCCATCAGGTAAAGCTTGAAACGGCTTTCTTCTATTTGCTGGGACTGGCTTCGTATTGTATTTTCTTATATATCTTCTTTACCTGCATCTGGGTATATGCGGCATACATCTGCCTGGCAGTATATGCGGTGTGGTGTATCGAGCGTTTAAAGAAATCGGACAAATATCCGTACGCCTGTGGTGCGTGTGGAGCAAAAATGCGGACAAAAGGGATTTGTCCGCATTGTGGTGCACTGAATGAATAGGAAAAATGATTTTAGTTTGATACGCTTCTGCGTGCCTTGCGGGTACAGTAACGCTTGCATTGTGCACAAATATCATATCCCAGCATAGCTCCCAGAATAAAGTCTTCTTCGGGCGTAAGCAGATTTAAAGGGCGGGTTACCATCAGCCGGATAGCATTGATACATTCTGCCTTACCAAAAAACAGGTTGATACGTTCCTCATCTACCGGTTGAATCACAAACTTAATGCGCTGGCTTTTCAGTCGGTTTACGGCGAATGCTTCGTATTTTCGGTTGGTGGTGTAGAGCACCATCTGGCGTACACCTTTCTTGTATTCGTAGATGTGGTTTAGAAAAACTTTCAGTTCTACGGGATTTATATCAGGAGCTGTCATGGAGATTAGGTTTTAGTGACGTTTGTTTTCAAGGCTTTCAGGCCAGTTCAGTCTTTAATTTTTCAGTCCAGGCCGTTACACGTTCGTCGGTTTTGTCGCTTTCGTTGATGTCGTCGATGGCGAGTCCCACGAAATTACTATCAGTTACAGCAATGGAAGAGCTGTATGTATAGTCTGCATCCGGAACGGCACCAATGAAGCGGCAGCCACTGTTTTTCAAGTCTTCGAACAAGATACCCATGCCGTCGCAGAACGTATCGGAGTAAGATTCAGAATCACCGCATCCGAACAGGGCAACCGTCTTGCCGGAGAGGTCCATTCCTTTTAAAACCTTGATGCCGTCGTACCAGTCGTCCTGCAATTCACCGTCGCCCCAGGTAGAAGTTCCCAAAATCAGTGCTTCATAACTTCCTGCTACATCGGCAGTCATTTTGCTTACATTGTATACATCGCTTGAAGGAATGCCAAGCTTCTCTGCTATCGTACGTGCAACAGACTCGGTTGTGCCTGTTGTAGAACCGTAAAATACACCAGTTTTTTTCATTGCTTTATACTTTTAGTTGATTTGACATTGCAAAGTAACGGTGTATGGAGGAGTTTTGAAATACCTAAAAATAATGATTTTGCGCGCATTTCCAAGGAGGAATACAGTGTGAATATAGGCGGAAGGTAATAGCTGGTATGAAAATATAAAAAGCAAGGCTTTCTCATTTTTTTTTCTATGTTTGAGAAAGCCTTACTAATAAAATATCGGTTAGAAAATAAAAAACTTCTGTTTAATCCTTAGCTTAGAAGCGGCAGCGGATATCCACACCTACCTGAAGCGGACGACCTTTCTGTGCAAAGCCTCTGTTCATGGTTTCGAAGTAGAACGCCTGATAGTCGGTGTTGAGTGCGTTATTTATCCAGAAAGCCAGCTGTCCGTTGCCTTTGTTGAAACTTACACGTCCGTTGAGTGTGCCGTACAGTGCTTGACTGGCATTGTTCTGTTCTGTCCAGTAGATACGTCCGGCAGCCTTGTAGTTGGCATTTACAGTAATGTTGTCGAATATAGCTCCGTTACGCAGACCGAACACATACTGTGCTCCTGCATTAAATGTATGTTTGGGAACGAAAGGCACATAGTTGCCGTTATAGTTTTCTTCATCGCTCACTACGTAATCGGTAAAGGTAGCGTATGTATATCCGTAGCTTCCGTTCAGGCTGAAAGCGTCAGTCACCTGTGCACGCAGGGAAGCTTCAGCTCCCAGACTGCGGCTCTTTCCTGCATTGACCGTGATACGTCCCAGTCCGCTTTCGGCAAAACGTGAGATTTGCTGGTCGTGAGTATCCATGTAGAAGAGAGCGACGTCGGCTTGCAGTCTGTCATCAAACCAAGTGGTGTGTGAACCAACTTCATAGTTCCATGAATATTCAGGTTTATAAAGTGTTGCATCCGATACGTTTACATCAGAGGCTGGTACGTCAGGCATCATACCTGCGAACTTTCCGAGTACTTCGTCCTGCTTGATGGCGTTCATCATGTCGCTTCGCATGTTGTTTTGTATCAGGTCGGAAAACATCTGGATGTTGTATCCTCCCGAACGATATCCTTTGCTGACAGTAGCATATACATTGTTCTTACTGTTCCATGCATACTGTATAGTGAATTTGGGGAGCAGTTGAAGGTAGTCGGTCGATTCTTTTCCGATGAACTGTGTCTTGGCATTCAGTTGTCTGACAATCGCCGTTGGAAGGAAAGGAGCCGATACACTGAAATCGAAGTTCATGTCGCATACTGAGTTATAATCCAGTTTCAGCTTTTCGTAGTCCAGGCGAAGTCCTGCTGTAACAGACAGTCCTTCTACCAGCACATCATTGATAGTAGACTGATGATAGATAGCTCCGTTTAATATAGGTGTATCGAATACCCCCGAAACAGGCAAGGGACGTGTGGTAATCTTTGCTGCCAGTGTAGGTGCTCCGGCAGGAAGATGAGAAAGCCCTGCATTGATATTGTCTTCAATCAGACTCTGTATACCAGCTTCCTGGAAAGTAACCGGTCCGTCGGTTTTCAGCCACTGGTAGAATCCGCTCACTCCCGTAGTCCACTGCCAGCGATTGCCCGGTTTCGATTTCAGCACCAGTTCTTCACTGATAGTCTTGGAGTTCTGCTTCTGCATGATGGTATAAATGTCAGCTTCCGTAAAATCCTGGTCCAGATTCATCTGGTCATACAGATACTGGAAACCAGTCACACTGCTCAGAATAAAGTTGTCTGCCTGATGTTCCAGATTCAATCCACCGTTCAGCAGGTTACGCTTGTAGCCACATTCACGGTTATAAGATATTTTTCCGATATATTCACCGCGGTCTTCTGTCTTGTCATCGGTACGTCCGGTATATTCGTATGGATATCCTCCCTGATTGGTATATTCATAATTCAGCGTGAAGTCCAGCTTCAGATTTTCCGAAGGCAGATAAATGGCGCGGAAACGTCCTCCGAACTCATCGTCTGTATCAATGCGCTTGTTGTTGAAGTTGTTCTTGAAGAAACCTCCCTTGTGTTCGTAGAAGAATCCCGTAGAAAACGCAAACTGTGAAGAAATACGGTGATAGTGAGTAAGAGAAGCCTTATAGTCATTGTATGTAGCTGCGCTGAGACGGATATCTGTTCCCTGATAAGTGAAAGGTGATTTGGTGAATACACGAATCAGTCCCCCCATCGTATTTCGTCCGTACAGTGTTCCCTGCGGACCACGCATTACGTCTATTCGTTCGATGTCAGAGTAGTTGAAGTCGAATGCCGACTTGTCGATGAATGGGATATTGTCGACATACAGACCTACGGCTGGGGTATTGATGCGCGAACCGATACCGCGTACATATACCGAAGTTGTCAACTTCGAGCCGTAATCAGGGATGAACAGATTGGGTACAAGTCCCGACAACGCTTTGACCGAGGTCACCGAGTTGTTACGCATTTCATTTTGCGAAAGCGATGTTGACGAAATGGCCTGCTGGCGCAGACGGTTATTTTCCTTCGGAGTAGCGATGACAACTACTTCCTCGATGTCTATCACTTTAGTTGTATCTTTGACCAATGCATTGTCTGTATCAGTCGGGGCAGCAAAAACGGTTGTTGTCACGGCTGCTGCCAGCGAAGCGAGAATTGTACGTTTCATATCTGTCTAGTGGTTTTTTGTAATTCGGTTGCAAAGTAACGTCAATTCTCTTTATCCGGCAATCCTAATTTATGAGGATTATGTGGGAAAAAGTATATGAAGTTTAGGGAAAAACATCGGCTTGTTTTTTATTTTTTGTACAGATTCATTAGAAAAATGTTAATACCACTTTGTCGAAAGTGTATGGATAGTTCAAAGACGTTCTTCATTATGTGCTATAAAGATTCTTATTGATATATGATGGGATCTTTATTACTCAGGTTGTCTTTTTCTATTTTATTATATAAAGCTTTATACTCAAAGATTTTTGTAATAAATAAGCAAAAATGTAAATAACAGATGTTATGATATTCTTTATTTTTGCATAAAATTATTTTGTTATGAAAGCATTTTTTAGTTTGGCGGTAGGATGTTTGATTTCTCTTTCCGCATGGGCTCAGGAAACTGTAGCTGTAAACACGGGAGATATTGTTTCTCCTGAGTTGAAGAACCAGACAGTAACTTTTAAATTACTGGCTCCAAATGCCAAAGAAGTAGTGGTTGAGGCAGATTTTTTTGAACGAACTCCATACTTATTGTTTTTACGTTGACGGCATGCGTATGCTCGATCCCAGCAATGTGTATATGATTCGTGATATTGCTACGTATACCAATTATTTTCTGGTCGATGGAGAATTGTCTCAAAACTATTTTGTATGTGAAGTTCCTCACGGAACCGTATCGAAGGTCTGGTATCCTAGTCCAACATTGGGTATGGAACGTCGCCGCATGACGGTTTACACACCTGCCGGTTATGAAGACAGCAATAAACAATATCCGGTATTATACCTGTTGCATGGTGCGGGAGGTGATGAAAATGCCTGGAGTGAGCTGGGTAGAGCCATTCAGATATTTGACAACCTGATAGCGCAAGGAAAAGCTGAACCGATGATTGTGGTTATGCCTAACGGAAACGGTGTTCAGGAAGCTGTACCGGGTGAATATCCTAACAGTATGTATAAGCCTTCGTTTGCCAATCCGAAGACGATGGAAGGTTCTTTCGAAAAAGGCCTTTCCGGATATCATGAAGTATGTGGAAAGTCATTATCGTACTATAAATGATAAGAATCACCGTGCGATTGCCGGACTGTCGATGGGTGGATTCCATTCTCTTTATATTTCTGCCAATAATCCTGACTTGTTCGGTTATGTAGGTCTGTTCTCTGCTGCTATAAACCGTCAGGCAAAGGGTGAGAATACAAATATTATGGCAACAAACTATAGGGATAAGATAAAGAAGTCAACAGGCTTCAGGTTTAACTTAAAAAACAGTCAGCCTTTTTTAGGCTAAGACAGCTGCCTACACTACTGCAAACCGTAGTCAGGCTTCGGCTATTCAGGTACGTTATGCTGATATCCTGCTGAACTATGCAGAGGCATTGGCTGAACTGGACGGTGCAAACAATGCCAGCGAAATTCAGAAAGCTTTGCATCCGTTGCGCGTTCGTGTGAACATGCCGGATGTAGATTTCGACCGCGAATATAATACTGACGCTGATTATCCGTTCCATAACCTCGACAAGTACATTCAGGCTATGCGTCGTGAACGTCGTGTGGAGAAAGCACTCGAAAACTGTCGTCTGACAGATTTATCTTAAGACAATTATTTTATCGTTTTTTTTAAAATTGCATCCGTAATCTTAAATACAATGAGAATATGAAAAAGCTCTTCTTTATCGTTTCGCTTCTGGCATTGAGTCTGGGTTGTCTGACTTCCTGCAATGATTCCGAAAAACCTTCGGCTGACTACGAATGGGACTTTAACGTTTCCGATATTGTGCTGCATGTTACCAGTCAGGAAGGAACGAATCTGCTGGATGCCGGTGTTGCCGGAAATATTCTTGAAAACGATATCCGGATAGAATATGCCGGAGAAGTTTATCCGTTGGCAGATGAAACCGGAAGAGGTGGACAGCCGGAATCCGATGTACCAGCCACACGTATGCTTTTACCGGCTTGGAACGGACTTTCTCTGGGAATGACAGACGACTGCGGACCTTGCCTGAAGTTCGGTGAGTTTGGTCCGACCAAGATGTACAAGAATGAATGTTTTACGCTCGATTTAGGTACAGGGCGTACGTGGAACATATCGTTTGATTTTTGGGTGGACGGAATAAATACAGACAATCCTGTCGTACACTCCAGCCTGTATGTAGACGGAGAGAAGATGGACTTTCCGCTGGCGGAGATTAGACTGGACTGATACGTACCCCGTATCATATCCGGTCCGCTTCTACATACCCGTGCATCACGGCATAGATGGCAAGCCCCGAAACCGACTTGATACCGAGCTTCTCGGTGATGTTCTTTCGGTGCGAAATAACCGTCGTCAGGCTGATGTTCAGTTTATCGGCTATTTCCTTGTTGATAAGCCCTTTGGTAATCAGAGTCAGTACCTCTATTTCACGAGGCGACAGATCATGCTCCTGCTGCATTTCCTGCGGTGATACGGGATGATGTGTCGCCTCGTGTCCCTGTTTCCGCATCTGCATGATGGCTTTCACCAGCTTGTCCTGAGGCAGGCAGACATTCAGCGTGGGAATGCCGCTCAGTGAAGGCTGTTCGCCTGCCGCCAGCACGATAGTCTTCGGACGGCGTGCCAGAAAGAACGACGTATGCTCGAAGTATGTCTGTGCCGAAACAAAATAATGGCTGTACATATCCGGCGTATCGTCTATCAGTCTGGCGAACGACGGAAACGTACGGATGGTCGCTACGGGGATAAGCTCTTCCAGAATGGTCTGCAAGCCCAATGCTGTCAGCGTATTCTGTTCTACGATTGCTATTTCAGGGATATGTTGCATCTTGGTTGATAGGTTGTTGGAGGATTAGAATCATTTTTGCAAGTACGCCGCTACGGCATCGGCACACCGTTCGCCGTCTACACCTGCCGACACGATACCGCCGGCATATCCCGCTCCTTCTCCGCAGGGGAACAGTCCCTCTACGGTGACGTGCTGCAAGGTTTCGTTGTCGCGTACGATGCGGATAGGGGCCGAAGTACGTGTTTCTACGGCAATCATCACTGCCTCGTTGGTCAGGAAGCCGTGCGAGCTCTTGCCGAACAACTGGAAGCCCCGGCTCAGTCGGCTGCTGATGAATTTCGGCATCCAGAAGTGAAGCGGCGAAGAAACCAGTCCCGGACTGTACGAGGTATCGGGCAGGTCGTAGCTGATTTTCCGGTTGATGAAGTCCGCCATACGCTGCGAAGGAGCCGTCTGCCGCATGTTACCCTGCTGCCAGCAGAGTTGCTCCAGTCTCTCCTGAAAGTGCATCACAGCCAGTGTATGTACGCTTCCCTCGGGCAGTTTTCCCGAACGGGCAATCAGTTCTTCGGTCTGCGCTTCTGCCGAACCCTGAATGGTTTCACACTCCTGAAGCTGCAAGTCGGGCAGGAGCAGGTCTTCGGGACGCAATTCTACCACCATGCCGGAGTTGCTCCACTTCGTGCCACGGTTGCTGGGACTCATGCCGTTTACCACCAGCTGGTGAGGTCCGCTGGCTGCCGGAACCACAAATCCTCCCGGACACATGCAGAAGCTGTACACCCCTCTGCCTTCTACCTGCTGCACGAAGCTGTATTCGGCTGCCGGCAGATACTTTCCGCGTCCGTTCTTGTTGTGGTACTGAATCTGGTCGATCAGCATCGACGGATGCTCCAGACGTACCCCTACGGCGATACCCTTGGGTTCGATGGTCACCCCGTTGGCATACAACCAGCGGTATACGTCGCGTGCCGAATGTCCTGTAGCCAGAATCACCGGACCGTGGAAAGTCTTTCCCGTATTCGTTTCAATGCCTGCTACCTTGTTGTCCTTGATGAGCAGGGCATCCATGCGTGTCTGGAAGTGCACCTCTCCGCCACAGGCGAGGATGGTGTTTCGCATGTTCTCGATCACCCTCGGCAACTTGTCGGTTCCGATGTGCGGATGCGCGTCTATCAGGATAGATGTGCTTGCTCCGTGCTGGCAGAACACGTTCAGAATCTTGTCCACGCTGCCACGCTTCTTGCTGCGCGTATACAGCTTGCCGTCGGAGTAAGCTCCCGCACCTCCTTCACCGAAACTGTAGTTCGATTCCGGGTCCACCTTGTGTTCACGGCTGATGCGGGCAAGATCCGTCTTGCGGTCGCGCACATTCTTTCCGCGCTCCACCACCACCGGACGCAGTCCCAGCTCTATCAGACGCAGGGCAGCAAACAGACCGCCCGGTCCGGCTCCCACCACAACCACCTGAGGCTTTCCCTCCACGTTGCGGTATTCCGTCCGTACAAACTCCTCCTCGGTAGGCGTTTCGTTGATGAACACCTGTACCTTCAGGTTTACGTAAATCGTCCGCTGGCGGGCGTCGATGCTCCGTTTCAGTACCCGTACGGCGTGTATGGTACGAATGTCGAGCCCCTTTTCACGGCTCACGTATTGCTTGATATGTTGTTCGCTGGCTGCCTGCTCGGGCAGAACTCTTAACTGATATTCTTGTATCATAACTGGTTGTTCTTGTTTACGTTTTCTTCTTCCATGAATTCTTCATACGGCTGTGGGACCATAATGCCACAGTTTGGTTGACTGGTCTGTAAGACGGCGGTATGTATCAGAACGGTAAAAGCGTAACAGGGCAAATCTGTATCATCCGGGCTATCTTGCCGGGTAAAAACAAATATAGATTATTATCTGTCACTTCCAGATTCATAGATGTACCTCCTTGATGGTTGATTTCCTCCATCAGTCACTGGCGGCTTTGTGTGTGGAGAATTTCGAAATTTTCTTCCAGATAAGTCAATACTCCTTGTTGGGAGAAAAGGTCGGCAACCTCTTTTCCTGTCATATTGTGCTCATGCTTGTACTGTTCCATGCAGAAAGTCACAAAGAAAATCTTGTCCAATTCTTCATTCTGCGTCATGACTTGTATGTTGTTTTTTGCACTCTTTTATCCGAACAGCTGCCGGAAAGCTTCTTCCACCTTGCGCACGGGAACCAGTTCAATCTTAATCTTCTTGCGGTCCAGTCCCTGCAGGTTATGCTTGGGTACGAGCATCCGTGTGAATCCCAGTTTCTCGGCCTCACTGATGCGCTGCTCGATACGGTTTACGGGACGGATTTCTCCGCTCAGTCCCACTTCACCCGCCATGCATACGCCTGCTTCGATTTCCGTATCCATGTTGCTCGACAGAATGGCACTGATTACCGCCAGGTCGATGGCCGGATCGTTCACCTTCAGCCCTCCTGCGATGTTCAGAAAGACATCCTTCTGCGCCAGTTTGAATCCTACACGCTTCTCCAGTACCGCCAGCAGCATGTTCATGCGTCGCAGGTCGAATCCCGTAGCCGAGCGCTGGGGCATGCCGTACGCCGCCGTACTCACCAGCGCCTGTACCTCGATGAGAAACGGACGGATACCCTCTACCGCACAGGCGATGGCAATGCCGCTCATACCCTCATGATCTTGCGTAAGCAGCAGTTCCGAAGGATTGCTCACCTGCCGCAGTCCGTCCTGCCGCATTTCGTAGATACCCAGTTCCGCCGTACTTCCGAAGCGGTTCTTGATACTCCGCAGGATGCGGTACATGTAGTGCTGGTCGCCCTCGAACTGAAGCACCGTGTCGACAATGTGCTCCAGCACCTTCGGTCCGGCAATGCTTCCTTCTTTGTTGATATGGCCGATCAGAATAACCGGTGTTCCTGTTTCTTTGGCGAATTTCAGAATAGAAGCCGAACACTCGCGCACTTGTACGATGCTGCCCGGCGACGAGTCGATGTTTTCCGTCGAGATGGTCTGTATCGAGTCGATAATGACCAGATCGGGAGCCGTATTTTTGATGTTTGTGAAAATCTGTTCCAGCGATGTTTCGCACGCTATCAGCAGGTTGTTTGCTTCAGGATGGGGGATACGGTCGGCGCGCAATTTCAACTGCCGTGCGCTTTCTTCGCCCGAGATATACAGCACCTTCTTGTCCGTGAGGCGGAGCACTGTCTGAAGTACCAGCGTCGACTTTCCGATGCCCGGTTCACCGCCTATCAGCGTAAGCGAGCCCTCTACCAGCCCGCCTCCCAGTACGCGGTTCAGCTCGTCGTCGCCCATGTCGATGCGCTGTTCTTCGCCTGAGGTAATCTCGTGCAGTCGTTGGGGTTTCGAACGCACCGATTCGATACCGTGTGCCACATGCTTGGCTACGGGCATTTCCTTGCGTACCACTTCCTCTACAAACGTATTCCACTGTCCGCACGACGGACACTTGCCTGCCCATTTGGGAGATTCCTGTCCGCAGTTAGTACACACATATACGGTTTTTTCTTTCGCCATGATTTTTTATTCCGATTGATTGCTTATCTTTGCAAAGATACTAAAAACCGGACTGTTTTCCTCATGTTTGGATGTCTTTCTTTAGTGGCTGTGTGGTCTTTGAAAATGAAAAATGCTGGTGTTTTAGCGAAAACTTGCCGAACTTTTCTCTAATTTATGTACGAATAGAGAAATGCTTTGTACAAAATATATCGTATTCTTGCAGGAGATTTACAGTATGCTTTGAAGTGTTAAAAACGATCTGACGAATTCTTAAAAAAAATCCGGTTGAAGTTTTTTCGGAAAAAACTTCCCTTGCTTTTACTCTTTCTTTTAATATATAATAGGAAAGGGTGGCAACACTAGTGGTGCTGTTGTGGCCCGTAGGAGCTTGTAATAGCTTGTAAATAAGTGTGGTAGGTATGCTACCTTTTGGGTACACTAGTGGCCCGCCTGCTTTTTGTGTTATAGGAAACTTGCTAAAATCGCAAGTACGGCAGGTGTGTGACATTCCGATTAAAATTTGGACTTTCTGATAATTTGCTAGCGATTTTGAATACTGTTGTTTGAATTTGCAAGGAATTTTGCATGTTTAAGTGTGATACTGTTTTGTTATAAAAAGGATAAGTTGGCTTTACTTGAATATTCTGTCTGGAAAGCTGATAGAATAATTAACATAAACAAGTTAATATGTTGACAAAGTTGAATTTTTATGCTGATTTTTTAAATTTTTTTGGGTATATTTGTTTCTGATTTATTAATAACACAAAAACAATTTAAGAAAACGTATGAAAAATCAATTGAAGCATTTTCTATTGTTTGCGGTGCTTGTAATTTTTGGTACAGCCACTGCAGTAGCTCAGGCTACATTGAAAGGCAAGATTGTAGATGCGGAAAGTAATGAGCCTCTTATCGGGGCAACGGTTTCCGTAAAAGGTTCTACTGAAGGTTCTGTAACCGATATCGACGGAGTGTTCTCGTTGAAAATTACAACATCGGGAACTACTGTCGAATTTAAGTATTTGGGCTATAAGACCAAAACAATGAAAATAACTCAGAAGGGTACTGTGGATTTGGGTACAGTTTCGATGGAGGCCGATTCACATGTACTGAATGATGTCGTAGTAACTTCTTCTATTGCGGTAGCACGTAAAACTCCTGTTGCCGTATCAAGCGTGGCAATGGACTTCATCGAAGAAAAACTGGGTACTCAGGAATTTCCTGAAATCCTGAAATCTACTCCGGGTGTGCATGCCAATAAAGATGGTGGTGGTTACGGTGACTCTGAAATCTATATGCGTGGATTCGGTAATGAGAATATTGCTGTGATGGTAAATGGTGTGCCGATGAACGATATGGAATGGGGAGGCGTTTACTGGTCTAACTGGTCAGGACTGACTGACGTGACTCGTACAATGCAGACGCAGCGTGGATTAGGTGCTTCAAAAGTTTCTGCTCCTTCTGTGGGAGGTACTATCAATATCATTACTCAGAGTCTGGAAAGCAAGAAAGGTGGTACAGTATCGTATTCTTTGGGTAACGATGGTATGAACAAAATCTTGTTCAGTGTTTCTACTGGTCTTACTAAATCAGGATGGGCTATGACTTTGCTGGGTTCTAAGAACTGGGGTAACGGATATGCTCAAGGACTTGACTTTGAAGGCTACAACTACTTCCTGAATGTCTCAAAACGATTGAATGACGCTCATCAGCTGTCGTTTACAGTATTTGGTGCTCCTCAAACACACTATCAGCGTAATGGCGCTTTGACAATTGCTGACTGGAAAATGACTGAAGAAGTGTATGGCATTAAGAATTATAAATATAATTCAACTTACGGTTTTGACAACGAAGGTCGTCGCAGAACCAGTGAGTACAACTCTTACCACAAACCGCAGATCAGCTTGAATCATCAGTGGCAGATTGATGACAAATCTTCTTTGAGTACTGTTGCTTATGTTTCTATCGGACGTGGTTATGGTTATTCCGGACAAGGTAACGAATATTACGATTATTCTTATAAGGATTGGAAAGGTGCCAACTATGGTGTGCTTCAGACTAAGTTCCGTAATCCTGATGGTACATTCGACTATGGAGCTATCCAGGATATCAACGCGGAAAGTGAATATGGTTCTATGCTTGCCATGAGCTTGTCAAAGAACTATCACAACTGGTATGGTTTGCTGTCGACTTATACCACTAAGTTCGGTAAGTACATCGACTTCTATGGTGGTGTAGACTTCCGTTATTACAAGGGAACTCATACCAATGAAATTTCGGACTTGTACGGTGGTCAGTATTTCATGGACTCTACTCGTGGTGATGTGTTGGCTGAAAATAATATCGCAGCTGCCGATCCGATGTGGAAATATGAAAAGCTGGGTGTTGGTGATGTAGTTTACCGTGATTATGACGGACATGTAATGCAGGAAGGTGCTTTCTTCCAGAGCGAATTCAATAAAGACAAACTTTCGGCTTTCGTTGCCGGTTCATTGTCGAATACTACTTATTGGCGTTACGACCGCTTGTTCTACGACAAAGCTCATGCTAAATCAGATAAAGTTAGCTTCCTCGGATTTACTGCAAAAGGTGGAGCTAACTACAACATTACTGAAAATCATAACGTTTTCTTCAACTTGGGTTATATCAGCCGTGCGCCTAAATTCTCTTATGGTGCTTTCATGCAGGCGAATGCAAGTCATGCCATCAACAAGGATGCTAAGAATGAAAAAGTGCTTTCTTTCGAATTGGGTTATGGTTTCCGCAACAGCTGGTTGACTGCTAACGTCAATGCTTACTGGACCAAATGGCTGGATAAGGCGATGACTAAATCTGGTCAGCTGGATAATCAGGAACGTACTGAATACTATATGAACATGACTGGTGTAAATGCCTTGCATAAAGGTGTGGAACTGGATGTGAAGGTTACTCCGGTAAAATGGTTGGATATTACAGGTATGTTCTCTTTGGGTGATTGGAAATGGGACAGCAATGCTACCGGTTATGCTTACGATGACAAGGGTATGCCGCTGAAGGAAGACGGTACTCAGGCAAGCGGAATCGCTGCTCCCGATCATGTGTCGGCTTCTATCAACCTGAAGGGTGTACGTGTGGGTGGTTCTGCACAGACTACTGCTGCATTGGGTGCAACTTTCAAGATTGGCAAGTCTATCCGTGTTGGTGCTGACTGGACTTATTACGGACGTAACTATGCTTACTATTCATTCAGCGGAAGCAATTTGAAACTGGGTCAGGAAATCAGTATTGCTGAACCATGGAAAGTACCTGCAGCAAGCCAGATCGATATGAATGCTTCTTATCGTTTCAAACTGGGCAAACTGGATGCTACATTGTCAGGAAATGTAAATAACTTACTTGACTACCAGTACATCTCTAAGGCATATAATCCTAAATCAGGTGTTGTTTCGGAAGAAACTATCTATTGTTACTATGCTTTCGGACGTACATATAGTCTAAGACTGAGAGTTAATTTCTAATCACCTGTTTTAAAGAAAAGAATTTATGAAAAAAATATTATTTATATCTACAGCATTGTTAGCTTCACTGACTGCATGTGAAGATTACAATGACCAGTTTAACCTCGGCTCTCAGATTTCGGATGTCAAGAAGGGAGTCGCTATCAAATTGGCTGCAGCAGATTATGCGACAGTTGCCAATAATGCAACCAATAAGGAAATCGCTTTGTCGAAAGATCCTGAAAAGGGTACATATGTAGCTGCTCTTGAAGCAATTGGTAAAAACAGATATTTTGCAGACAAAACGGAAGCAGAATGGTTCCTGCCAGCTTTTATTACAGAAAAATATCCGCAGGCTGATGCCGGATCTCGTTTTTCTGTTTCATATAACATGTATAAAGCTCCGTCTACCTATTTGGCCGACTTCAAGAATCTGAAAGAGTATACGCTTTCGAATGCTGATTATAAAAAGGTATGGGCAGAAACTGCTACGGCTACCTACCTTTCTCCGTCTACGATGAAGAAACTTCCGGAAGTGCTGGCTGGTGCTATGAGCAATCCTGCCGAAGGAGATATGGTAGCTGTGAATTATGCATATTCTGAATTTGAACCAAGTGCTGGCGGTGGTTCAGTTGTTCCGATGGTATACCAGAAGGTGACTTCATTCGATGGTGAGGGAGGTAATTATGTGATAGCTGCCAAGGCTGACGACGGTAACTACTATCCGTTCGGAAAGCTGGATAACGAAGGTAAGGAATCTGCATATATGTATCCGGATCCTATAACTGTATCTGAAAGTGGTGTAATATCTCAGGATGATGGTGCTGAACAGGTAATAGCAATTGAGGCAACGGAGAATGGCTATACTTTGAAAAATGCATGGGGACAATATTTGTATCAGAATGCAACTTTTGATGGTTTTTATGTTAGTTCTTCTAAACCGGCTGAGGCTGGAGAATGGTCTATTTCACCAAATTCTGGTGGTACATTTGCATTGAAGAATATAGCGAGAAATAAAACTGTAAAATTGACTTTGTATAAGGATTCATATTCTTATGGATGTTATGCAGACTCTAAATATACTTATTTCTCCGACCCGATGAACAAGGAGAGCGACAAATTCACCATCAAGGATGTGACGCTGCCGGAAGGTTCTAAATATGTGTGGAAAATCGATGACTCTTATGGTTACTATAAAGGCTCTGCTTTCGTAAACAATAAGAATCTGGTTTCTGAAAGTTATGTGGTATCTTCGGAAATCGATCTTTCAAAAGCTACAGCTCCGGTATTGAACTTCACTTTGGCTATCAACTTCCTGAAAGGTAACAAGGCTACCGATTTCTTTACCGTAAGAGTTTCTTCTAATTATACGGGTGATGTGGCAGGTGCTACCTGGACTGATCTGACTTACGATGCATCGAAGGTGGGTAGCTCGTGGAGCTTTACTGATCAGTCTATCGACCTGAGCCAGTTTAAAGGACAGAAAATCGTGATTTCATACGGTTATAAGAGTACAGACAAGTGCGCTCCGACTGTGGAACTGAAAAATACTTTGGTGAAAGAAAAAGATGCAAAATACTGGGATGTATGTCTGTTTAAGGAAGTTCCTGAAAACGAAGTGGCTGCGGCTATGATGCGCATGACACGTGCTTCGGGTGCTTATGCTAATACTGCTGCATTGTATGTCTACACTAATGGTACATGGGCTGAATATGCTAAAGAAGACGTTAATGTATTGGTTGCTGATCCGAAGCTCTACGCTGAAATTGGTACTGACTATGTTTCTAAACCGTCTATTATCTTCCCGGTTTATCTGGCACAGAAGTTCCCGTATGCAGTGAAGGGCGAACAGGTAGCTGTAGTCTATAAGAAGACTGCCGACAGTAACCCGATTGTTGAAGAATATACACTGAACGGTACATGGGCTGCTTCTACTAATTATTCTACACGTACTACTATCTTCGAAAAAGCTGCCGACGGTACATATACAGCACAGGCTGGTGTTTATCTGGACGAAGCGCTGACTGGTGGCAATGACGGAGGATTTACCGTACAGGATATTGCACTGACAGGTGTAAGTTATGTATGGAAGAATGATGCAAGCTATGGATGGAAGGCTTCAGCGTTTATGAACAATACGAACAATGAAACTGAAAGCTGGCTGCTGACTCCGGCTATCGATTTGTCGGAAGCTATGACACCTCAGCTGTCATTCGAAGAAGCTCATAAGTTCCTGAACGGTAATCCGCTTTCTGAATACATGATGGTAAAAGTTTCTACTGATTATATAGACGATGTAGAATCTTGTACATGGGAAACCGTTGAAGTTGATGAAACACAGTGGTCTGACGGACAGAGTTGGGACTTCTACAAAGTAGGTCCTTATAGCTTGAGCGCATATGTTGGTCAGGTTATCCGTATTGCCTTTGTTTACAAGAGCACAAGCAGTGCTGCTCCTACTTGGGAAATTAAGAATGTTCTGGTAAACGAAGCAGAATAATTTTATAATGTATATCCGCTGGTTCTTTCTCTGCCGAAGGGTGAGAACCGGCGGATATTTTTCTCTTTACTAATGAAATCTAACAGGTTTAGTCATGAAAAAACATTTATTTATTTTAGGACTGGCACTGGCTTTGTTCAATGTCGGTTGTGATGATCAGAATACCATACCTAATGGTTATGTACAGACAACTCAGGAAGGAGCATCTACGCTTGTTCTGAAAGGATACGAAAATGCTGCATTAGGCTTTTCTGTATTCCAACCGGAAGGATTTGATTCTCCGTTTTATATACAGGATAAAAAGTTTGCCGGAAACGCTTACAGTTTTACCCAGGTAGCAGCTGCACGTCTGGATGAAATGACAACTGTTCCTGCAAATGTAGAATGGCAGTCGGATGCTACTGTAACAGCTGGTGCGGCTTACTGGGCTCGTTATGCTGCTTCAACGGTATATCGTTTTGTAAAATTCCGTGTATCTGATATTAATGGAAATAATGTAACGATTGAGTATGTCGTTACCGACCAGACCGAAGAACGTCCGAACGATAATGTCAATGCAAATACTGGTTATGATAATGTTTCGGTAACCGGTTATGAAATTCCTCATTTGAATGACCAGAATGTATACGCCGATCATTATGTAACAATGGACGGAGTACAGATTCTGAACTATGCATTAGAATGGGATAATACAAAACGTCATGCCAACTGGGTAGCCTTTACGTTCGATACTACAACTTCGGCTGATAATGTGAAACGTACAGATGCCTGGTCAGTAGATCCGAAGCTTCCGGCAGAAATGCAAGTTCAGGAAAGCGATCATAAGAACGACGGTTTTGATAAAGGACACCTGTGCGCTTCGGAAGACCGTGTGTACCTGAAGGAGGCAAACGATCAGACTTTCTACTACAGCAACATTTCACCGCAGTTGAAGGACTTCAACGGTGGTTTCTGGCGTAAGCTGGAGGCTCGTGTACAGACATGGGGACGTTCTACAGCCGATGGTGTATACGATAAGGTGTATGTTACAAAAGGTGGTACGCTGAATAAGCTGCTGAAAAACTTCAAAGGTACTACAGTTGATGGTGGTACTCCTACAACAGATGCAAACGGATTTACTATACACGGACTGGCTTGTCCGGAATATTACTATATGGCTGTTCTGAGCCAGAAAGACGATGTATTCCATGCTATTGCTTTCCTGGTACCTCATAAAGAAGGTATGACCAAAAATCCTTCGTCTGACGAACTGAAAGAATATGTGGTTTCTGTAGACAAACTGGAAGAAGAAACAGGCATTGATTTCTTCTGTAATTTGCCTGATGTACTTGAAAATGAGGTAGAGGCTGCTTGTAACCTGAATGACTGGGCATGGTAACAGGAGGCACATATATGAAAAAATATCTGTTTGCGTTTTTCTGGGCATGTCTGGTAATAGCGGGCTATGCTCAAGAGCAGAAAAGTACGGTTTACGGAGTTGCCTTTTATAACCTCGAAAATTTGTTTGATACGAAGCACGATGAGGGTAAGAAAGATTATGAATATCTGCCCGACGGAAGAAATAAATGGGACGATAAGAAATATCAGTCGAAACTGAAAAATATGTCGACGGTACTTGGATCGCTGGCTACCGACAAGACACCTGAGGGGGCTGCGGTAATAGGCATGGCTGAGGTGGAAAACCGTCATGTGCTGGAAGATTTGCTGAAACAGCCGGCACTGACCGATCGCGGGTATGAGATTATTCATTATGAGGGACCGGACGAAAGAGGTGTGGACTGTGCTTTCTTTTACAACCCGAAACTGTATACAGTGACAGCTACCAAACTGGTTCCTTATGTATTGGCTCAACCGACAGATCGTCCGACACGCGGTTTTCTGATTGCTGACGGTAAACTGGCTGGCGAACGTGTGGCTTTTATTGTAAATCACTGGCCGTCGCGTGGAGCTGAATCTCCGGCTCGTGAGCGTGCAGGTATGCAGGTACGTGCACTGAAGGATTCGCTGCAACGTCTGGATTCGAAAATCAAGATTGTAATCATGGGCGACATGAACGATGATCCTATGGATAAAAGTATGGCAGAAGCCTTGGGAGCAAAGCGTGAAATGAAAGATGTGAAGAAGAAAGATTTATATAATCCTTGGTGGAATACGCTTGCCGGAGGCGATGGTACATTAAAGTATAGAGGTAAATGGAATTTGTTCGACCAGATTGTTTTTACTGGTAATTTCCTGAACAAGCGCCATAAAAAGCTGAGTTATTTCACTCATGAAATATTCAAGCGTGATTACCTGATGCAAGCGGATGGAAAATACAAAGGCTATCCTTTGCGTACGCAGGCTGGAGGCAGATGGATGAACGGATATAGCGACCATCTTCCGACTGTAGTATATTTTATTAAAAAGTAATACGTTACGTTTTAATGATATAAAAAGAAAATAGACCGCTCCAATCGGAACGGTCTATTTTCTTTTTATATCAAACACTTGTTTATTTGCATGCTTCTGCAATACGTTTTACGACAAAGGGTCCTTCGTAGATGAACGCTGAGTAAATCTGTACCAGATGTGCTCCGGCATTCAGCATGCTGGTTGCTTCTGCTGGAGTCATGACTCCTCCTGCTCCGATAATGAGCATTTCTTTAGGAGTATGTGCAGAAAGATATCTGACAACCTCTATTGATTTATAAATAATCGGTAGTCCGCTGATTCCTCCGGCACCTACGTGAGTGACTTCAGCTTGAGAAGAATGAATAAGCAAGGAGCGGTCTTGTGACGGACCGGTTGCGATAAATCCGTCGATATGATGCTGGCGGGCAAAGCTGATAATATCGTCCAGCTTTTCTATAGGTACATCAGCTGGAAGCTTCAGAAATATAGGTTTGCCAATCTGCTTCTTTTTGTCTGCTGCTGCAATCAGTACGGAACTGAGGATTTCTGGAGCAATGCTTCCCCAGTTGATTGTATAATAATCGGCATATTCGCTGAAAGTGCTGTACAGATCTGTAATTTCTGCTCTAGCCAGCTCTTCGTCGGCAGGATAATTGGTATTGATATTGACTCCCAATATATATTTCCCGTTTTGTTTCTGCCTCAGATTCTGTAATACCATTTCTTTTCCGGGATTGTTGAATCCGGTACGTGAAATGAGAGCATGGTCTTTAGGTAACCGGAATATACGTGGAGAAGGATTTCCATCGACTTTGTGTGGAGTAACCGTTCCCGCTTCTATAAATCCGAAGCCCAGGTCACTCAGTTCATCGAAACAGTTTGCTTCTTTATCGAATCCGGCTGACAATCCTACACGGTTGCTGAAGTTCAGATTTTGCCATTGGAAGGGAACAGCCTTGGGATGAAACAGTGAGCGGGTCAGGCTTCTTATTGGTCCCAGATGGCGATATATATGAAGCAGGGTTATAATCTGATCATGGATTTTTTCGGCGTCGATACGGAACAGACAGGGACGAATAATTGATTTATACATAGTGGTAATGGTTTATTTGATTTTTTCCATTACAAAGGTACAATATATTCAAGAGAATCTACCATAAAAAAAAGTTATCCCTTATTACCCGACTGTTAGGTGGCAGCTGTGGAATAATGTATTGAGGATGCGCTGACTGTTATCGGGCAATAGCCAGTGTAGAAGATGAACATAAAAAAGCCCTATCAAGACTCCTTTTCGGGGTAATGGTAGGGCTTTGGGTTTCAGAATATGACTTTAATGATTCTGAGATTTCTTTTTACAGACTTATTTCTGACCGTTTCTCCATTTTGGAGCACCGATACCCAGCTGGTAAATCTTAGAATTCAATACCTTACTATCTTGTCTGTAGTACAGGTTCACACCATGTTCACCACCTGTTCCGTCCAATGCATCTGCACGGTGCATGTAGCGGTCACTGTTAGTTGCAGCTTTGTGAGGTGGGTTAGGAGCAATCATCAGTTCCAACGGTGAGATGTCGTCTACCAGAACTTCCAGAGAACCGTTCAGGGTTGCAGAACCAACGTTGACCAGACTACCGAAGTTGTTCTTGGTTGCAGTCCATGGGTTATTACTGAATATCTGTCCGTTGCTGAGGAAAGTATTTGTAGAATAGTTATTCTCAAAGTTCAGTGTGACATGTCCGGCAGATCCGTCTGGCAAAGTCATAGTCTTACGGATATCAGCTCCTGCCATAATCATGTTACGGGCATCGCCATCTTGCTTGGTCAGGATAATCAGGTTATTTCTTACGGTATAGGTACTTCCGTCAGGAATATTACGCATGTTGAAAATATTACCGGCAGCACGGGTATTCCAGTTGACCAGCGTATTGTTTTCGAATGTGATATTCCATGCTCCGCCCTTCCAGTTAGCCTGTTTGGTTTCATTGAAGAATGACGGGAACGGGCAATCGTAGAATGTATTTCCGCGAACAACAAAATCTTTGTAAAGGTTAGAGTTGGCATTGTTGCCCGAACCAGCAATCCAAGGATAACCTCCGGCTCCGTTGCTGTAGTATCCACAGTCGAAGAACTGGTTGTCTTCAATCAATACATGATTCCAGATTTTGTAGTTAGGTCCTTGTTCACGGATAAATCCACGGACAAGTCTCTTGAATGTACAGTTCTTGATAACAAAGTTTTCCAAGTGTACTGCCATTCCGTTAGAGAACATATTGATGAAGTAGTTACCTGTAGTAGAACCAACTCCAGCTATATTATCACCATAGTTGAGGGCAAGCGGACAGTCGAAATCGATGTCATAGAACTCAAGCATCTTCATGTAGATTTCTCCACCTTCTCCGGCTTGTGGTTGACGACCAAACATCAGGTTCATTGAGTTGACATTTGTTCCTGTTGTATGCATACCTCCAAGCAATACTTTTGCACGTTTACCAGCAGCTACATCTTCCGGATTTGTACGGAGGATGAATCCTTTACAGGTTGTCAGGTTATTGAACATACAGTAAGTTTTTCCACCTTCCAGATAGTATGTTTGTCCTTCTGCCAGATTAACATCCGAGATAAAGTCGGTCAGCATGAAGTCGATACGCATTGCGTCATATTTCAGTGCAACTTCGTGTTGTTCGAGAGCTGTCTGGTAAGCTTCTTCTGTATCGAAGTAGTCACGGCTTGGAGCTGTCAGTTCGTGAGTAACAAGGATAGGTTCTCCCGGTTCACCGTCGGAACGTGCAGAATAGGTATTGTAATATGCATCCCATTTTACCTTGACGCTTTCATTGCGTACGTTGATGACATATACTGAGTTTTTCTGAAGTCCGTCGATATCTACATAACCTCTTGCAAAGTCTTCTTCTGTGAGTTTATAGTTTTTCCATTTTTCGTTTACTGTAGATTCCGGATTGTTGGGTGAAGGAGCTACTTCCAGCCACTGGTAAACGAAGTTGTTGTTGGCATCCAGCTCAAATTTTTCACGATAGATGGCTTTGTCATCTTCGGATACACCTTCGGATACTACATCAAAATTACGGTTCAGCATGACACGCATGGTTGTTTCAGTCGTTTTTGAACCGTCGACATATACACAGAATGGAGTAGCATAACGGTCGGCTGTAGTAATACCGAGAAATTCAGCCCATTGTCTTCCATCGCCGTGTCCGTACCATTTGGATGCATGTGAGAAGTCGGTTATATTGTCATCTTTCTTCGACAATACACGAATGGCAAAACGGAAATCGGTAGAGTACTGCTGGTCTTTGATAACCAGATCGAGTACGTCGGGACCCACAATTGTGTCGAGTAGCAGTAAGCCGTTTTCAGCAGATGTTCCCCATGCATCAGCTCCGTTTGACACATTAGGCTGGAGTGCCTGGCGAATCTGGTATCCGGCACAGTCATTTACACCGTACCAGTACAGATGAATATCGTTTCCGTTAGGACCTTCTGCCTTACAGTTGTATGCGTAGTCATCTCCCTTGCCTCTGTTGTTGTCGCAGATGAACATTGTCATCCATTCCCGGTCTAGTGACGCTCCAAAACTTTCATCTTCGTCAGAGCATGAGCTGAATGAAAGCACAGATGATAGCATTAAGGAATATAGAAATAGTTTTTTCATGGTAATCTTTTTTGAGTGTTGTTATTAATATCCATAATAGTTCTTATAGGCTCCGGCAGAACGCTGGATAGCTGCATTTGGATAAGGCAGAATATAACGTACCGGAGGCAATGCGCTGACTGAAGGAACGCTGTTGCCTTCCAATGGAACTTCTGTTCCGTCTTTTACCAATACTATAGTACCTTGTTCTGTGTGGCGGATATATCCATAGAATGAATATTTACATTGGTTGGTTGGCTCAGAATCGCTACTCCACTGATAGAATTCGGCTGATTCCCATGTTTTTCCATCGATAGCGGTAAGAGCTGTTGCCGGCTGGCTTGCCGATTTGTAAGGATTGTAAATATAGAGGATGTCCAGTGTGGTGTTCGGGTATGGATAACCATATACCTGACTGGGATCTACACGCCATTCTGCACTCTGAGGAAGTACATGGTAATACATATATTCTGGCAGTTCGACCAGATAATTGCTTCCGTCGTGTTCGGCTATATCATCTTCAAATCCGGTATATGTACCGGCGTTTGACATGGCAACCGACAGGTAACGTAAGAAGCTGTATACTACTTCCTGACTGTACAGGTTGTTACGTACAAGGTCGCGCCAGCGGATGTTTTCACCTGCAAACTCCCATTTACGTTCGTCCAGTACGGCCTGGAGAAATTTCTCTTTCGAAGAAGCTGCATTGGTAACGTAAGTATTGACAGCACCCTGATCGTCGAAGGCACGGCTACGTACCTGACGGAGTGACTCTTGGGCTTCTTTAGTCGGACCTTCCAGTTCGTTGATAGCTTCGGCATTCATCAGCAAGACATCGGCATAGCGCATGTAAGGGAAGTTGATACCTGTACTTCCTGAACTTGTATTAAGGAATTGTCCGGCATTGGCCCATAGTTTAGACCATTTGTTGTTGTGTACGGTGTAGTCTGAACGGATCAGGCAGGAATCTTGACTGACATTGTTTGTACTGTTTCCGTAATACCAGAGTCCGTTGACGAAATCACGGCGTTTGTCTTTTTCATCGAATGAGTAGCGGTAGAATGCATTCAGTCTGCCGTTTCCGTCGGCTGCTCCCCATACGTTCTTACCAAGTGTCTGTCCTTCATTGGCTGTAGAGGTAGGACCCTGGATATTTCCAGTTTCGCCTGTTGATTCTTTAGCGAAAGGTATTTCGAAAATAGGATCTCCCTTGCTGATTAGTTCGAAATTACTTTCTTTCAGGAATACATCTTTATAAGAAGTTCCTATGGAGTGAGAACCTGACGAGATAACCAGATTGGTATATTCCTTGGCAATACGGTAGTAGTCCTGATAATTTTCCGGACGGCTCATGACACCGTAGCTTTTAGGATTGTTTTTATCCGGATGGAGTGAATATCCTCCTGCTGTAAGTGCAATACGTGCGATGAGGGCGTATGCAAATTCCTGTGAAGCACGTTCTACAGTGACAGAAGCGGATGAACTCATTTTAGGAGCGATAGCCTTCAGGTCATTTATCAGATTGTCTTGTATTTCTTTACGGTCCATGATAGGAATGACGTAATCACCTCCCAGTTGTGAAGCCGGACGGAAAGTGAAAGGAATATCTCCGAACATAACGACCATGTCATGGTAGACCATAGCACGGATACATTTGGCTTCTCCCATCATCTGCATGATTTCAGCGTCTTCTTCATTGTAAAGCGGGCTGTTTTCCAGATTGTATATAAAACGGTTGGCATCTTCGATAGCTTTGTATGCAGCTTGCCAGTACTTGTTGATTTCGCTACCCTGATCATCGCAGTCGAAGCGTGCATAACTGTTGTGGGTAGCTACGTTTGTACTGCTTATCATCATTTCTACATCGCTGTTGAGGATGAAGCTTCTCTGGAAAGCTTTTCCATACAAGTCGTTTACAAGGATAGATGCATATACTCCATTAAGTGCGCGGTTGATTTCTGTTTTCTGGCTGAAAACGAACTCTTCGCTGTAGCTTGACGGGGATTCGACATCCAAAAAATCATTGCATGATGCCAATGTCAGAGAAGTCAAGCCTATGACTAATATATTTTTGAGTTTCATGTACTTTCAAGTTTTAAAAGGTGATATTTGTTCCAAATACGAAGCTGCGGCTACGTGGGTAGCGGTTGTAGTCCATACCGCAAGTCAGACCTGTCTGAATATCTACTTCCGGGTCGTAACCAGAATATCCGGTAATGATAAACAGATTGGATGCTGAAACATAGAAACGAGCTTTTGAAATACCCATTTTTGATGTCAGCTTTTCTGGCAGTGTGTAACCGATAGTCAAGTCCTGGCAACGAACGAATGAACCATCTTCGATGAAGTAAGAATGAGTGATCTTCTGAGTTACATCGGTTGGGTTCCAAAGTGTTCTGCCTTCGTTCAGCTGACGGTACATGTCGATAGAACCATCGATGAAATAACATTTGTACATACATTCACCGTCGCCATCACGAGTATATCTCCATCCGTTGTCGGCAAATGTACCGAGTACATTATAGAACTTTTTATCGTTGCCTTCTGATGAAGAAAGCTGATAAGCTGTTGCATTGTTTACATCGAAGTCGAGCATAAAGTTGAAGTTCATGGCGAAGTCGAAGTTCTTCCATTGTCCGCTTACGCCAAATCCTCCCTGTACTTTCGGATTGGTGTTACCAATGACAGTACGGTCGTCTTCTGTAATTTTGCCGTCACCATTCAAATCTTTGAATTTGATTTTTCCAGGAAGAGTAGCAATACCTGAGTTAGAGTTTCCTGATACTTCGTTGATGACTGTCTTAGGATGTTCTACTCCATTTTCATCTACCAGCGGAGCGTCTTTAGATGTTCCGTTTTCGGCAGCTGTCGATCCCCAAGGCAGAGCCTGAAGGTTATTTGTCGGGTCGAAATAGAATTCATCCATCGAGTACAGTCCGTCGTAAACGAAACCGTAGATCAGACCTACCTGGTCGCCTACTTTCAGACAGTAGTCATTGTAGCTTGATTTCCAGCGGTTGTTCTGGTCCCAGATAACATTGTCGGTACCGTTCAGTTTGTCTACTTTCATTTTGTTCATACCAAGAGAAAGGTTGGCAGAAAGTACATAATCTCTACCTCTGAGGATATCGCCTGATATACTCAACTCGATACCTTTGTTTGTTACCTGACCGATGTTCTGCATCTGGCTGATATAACCTACAGAAGAAGGTATGTCTGATTTGTAAAGCAAATCTTTGGTAGTATTCCAGTAAACTTCAGGAGTTACAGTCAGACGGCCGCCAAACAAAGTGATATCGGCAGCAAGGTTTCGTGTCAATGTAGTTTCCCACTTGATATCCTTGTTGGCAAAAGTAGTACTTCCCTGGTTGCCGTACCACTGTTCACCAAACTGAGTAGATTCTCCGAAACCAGGACCGCCAGTAGAATTGACAGAATATAAGTAACGCCACATATCGTTGTCGATACGGTTATTACCTGCCAGACCGACAGCAGCACGAAGTTTCAGTTGATCGATCCATTCTACATCATTCAGGAAGTTTTCTTCAGAAAGCACCCACGCTCCGGAGATAGAAGGGAAGTAGCCCCACTGGTTTCCTGGCGCGAACTTGGTAGAACCATCGGCACGCATTGTCAATGAAAGCAAGTATTTGTGGTTGTAGTTATAACTTGCCTGTCCGAAGAATGAAGCTGTACGGTCAGGAGTAGAAAGCTGTGTATACGATTCCTGTGGAGTACCGAATCCCATGTTTGCCCAAGCCTGATCAGCTTCGAATGCACGTGGAAAATAGCGGTTCTTCTGTACGTTCTTGGTATTTTGGCTATGATAGATTTCCTGTCCTAACAGCAAGGAGATGTTATGAACATTTTTCAGTGTGAAGCCGTATGATGCAGTATTGGTCCAGATATACTTGAATGTATAGTCTTTCTGAATATTGGCAACAGGCTGTGAGTTGTTTTTCTGACCTTCGCTGGTTAGTGCACCATAGAAACGGTACTGGTCTTTCCAAGTCAATCCGATTGTTGCTTCAGAACGGAGTACCAGACCTTTGATCGGTTTCCATTCCAAAGAGAAAGCATTGGTATAGTTGTATGAATACTTTTTCTGCTGGTTAATGCTGATATCGCTCTTAGGATTGGTGTAAGTGAAAAGAGCTTCTTCATCCGGGTCTGCATAAGACGGGTCGATGTATCCGAATTCACGTAAACCATTGGTAGGACGATAGCGCAATACATCGATGATACCACCTGTACCGATATTGTCACCACCGGCACCTTCATCGCGACGGAACGAGAGCTTAGGATTGATTTGCAAAGTCAGGTTCTTGGTGATATCAATAGCTGTCTTGATGTTAAGGTTAGTACGGCGAACTCCAGAACCCATGATGATACCTTTATCTTCACTCTGGGTTAATGAAGCGTTGAAACGCATTTTTTCAGTACCTCCTCCGATGCTGACATTGGTAGAGTAGTTAATCGGATTTTCTCCCATAACTTCATCTTGCCAGTCGTGAGTAGGTAAGGTGTTGTACATGTCAAGGTCTTGCGGGTTACCGAAGTTTGCGCGGAAGAATTTGGCATTTGATGAACGGCTACCGTTACATGCAGACCATTCATACTGATAACGTGCAAATTCTGCTGCATTCATCAGATCCAGTTTCTTCGCAAGCTGGCTGGTAGAGAGATGAGCATTGAGGCTCACCTGGATCTTTCCGGCTTTTGCCGATTTTGTGGTAACTACAACTACACCGTTACCACCTTTGGCTCCATAGATAGCTGTAATAGACGCATCCTTTAATACATCGATAGATGCAATATCTGTAGGAGGAATATCGTTGATATTGTCTACCTGGAAACCATCGACGATATAAAGAGGTTCGTTACTTTGGGTTACAGATGTTCCTCCACGTACACGGATGTTGATATCTGCTCCCGGAGCACCATCGACCGTAGTAACCTGTACACCGGCGATTTTACCTTGCAATGCAACAGCTGCCGAGCTGACCGGAATGGCTGCGATTTTAACTCCTGAAACAGAACCTACAGAACCTGTAAGGTCTTTACGTGCTTTGCTGGTATAACCGATGACTACGACTTCGTCCATAGCCTGTGCATCTTCCTTCATTATAACTTTCAAGGCTTTGCCGGAAGTTACAGTCAGTTCCTGAGTCTGATAGCCGATGTAGGTAATAACGATTGTTTTTCCTTTGCCTGAGATCTTGAAACTGAAATTACCATCGAAGTCTGTGATGGTTCCGTTGGAAGTGTTCCCTTTTTCTACGATAGATGCTCCAATGATAGGTTCATTGTTTGAATCTAAGACTTGTCCTTTTATGGTTAAACCTTGTGCCATAATTTCAGGTGGAGCTAATACTAGTAAAAGGGTTAGCAGGCAGAATTTCCACCAAATTGATAATTTGTCTTTCATAGTAATTAATAGTTTGTTATTACATAAAGTTTAGATCAATACATATGAATAATTTTATTGCCGTGTCTTAAATAGTGAAATAATCTTGTATTGAAGATTTTCGGATGTAATGTGACTGTCAATAGTAGATCAACTCTAGTAAAGAATGTGTGTTAACGTGCACGGATAAAGATCAAAAAAAAATGTGTTTTCATAAATCATGTTTTTTAGTGTCGTTTTTTGTTTGGTTTGTATATATCTTCCACAAAGGAATCTTGTAATAGATCAGGTTATCAAATATTAATTATATTAAATTTTGGTGCAAATATATAAACGTTTGTTTTATTTGGTTGAAAAAGTTTTATTTATTAACATGTTTTAAACATTTCTTTTTTTAACCTTTTAGATCTCTGTTTTTTAGCATAAAAAAAGAGGCTGCCCGATCGGACAACCTCTTTGTAATGTCGTTTTGAAGTAACGAATTATGCTTCAGCCGGAGCTTCTTCAGCAGCCGGAGCTTCTTCAGCAGCAGGTGCTTCTTCTGCGTTAGCAGCAGCTTCAGCAGCTTTCTTTTCAGCTACTTTCTTAGCGATTTCTTCGTTTACTTTCTTTTCTGCTTCCAGACGTGCTTTAGCTTCAGCTTTCTTAGCTTCTTCTTCTTTAGCTTTCAAAGCAGCCAGACCGTTCTGCTTGTTTTCTTTCCAAGCGTTGAAACGAGCTTCAGCAGCAGCTTCATCGAATGCACCTTTTGTAACACCACCCAGCAAGTGTTTCTTCATGTAAACACCTTCGCGTGACAAAATGTTGCGTACGGTATCAGTAGGCTGTGCACCTACCATTACCCAGTGTAATGCACGTTCAAAATTCAAATCTACTGTGGCAGGATTGGTATTAGGGTTGTAAGTACCAATTTTTTCAGTAAATCTACCATCACGTGGTGCTCTTGCATCTGCAATAACAATTGAATAGAACGCATAACCTTTGCGTCCGTTTCTCTGCAATCTGATTTTAGTTGCCATTTCTTAAACGTTAATTTTTTAATGTTAATGATTTGAATTATGCTAATATCTCGTATTAGCGGGTGCAAAGGTACGACTTTTATTTGTATTACAAAAGGTTAAGTAGTTATTATTTGTTATTTATTTCGCGAAGCCATTTTTCCAGTTCGCCTGTCCACTGGCGTTTGTAGATGAAGGAATCACGGAATCCCCATCCATGACCTCCGATGGGATAGGTGTGCAGGCTGGCAGAAACTTTGTTTTTTACCAGTGCCATATAATAGTTCACGCTGTTTGCTACCGGTACTGCACCGTCGTCACTACTATGCATGATAAAAGCCGGAGGAGTTTGTGGGGTGACTTGCAGTTCATTGGAATATTTCTGTTCGAGTTCTTTCGATGGATTTTTGCCCAGCAGGTTGTCGTGAGATCCCATGTGGGTATAAGTCGGGTCCATAGTAATTACTGGATAGAAAAGAATCTGGAAATCCGGACGGGTTTCAGCATCGGTAAAATGAGTGGCAGCAGTGCTGGCAAGGTGTCCGCCTGCCGAAGATCCCATGATACCAACTTGTTGTAGGTTCCATTCAGCAGCATGTTGTCGCATGATGCGCAAAGCTTGTTGTGCATCACTCAACGGGACTTCGTTATTTCCATTTGGCATGCGGTAGGTAAGTACGGCATAGGTGATACCCTGACTGTTGAACCAGTTTGCCAGATCGTGACCTTCGTGGTTCATCGCAAGGTGAGTATATCCTCCTCCGGGACAGGCAACAATGGCCATTCCATTTCCTTCTTTAGCCGGATAAACGGTCAGAGTGGGTTCTGCTACATAAAGCGGACCGTTTTCTACTTGCTGAGTCATGTTGTTTGTGTTAGGAGCTCCATTGGGCCATAATTTGATTTCCACAGGTTTTTGGGCTGTGAGCATAGTCGAAAAAAAGACCAGGCTCATAAGAAATAGTTTTTTCATACGTGTATTAATTTTATTTGGTTGTTTGAATATTATCCGGTTGTTTGTACCTTATCCGCTGTTATGGTTATAGGAGTGAGCCTATATGCTTTTTCGGACATAAAGTTGTCCGATGACGGTTTGAATCATAACAGCCGGATGGTCGGATTGGCAGGTTCAAAGATAGCATAAATCTTTTAAGATAACAAAAACACCCACAGACTTCCGTCGGAGCAGAATGTCTGTGGGTGAATGTTGTTTTAATGTATAAATATATGTCTATCTGATTATTATGACTTCTTGATGTTCATACTTGCTTTTACCAGATATACAATCAGCAGTACGTAAGCTACTAGCGATGCAACCTGACTTAGCGGATTCTCAAGCCATGCTTCGTTTACGAGGTTGATTCCTCCGAAACGCATAGCAGCGCTGACTACTCCCATCAGTGCACCTCCGGCAATAAATCCGGAAGCGAGGAGTGTTCCCTTTTCTCCGCGTGCGGTGTTGACAGCTTCATCTTTGCTGCGGGTTGTTACATACCAGTTGATTGCTCCACCTACGATAAGCGGCAGGTTCAGTTCCAGTGGAATAAACATACCCAGAGCGAAAGCCAGTGCCGGTACTTTGAAGTAAGTCAGTACGAGAGCCAGTACAGCTCCTATGCCATACAACAGCCACGGGGCAGCTACACCGTTCATCAGCGGATCGATAACGGCAGCCATGGCATTAGCCTGAGGAGCAGCCAGAGCACCCGATGAGAATCCGTAAGTCTTGTTCAGAATCATGATGACACCTCCTACGGTAGCGGCAGATACCAGTGTACCCAGGAATTTCCAGGTCTGCTGTTTGGCAGGCGTACTACCCAGCCAGTAACCGATTTTCAAGTCGGTGATGAAACCTCCAGCCATTGACAATGCTGTACAAACTACACCTCCCATGACCAGTGAGGCTACCATTCCGGTTGCACCTTTCAGACCGACAGCTACCATCACTACAGAGGCCAGAATCAGTGTCATCAGTGTCATACCCGATACAGGATTCGTTCCAACGATGGCAATGGCATTGGCTGCAACGGTAGTAAACAGGAAGGAAATACCTGCTACCAGGACTATGGCTACGATGGTGTGAAGCAGATTGCCCTGCATTACATCAAAGTAGAAAAACAGAGCTACCAGTATAATCGTAATGATAGAGCCGATTGCAATAATCTTCATCGAAAGGTCTTTCTGTGTACGTACTACATTGGCTTCCGCTTTCTTGCCACCCATTTCCTTGGCAGCCAGACTTACGGCACTCTTGATGATGCTCCATGAACGTACGATTCCGATGATACCGGCCATGGCGATACCTCCGATACCGATGCTTTTGGCATACTGAGAGAAAATGGCTTCAGGCGACATGCTGCTTACAGTTTCGGTGATAGCCGGATTCCATGCGTTCAGTACCTGATCGCCCCAGATCAGTGAGATACCCGGAACGATAATCAGCCATACGGCAAGCGAACCGGCACAGATAATGGCAGCATATTTCAGACCTACGATGTAACCCAGTCCCAGTACGGCAGCTCCAGTATTGATTTTTACAACCAGTTTGGCCTTTTCGGCTATCATTTCTCCCCATCCGCAGACACGGGTTGTGAAGTTTTCGTTCCACCATCCGAAGGTAGCTACGATAAAGTCGTACAGACCACCTATCAGTCCGGCAAAGAGCAGCGGTTTAGCCTGACTTCCTTCTTTTTCGCCCGAAACGAGCACTTGTGTACTGGCGGTAGCTTCAGGGAACGGATATTCTCCGTGCTTTTCGCTGACGAAATATTTGCGGAACGGAATCAGGAACAAGATTCCCAGCACACCTCCCAGCAGTGAACTGATGAACATCTGGAAAAAGTCGACTGTCATTTCCGGATATTTGTCCTGCAAGATGTATAATGCGGGCAGGGTGAAGATAGCTCCTGCTACGATAACTCCCGAGCAGGCTCCGATGGATTGTATAATGACGTTTTCACCTAATGCACTTTTACGTTTGGCTGCGCTCGAAACACCTACGGCAATGATCGCGATAGGAATAGCAGCCTCGAATACTTGACCGACCTTCAGTCCCAGATAAGCTGAGGCGGCAGAGAAAAGTATCGCCATGGCGATACCCCATAATACAGACCAGAGGTTTACCTCCGGATAGTTTTTGTCGGGCGACATCAGCGGGTGATACTGCTCTCCCGGTTTCAGTGGGCGGAATGCATTTTCCGGCAGTCCTGTCTGTTTTTCGTTTGTTTCTTTCATGGTTTTTCAGGTATTTAGTTTTTTAAATATTTCTTCATGCCATTGGTAAAGTAAATATCCATTTTCCCGTCTTTACGTTCGTAGATGAAATAAGCATCGAGTTCAGGATGAGCATTGCAGATTGCCTTTGCCGAATCAAGTCCGAGCACCATGAACGAAGTGGCGTAAGCATCGGCTGTTGCACAGTCTTTTGCTACGACAGTAGACGAGAGTATATTGTGTTGTACCGGATAACCCGTACGCGGGTCGATAGTATGCGCATATTTTTTACCGTCTTTATAGTAGAAGTTGCGGTAATTACCCGAAGTGGCAAGTCCGGCGTTGGTGATTTCGAGCACAGTCTGCAATTCCTGATTTACAGCCAGTGAGTCGTCTATCGGTTTGTTGATACCGATGCGCCAGCTTTCCATATTCTGGTTTTCTCCTTTCATAACCAGTTCTCCTCCGATGTTTATCATATAGTTTTTTACACCTTTGCTGTCGAGCAGGCGTGCCACACAGTCTACTCCGAACCCTTTGGCTATGGCGCTACAGTCGAGCATTACACGCGGGTCTTTCTTGACGATTTTCCCATCGATAAGGTCTATTTTCTCGAATCCGACAAACTGACGTATACTGTCTATGGTATGCGCCTGTATGTTTGTGGCGTTCTTGAATCCGAATCCCCATGCATTTACCAGCGGAGCAACGGTTATGTCGAAAGCTCCGTAAGTTTCCTGAGAAATATCTTTCGCCAGACGGAAAACATAAGTAAACATACTGTCGGCCGTCATTTCTTCATTGTTGTTGATGCGTGTGATAACCGATTCCTTACTGAATGGAGAGAGCGAATTGTTTACTTTCTGCAATTCAGCTTCTATATCTTTTTTCAGGTTTTCTTTCGACTGGTAAGTTATCTTGTACATTGTGCCGAACACCAGTCCTTCGTCTGTCTGGAAAGGAGCTTGTTTCCGGAGAATCAATACCGTTCCGATTATCAGGAATGCCAGAAAAGGCAGTTGCCATTTTAAACCTTTATTGTTTGCCATAGATTATATCGTTGAGTTTAATTTATAAAAAAAGATGTTCTACAAGAATTTTTACACCGATACCTATTAATACCAGACCTCCGAAAAGTTCCATACGCAGGTTGAAGCGTTTTCCGAAAAAGATACCGATCAGGTTTCCGACTATCGAGAGAACGAATGAAGCGATGCCGATGATAATGAGTGGAGAGAACAACTGGCCGATAGAGTTGAGTCCCGTAAATGCGAAGGAGATTCCTACTGCCAGTGCATCGATGCTGGTAGCTACCGCCATGGTAAGGATTACCTTCAGGCTGGTAGGGTCGAAACTGCATTCTTCGCTGTCCTTAAAATGCTCGCGTATCATACGGATACCGAGAAATGCCAGCAAGGCAAATGCTATCCAGTGGTCGTACGATTCGATAAGGTGATTGAAACGGCTGGCTCCGAACCATCCTATCAGTGGCATCAAAGCTTGAAAGAACCCGAAGAAAAAAGCCATTTTTAAAAATGTCCGCCATTGGATACGGCGTAGTATGATGCCGCTTGTCACCGAAACCGTGAAGCAGTCGATAGCCAGGCTGACGGCAAGCAACCATATTTCAAGTGTACTCATGCGCTTTTAAAAAGGTAAATTGTATATTAAGTTATACGTCAGATTGAAGCTGCTTCCGGCGTTTTTACCGAAACCGGGAACATACCATGGGTTAGAGTTTTCGTGACTGTCTACGCTCATACGCATTTTATATCGTACAGCCCATCCCATGTGGAAACGCTTGTATATTTTAACTTTAATCCCCACAACTCCTTCCAGCCAGCTGGCATTGCTCTTTACACCCAGATCGGCAAAAGGAACTGTTATATGTCCTCCGTAGTTTGGGTCGGTCATGTCAGGACCGCTGGCATCGTAAGTGAAGCTGCTCATACCATATCGTAAGCCTACATATAAGTATCCCGGCAGATAAGGTTTCTGGTAGAAGACATTGTAGTCCATACCAATACGGAAATAAGGAGCCGACGTCTTGTAATGCATGTCGTTGGCATCATTGATGACGTCAGTTTTTCCATATCCTATTTCCACTACGGGCAGGAAGCGGTTTTTTAAGTTAGTCTGAACGATGATTTCACTGCTCAAAATGTCACCTCCCAGCAAATATCCTCCTGCGCCGGCAACTTCTATGCCGACGGAAGTTCCCTGATAAAGCGGAGAAGCCTTGTATTCTGCCTTCAATGTCTCTTTGTCCTTTTTTTGTGCATATGCATGCGACGGCAATAGGACAAGACTACTCGTCAGTATCAAGAACAGTGAAATATATTTTAAAGTTTTCTTTTTCATTATTGTCTATATTCGGATTGGTTATAGTCAATGAATCGAGGCGGTGACGGGTATTTTCTACTTTGGTGACCTCGTAAAACATCATGGAGCCACAGTCCAGGTTGGTGAAATACGGGATGTTCCGGTGTTCGATATTGATGGTATCAGTACCGGCATACCGTCTTTCCAGGCTGCGATAGATAAAGACAAACCGTGTATGAGTGCCGTAGCTGAACGGGAGTTCGAAACTGCTGGCACCCGCTTCCTTGTTGATGAGTGTATCCGATACGAGTGAATCCTGTACGGTACGGGGCTGGAGGCTTCCGTCGGGCAGGGTATCGTATACTACGATGTCGGCATGTGTCTGTCCCACAATCGTAATGGTGTCTGATGTATTGAAAGACCTTCCGTGCTGGTCTACTAATGAAAAATATGCATACGACATGGAGTTGGGCGGACAGTTTTCTACTTCACACCCCGGGAAGAATATGCATATTAATAAAAGCAAGCCTAATATGGCCGGTAGTTTCTTCATGGTTACAGTTCTTTTTCTATTTGATATTTGTTTCGCTCAGGAGCATTGCGGGCTATCAGTTCTCCGATGAATCCGGCAAGGAAGAGTTGTGTACCGATAATCATGGTCGTAAGAGCCAGATAGAAATACGGACTGTCTGTAATCAGTCTGTACGGATTACCGGCATACAGGTCGTACAACTTGTTGACTCCTATGATAGCTACGGCTATGAAACCGAGAATAAACATGATGGAACCCAGGAAGCCGAAGATATGCATCGGCTTGATACCGAATTTAGACAGGAACCAGAGTGTGAGCAAGTCCAGATAACCGTTGACGAAACGGTTCAGTCCGAATTTTGTCTTTCCGTATTTTCGTGCCTGGTGGTGAACCACTTTTTCGCCTATCTTGCTGAAACCGGCATTTTTTGCAAGATAAGGAATATAGCGGTGCATTTCGCCATATACCTCAATGTTCTTGATAACCTCCTTGCGGTAAGCCTTCAGTCCACAGTTGAAATCGTGCAGGTTATGGATACCTGAAACAGCGCGGGCCGTAGCGTTGAACAGTTTGGTCGGAATTGTTTTCGACAGCGGATCATACCGTTTCTGCTTCCATCCCGAAACCAGATCATATCCGTCGACAGTAATCATGCGGTAGAGTTCCGGTATTTCGTCGGGACTGTCCTGAAGATCGGCATCCATTGTGATGACCACATCTCCCTCCGCACGTTCGAATCCGCAGAACAGTGCCGGAGACTTTCCATAGTTACGGCGGAATTTTATTCCTTTCACCTCCTTGTTGTCCTTACTTAAAGATTCGATGACCTTCCATGAACCGTCGGTACTTCCGTCGTTTACGAAGATGATTTCGTAACAGAATCCGTTCGCGTCCATAACTCTCTTTATCCACGCATGCAGTTCGGGTAAAGACTCTTCCTCATTATATAAAGGAACGATTACTGATATATCCATAGTTTAAAAACGTTTTTTTTGTTTCATTGCCACCAGGCCGGTAGGTATAGCCAGCAGGATGCCGTAAAATATATTTTGAAAAATCAACTGAAATGTAAGTTGCAGCGGAGTCAACGATGAAATCGTATCAAAAGCCTGAATAAGCTGGTCGATGGAAGATACCATTTCGCTTTGGGCACTTGCTTTGATGCTTTCCAGCTGTTGCAGGTATGAGTCTGCCAGAAATCCCTGGTCGATAAAGCGGAAATAGACATAGTGTGCTACTGCTGCCAGCAATGCGGCAAACAGATACATGTACAGGGTAAATAAAAAAGCACGGAAAAATGAAATCTCACCGTTACAGTATGTATTTCTGAACTTGCGTACGTAAATGTATCCTAACACAGGAACGAACAGGGTAAGCAGTACGAACAATAGCTGAAGGAGAGGGATGGTGAATCCCAAGGGAAGAAAAATGAATTTGAATATCCAGAATATTCCCATAAAAGTACCGAACCGCATAGCGTGTTCCTGAAGTGTAATCGGTTTGTCTGTTGGCATCTCTGTCTTTACTTTATAACTTTATATATTAAGACTACAAAAGTACGCTTTTTGGAGATATTCCGGGCTATAAAACTTGTAAAAAACGTATTTCTTTCAATTTTTGTGCATTTTTTTGTGGCAAAGTATTGCAGGTTCAAAAAATATGTGTACCTTTGCACCCGCAATCGAGAAACATCGATGATGAATCTCTGATGCAGACATAACATGGGTAAGTCCCATACGGCCAGCTCCCTTCGAATCCTCCAGGGCTTGATCGCAGCAAAGGTAGTTGGTTGTAGCGGCGCGATATGGCAAGCTTGCCCACCTGCCTCTTTAGCTCAGTTGGCCAGAGCACGTGATTTGTAATCTCGGGGTCGTTGGTTCGAATCCGACAAGAGGCTCGAAAAGGTTGGAATATGAATCCAACCTTTTTCTTTTTTATTCCCTCCAAAGAATTTATTTAAGTGCAAAAAAATGTCACCGGTGTTGTAGCGGTGACATTTGTGTACATAAAATTAGTCTAGTCTAATCGTTTTCCTCTTTAATTCTTCTGCATATAAAACAATCTTGTTCTGTTTTTGTTTAAAAAAAAACCAGTTTTTTTATTAAAATTTTTCAGTCAGGCTTTGCCGTAGGTATACAACCGGATTCTAAAAGAAAGCATAAAGCGATAACGGTTGTCTGTTTGTTAGGAAAAACGGAAGATTATTGACATGGCTTGTATCAAATTTTGTTGTTCGAGAGAAAAGTAAGCTAGTGAAAACTGAAAAATTATTCAGATTCCTGCATAAAAGATAAAAGAAAAGTCTGTTTTTATGCGTATTTCTTCCTCATGTTTTTGGAAAAATATTGTGGAAAATTAAAAAAGCATCGAGATAAATTAAAAAAATGACTCGATAAGTTGGCTGACTCTTCCGGTAACATGTACAGATACCCTTAAAAAAGGTGCTTTAATGTTTCTGGAAGGAGCTGTTTTGTTCTTCATAAAGTGTTAAAATTTTATCTATCATCTTGGTTATGAGCAGCATCTCTTCGAGATTGTTCCTTTGAAAATATCGGCTTCGGTTGCAGGCTGAAAAGAAACGAATCTCGAAGGGAAAAATATGCAAAATGTCAGTTTGTCAACTAACATTTTAGTCTATGTACTGTTGCAATTCGTTCGCAGGAATTTCCTGATTGCCCTGATTCGGCATAAGGTCAGATGAAACAGTCGGTTCAGTCATTCGTTCTTCATCGCCACATGCGGCAGTCTGCATGCCTCCCCAAAAAAGAAAGTCTAGTGGTAAAATAATCTTTGTCATGCAGGTAATGGTTTGGGTTTATAATTGTTTTTTCGGATTTGACTGAAAGTCTTTAATGTCTTTTTCATATAAACGTCAAAGCAACCGAATCCCCCTATATTTATTTGTTAAAAAATATTATATCAGCAATCATGCCAGTGGTATGATGTATCCTGATAGCGGAAAATGGATTCCGTTATTAGGTTTATTCTTTTTCGGGAATATTGCTTGGTTGTTTCTGCTGTAATAAAGCCTTTATGTTGACTGAGTCGAATACAGGTGCTTGGTGTGTATCAAAGTATTTGTGATTCTCGAAACGATTAATCCAGTAATCCGGTTGTCTTGCTCCTGAAAGAGATTTTTTGCTTTCCCTTGAAGTGGTATGGAAGAGATAAGGATACATCCGGTAACTAACGCGGACCTTGTAAGTGAGATCTTTCTCATTTGTTTGATTATTAGAGAGGTTAATAAGCAGGTAATAAAACAAATATACTGAATCTTTAGTCTTCTGTAAAACATTTGAAGTGAAAATTTTCAATATACCGTATTAAGATTTCGCATTGCATTCTTCTGTACTTCTTGTCTTTTGCGTATTTTTGCACTCGAAAATCGAACTATTAATTATAAAATAAAAAAGGAATGGGTGGTTTTTTCGGTACAGTCTCAATGGCTGAATGCGTAACCGATTTATTTTACGGTACGGATTATAACTCACATTTAGGTACGAAACGTGCCGGTATGGCAACATATTCGGAAGGCGAAGGTTTCGTTCGTTCTATTCATAGTCTGGAAAGTTCTTATTTTCGCACCAAGTTTGAATCGGAACTTCCAAAATTCAGAGGCAAGTCGGGTATAGGTGTAATCAGCGATACCGATCCTCAGCCTATCATGATAAATTCTCACCTTGGAAAATTCGCCATTGTAACGGTTGCGAAGATCAACAATGTGGCTGAACTTGAAAAAGATTTGCTCGATGCAAATATGCATTTTGCGGAAATGAGTTTGGGAAAAACAAACCAGACAGAGCTTATTGCATTGATGATTGTACAGGGAAAAGATTTTGTAGACGGTATTGAAAATGTTTACAAGAAAATCAAAGGTTCCTGCTCGATGCTCATTCTGACAGAAGACGGCATTATTGTGGCACGCGACAAGTGGGGGCGTACTCCGATTGTGATAGGAAAGAAAAATGGTGCTTATGCAGCTACCAGCGAATCAAGCAGTCTGCCCAATCTGGATTACGAAATCGACCGTTATGTAGGTCCGGGAGAAATTATCCGTATGCGTGCTGACGGACTGGAGCAGCTTCGCAAACCGAATGAAGACATGCAGATTTGCTCGTTCCTGTGGGTTTATTATGGTTTCCCGGTATCTTGCTACGAAGGACGTAATGTAGAAGAAGTTCGTTTCATGAGCGGTTACAAAATGGGTAAGACCGATGAGTCGGAAGTGGACTGTGCCTGCGGTATTCCCGATTCAGGTGTAGGTATGGCATTGGGATATGCCGAAGGAAAGGGTATTCCTTATCATCGTGCCATTGCGAAATATACACCAACCTGGCCACGTAGCTTTACTCCCAGCAATCAGGCTATGCGTTCGCTTGTGGCAAAGATGAAACTGATTCCCAACCGTGCCATGTTGCAGGGTAAGCGTATTCTGTTCTGTGATGACTCTATCGTACGCGGTACCCAGCTTCGTGACAATGTGAATGTGCTATACGATTACGGAGCAAAAGAAGTTCACATGCGTATTGCCTGTCCTCCGCTGATTTACGGTTGTCCGTTTATCGGTTTCACTTCTTCAAAGAGCGATATGGAACTGATTACCCGCCGTATCATTAAGGAAATAGAAGGTGATGAAAATGCTAAGCTGGACAAGTATGCTACTACCGACTCACCTGAATACAAGGAACTGGTAGAACGCATCCGTGCCCGCTTCGGACTGACATCATTGAAATTCAATACACTGGAAACGCTGATAGAGGCTATCGGTCTGCCGAAATGCAAGGTGTGCACACACTGTTTCGACGGTTCAAGTCACTTCTAAACAGCTTTTTCTGATATGAAATAAGCGCAGAATCCATCCGGAACTACCGGAGTTATGGATTCTGCGCTTATTCTTTTATAGACTTCTGAAGCAGGTTTACACTGTATCAGAAAGCTTCTGTCATATTAAAATAGAACAAATTCTGTCGGTTGATGAAATTACGTCCGAAGTCCAGTCGGACATTCATGCGAGGTTGCACCTCTATGCGCAGACCTACTCCGGCATTGGGTAATACTCCTTCAATTTTTCCGGGAGTTGGTCCCATGAATCCGGCTCCTCCCCAGGCTACGAATCCCAGGTGATGAATAATCTTCTTTATCCAGTTACTTTGATCTGTATTGAACATTTGGCGGTATTCCATCAAAGCGATGTGCGAGCTTTTATCACGGTATTGTCCCATGTAGTAACCGCGCAGGTCGAAAGGTGTACCGCTAAGCACATATTTATTTAAAGGTATGTTGTTTCCAAAAACATTTTTGGTCTGCACCGTCCATGCCAGCACTTTTCGCTGACCAACTGATTTGTACTGCCGGTAGTCGAACTCGAAGCGATAAAAGTTGTCATCACCTCCCAGCCATTTCTGATACATGATTCCACGGAAGTCCAGATAAACTCCCTTGTACGGATTGGCGGGAACATCGCGTGTATCGTAAGTCAGCAAGAATCCCAGTCCGGAGCTGAAATTGCTGTATCCGCTTGTACCTCCTCCGGCTCTTTTGTAATCTTCCTGTTCTGTCAGATACTTGGCGGGATCGGTTATCTTGTCGTAGTTCAAGTCGATTTGCGGACCGACGAAGAAATTACTTTCTCCTATACGGAACAGAAGCCATGGGTTTATCTGTATACCGCTGTACCGGTATTGACTGGTAGTATCGCTGCGCACATAGTCCTTGTTTGTGCTGTATCCTACTCCGTAGAAATTTTCCTGAGTATTTTTATAGCTGAACTGTCCGAAGATGCGGAACTTGTCATCCTTGAAGAAAAGCTGAGGCTTAACCATGATGTTCAGCCCTCCCTTAAACATGAATGCCATTGCGACGGGCAGTACAGAGCGCCGCATGGTTGTGTCTTGTGGATTCATGCGGAATGTCATCAGCGCACTACCTCCCACCAGAAGACCGAAGTCTGGGCTAAAGCTCGGACCTCCCAGAATGTTATAGTGTAAATTGCGTTCTGCTGATTTTTTCTGATGCTTCTTTTTGATGTTTGAAGATGGAGTGGAAAGCGTATCGCTTGCAAAGATGCCTGTGGGTTCTTGAGCAAGACAGGCAATGGTAAGCAAGCATGCGGTGCACAGTAGAATTATTTTTTTCATAAATTATAAATTTCGATGACAAAAGTAAGAAAAAAAGCGTTATAGCCCCCGTCTTTTTATAAGACTTTGTGGTATGGTACGTGTTTTTAACTGCTTTATGCTAAAACGGGAGTATCGTTTATAAATAACGGCTAAAAAATGGTAATGCGTTTGGCTGTTCAAAAGCTATTTCCTATTTTTACACAACAGAATTATTAACAACGAAAGAATAATGACAGTAATAGAACGTTTTTTGAAGTATGTAACTTTCGACACACAGTCTGACGAGTCAACCGGTGTAACTCCTAGTACGCCCCAACAAATGGTTTTTGCCAAATATCTGAAAACAGAACTTGAGGCATTGGGACTGGAGGAAATCTCGTTGGATGACAATGGTTATCTGTTTGCCACTCTTCCTGCAAATGTAGATAGAGATATACCTACAATCGGTTTCATAGCTCATATGGATACCAGCCCCGACATGTCGGGAGAAAATGTAAATCCTAATATCGTCCGTAATTATGGAGGCGAGGATATTACACTGTGTAAGGAAGAGGGAATCATTCTTTCTCCCAAGCAGTTTCCAGAACTGCTCGATCATGTAGGAGAGGATCTGATTGTAACCGACGGCCGTACATTGCTGGGAGCTGATGATAAGGCTGGTATTGCCGAAATCATTGCTGCTGTGGCATATCTGAAAGAACATCCTGAAATAGAACACGGAAAAATTCGCATAGGCTTCAATCCGGATGAAGAAATCGGACTGGGAGCACATAAGTTTGATGTAGAAAAATTCGGATGTAAATGGGCATATACAATGGATGGAGGTGAAGTAGGTGAACTGGAGTTTGAAAACTTCAATGCAGCTGCTGCCAAGGTACATGTAAAGGGTAGAAATGTACATCCGGGTTATGCTAAAGGAAAGATGATTAATGCGCTGCTGGTAGCTAACGAGTTTGTAGGTATGCTGCCTGAAAACGAAACACCGGCTACAACCGAAGGATATGAGGGATTCTATCACCTGATCGGTATGGAAGGTGAGGTAGAGCAGGCTACTGTATCTTATATCATCCGCGATCACGACCGCCAGAAGTTTGAGGCACGTAAGATTTTTATGCAGAAATGTGCTGAAAAGGTTAACGAAAAATATGGCGAAGGTACGGTTAGGGTAGATATTAAAGATCAGTATTACAATATGCGCCAGCAGGTAGAGCCGTTGATGCATATCATCGATATTGCTTTTGCCGCCATGCAGGAAGCCGGAGTGGAACCGAAAGTGAAGGCTATCCGTGGAGGAACAGACGGTGCTCAGTTGTCGTTCAAGGGACTGCCTTGTCCGAATATCTTTGCCGGCGGACTGAATTTCCACGGTCGCTACGAATTTGTTCCTATTCAGTCTATCGAAAAGGCTATGAACGTGATTGTCAAGATAGCCGAACTGACTGCCAAGAGATACTAAGAAAGCTGATCCGATAAAGAAATTTATCACAATCTCACCATAGATTGTTGGCTTTTCCAGATGAGCCGTCGGTTTTTACAGGAAAGCGAGGAATCTGTGGTGATTATATAAAATATTAACCTTAAACATTCTATCTGATGAAAACTACTCCTTTTACCGAGAAGCATATTGCTCTCGGTGCCAAAATGCATGAATTTGCTGGTTATAACATGCCTATCGAGTATTCGGGTATTCTTGATGAACACCATACAGTCTGTCAGTCGGTAGGAGTATTCGATGTTTCCCATATGGGAGAATTTTGGGTGAAGGGACCGCATGCACTCGAGTTTATTCAGCAGGTTACATCCAATAATGCGGCTGTACTTACTCCGGGAAAAGTGCAGTACACTTGTTTCCCGAATGAAACCGGAGGTATCGTCGATGACTTGCTTGTCTATTTTTATGAACCCGATAAATATATGCTGGTGGTCAATGCAGCTAATATAGAAAAAGACTGGAACTGGTGTGTGGCTCATAATACGGTAGGGGCGGAACTCGAAAATTCATCCGACCGTATTGCTCAGTTGGCTGTTCAGGGACCAAAGGCTATTGATACTTTACAGAAACTCACTTCTCTTAATCTTTCGGAAATACCTTATTATACCTTCCGTGTAGGTGGTTTTGCCGGAGTACCGAATGTGATAATCTCGAATACAGGTTATACCGGTGCGGGTGGTTTTGAATTATATTTTTATCCTCAGGATGCCGATCGTATCTGGGATGCTATATTTGAAGCCGGAGCTGAATATGGCATTAAACCTGTCGGACTGGGAGCACGTGATACGCTTCGTCTGGAAATGGGATTCTGTCTGTATGGCAATGATATAGACGACACAACTTCTCCTTTGGAGGCCGGTTTGGGATGGATTACCAAATTTGTCGGCAGCAAGAATTTTACCAATCGTCAGGCACTGGAGAAACAGAAGGCAGAAGGTGTAACTCGCAGGTTGGTAGGCTTTGAGATGATAGACCGTGGTATTCCTCGTCATGGATATGCACTGACGGACGGCGAGGGAAATGTTATCGGACATGTAACATCCGGAACGATGTCGCCAACCCGTAAAATCGGAATCGGATTAGGATATGTACAGATTGCATTTGCCAAACCGGATACGGAGATTTATCTGGATAATCGTGGACGTCATCTGAAAGCGAAAGTGGTGAAGCCTCCTTTCCGGAACATGATTTGATACCTCGATGCAATAATCATAGAAAAGTCGTTTCTGCCTGTTTTAATCTAAAAAGGAAGAAACGATTTTTTATTTTTCTGAAATGAGAAGCTTATAATTTATCAGGTTTTGTGGATGTCATTATTTTGTTGTTAAATTAGATCTTTTCATACATAGCTGATTTATAAATATATCGCTTATTGACTTTTGTTTGATTTATTTTCACATACAGATTGTTTGTTATAAAATGACATCTGTTATTTATTATTTTTTTGTTTCTTTTGGTAGTTATATAAAAAATTTATTATATTTGCTCGATATTTTAAAGAAAAGAGTCTTTAATGGCTTTTCTCTTTATTTGTTTAACCTTATAAATACCTTGTTAATTTTTTTGTTTAAAAAATCAATTGAAACTTTTTAGTGCTTTCAATATTTCTATTTGAAAGTTTGAAATCTTATTGTGTAAGTTTTGTAAAAAAGAAGGAATGGTCTCTACGTTTATTTTTTGCAGGAACTGAGACAATATTGTTGACTGCTATTTTGTTATTAGACTAAACTAAATTTGATTTTTTTATTGTAATCTTTATTCTTTACTATGGCTTTACTGAAATGCTGTGTAAAAAATAAAAGTTAAAAACCTTTAATTTACTAATCTTTATGAAAAAAAGTAAATTTGCGCAACTAATGTTGCTCTTGTTGTTAACTCCAGGAGCTGTTGCGTGGGCAGGTTCGAATGATGTTTCTAGTAATAGGACATCCCTGTCCCAGCAAACAAACAATGTGAAAACTGAAGGTGTCGTTGTCGATGCAAAAGGTGAACCATTGATTGGTGTAAGTATTCTCGAACAGGGAACTACGAATGGAACCATCACTGATATTGATGGTGTATTCTCTTTGCAGGTTTCTCCCAATGCTGTATTGGAAATTTCCTACATTGGTTATAAAACACAGAAGTTGGCTGTTAAACCTAATTTAGGCCAGATTGTCATGCATGAAGATACAGAAGTGCTTGAAGAGGTTGTTGTGACCGCACTTGGTATCAAACGTTCGGAAAAGGCATTGAGCTACAATGTACAGCAGGTAAAAGGAGATGAATTAACTACTGTAAAGGATGCTAACTTTATGAATGCTTTAGCAGGTAAGGTGGCTGGCGTCAATATCAATGCTTCTGCTTCGGGTGTTGGTGGTGCAACTCGTGTAGTTATGCGTGGTGTTAAATCTATTGCCAATAATAATAATGCTTTGTACGTAATTGATGGTGTACCTATCTTTAATACCAATAATGGTGGAACAGAAGGTGCTTATTCTGAACAGCCTAGAGGTGAAGGTATTTCGGACCTTAATCCAGATGATATAGAAAGTATGTCGGTGTTGAGTGGACCTTCTGCTGCTGCTTTGTATGGTTCTGCTGCTTCTGCCGGTGTTATCTTGATTACAACAAAGAAAGGTAAGGAAGGTAAAGTGAGTGTAACTGTCTCAAACTCTACAACTTTTTCTAAGCCGTTCTTTACTCCTAAATTTCAAAACAGTTATTTAAATGTGCCTGGAAGTTTTTCTTCTTGGGGTGAAAAGGGATCGTCTAGTTATGGTGATTATGATCCTATGGGATTTTTCCGTACAGGAACTAATATTCAGAATTCGGCTTCATTATCAGTGGGTAATGAAAAAAATCAGACATATTTGTCTGTCGGTACAACCAATGCGAACGGTATGTTGCCTAACAATGAATATGAGAGATATAACTTCTCTTCACGTAATACCACTAAGTTCCTGAACGATAAGCTGACTCTTGATGTGGGATTCAGTTTCATTATTCAGAAGGATTTGAACTTGACAGCTCAAGGCCAGTACTTTAACCCTCTTTCAGCTGTCTATCTTTTCCCGAGAGGTGAGAACTTTGGTGCAATCCAGGCTTATGAAACATTCGATATCGGACGTAATATCTATACACAAAACTGGCAATGGGGTGACCAGGGTCTGCAAATGCAGAATCCTTATTGGGTGATGAACCGTATGCCACGTACGAATAATAAGCAGCGTTATATGGCCAATGCCAGCTTGAAATACGACATTACAGACTGGTTGAACGTAACAGGACGTGTACGTATTGATAACTCTTCTATTGACTATGAAGAAAAACGCTATGCTTCTACTAATACGTTGTTTGCTAGTACGACGGGTTTCTATAAATTCCATAAGACAGATGACCGTCAGGTATATGCCGATATTATCGCAAATATCTCTAAGACTTGGGAAAGTTTTACTTTGAATGCCAACTTAGGAGCAAGTACTACTCAGTTGAATTATAAGAACTCTGGGTATCAGGGAGCTCTTGGAGATATGCCTAATGTATTTACTTATTATAATATCGATAAGAACGGACGCGATACTTATCCTTTATTCGAAGGATGGAGACAGCGTACCAATGCTTTGTTTGCAAGCGTGGAAGCTGGCTGGAGAAATATGCTGTATCTGACTGTAACCGGACGTAATGACTGGGATTCGGCTCTGGCACATACTCCTAATAAGTCATTCTTCTATCCTTCAGTGGGTCTTTCTGGAGTTATCTCAGAAATGGTGAAGCTTCCTGAATGGTTCAGCTATTTGAAGGTAAGAGGTTCTTACGCGGTTGTGGGTACTTCTATTCCTCGTAATCTTACTTCACTTTATAGTTATGAATGGGATAAGTCTACAGGTAAGTGGCAGACAATGTCATATAAGCCGCTAGGTGAACTTCTTCCAGAAAAGACTTATTCATGGGAGGCTGGTATCAATGCACGTTTCTTCGACGGAAAATTGACTTTGGATGCTACATGGTATAAATCGGATACTAAAAATCAGACTATAGAAGTGCCATTGTCTGCTACTTCCGGATATACAAAGATGTATTGCCAGTCTGGTAACGTACGTAACTGGGGTATGGAGTTTGCCTTGGGATTCAATAATACATGGGGTGATTTCTCCTGGAGTTCTAATGTAACTTATAGTTTTAATAGAAATAAGGTGACAGAATTGTTGAAAGATTATGTAGATGAAACCGGTATACATTATTCTGTAGACCGTATTGAAAAAGGTGGAATCGATGCTTGTCAGTATATTTTAACAGAAGGTGGTACAATGGGTGATTTGTATGTCAAGACTGCATTGAAACGCGACCAGAACGGTAATGTGATGATTGAAAACAACAACGTTGTACTTGAAACTTTATCAGAACCTAAGAAAGTTGGTTCGGTATTGCCTAGTGGAAATTTAGGATTTAGAAATGATTTCAATTATAAGGGAATAAATCTTGGATTTATGTTCTCTGCTCGTTTTGGTGGAGTTGTTCTTTCGCAGACTCAGGCTATTATGGATCAGTTTGGTGTGTCTGAAACAACGGCTATAGCTCGTGATAATGGCGGAGTTCCTGTTAATAATGGGGTAATCGATGCTCAAGCATATTATACAAAAGTGGGTGGTTCGAACGGTTTGTTGGAGGATTATGTGTATGATGCAACTAACCTTCGTTTGCAAGAATTGTCATTAGGATATACATTGCCTGCTAAGTGGTTTAATGACGCTGTGAAAATTAATCTTTCTGTTGTGGGACGTAATTTATGGATGATTTACTGTAAAGCTCCATTCGATCCGGAAGCTACAGCTTCAACAGGAACTTATTATCAAGGGCTTGATTATTTTATGCAGCCGAGCCAAAGAAGTTTTGGTTTTAATGTAAAAGTTCAATTCTAAACATTGATTATTATGAATAAAAATAAATTGACACTAAGTATATTTGCTTTGGGGCTTATGATGGGGGGAACTGTCATGCTGAATTCATGTATTAGCGATGACCTGAATGACCCAATACATAAAATTTCTAAAGAAGATCTGGAGGGAGATAATTATGGCTTGGGAGCATTTTTCCTGCCTATGACTGACCTCGTTGTTCCGGCACAGGAAAATCACTATCAGATGGCAGAGAATTTGGTAGGTGACATTTATGGACGTTATATGATGTATACAAATGATGGATGGAACGCGGCGAAAAATCCTCCGTTGTGTAATGTCCCTTCAGATTGGTATTCTTCTCCTTTTAATTATATGGCTGAGTTTTATGCGGCTTATAATGAGGTGAAAAAACAGACAGAAGAAAAAGGTACAAACTATGCTTGGGCACAGATTCTGAAAGTAAGTTTCATGCAGCGTTTAACTGATACTTATGGTCCTATTCCATATAAGAGTATTAATTCTACTTCACTGACAGTGGCTTACGACTCTCAAGAGGATGTGTATCGTGCAATGTTTGATGATTTGAATGCAGCTATAGAGGTTTTGACTTCTTACGTTCAGGCCAATCCGGGAGCTGCTCCGATGGCTAAGTATGATAATGTTTATGCTGGTAATTTCTCTCAATGGGTTAAATATGCCAATTCTTTGAAACTGCGTATGGCATTGCGTATTAGTAAGGCGTTGCCCGATTATGCTAGAGAACAGGCTGAAAGTGCTGTTAAGCATTCGCTCGGTGTAATAACTTCAAATTCAGATAATGCCAGCTATTATTATGAAAAAGGAAATCCAATCAATGTGATGTGGGATAGTTACGGTGATGCTCGTATGTGCGCCGATATTTTGTGCTACATGAACGGTTATAAAGATAAGCGCCTGGAGAAATATATGCAGAAGCATACAGGAGATTGGAGTACTGTAGAATATGCGGCAATTCCTTCAGGAGTGTATGTTGATTTGCAGACTAATACAAAAAAATATTCAGCTCCTAATATTATGAAGACCGACCGCTTGATGTGGATGAATGCAGCGGAAGTTGCTTTTTGTAGAGCTGAAGGCGGTTTATTAGGATGGAATGTTGGCGATGGTGGAAGTGTTGCTGATCCTGAAACTTTTTATAATCAAGGTATACAGCTTTCGTTTGAGCAGTGGAATGCTTCTGGGGTTGCCGATTATATTGAAGATGCTACTTCGGTTCCTGATAAATATGTTGATCCTGCAGGAAAGCATAGAACGATGGATGCACCTAGTACAATGACTGTCAAGTGGAGTGAATCTGCTAATGCTAGCGAAAAGCTGGAACGGATAATGATTCAGAAATGGATTGCATTGTATCCGCTGGGGCAGGAAGCTTGGAGTGAAATCAGACGTACAGGATTCCCTAAAGTATTTAGCTTGCCAAATCAGGCAAATGACAATATCGAAACGGTTCCAAATCGTTTGCCATTCTCTTACAATGAATATCTGAACAACAAGACTAATACAGAAAATGCTGTTGGATTGTTGGGTGGAGAAGATAATTTTGCTACTAAACTTTGGTGGCAGAAAGGTAACTAATGGTAGAATTTTAAATGAATAAATATATGAAAGGTTTATTGAATAAAATAATTATTCCGTTTTTTGGACTGGGACTTATGATTACTGCATGTAGTGACTGGACAGAACTGGAACCTAAATATGCAAAAGATTTGACTCAGACAGATAAATCTGAGGAATATTACGAGGCACTTAGAGCTTATAAGCAATCGGATCATGCGGTAGCTTTTGGTTGGTATGGTAATGCTACAGGTATTGGAGTCAGTCTCGAAAACTGTCTGGCAGGTTTGCCTGATAGTGTCGACTTTGTTTCTCTTTGGGGAGGCTGGAAGGGTATGACTCCCGAAGTGCAGAGAGACCTGAAATATGTACAGACTGTAAAGGGTACAAAGGCTTTGGCTTGCTGTATCATCATGGAAATGGGTGACCAGATTACTCCGGAAGAATATAATGCTACTCGCGAAGACCGTCATAAGTTCTGGGGATGGGTTGATGGTGATGAAGAGGCTATCAAGGCTTCTATCGTGAAATTTGCTAATGCTTTTGCTGATACTATCGATAAGTATAATCTGGATGGATTTGATCTGGATTGGGAGCCTTCATATGATCAGCCTTTCGAAACTAACAAGGAGATGTGCAAGAATGGCCGAATAGCTATTTTCCTGCAAACATTGATTGACCGGGGAATGGGTGCTCGTGCTGGAAAAGGCAAACTGCTCGTAATCGATGGAGAGCCCGAACATTCAGAAATACCGGCTGAAATGGGTAAAGACTTCAATTATTTCATCGGACAGGCGTATAGTTCATGGGGTGATAGCGACCTGGATGGACGTTTGGCTGGAATTATTAACCATTATGACGGTGTCCTTACCCCGGAAGAATGTGCTAAGAAATTCATCGTTTGTGAGAATTTTGAGAATTATGCACAAACAGGAGGAGTATCATATTATTACGACCGTGAGGGAAATAATTATAAGTCGCTCGAAGGTATGGCACGTTGGAAACCGCAATATAATGGTGAAACTTTCTCCAGAAGTGGAGGCGTAGGTACTTTCCACATGGAATATGAATATAAAGTAAGTGGTATGTCTGGAAACTATCCGTTCCTGCGCAATGCCATACAGATTATGAATCCTGCAAAAAAATAAATGGCTATGAAATCATTATATAGAAAATTAGGACTACTGTCCGTTGTTTTGATGGGCTTATCTTTCAGTGCTTGTGATGATGCTAAATATAAACCTGTAGATACTGGACTTTATTTGGCAGAGACTAGTACAAAATCTTTGGTTGGAAAGAAAATCATTTCAGCAGATGATGGACATTATAATTTTACAATTACTCCACGTCTGATATCTCCAATGGATCAGGATGTAACTATGTCTTTAGGCATTGATAAGGATTTTTTTAATCAATATAATGCTCGTTATGGTACAAGTTTAGAGGTTGTTCCAGATGAATATGTAGAATTCTCGAATAAGGAAATCACATTGAAAGCTGGTGAGGTTTTATCTTCAACTGTTGAAGTAACTATAAAGCCTTTGTCGAAAGAAATGGTGGATAGTGGAAAAAAATATGCACTTCCTGTTGGGATTATAGGAGCTAACACAACTTTGCTGGCAGGTGCTTCTTCTATTCTTTATCAGTTGGAAAAAACTCCTATTGTTACAGTTCCGATTCTTAACAGTCGGAATAACGCTAAGTTCAACATGATAAACGATTATTCATTAACTCAATGGTCTGTTGAGTTCTGTGTTAATATAGACAGGCTAGGCACTGGCATTGGACAGTTGAATAATCAGGCTATGTTTAGTGCTTTTGCTCCTGGTGGTATGGATGGTGAGATTTATACCCGTTTTGGTGATGCTCCTATAAAGGGGAATATCTTCCAGATAAAGAATCAGGGTACTCAGATTAACTCTAACATGGAGTTTAGTACTAATACATGGTATCATTTGGCTGTTGTTTGTGATGGTGTTACTCTTTCTTTGTATGTGAATGGCGAATTGGATAATCAGATTGCAGTGACTGGTAAGGTTACTAATCTTGGAAAGGATAAATTTGGATTTGGTAATACTGATTATTTGAAAGCAAATGTAAAGGTTTCAGAATTAAGATTCTGGACTAAGGCTATATCTCAGACTCAGATTAAAGAGAATATGTATTCTATTGACCCGACAACAGAAGGGTTGGAAGCCTATTGGAAAATGGATGAAGGTTCAGGAAATGACTTTAAAGATTATACAGGACACGGTAATAACGGATATTCAGTTGGTACAACAGTGTGGTCACCAAATGAACGTCTGGATGGAAAACAATAAATGATGTTTTTAAAATTTACAACATTTATTTTTAATAGGTAAAAATATTATATAGAAGGCGTTACCAGTAAGATGGTTTGGCGCCTTCTTTTTTCTTATTTAATAAAATATATTATGAAAACACTAGGACAATTTTCAAAATTGGCTTTTTGTGCCTTGCTGGCTTCTTCCTGCCTGCAAGCAGAAGCACAAGTTGATTTAGTCAGGGGTGGTAAGACTAAATCGGTAATTATTCTACAAGATGACACCAGAGAAAACCGTACAGCAGCAAATATCCTGCAACTTTTTGTAGGACGTATTTCGGGAGCTGATATTCCAGTTGTATCAAACCGTAAAGTAAAGAAAGGGGATATACTGATTGGTGGACAGGCTCCTGCCGGAGTGAAAGAAGACGGCTATGCTTTGTCTACTGCCGGTGGTATCTTAAAAATATCCGGTGAGGCTAATGGAGTAGTTTATGGAGCGGTTTCTCTGCTCGAAGATTATCTGGGAGTAGATTATTGGGGAGAAAACGAGTATTCACTGAAGCAGTCGGCTGATATTTCCCTGCCTATGATAGAGAAAGTGGACAACCCGGCTTTCCGCTATCGTCAGAGTCAGTGTTATGCCATGCGGAGTGATTCCATTTATAAATGGTGGAACCGCCTGGAAGAACCTCAGGAAACATTTGCAGCCGGATATTGGGTACATACTTTCGACAAGTTGCTTCCGGCTGAAGTATATGGCGAGAAACATCCCAAGTATTATGCATATTTCAACGGAAAAAGACATCCGGGAAAAGCCAGTCAGTGGTGTCTGACCAATCCGGACGTATTCGAAATAGTATCGCAGCGTATAGATTCTATTTTTAAGGCGAATCCTGACAAGAAGCTGATTTGTGTAAGTCAGAATGATGGAAATTATACAAACTGTACATGTGAAAACTGCCGGAAAATAGACGAGGAAGAAGGAGCTTTGTCTGGCTCTATGATTTATTTCTTGAATAAGTTGGCTGCACGTTTCCCCGACAAGGAGTTTGCTACACTTGCTTATTTGTATACGATGAATCCTCCCAAGCATATCAAACCTTTGCCTAATGTAACGGTGATGTTGTGTGATATTGATTGCGAGAGAGAAGTTTCGTTGACCGAAAATGCCAGTGGACGTCAGTTTATGAAAGCCCTCGAAGGCTGGTCGCAGATATCAGACAATCTCTTTGTATGGGACTATGGAATTAATTTCGACAATTATTTGTCACCTTTCCCGAATTTTCATATTCTGCAGGATAATATACGTACCTTCCGTGATCATCATGTAAAGATGCATTTCTCTCAGATAGCAGGTAGCTGGTGTGGCGATTTTGCCGAATTGAGAGCTTATCTTGTTGCTAAACTGATGTGGAATCCGGATGCTGATGTTGATAAGCTGATGAAGCATTTTCTGAACGGTTATTATGGTGCAGCAGGAGATTATTTATACCGTTATATCAAAGTGATGGAAGGGGCTTTACTGGGAAGTGGATTGCGTCTGTGGATTTACGACTCTCCGGTATCACATAAAAACGGTATGCTTCGTCCGGCTTTGATGAAGCGCTATCAGCAGCTTTTCGATGAGGCTGAAGCTTCGGTAAGCAATGATCCGGTGCTGTTGGAACGTGTAAAGAGAGCACGTCTTCCGCTGCTCTATTCTGAGTTGGAACTTTTGCGTACTGAGCAGGAAAAAGACTTTACTGCTGTTGTTCAGAAACTGGATTATTTTGAAAAAGAAATAGAACGTATGGGTGATCCGGCTTTAAACGAACGTAATAATCATGCAATGGATTACTGTAAACTGTACCGCGAGCGTTATTTGCCAAGAAAAGAAGTCAATCTGGCTAAAGGTGCCAAAGTAACCTGGCTGGAGAAACCTCATGACCGTTATATGAAATTAGGTGAAACAGCACTGACCGACGGACTGTTTGGTGGTTCCAGTTTTGTTGAGAGCTGGGTAGGCTGGGAAGGAACCGATGGAGCTTTCGTTCTTGATATGGGCGAGGTGAAAGAGGTGAGAAGTATTGAAACTGACTTCCTGCATCAGATAGGGCAGTGGATTCTCTTCCCGCTGAGTGTGTCATACAGCTATTCAACCGACGGAAAAGAATATCATTTGTGGAAGACCATCGATATGCCTGAAGAGCGTTCGGGTATGGTGCTTTTCAGAGGTGTAAAAGCCGACTCGGAAGTACCTTTGCAGGCTCGTTATCTGAAAGTAGAGGTCACCGGAACAAAGGTATGTCCTCACTGGCATTACGGAGTAGGACATCCTTCTTGGTTCTTTATCGATGAAGTTACTGTACAATGAGTTTTATTTCTTTAAAATATATTTTTGCTTCATAGTTTTTTAAGATAGACTGAGTTCTAAAGATGGCATGTTGCCTCTTGGAACTCAGTTTTCTTTTGTGGTTGTGTCTGTTTTCTTGGCTCTAAGGAGTCATTTATTTGTGAATCACTGTTACAAACAGAGTCTGTTTTCTTAATTTATGTTGTAAAACACAGTTTTTTGACCTGGTTGTTTGCTAATTCCCAGATACTCCGTATCTTTGCACTGTGTTTTTCATAGTATTAGATTTAAGGTTAACAAAGGTTGGAGTACAGCGGTACTCCTTTTTTTATGTCCGTACTTTGGGAAGTACCGGATATAAAAAAAGAGAAACCCGACAAAAAGCCAAGGTTTCTCTTGAAATTTTAAAAAAGCTGACAATTAATTTTTTTCCAAATTAATTAATACACGTCCCAGCATCATGATGGTTGATCCGCGAAGCTCAGGAAGCGAAGTTCTGATGTAACTGATAATCTCCGGTGTCAATTCCGGTGAGTTGGGGAACAGACGAGTTACATTGAGCAGGATAAGTTCGAAATCTTTTTGGTCTAATTCCCCTTTCTTGTTTTTTACCATTTCGAAAAACTGATTTTTGTCTCCTTTGGCATAACATTCTATCAGTTCGAACATTGGTGCGAAAGGATACTTTTTGTCAAGTTTCAGTGAACGGATATCCTTTTTCGTCTGCTGATATTCTGCTTCATTATATTTGTTTTCTTCGAACGTATAGCCTGACAGGTAAGTAGAAAGAGCCGAATGATATAGCTTCTGGATATGGCTCAATGCTTCTTCTTTTACTTTTGCGTCAGCCTGATTGATATGTTTTACCCAATATTGACATTTCGGGTCGGAGATGTCAAAAGTGTATCGTGAGAAAACAAACAGATTTTCTGCCGAAAGTTTCTGTTTGTCAGTCAGTGAGTTGAAATAGTCATTAATGATTTTATACCCTTCATCGTATTTCTTTTTTCCATGAAATCCATGGCATAAGCGTTAACGAGCTCCGGAGTTCTTTCACCACTTTCGTAACGTTGTTTCATACGCTCAGGAGTCAGCTCCGGATTTAGTTCGTTCTTTACCTTCGTGATGAAAGCATCGGCGGGGAAAGCACCGGTAATGGTTACTTTTGCATTACCTTGCTGGTCGGCAATGATAAAAGTCGGATAAGCCTTTATATTGAATTGCTGTGCAAGTGCTTTTCCTTCTTTTTCTGCGTTCAGTTTAATGCAGACAAACTGTGCATTAAAGAAATCGCCTACTTGTTTTTGCGGGAATACTTCTTTAGACATCTTCCGGCAAGGACCGCACCAGTCCGTATAGAAATCGATGAATACAAGTTTGTTTTCTGCTTGTGACTGTTTAAGCGCTTCATTGAAATCAATGTTGCGGAAATTGGTCTGAGCTGTTACGGTACCTGTTGCCAGTGTCAGACCAAATAAAAGTGTTATAAGTGTTTTTTTCATACTACTATGATTTATAATTTAGAAACGAACTCCTATAGAGGCTGATATTTTTCTGGAGAACGGATAATCGATACCACGTTCTTCTTTGATGGTAGATAAGCGGAAGAGGTTATTACCATAGATGCGCACATTGAATGAAGAAGCACCGATGGATTGCAGCCATTTTCCGGTAGTGGTTTCATATCCCACAGACAGAGTAGACAATTCCAGTGTGTTGTCGTCGGCAATGAAGCGGGAAGACATGTTGGTTACAGTGGTATCGTCGATACGTTTGAACTTGGCAATATCACCCGGTTTCTGCCATCTGCCGTAAAGTGCTCGTTTGTCCTGATTGTATTTTACTTGAACGTCGCTGATATTTTCTACTTTGTTGAACAGGGTAGACAAGAATGCTTGTCCGCCATAGCGATAGCTGAATATAGCATTGATAGAGAATCCTTTCCAGTAGAAGCTGGAACCAAATGCTCCTTCAATATCCGGAGTAGAGTCACCACAGATTACTTCGTCGGCAGAATCCCACTTAAAGGTATACGAACCGTCTTTACGGATGAATATTTCATTACCGGTCATCGGGTCAATACCTGCTGAGCGTACTGCATAAAGAGCTGTCGGGCTGGCTCCGTCGTAGTAACGGATCAGACTCTGGTTGGTACGTCCTTTTTCGTTGTATTTCTCCAGCAGATTACCTATGTTGTAATATTCCGATGTAATATGACGCAGGTTGGCATTTACTGTCCAGTTCATATCCGGTTTTCTGATGATGATGTAACTTCCTGTAAAAGTGACACCCTGGTTTCTCATGGCACCAATGTTCATCGGAACAGATGTAATACCAGAAGAGGGCGGGAAGTCGATGTTCAGCAATAACGGGTCGGTTTTCTTTCTGAAATAGTCTACGTTCAGGCGCAGGCGGTTCTGGAACATTTCTACATCAAGACCCCAGTTCTGTTCATTGGTACGTTGCCATTGCAGTCCACTGTTACCCCATGTCTTGACTAAAGCTGACAGACCGAACATATTCGGATAGCTGGTATAATAAGTATATACGCTGTTAGCCATTTTAGCATTCAGGTTGGCATTTCCCGGATTACCGACTGAGTATCTCAGCTTCATGTAGTTGAGGATGTTGTTCTGACGGAAGAACGATTCGTTGTGAATGTTCCATCCTAAACCTAATGACCAGATGGTAGAGAACGGATTATCTACTCCATATACAGACGAACCGTCGGAACGAAGGTTGAAGTCCAGCAAGTAGCGCAACTGATATCCGTAGTTGAAGTTAGCATAATAGCTGGCATGTCTGATTCTGGAAATCGAAGAACTTGGTTTACCGCCTTCTGGATATCCGTTTGAGAAGTTCGGATTCGAGAACATGTCGCTGGAATAACCTATTGCTTGGAAGATAGATAAGTTAGATTGGTTTTCGCTGATTTGCATACTTCCGATGGCGTTGACAGTATGTTTACCGAAAGTCTTACCATAAGAAATGTCTAAGCTTCCGTCGTATGAAGAAGATTTTGTGTTCGATTCGTTATAGCTTCCTTTTTTCAGAACTTCGGTAGTCAGAAACTCACTCATTTCCGGTGATTTGAATACCTGGGCATTATAGCGTCCTACAGTAAGACCGAACTTTCCTCTGATGCGGAGTTCCGATATCGGACGGTATTCAATCTGGAAGTTGTTGACAAAGGTCAGCTGGTTGCTCTTGTCATAGCTGCTCTGATTGAAGTCCCACAGAGGATTGGTGATGTACTGGGTTCCGGAAGTGGTAGATATAATCTCTTCCATGACTTGCTCTACTTCTCCATATTCATTGTATTTGTCGTAAAATGGGTTAGTTTGTGCAAACTTACTGAACGAAACTGTTGGATTTTCTACATCAGTATTAGTGATGTTGGTCTGGTTGGTAAATGCAAACTTATCAATACGGTAAGTCAATTGTACGTTTCCGTTCAGAATGTCACGGCTGGAGTTTTTCATTGCACCGTTTGTCTGTGTGTAAGTCATACCGACACCGTAGCGGAAAGCGGCATCACCTCCTTCGGCAAAGATGTTATGGCTTTGAGTGAAACCTGTTTGCAAAGGCTCGTTCAGCCAGTATGAATCAATTCCCTGCTTACTTCTCAGCAAACGCTGGTTATAAAGACTCCTGTAATACTCATCGATGATATTACCGTTTGAGTCGAGTGAACCATAATAGCCAGCTAGTCTTTCATATTCAAGTTTTTCGGAAGAGTTCATCAGGTTATAGTCAGTCAAATCTGCCCATTCGATACCGAAGTTACCGTTATAGTTAAATTTCAGTCTTCAGGCCTCTGGCTTTTTGGTTTCCACAACTACTACACCATTGGCTGCTTTCGAACCGTAAATAGCAGTAGATGAAGCATCTTTCAAGATCGTGATACTTGCTACTCGGTCCATACTCAGGTCAGTAATGGTCGATAGAGTGGTTTCAAATCCATCTAGAATGAAAAGAGGCTGGTTAGGGTTAGTGCTATATTCTGTTTCCAGACCTACGATGTTGGTGTTACCTCCGATATTGAGGTTCATGGTTGCATTCGGGTCAGATCCGGCAAGATTATTTTCCAGAATGATGAAAGATGGGGCAAGTACTTTCAAACTTTGCAGAACATTCTGGTTGCCGACTGTTTTCAATTCTTTTTCCGAATAAGTAGCCATAGATCCGGTAAAGCTTTCAGCCTTTCGGGTATAGATGCCGGTAATTACGGTTTCCTGTAAGGATACGGCATCCGGTTCCAGGCGGACTTTTAATTTCTCGGAAGGATTGGAAACACGAACCGTCTGTGTTTTCATTCCGACATATGAGAATATGAGCGAGTGGATGTTTGAGGGGATGGCAAAAGTAAATTTACCGTCTATATCTGTTATGACTCCTACTCCATGAGCATTTTTATAGGTAATGTTTACACCCGGTAAAGGATTGCCGTTTTCATTGATGACAACGCCTTGGTAGGTAACTTTATCGCTTTGAGCAGATTGAAAGTTTGGTTAAGATTGTTTTCCGTGGCTGCATGTATCTGTGGGCTAGCGATTGGAAAAACACTTACGGCCAGAGCCAGATAGTTAAGCTTGTTGCCATGTAGCCAACTTTTGATTGGGGGGATGGCTTGCGACAAGCAATTAGAATGCTTCTTTAAATTCATAGTTATTAGTTATTGTAAGATTACGGATGCAAACGTATGGAAAATATATTAACGAATCAATATTTTGTATATTTTTTTTGAAAAAGATGAATTTTAAGCATTTGTTTTCTGTGTTTTAGTTTCTATTTGTAATACTTTTATGTGTGTAGACCTTTAATTTATATCCTGCATGTATATGATAGGGAATTTAACCTGCTAGCTTGATCTGGATTTATGTCAGAAACTGATAGCAAAATTCAGTATATAGTCCTTTTTCCGTCATTGCTGATAATCAGTCTGTTCATTACCCTGAAAAAAATATGCTGTAATTTTTAAAAAAGAAGGTGTATTTCAGGTGAAAACATGCCGTTGTTTTAATGAAGAGAAGGCGTTGTTTTTCCATTGTGCCGCTTTTTGCGGATAATGCGGTGTGTTTTCCTTCGCGCACATGCGCCCGCCCGCGCAATAAATATTATTGTGCATGTTTTCCTCCTCCTTCTGCGTCCGGTAAAAAAATATGCCGCGTAACATAGCTGTTTTCCAGTGTCTTACGAAAAAACTTTGGGAAACGGTCAAAAAAAAGTCGTGTAAAAGTTGGAGTTTGCGAAAAAGTGCGTAATTTTGCACCCGCTTTCGAGAGAGAAACGCAGTAAAGCATTGACAGAGTGAACGTGAGGTTTCCGGTTTTTCGGTTGTTGCCTTGTATCTTACCTTAGCGGTGCTAAGGGAGCGAGAAGGGCTTGCGGTTCCGGTTTCTGACCGCTGGAAAATTTTTTCGAAAAAAAACTTCGAAAAAATTTGGTGGTTAAGAAAAAACCTCTTACCTTTGCAAACGCTTTCGCTAACAAACGGAAGCTTAGAAATAAGAGATAGTTCTTTGAAAGACTTTAGATAGACAAACGAAATGTAGTACAAGCAGTAGTCATGTGATATATATAATGTGTATCCGTGATGAAGTGATAAAACCGTCAATCTGATTAAATAATCAAGAAATATTCGGTCACCTGAACAGAGACAAAAAGTACTCGCAAGAGTAAAAAGATATTTTACAATGAAGAGTTTGATCCTGGCTCAGGATGAACGCTAGCTACAGGCTTAACACATGCAAGTCGAGGGGCAGCATGAACTTAGCTTGCTAAGTTTGATGGCGACCGGCGCACGGGTGAGTAACACGTATCCAACCTTCCGTTTACTCAGGGATAGCCTTTCGAAAGAAAGATTAATACCTGATAGTATGGTGAGATTGCATGATAACACCATTAAAGATTTATTGGTAAACGATGGGGATGCGTTCCATTAGGTAGTAGGCGGGGTAACGGCCCACCTAGCCTGCGATGGATAGGGGTTCTGAGAGGAAGGTCCCCCACATTGGAACTGAGACACGGTCCAAACTCCTACGGGAGGCAGCAGTGAGGAATATTGGTCAATGGGCG
>ENA-UERQ01000039-UERQ01000039.1-human-gut-metagenome-genome-assembly--contig:-NODE-39-length-112062-cov-5.926142_pt1 | contig 112062 bp, 95 predicted proteins | sample MGYA00242986_ERZ507987 | MGnify/ENA primary metagenome ERZ507987 (study PRJEB26167, sample SAMN06115429) | human gut metagenome | host: Homo sapiens | place: China:Chongqing | collected 2015-04-15...
AGATTTATCAGAGGTTTGATATTCCGAATCAGAAATTGCTGAGTGAATACTATGGATATGGATTTATTGAAACTGAATATGGTCTGTTTTATGTGCAGGCTCCTCAGCATTTTTCTGGTGAAAGCGGACATTGCAGGATTTTGAATGAGGATGGCAGGGTTCTTTATGAATCACCCGATAATGTTACCATACGCGATCTGAGAGTATCTGGTGACAGCTTGTTTTTTGATGAACTGGATCTTGATACCGGAAATATGAGCGAAAAAAATATAAGCGTATTTGCGTCTGATCACACACTCTCCTCGTACTATTAAAGTGTTGAAATGATTTTTCAGCGGCCTGGACTCTTAAGAGTCCAGGCCGTGTGTGCCGAACAGAAATGGCCTGAAAAAAGTCGTTGCAAATCTCTTGATGATGGCAGTGGTCTGTTCTGGCTGTTCAGATAACCGCTATAGCTGAAGTTACAAGCATTGAAGATGTCGTAACAAGTACCGCGGAAAACTATCTTTCTTCTTTAGCGCAGAAAATGCACCAAATCTATCGGCGGAAGTACTGCAAGATTCCTGGATAATGTATCTGGATCAGGGATTGTGAATAAATACTATTTAGATGTAAATGTGTGTTACGATTCCGGATTCTCCCTCGCCGTGGATATCAAAATCGCCGATTGAAACATTTTCCTTGCTGAGAGATGGCAACAATCACACTCCAGACGGAGCGGCCGGCAGGCAAGGAGCCTATTTATTCCACCACCCAGTTACATGCCTCCAATGCAGAGAAATACTCATACGTTTGGGGAGCCGCTGTTTTTAACCGCTCCATTCTCGCCTCATCAGCAGAATTCCGAATCCAGAAGGCAAAGTAGTCCGCAAAATATTCATGACTGTTGGTGGCGGCATACTCCCGCAGAACAGCCAGGGCGGCCTCCGCCTCTTCCCGGTAAAGCATCTCATGCTCAGGTGGAAATCTCAGCACCCATTCCAGAAAATGCCCAAATTCATGGATCGTAGAGGACGGTGTTGAGACATAGATCCGTTTCTCACTGTACGAGGTGAGTCCGATGCAGTTCATGCCGTGCTCTTCACTGTACGACCGCAGATAATCGGGAGAGACATGATATTCCCACCCCGCGTCATGGAATGCTTGCAAAATAGACTCCGGTACGCAGGCAATCTCCAGCAGATAGCGGTTGAGATCCGTGGATGCGCCGGCGTGTATCGGCACCATATCTAAAATCGGAGGGGCAGCAATTTCAATGCTCTGCGTCAGCAACGGGAATAAAAGCATCGCGGCATCCCCACGGGTCATGCACTCCAATGGTACGGCCCCTTCGGGGCACAGTCCAAGCTCCTCTCCAATGCGTACCGCGTTTTCCTGCGGAGACATTCCTGCCTCCTCATAGCCATAGAGAGAGGCGTCGTATACCGGCAGTCCGGCCGCACGGAAGGCACTGAGCAGCAGTTCTCCGCGGCAGAGAGTCCCATCAGGGGATACGGCAGCACTCACGCCCAGCCAGCCGTTTTGATAGCACCGCTGGATGCAGAGCTCGGACCGCTTCTTTGGGGAATCGCAGGACAGGGTACCCCCATCAAAGGCCCGGAACAGCAGTGCAGCCCACTCCCGGACTGTGATGGGCCGCTCAGGGCTGAAGCTGTGGCCGCCGGTACCGGCTGTGATCCCACGCCCCGCCAGATAGGTCACGCTCTCATAATAGGGAGAACCGGCTGGAACATCGGAAAAACCGCCTGCGGCGGAGGCGGGGAGCACCGCCATCTGGAGGCAGAGGAGCATTGCAGCGCACAAACCAAAGAATTGTTTCACTTTCATATGTAAGTCTGACCTTCCTTCGCAAAGTAATTATGAGTGTGGACGTTTGAATTCGTAAAAGTGACAGGCCCGCCCCAATAAAGGGGCGGGCCTGTCTGTTTTTCAGGGATTACCACTTTGAGAGAATTTTGCCGTATATCTGCTTTTTCTCCTCCGCATACCGCTAAACCATCAGGATTACAGTGTCTCCCACCAGGAAGTCGGAGTCCTCATGCTGATAGGAGTAGTTGCACATGCACACGGTCCCGTCTGGGAGATTGCAGAACACGCCGCACCGGCCAGACGCTTGCTCCGCTCTAGACACGCATCTATTCTACTCTTTCCCACCTCTGAAGAAAGGCTCTATGCAGAACCAGTGAAGCAGACAAAAGCAGAAAATTTCACATGCACTTTGCTTTTGTGATATACTGAAAACGCATATTTTGATTCTCGCATGGATTTCACTGTGAAAACCAAGGATATTTCAGCTTATCGCTATATAGAAATTAGATATTTTTTATAAATAATAGATTGACAGACGGGGCGCATTGTGCTATATTCCAATTGTGCACGAGCACAGCGTCTTAAATCAGGAAAGAAAGGCGCAGATACTTATGATAACCATCAAAGAGATCGCGCAGCTGGCGGGGACGTCCAGAGGGACGGTGGACCGGGTGCTCAACGGGCGCGGAAACGTGAACACCGAGCTGACCCAGAAGATCCTCGCCATCGCGCAGGAACACAACTATCAGTCCAACCCCTACGCCAAGGCCCTGGTCAGCGGGAAAAAGCGGTACCGCATCGGCGTGGTGATCAGCTCCAAGGGGAACCGGTTTTTCGACGAGGTTCTGCTGGGGATCCACGACGCGGCGGCCCAGTCCCGGGGCTACGGGCTGGAGATCGTCCTCAAGGAGCTGAAGGGCTGGGACGAACAGGTACAGCTGACGGCGCTGGATGAACTCCTGCAGGAGCCGTTGGACGCCTTGGCCATCACCCCGGTGGACACCCCGCTGGTGTATGAGCGGCTGAAGGCCCTGAAGCCCCTGCCCATCGTCACCCTAAACACCGATATTCACGGCTTGGACAGTAAGCTGGCCTTCATCGGCTGTGACTACATCAACAGCGGCCGTCTCTGCGGCGACGTGGCTATGCTGGCTCTGCCCCAGGGGGGCAGCGTGGGGATCGTCACCGGCTCCTTCCATATCTTGGGCCATAACCAGCGCATTATGGGGTTCCGGGAGGCCGTAGCGACCAACCCCAATATTCGAGTGTTGGAGGTAGCGGAGAACAAGGACGATAACGACTTGTCCTACCAGGTGACCAAAACTCTGCTGACCACGCATCATCCGGATCTGCTCTATTTCTGTGCCGCCGGTACCGAGGGCGGTATGCGGGCGGTTACCGAGGCCGACTATGGCTGCAAGGTAGTAGTGGTGGACGACGTGGAGCCCATGCGTGAATATTTGGCTCAAGGAGCCCTGCTGGCGATTGTCACTCAGCAGCCCTACCGGCAGGGCTTCATGATGGTGGATCTTCTTTATGACTTTTTAGTGACAGCCAAGCGGCCGGAGCACGTACATAATTACATGGAAAATCAGGTACGGTTGCAGCACTCCAAATAGCAACAGAACGAGTTTCCGAAGGCCCGCTGAATGGGGGCTTGGTTTTTTGCACCCTTTGTTGTTAAATAATACAAAAAAAGGAGGATATTAGAAATGAAAAGTAGACTGGTAACCCTGTGTACCTGCCAGTGGGCGGACATGGACTTTGAGGAGCTGTGTGCGCTGGCGAAGAAGATGGGCTATGACGGACTGGAGATCGCCACCTGGGGCAAGAGCTTCGATCTGGACCGTGCCTATGAGGACGACGGCTATATGAAGTTCATCCAGGACACCCTGGCCAAGAATGGTCTCGTGTGCAAGGCACTGGCCACCCACATCATTGGCCAGTGCGTGGGCGATGCCCCCGACCCCCGGCTCAACAACTTCGCGCCCCCTACCCTGGCGGATCAGCCCGCGGCCATCAAGGAGTGGGCCATCGCCAGCATGAAGAAAGCCGCCAAGGTGGCCGACAAGATGGGCGTCAAGGTGATCACCGGTTTCACCGGCTCCCCCATCTGGAAGTGGCTGTACTCCTTCCCCCAGACCACCGAGGAGATGATCGAGAACGGCTATGAGGAGATCTTCCAACTGTGGAAGCCCATCATGGAGGAGTTCCGCAAGTACGGCCTCAAGTTCGCTCTGGAGGTTCACCCCGGCGAGATCGCCTTTGACTACTACTCCACGGTCCGCCTGCTGGAGAAGTTCAAGGATTACCCTGAGTTCGGACTGAACTTCGACCCGAGCCATCTTCTGTGGCAGGGCGTGACCCCCCACCTGTTCCTCAAGGACTTTATGGAGGCCGGCCGGGTGTACCATGTGCACATGAAGGACGCGGCGGTGACTCTGGACGGGCGCACCGGCCTGCTGGGTTCCCACATCGACTTCGGAGATCTGCGCCGGGGCTGGAACTTCCGCTCCCTGGGCCACGGGCAGGTGAACTTTGAGGAGATCATCCGGGTACTCAACGCTTACGGCTATGACGGTCCTCTCTCTGTGGAGTGGGAGGACTCCGGTATGGACCGGGTGGACGGAGCCACCGAGGCGGCCGCCTTCGTCCGCAAGGTGGACTTCAAGAAATCCGACATCAAGTTTGACGACGCCATCTCCAATGGCTGAGGAAAGGACGGCAGAACTATGGCGAAGGATCTGAAATACGGCATGGTAGGTGGCAGTATCTACGCCTTCATCGGCGAGGTACACCGCAAGGCGATCAATTTCGACACCCGGGCAGAGCTGGTGTGCGGCTGCTTCTCCAATGTCCCCGCGGAGAACGAGGACACCGCCAAGGCCTACGGCATCGCCCCCTCCCGCACCTATGCCGACTACAAGGAGATGGCTCGTGCAGAGGCCGCCCGGGAGGACGGCATCGACTTTGTCTCCATCTGCACTCCCAACTTTCTCCACTATGAGATCGCAAAAGAGTTCCTGCTGGCGGGCATCAACGTGGTCTGCGAAAAGCCCCTGTGCTTCTCGGTAGAGGAGGCCCAGGAGCTGGAGGCCCTGGCGGCGGCCAAGGATCTGATCTTTGCCGTGACCTACGGATACACCGGCAACACTATGGTCAAGGTGGCCCGGGAGATGATCGCGGAGGGAAAGATCGGAAAAGTGGTGACCGTCAACGCCGAGTACGCGCAGGACTGGCTGCTGGACGAGTTGGACGAGTCCCACGCTGGCCAGGACAAGAACCTGTCCGTGTGGCGCACCGATCCCAAGATCTCTGGCATCTCCAACTGTGTGGGCGATATCGGTACCCACATGGAAAACATGGTGCACTATCTCACAGGGCTGAAGATCAGACGCATCTCCGCGACGGTCAACAAGTACGGCCACGCGCTGGATCTCAACGCCAACATGCTAGTAGAGTATGAGAACGGCGTCAACGGCGCCTACTGGTGCTCCCAGGTGGCGGCGGGCCATATGAACGGCCTGAAGGTCCGCATCTATGGCACCGAGGGTTCTCTGGAGTGGGAGCAGCACTTCCCCGACTATATACGCTATACCCCCAGAGGCGGCGCACCCCAGACTCTCTCCCGTGGCTGCGGCTACATCCAGGAAAAGGCGGGGGCATGCAGCCGCATTCCCTGTGGCCATCCTGAGGGGCTGTACGTGGCCTTTGCCAACATCTACCGCAATGTGATCAGCACCATTCTCAAGAAGAAGGCCGGCCAAATTCCCACACCCGAGGAGTTGGACTTCCCCACCGTAACCGATGGACTCAACGGCGTGAAGTTTGTCCATGCCGTCATCGCCTCGGCGGAGCAGGACTCCAAGTGGGTGGAGCTGTCCTGACAGCGGATTCACGGCGGGACGGGCCCGCTCTGAATAAAAATTTTAGGAGGAATCATCATGAGTAAGAAGAAACTGCTTGCACTGCTCACGGCGTCCGCGCTCACAGTTGGCCTGCTGTCCGGCTGCGGCGGCGGAGGAGGAACCACCGAGTCCCCCTCTGGCGGTGGTGAGACGACCCCAGTCAACACCGAGACCGAACCTGGCGCGGCCTCTGGCGGCGACATCTATGTCCTGGTTCCCAACGCCGACCACGGCTGGACCGGCGCCGTGCTGAACTATGCCCAGGAGAAGGCTGAGGAGGTCAACGCCGAGGGCTCCTACAACGTGGTGGTGCAGGCTGCCACCGACGCCAAAAACCAGCAGGAGCAGATTGACGATCTGCTGGCTGCTGCCACACCTCCCGCCGGCATTGTGATCCTGCCCTATGACAACACAATGGAATCCTCTATGGCCTCCATCGCCGCCACTGATATCCCGTTTATCATGGTGGACCGCATCATTGATAACCCTGTGGTGCAGGAAAAGGTAACCGCGAATGTCAAGGGCGACAACGAGGGCATCGGCAAGGCTACCGCGGAGCGCTTTATTGCCGACGGCCTGCAGCCCGGTGATAAGCTGTATGTCATGATCGGCGATACCTCCTCTGTGCCCGAGATGCGCAACAAGGGCTTCACCGAGACGCTGGCTGCCAACGGCTGGAGCGAGGAGCAGTTGGCCTCCATCGAATATTCTGCCGCCACCGGCTGGAGCCGTTCCACCGGCAAGCAGCTCTTCACCGACTGGATCAACTCCAAGACCGTGGAGGAGCTGGGCGAATACCATTACATCTTTACCCACGATGACGAAATTGGCATGGGTATTCTGGAGGCGCTGAGCGGCACCGAGATTGAGCAGGCCAAGAAGGATGCTTTCCTGGCATCTGTAGACTCCATCGCATCCTCCTCCGGACTCGGCGAGATGTATGAGGTTCTGGCCGGTACTCACTCCAATACCGCGTATCCCGATATCGTGGCCAACTTTGACCTGTTCTCCGTCACCTATCCTCCCACGATGATTCAGAACGCTGTGGATGACATGATGAGCCATCTGAATGGCGAAACCGTGGAAAAGGATCATACCATCACTGTTGATGTAGTTGACTCCACCAACGTGGGCGATTACGAGGGCTTCTAAGCAGAGACCGGGCGGCGGCCTCCGCGGGCGGGCATACTGTCCGCGGGGGCCGCTGTTCCATAAAGAGGGTGTCTGACCATGAAAATTTTGCAGATGACTGACATCACCAAACGTTTTTTCGGTGTCACCGTACTCAACCACGTCAGCTTTGACGTAGAGGAGGGGGAGGTTCACGCGCTTTTGGGCGAGAACGGCGCTGGCAAGTCTACCTTGATGAATATTCTGGGCGGAGTCCATCAACGGGACGGCGGTGCCGTAGAGTTTTGCGGCAGACCGATGGAGAACATCAGTGTAAAAGCGGCGGATGAGGCCGGTATTGCGTTTGTTCATCAGGAGCTCAACGTCATCAATGATCTGACTGTCTATGAGAATCTGTTTCTGAACAAAGAGCTTCTGGGGCCGTTCCGCCATCTGAATAAAAAGGAGATGATCCATCAGGCACAGGAGCTGTTCAACCGCTTGGGGGTGGACATCAATCCCACGGAGGCGGTGGGGAATCTGGACACCAGCCGCAAGCAGCTTCTGGAGATCGCCAAGGCGCTCCACGCCGAAGCCAAGCTCTTTATTCTAGACGAGCCTACCACCGCACTGAATACGGAAGAAATCGAGCACTTGTTCGGCATTGTGCGCCGTCTGAAGGGAGAGGGCAAGTCCTTCATCTTCATCTCACACAAGATGCCGGAGATTTTTGAAATTGCAGACCGCTATACCATTTTGCGCAACGGAACCTTCATCGCCTCCGGCCGCATTGCAGACATCACCCCGGAGGAAGTCACACGGCAGATGGTGGGAGAGGGATATGTCAATCAGGAAGTTTATGAAGCCCGCCCTCTGGGTGAGCCCATCCTGGAGATGGAGGGGTTCACCGGGCCCGGCTTTCACGATGTGAAGCTGTCCATCCGCCGGGGTGAGGTGGTAGGTTTTACCGGTTTGGAGGGTGCAGGCAGCAGTGAACTGATGCAGGCTATATTTGGCGCAGTCCCCTATACCGGCGGAACCCTGAAGGTCTGGGGAAGGCCGATGGCTTCTGGTACGATCCATAGGGCCATGAAGGACAAAATCGGCATGTTGGCCGCCAATCGAAAGGAAAACTCCGTCATTCCGGATATGACGCTTCTAGAGAATACATATATCGCCGAGCACTGCCTCAGTGGGCGCCGTCCCCATATACATGTCAAGCGGGAGATGGCCAAGTACGACCGGCTGAAGGAGATGCTCAACATCAAGGCCGAGAGCTGCGGCGATCTGATCGTCAGTCTCTCCGGCGGCAATCAGCAGAAGGTTATCCTGGGCCGCTGGCTCAACACCGAAGCAGAGATCCTGCTACTGGACAATCCTACCCAGGGCATCGACGTGGGAGCCAAAGCGGAGATTTACAAGCTCATCCAGGAGCTGGCCAAGCAGGGGAAGACCATTATCGTCAACACCCTGGAGATTCCTGAAATTCAGAAGGTGGCGGACCGGTGTGTCGTGTTCTACCATGGACAGGTGCAGGCTGTGCTGGAGCGCAGCGAGATCACGGAGGAGCGTGTGATGCTCCTGGCGACCAATGCCTCCGCGGTCCGTGCGGAACTGGGATAAGAGGTGCAGACCATGAAAGAGAAAAACAAGGCGGCCGCATGGGCCAAAGAAATCTGGCATAAATACAATTTTATTCTGATCTTTCTGGCCATCCTGGTGGTATTTCTCGTGATCAACCACGGCGCCACCACCATGACCACTCTGATGAACATACCGCGCCACTCCACCGTCATCGGTATCATCGCGCTGGGTATGGGCCTTATCATCCTGACCGGCGATATCGATCTGTCCGTTGGCTCTCAGTTGGCGCTGGTAGGCGGCCTGACGGTGATGGTGTTCAACAGCACAAACAGCATTGTCCTTGCTCTGGTGTTCGCCGTGGGGATGGGCGTGGTGCTGGGGCTTATCAACGGACTACTGGTAGGCGCGGTGAAAATGCCAGCCTTTATCGTCACGCTGGCGACCATGCTGATGTATCGTTCTATTGCTCAAACAGTCATGAACAGCAACAACTGGACCATCTACCAGTTGGATGCCGGCCTGTCCCAATGGCAGCCCCTTTGGGTGATTGGGAACCAATCTGTCCTCCAAATCCCCATACTTGTCCTGATCCTAGTAGCTGTAGTAGCTGCAATGACCTACCTGTCCACCAGCACGAAATTCGGTAAGCGGGTCTATGCCCTGGGCAGCAATGAACGGGCCGCACAGCTCTCCGGTATCAATGTAAGCCTGACCCGGATACTGGTCTTTGTGGTTGCAGGCGTGCTCATGGGTATAGCCTCGTTCCTCTATGTGGCCAATGTGGGCTCCGTAGACCCGGCCACCAGCGGTAAAAATTATGAGCTCTACGCCATTGCCGGCGTAGTCATCGGCGGCATCAGCATGTCCGGCGGCAAGGGCCGCATTTTGGGCGTGGTCTTTGGTTCCATGTCCTTTACCATCATTGACAAGATTATCACTGCCCTGGGCCTGAACCCGCTTATCAATGACACTATCAAGGGAGCGATTCTGCTGCTGGCCATCGCCGTGCAGATGCTGCCCATGATTACACAGAAGCTGCAGAAAACCATGGTAACACGATAAAGGGAGGGTACAGAGATGAAAACGTACGACGAAGTAGCCAAAGTAACCTATGAGGGCCCTGACAGCCGGGAGCCCTTTGCATTCAAATACTATAACCCTGACGAGATGTTGGGCGGGAAGCCCATGCGGGAGCACCTGCGCTTCGCCCTGAGCTGGTGGCACACCCTGTGCGCCGACGGTGTGGATATGTTCGGCGGCAGCACCATGGACAAGGCCTTCGGTAAGGCCGATCCCATGGAAAAGTTCAAGACCAAGGCGGACTTTGGCTTTGAGCTGATGGATAAGCTGCAGATAGACTACTACTGCTTCCACGATGTGGACATCGCTCCTGAGGGGGCCACCTGGCGGGAGAGCCTGGACAACTTCCAGCAGATGGTGGACTATCTGGCCAAACTCCAGACCCAGTACGGCAAGAGGCTGCTCTGGAACACGGCCAACAACTTCGGGGACAAGAAGTTTATGGCAGGCGCGGCCACAAGCTGCAGCGCCGACGTGTACGCCATCGCCGCTGCCAAGGTGAAAGCCGGCCTGGACGCGGCTAAGAAGCTGGGTGGCCAGGGCTATGTGTTCTGGGGTGGCCGGGAGGGCTATGAGACCCTGTTGAACACCGATATGAAGCTAGAGCTGGACAATCTGGCCCATTTTATGCACATGGCAGTGGATTATAAGAGAGAAATCGGCTTTGACGGCGACTTTTACATTGAGCCTAAGCCCAAGGAGCCCACCAAGCACCAGTACGACTTTGACGCGGCCACCTGCATGAACTTCCTGCGTACCTACGGGCTGGAGAAAGAGTTCAAGCTGAACATTGAAGCCAACCACGCCACCCTGGCGGGGCACACCTTCCAGCACGAGATCCGCACTGCTGCGGTGAACGGTGCCTTCGGCTCCATTGATGCCAACCAGGGAGACCTATTCCTGGGCTGGGATACCGACCAGTTTCCTACCAATGTGTACGACACCACACTGGGCATGTATGAGATCCTCAAGGCCGGTGGCTTTACCAAGGGCGGCCTCAACTTCGACGCCAAGACCCGACGCATGTCCAACACCTTTGAGGATATCCTGCTGAGTTATATCGCGGGCATGGACACCTTCGCCCTGGGCCTGCGCAAGGCGCTGGCCCTCATCGAGGACGGCCGCATCGACCAGTTCGTGGAGAACCGCTACCGCAGTTACCGCTCCGGCATCGGCGCCAAGATCGTCGCAGGGCAGACCTCCCTGAAAGAACTGGCGGATTACGCCCTCACGGTGCCTGACTTCACCGTGGAAAGCGGCCGCCAGGAGTACCTGGAGAGCGTGGTCAACAATATCCTCTTCCGCTGAGGAGACGGGAGGCACTCCATGTTTTTAGGCATTGATCTGGGCACTTCATCCATCAAGGCGGTGCTAGCTGACCAGACCGGGACCCTGATGGACCACGAGAGCGCGGAGTACCCTGTCTGCTATCCCCATGAGGGCTGGTCTGAGCAGTCCCCCCAGGACTGGCTGGAAGGGCTGTATACCGTCCTGGCTGGACTGGGAAGCCGACACGACCTGTCACGGGTGGAGGGGATCAGTTTCTGCGGCCAGATGCACGGCCTGGTAGTGCTGGACAAGGCGGATCAGGTAATCCGCCCCGCCTTGCTGTGGAATGACAACCGAACCGTGACGCAGACCGACGCTCTCAACCGGGAGCCCGGTCGGGAGGAACTGGTTCGCCGCACCGGCAATATCGCCATTACCGGCTTCACCGCCCCAAAGCTGCTCTGGCTGCGGGAGAACGAGCCGGAGCACTTTGCCCGTATCTGCAAAATCATGCTGCCCAAGGACTACCTGCTCTACACCATGAGCGGAGTATTCGCCACCGACGTGTCTGACGCATCCGGTACCCTCCTTTTCGATGTGGAGCATCGCTGCTGGTCCGCCCCCATGCTGGAGCGGTTGGACCTCACTGCCGGGCAGCTCCCCCGGGTGTTTGAGTCCTATGAGCCAGTGGGTACCGTGGATCTCGCTTTCGCTGCCCGCACTGGTCTGAGCCCCAGCGCCCTGGTGGTGGCCGGCGGCGGCGACCAGGCCGTGGGCGCTGTGGGCACCGGAGCGGTGGAGAAGGACACCTGCTCCATCTCCCTGGGTACCAGCGGCGTGGTATTCGCCGCCTCTGACCGCTTTGCCGCCGATCCCGGTGGCCGGCTACACACGTTCTGCCATGCCAACGGCGGTTACCACATGATGGGGTGTATTCTCTCTGCCGCCGCTGCCCTGGACTGGTGGGCAGAATCGGTGCTGGGGCGGCGGGACTACGACCGGCTCCTGGCGGAGGTAGAGGGCACGGAAATCGACGATCTGCTTTTTCTGCCCTACCTGATGGGGGAGCGGTCTCCCATCAACGATCCGTCCGCCCGGGGGATCTTTTCCGGCCTGACCCTCTCCAAGGGACGGCCGGCTATGACTCGGGCCGTGCTGGAGGGCGTTTCCTTCGCCCTGCGGGACTGCTACGAGGTGATCTTGGAGCAGGGCATCCGCCCCGCTTTCGCTCGGGTGATCGGTGGCGGCTCCAAGAGCCCGGTGTGGCTTCAAATCCTCTCTAATGTACTGGGACTGGAGCTGCACACCATCAACACCCATGACGGCGGTGCACTAGGGGCTGTGCTGCTAGCCATGACGGGCTGCGGCTACTTTCCCAATGTGGCCGCAGCGGCCCACGCGGTGATCCGCGACGTAGACCGCTATTTGCCTGACCTGGAACAGCATCACCTTTATTCGGAAAAATTTGAGCAATTCCGGCACTTGTACCACAGGAATAAGCTTTAATTTACCTGCTTGCATTTAACAAAACTAAACCATTGAACAGACGGACGAATCATTACAGGCCTTCTACTTAAAGATTTCCGCTTGTTTAGCGGGACAGAGGGGCCGAGGTTCCTTTAAAGTTTTGAGAATCAATCCGCCCCTCATTTCTTGTCAAAGCGAAACGCCCATCGGACAGACAAGATACTAGACTAATTTAAGAGACAGGCCCGCACCCCTTTATGGGGTGCAGGCCTGTCTGTTCTTAGGGATTACCACTTTGAGAGGATTTTGCCATACATCTGCTTTTTCTCCTCCGCATACCGCTGGACCACCAGGATTACAGTGTCGCCCACCAGGAAGTCGGAGTCCTCATGCTGGTAGGAGTAATTACACATGCACACGGTCCCGTCTGGGAGATTGCAGAACACACCGCCGCCGTATTTACCGGCGATCATGGCCTGCCGACGGCTGCCGATGGGGTGCCGCTGCTCCGCGCCGTCATAGGGATTGGACTCGGTCTCCTTGACGGAGATCTCAACCCGGTCGGTATCCGGGTCATAGACCTTCACGATACACTCCAGCTCCTGGCCGGGGTGGTACTCGTCCCGCAGGTCGGGAATGGAGGTGTACCGGATTTCCCGCTGGGTGAGGTTGATGTCATGCCCATAGAACTCCACCAGGCAGCGCCGGGGCCCCACCGCCATGACACGGCACTTCAGCCGTGTGCCGATGGCATTCAGGTTCGGCCGGTGGGCAAAATAATACCGCCGGGCCCGCAGGGCCAGGCGGCGGGAACCGATGGCAAAGCCGCTCTCACGGTCCACCTTGATGATGATAAAGTCGATGGAGGAGCCTACCATGTTCTGCATCACAAACTCCGGCCGCTCCCGGCCCTGCTCCCACATCTCTGTGGCGGGAATCACGATGCGGACCCGGTAGGGCACCACAATGGCGCAGTACATGGTCTGCTTTTCCATTTCCCCGGTCTCCGGATTCCGCACCCGGACCGAGTAGGGGTCGATGCCGATGATGGTTCCAGTCAGGGCGCTGCGGCCGCGATAGGAGGCGTAGATGGAGTTCCATTCCTGCCGTTCATCCGGCGTCAAATCCCGGTCCAGACGGTTAAACTTGAGGCCGTAGAACTTCTGGCGGTCGGTCGGTTCCGGGGGCGTGTCCCCGGGGGCCGGGGGGATTTCCTCCGCATGGGGTTCCACACCGGACCGCGGGGGCAGTTCACCGCCGGCCGGGTCACCGGGAAGATCCCCCTCCCCCTCCGCCGGGCTCGCCGCTCCAACGGCGGAAGCATCCACCGGCGCAGAGAGATCCACAGAGACCACCTCACAGGGGCCATGGCTTTCCGTCTCCGCCCCGCCGTCCCCCGTGAGCTCCGGCCAGGCGCTGCCCTCAGCGGGAGGCCACTCCGCCTCCTCACCACCCGGCGGCGGGGCCTCGCCTGGCTCCACGGTCTCGTGCGGCCCTTCGCCGGGCGGTTCTTCCTCTGGTACCTCCGCCGGAGGTGCAGTACTCCCGGCATCCTCCGGCGGTGTTTCGTCTGACGGCATAGTTGCTTCGCCCTCCTCCGGTGGGGGCGTCATGCTCTCCGGGCCCGGCTGTTCAACACTCCCCTCTCCAGGTGCTTCCGTGCTGTCAGCGCCCATTTCCTCGCCGGAGTTTTCCGCCCCGGCAACCCCCTCTGCGGTCTCCCCGGTCTGTTCCAGGAAGGCGTCCTCCCCGCTCTGCTCGGGTTCTTCCACGGGAGTTGCTTTTTTTCTGGCCATAATGAGATCCTCCTTGCAAAAAATGATTTATTTTATCGCTCCTGAGAGCCATAAAACCGATGTGAGACGCCGCCTGTGCGGGCGGCAAAAAAGTGTTTAGGCGGCAGAATCAGTCCCGCCGGCGGAACCCCGTCGTCTGAGAGCCAGACCACCCGCTTGCCCTTCTGGGCCTTCAGGTACAGCCCGAAAGGGTGCTCCGCATCAGACACCGTTCCCACCGAAAAAAAGCGCATGGGGGCCTGCCCGAAGGAAAAGCGCAGCAAAAACGGAGGCTCAACGCCCACAGCGCTGAAATCCACCGGGACGCCCCCGGAGAGTTCCAGCATCACGTCCACCGCCTCCAGGCGGCGTGGATCAGGCCTCGCATGGGAGAGGCGTACAAGCTCCTCCTCCATGCGGACCTCTCCCACACAGTGGCGGAGCTGGCGCAGCATCACCTCCAGGCGGTGCTCGGAAATTTCCACGCCCATTGGCCGGAACTTTTCCCGAACGAGAGGAAAAAGCTGGCGCCGGCGGATACACCCCGTCCGGCGCAGGATCTCCAGAATGTACTTCTGCTGAACCGATAACAGCATGGTTCATCACCTCCCTTCCGGCGGCGCCCGCAGACTGTTGAGGTAGGGATCAACGAGCAGGTCGCTCTCGCTCTCCGCGATGCAGTTGAACAGGACGGCCATGGTGTAGGCTGTGGAGTTTTTCACATCGCGCTCCAGGTTGGCGTGCAGCTTCCCTTCCGCGGTACGCAGGATCATGCCGTCCAGCAGGTGGAGCCGGGAGCGGACGCGCCGCTGGGGCAGCACGGCCTTTCCGATGCGAAAGCTCTCGGAGTAGAACAGCCGCTCAATGGCATTTTCAAAGACGCGGGCGACCTCCGGTTCAAAGCACTCCAGCTCGCAAGCCTCCAAAATCCCGGTCAGCTCGGCTTCCTCGTCCGCCAGCCTGACCGCACACGCGCGTGGGAATGGCGGACTGACTTCCATATGACTCCGATCAGGCTCCCTGAGATCAGTATAACTTGGGCCCGAATCCTGCGGTTCTGGAACCTCAGATTCCGCGGTTCTAAAACCGCTGCTTCCGTGGTCCTGGGGCCGCGGCTGCCGCGGTTCTTGCGAGGGCCCCGTCGGGGGCAGAGGTGCAAGAACCTCCGATCCTGCGGTTCTGGAGCTGCGGCTGTTGTCTTCCGGCAGGAAGGGGGCGGAGGCATAGTCCGGGTCGTCCACCGGCGATACCGACGCCAGATAGATTTGATTTGCGTCGCCCCGGCCGCACCGTTTTTCCCAGATCAACTTGCGCTCAACCAGCGTGCGGAAGGCCGCCGTCACCCGCTGTTCGCACACCCGAAGCTCCGCGGCCAGCTCCTTACGCGGAAAAATGACAAAGACTTCTCCCCACTCATTGCCCCAGCCATTCCTGCGGGAGAGCTGGAATCGGTTGAGCAGGAAGGTATAGGCCACCTTGGCCTCCAGGCTCATGTCCGAGTACCTGCGGTCGGAAAACAGCCAGCGGGGCATCTGCATATGGTAGATCTGCTGCACATCCGTCTGCCGCATGAGGGGGAAATCCGGACGTTCCTTCATTTGCGCGGCCCTCATAGCAAGTACCTCCTCCAAAATACTTTTTATATAATAGCCTTCTGCTCCGGCGTTTCAGCGCCGGGGCGGAAGGTCATCCTCTTCCTCCGGGCCGTTCCCCAGGATGTCGTCCAGGGACGCCTCCGCCATGCCGGTGGGGCTTTGATTCACGGGCGTCTCCACCATTCCAAGCGCCTCCTGGGAGGGCCTTTCGAGATCCGGCAGGGTATATTCCGGATTCAGGCCCGGGTCCACAGGCCTGATGGGCGGCGGAACCGGCTTCCGCCGGGCAGCGTTCCCTTCGCCTGCTTTTTGCGTCTGCCCGGGCAACTCGCGTCCAGCGGCCTGCGGCGGCCGTCCCCGCTCTGCCTCCGTGGGCTCCGCAGCCTTCCGCTCCCGGGCCTTGTTCCGCTTTTCCCGCTTCGCCCAGGCAGGCACATACCGGATCACCTTGCAGGGCTTCAGTTCTCCGTATCCCGGCAGCTCCTCCGGCGCCAGCTTGCAGAGCAGGGCCGGCTTGTGGTGGTTGAACAGGGCGATGCACTTTCCGGGCTCCAGGCGCAGAATTTCATCCGGCTGCATCAGGGCCCGCTGGGTGTTGCTGCGGGTTTGGGAGTAGGCACGGGTGCTGCTGTAGATTGGGGAAAACAGGGGTGTGAGGGGCATCTGATTATTGGTGACGGAGATGGTGACCATGCCACACTTTTTGGAGATGTACTCGGCGGAGCTCAGGTCGTTACAGCCCATATAGAGGGTCTGGTCAAAGGTGTTGAGCTGGTTCTCCCAGTCCTTGCCCGGATACTTCTCCGCCCACTGGCTGAGGCTCTGGACCACCACCTGGCAGCTCATGTTGAAGCCGCGGACACTGTTGAACACATCGGAGATGCCCTCCATGTAGCCGATGTTGCAGTATTCGTCCAGGCAGAAGTTGACCAGCACCTTCAGGCGCCCGTTCTTGCCGTGGAGCCGGGCGTAGTCGGAGAGGCGGGGGAAGGCCAGGGAGAAAAAGAGGGAGCTCAGGAAGCGGTAGGCGCTGTCCTGGGCGGATATAATGACAAAGTAGGCACAGGGCTTCTGGCCCGGCAGCAGCAGATCCACGTCGTGGTTGCGGGTAATCTTGTCCACCAGAGCGTTTTGGAAGATGGCCAGCCGGTTGCCCAGGCCGATGGCAATGTTGCCCCAGAGGTTTTCACGGGCCTTGAGGAACAGGCCGTGGTGGCCCTTGGCGGGGTGCTCCGGCGGCAGGGCCGCCAGGATCTGGTTGATCTCCTGAATGCTCTTTTCCGCCAGCAGGCGGTACACATCCCCAAGCCCCCGCTGCTCGATGGGGAGCAGGTTCCCGGCGTCATCCTTCAGGTTGCAGACATAGTGGATGAGCGCCATGAGCAGGTTTAATTCTGCACGGCTCCAGAAGTCGTCTGCCTCCTTGGGGCCGGAGGTGTTCTGAATGATGGTGTTGGCCACGGTCTGGACCAGTTGTGTCTCCTGGTCCAGGGAGTACAGACAGTTCCAGCCGTCCGAATGAGCCATATCCAGGAAGTTGATCGCCTTAACGTTAAACCCATTTTTTCTGAAATAGAGCGCCATTTTTTCAAAAAGCTCTCCCTTCGGATCAGTTACGATTACCGACTCCGGATGGCCGCTTCGGGTTCTCTGCGCGCACCCCATCAGGAACGGGATGATAAAGCCCCGTGACTTCCCGCTGCCGGGCGCGCCGATACACAGAAGATTATTGTTGTCACCGGGTACCATACGGTGGGCCACATAGGAAGCGAACTGATCCGGATCTTTTTCACGCTGCTTGACCTTGCCCAGCATCATACCGTGGACCTCCGCCGCAGGCCCAACCTCCAGGAAGCCGCGCATCTCCTGCTCCGTCAGGAAGCCGGAGGAACCGTGGGTGGCGTCAGGGAGGATGTCGAAGCCGCGGGGGTCGCGGATAAACTTGTAGCCGGAGAAAAAAATGTACCCCTTTTTGGTGATAAGGCAGACCAGCAGTACCAGCACTGCGGTCACGCCCAGTCCAAAGGGCGTGAATAGAATGAACCAGTTCCGGAAGGGATTGAACACCCAGATGCTTTCCACCTCCGCGCCCGACGTGTGGAAGGTGGCGGCCGTTCCAAGCTGGACGGAGTTGAGGAACATCCCATAAAAGTACCCGGCTAAAAGGCCCAGGACGATATAGCGCCCCAGCCCCTTTTTGTGAGTCGCATACCAGATTTGCCCCCGGCGCTTCAGTCGTTCATATTGCTGCTTCCCGATCCGCTCCAGGCGGTGGAACCCGTTCCCGCATTTGGGCGCCAGCCAGTCCTCGAGCCGTGCGATCAGCGCGGACAGACGCGGCATCGACAACGTCTCCTTTCTCAGTCAGATACTGCATCCGGGAGGGGATGTGCGGAGCCGGCGGCCGGCCCAGCGCCTCGGCCAGAGCGCCACGGGTCAGCACGAAGACCCGCGCCAGCCCGGGGTCCCGGTAGCGGGAGAAGAGCACGGACTCAGCCTGCCCCTTCAAGGCAGCCAGGGCGATTTGCGGGCGCCCCATCCTCTGTGCAGTTGTAAGAGCGGCGTCAATGCGCCGCAGATCCATATCCGCCGCCATGACGAAGGGGAGCCCCTGAAACATGGCGTCCAGGGCGGGTGCGCCCTCCGGCGGCGGGACGTATTGTGATTTCAGCGCGGCCTGGGTAAGCCGCGGGCGGTAGCCGGGCGTCGCCAGGATCTGGAGCTGGATGGCGCCGGTGTCGTCGCAGGAGAGCAGGTGAACGGGAAGGCGCAGTCTGCGATACGCCTCGCCATAGGGAATGAGCTTGGTATCCCCGTGCGGATATACCGCCTCCAGTTCGGAGAGGACAGAGGTATAGCTCTCCCCGGCAAAGACCATCACCCGGCGGAGCCCCCGGAAGGCGGCCGTCTGATTGTTGAACGCCGTCAGCTCGTCGGTGAGCGCTATCTTGCCGATCCCCGGACAGACATAGTGGATGGAGCAGAGCAGCTCCCCCAGATGGGCCAGCGCGGCGACGCGGGTGCTCCCCCATGGATTGCTCCCCCGGCTTCGGGTGATAGAGGAAAAGAACAGCGCCGGAGAGGCGCTGAGTTCTTCCGTCGATGTGGTGAAAATATGGACGCCCGCCCGGTAAGCGGTCAGCGCCAGACGTGAGATGCGCAGCCGCCGCTGAATCGCGCTCTTGTGATAGGAGCGGGAAAAGGCGGGAACCCCGCCGGGGCAGATTCCGCCCAGCCATTCCGCCCCCTGAGTGGTCAGCAGAAGGGCCCCGCTGGTTCGGTGCTGCCGGACCAGCCCCATGGACCGTAAAAGCTGAACCTCCGCCTCCGGACAGATTTGACAGGCCGCCTCCGGCGGGAGGTATTGGCACCAGCAGAGCAGCCGCAGAAGGTCGATATCACGCTCACTAAACACCATGAAAGCACCCCCCTTCCTGGTTCCTGCGGGCGCCAAAACCGCCCTTGCGCCGGTTCCGGCGCAAGAACGATTTTGGCGCCCTCCGGGCCGTCTGCGGAGGAGAAATCGGTTGGCTCCCCATAGTAGACAGATTAGGTGCCGGAGTCACTGTCCACAGGCTGTTGAAAACTCCTGGATTTGCAAGGCTTTCCAGGCTGCGGACACCCAACAGAACTCTATCCGCGTGCAAATGGCGTTTTTGAGGAGAAATCGGCTGGGTATCTGTTAGGTGGTCCACCGGCCGGAATAGAAGTCGCCGTCCCTATAATCCCCCGAGTGAACAGCGAAAAAATCCGCCGCGTCCGCCAGATCCAGCAGCGTGATATGGCAGACGTTTTCCGTACTCCTGGTGGACAGCAGGGACAGTGCCAGCGTGTACTGGTCGTCATCCGGAAAAAGCCGGCCCTTGAGCGCATTGCTGACCGCTTTCCACCCCTTGTTATCTGAATCGTAGATGTGCCGCCCTTCCGTACTGCTGTGCTCGTCGATCACCAGCATGGCCCGCCGGAAATAGGGCAGCTTGCAGCCGGCCCTTTCATAATCGTCGAGCAGGCGGGTGAGGGTATCGCTGAGCCAGGCCGGGGCCTGATAGCGGCAATGGGGCAGCAATGTGCTGAGTACGATGTGGAGCCAGCCATATCCGAACTGTTCCACGTATCCGGCTGCATGGATTGGAGGGGCGGCCGCCTTGCGCTGGTAGCCGCCGGCGCCGGGCGAATAGGTCTCGCACAGGCGGCGCAGCTCCAGGGTGGAGCGTTCAAAGTGATCCATAGTCTGCTCCAGGGTCCGCTGCAGCTTTTCAGGGGCCATCTGCCCGCCGTCGGACAGCGCGACCAGCCCGCCGGTCTGGTTGAACGCATCCCCCACCAGGGTCTGTATCCGGGCCATATCCCGCTTCAGCTCATTCATCCGTCTCTCTCCTTTCCAGCATGGCCTGCCGGTCGGTCGGCGAGGTCGTGATCGCTTCATACTCCTTTGGAGTCACATAGATGGAGATGGGTACATGGTTATAACCAAAGCAGAGAAGGCCCTCTCCGCGCCGGAAGCGGGTGATCTGCCGCACCTCGTCTTCGGAAAGGTTGAGTACCCCCTGAATGAGCCTGGCCTCCTGTTCCTCCATCTGCATGACGATCTTGAGGCGGCTGGAGTCCAGGATGCCCTTGCCATATTTACCGCCCTCCAGCCCGAACAGGTCCTGCATTCCCTGGGTGGAGGTGACGGCGATCCCGCCCAGGCCGCGGATGGTCTTCACCATTTCCAGCACAAAGCCGGCCACATGGGAGTTGGAGGTTGCGCCGGCCAGGGCCCACAGCTCATCCGCCAGCAGGGCGGACTGTTCGGCGCCGAAGTCCATAATAATGTCATTGGCCACCTCAGTGGCCCAGAAGATCCCGGAGAGCATCAGATCGGCCGGCATCCCGGTGGTATCCAGCACAATGTACTTGTTATTGAGGTCAATGTGATTCCGTTTCCCCATGGCAGCTGCGGAGCCGGTCACATACCGGGCCAGAACTACAGCCAGGTGCCGGGTTTCGGCGTTTTCCTGGAGCACGTTGTACCAGTCTTCCAAAATGGGCATCTCCTTAAAATCGCCGTTCTCGTCCACCAGAGAGTCATTCTCGAAGGTGATGCCATACCTCCGGTAGCACTCCACCAGGGAGGTGTCCAGGTAGTTCTTGTCCTCGTCGCTCATGTCCTTCTTTTGGAGGGAATACCAGATCAGCAGGCTGGAGATCTTCGCGGCCAATACCGAGTCGCCGCGCTTCTTCAGGTTGTGCAGGTGCGCATAGCTGTCCAGCGTCTTGCGCCGGATGGCCATAAGATTGGGACAGTCCTCCGAGGAAGGGGACAGCCGCAGATAGAGCCCGCCGATCTTTTCACAAAGCGGCCGGAACTCATGCCCCTTCTTGGGGACGATGAAGATGACGCGACGCCCCTGCTGCCGGATCCGGCCGCCGAGGCATTGCAGGGTGACGCTCTTGCCTACGCCGGAGGTGCCGCCAATCCACAGGTTGCCGTTGGTGTACTTGTAATCGTCATAGGGGTCCAGGAACACCGGGGAGCGGTTGTAGAGATTGAGGCCGAGAAAAATGCCGTTGCGGTCGCTGAGCTCATAAGAGACAAAAGGAAAGGCGGCGGCCACGCCGGAGGTCAGGGCATTGCGGCGCGATTTGCGCTCCACATCCGGGTCGAGAGACAGGAGGGGCAGCGTGGAGAGGAAGGCCTGCTCCTGTTTGTAGTCGCAGCGCCGGGCGATCATGTCCGACGCCACACACAGCTTTTCCACCGCCGTCACCCGCTGCTCCAGTGTCTCCGGGTCGTCTGCCGTCACTTCTATGAGGGTATTCATGTAGTAGAAGTCCTCCCCCTGGCGGTTCATCACGTCCTTCAGGTAAAGCCCCGAGCTGATGGCGCTGTCCAGCTCCTCATAGTCCTGCCGTGTGTCGCCCACGTCCCGCATCCGGGAGCGGTTGATCATGGTGGTCTGCGCGATTTTGGAGAGGATTTTGTCCTTGGACTGTCGGCGGAACATGAAGCTGACGCTCACCCCCTCTCCGGCCTCCACCAGGGGGGCCAGCCAGCAGGAGCCGACTGTGGTGGAATAGCCATAGCCGGTGATATAGAGATAGGCATGAAAAACGCCGTCCACTACGATGTAGTCACGGCTTTTGGTGTCCACCGCGGTGGGGGACAGAATATCCAGAATGGTGGTGGAGCCGGATTCCAACTCGGTAAGATCCGGTTTTTCCTCCCCAAAGAGGAGGCGTTTCAAAAAAGGCTGTCTGGAGGGGACATCATCCGCCCCGGCCTTGCGCGCCTTTTTCCTTAATGCCGGTTTTGATGGATTCTTTTTCTGAGGCATCTGCTGTTTTTTCATGCTTGCATCCGCTCCTTGCTTGAAATAAAAATGGAAACTGCGTATAATAGAATTATCAAGGAATAAGAAGGGGGCGTGTTTCATGGTATATACGTTAGACGAAATCCGCCGGCGCGTGCAGCCGGTCGCCGAGAAATACCATCTCAAGGCAGTGTATGTTTTTGGCTCATATGCCAGAGGGGACGCCCGTGAGGACAGCGATGTGGACCTGCTGGTGGACCTGGCCGGGGCGGAGCTGTCAGGTTTCTTTGCGATTGGCGGGCTCTATAATGACTTGGAAGCGGCTCTGCAGAAGGAAATCGACCTCATCACAGCAGAATCTCTGGAGCAGCCCAGCAATAAGATGAGCGATAAACTGTTCCGGGATATCGTCAATCAAGAGCGGAGGGAGATCTATGCTGTCGCGTGATTTGCAGCGGGTCCTGAAGATCCGGGATTATTGCCTGAGCATACAAGATACGATGTCCCGTTTCGGTGTCTCTCTGGAGGGCTTTCTGTCGGACAGCGATTATCAGCAATCCATCGCGTTCAGTGTCTTGCAAATTGGAGAGCTGACCTCCGGCTTATCTGAAGAATACCGCAGCGCCACGAAGGAACAAATTCAGTGGCCGCATATCAGGGGGCTGCGAAACATCATCGTTCACGACTACGGCAAGATCCAGCTTGACCAAGTCTGGCAAATTATCACGGAGGATATTCCCGTCCTCAAGACCTTTTGTAATGAGCAGTTACCTCCTGAATACCGTCAAGATGGGTGAGCCGCAAGCTGCGGCTCACCCATCTTCATAGATGCCGTGCACCGTGGTCGTCATATCGAACACGCCCTCCGGCAGTTGAAGCCGGCGGCTGGTCTTCTTGTTGATGATCTCGTAGAGCAGCTTGAGCATAAAGTCGTCGGAATAGCGTGGCTCCAGCACCTCCAGCTCGCAGAGATCCAGATAGCGCCGGGCGGTATCCGCTTCCTCGTTGAGTCGCTGAATGATGGAGCGGACGGTGTTCTGTTTGGCCTTCATCTGTGCCTCATACTGGAACACCAAAAAGAACCGGCGGCGGATGGCCTCGCTGGCCACCCCCTGTCCGATCTCCTGAATGTTATCCTCGATCATCTCTCGGCATGCGGCGTTTTCCTCCCGTTCGGCATACCGCCGCATCCGTTCCACATATTCGGCGGTGTCCGCCGGGATGGTCCGTGCCTCCAGCTGAAGGCTGTCCGGCGCAATTTTCAGATAGGCGGCATACGCGGAGATGATAGTTTGCCGGTCGCCGGCGGACTTGAGATAGATGTTGACCGGCAGGACCTCCAGGATCTTGATGAAGCGGTTGTCCTTTGTGACGGCCACACCGCCAATGATGTTCTTGATGGGGAGCCACGCCTGGATGCTGTCCCGGTAGGCCCCCTGACCGGAGCCCCCATCCTTGACCCCGCCGCCGAAAAGCAGTTCTTTTAGGTTCACTTTTTTACCTCCCCTCGAAACAGAATTGTCCTCCGGGCCCGCCGCCAGCGCCACCAGCAGCCCAGCCACCGCGTCAGGCTGTCATCACTGATCCCGATGAGGGCAAAGCCGCCCACGGGGACCACCAGTACCATGGTTGTGATGAGCTTCGGCGTCAGAGAAAGCGGGAGCAGGACCATACAGAAATACAGGAGCGGAAGCGTCAGCAGGACAGCCTCCACCAGATTACGGATCTCAAACAGGCCGAACACCCGTCCGGCGTCGGTAAAGTTGACCGGCAGGTAATAGACCTCATGGTTCATCTGATTCCACCTCCACGGGTTCCAGCAGCCGCCCCCCACACTCCAGGAAGTCTCTTTCCATCGCGGAAAGGGCGGTGTGGCGCTCTGCAAGCAGCGCCTCGATCGCCCGACTTAATTTTTCCTCTTGAGACGCAGTCCGTTCTCGTTTCCCCAGCTCCAGAAAGCTCAACCACTGGTTGGAGAAACCGGCCCGCTTTGCCAGCTCGTCCAGTGTGATTCCATGGGCTCTGCGGAACATGCGCAGCCGCGTCGTCGTAACCATCTATTCCTCCTCCAGATAATCAATGTAGGGGATCTTGCACCAGCCCTGCCAGCCGCGGCCCTCGACCTGCGTTTTTATCACGCCCTTTGTGGTGGACGCAGCCTCAATGACATATCCGCCGCCGATATAGACGCCGATGTGCCCCTCTTTCCAGACCGCCAGCCCCACAATTTCCGGCATGGCGGACATGCTGCCGTGGTCTGCTCCCGCGTTGACGGCGGATTGGTACATCTGGTTGGCGCCATAATCCGGCATTCCATTGGTTCCATATTGGATGGACAGACTCTCCGTATCCAGCCAGCCATATCCCTTGATGAGTCCCACGCAGTCTGTCGTGCGGCGGTTCAGCCAGTTTGCCCGAATAAAATCCTCATAATTTCCGACACCGTCCGGGTATTGACGGATCTTATATTCCAGCAACGATTCTGTCAGGACATTTCCGAAGGTACCCCATACATATCCCCAGTTGTTTTCCCACGCCTGTATGGCATAGGCGGCGAGATCCACGTTGTTCTTGGTCCCGGGGCTGACAAACCGGGAAATATCGATCCCGGTTCCATAACTGTCACCATGCTCGTATTCTCCGTCGTAGCCGCTGTCGCCGCCGTAGTCTGGCCGGTATGGCTTGAAGTAGTCCGCGTATTCGTTCAGTGCGTCGCTCTCCTCCAGTATCTCATAGAGAGCACCCGCCCAGATACGGGCCTCTTCGTCAAAGCCCAGCTCCTCCATCAGATGTTCCGGCTTGAGCTTCTCGACTGTTATGGTGAGCGTGGCAGCGTCGTCGCCTCCGATGATCCCCAGCGACGTGGTATAGCGCAGCCGCGACACGCAAAAATCCCGGATATCCTCAGCACTCATGGTATTCAAATCCTGTTGATGGGCGACCGAGTTAATAGCAATCAGCCAGAGCAGGTCATCCTCCTCAAAGTGGCTGACCACCTCGATGCGGTCAATGGTTTCCCCCCGGCTCTCGTACTCCTGGACAATACTGGTCACCACGGAATCCACCTGGGTACGCTCGAATTCCTCCAGGCTCATGTAAGCGCCGCCGATGGTCATGGCCTGCTGCGTCATATGGGCAACAGACTCTGTGTCCGATGACTCATATCCAAAAAAGATATTGGGCAGCGCGGTAAAGATGACCATGGGGACAGCGATCAGGAAAATCAGGATGCCCACCGCCAGCTTCACCAGAAAGGGCAGCGTCTCCTTTACGGCGGCGGCCGCCGCGCCGGGAAGCCCGGCCACCGCGGCGGCCCGCGCAATGCGGACCGCCGCTTTCAGCAGCCGGGCTAAATCCAACATAAGCTCTGTGCCGGAGCGGGAGGGCTTTTGCCTATCCATGGTCCGCTCCTCCCTGTTTTGGCCTTGGCGCTCTTTTCCGGGTCTCCTGCCCCTTCATGGGGGCGGCGGCTCCGGGAGCGATGCGCCTCGGCTCACGGATATCCTGAGCTGCCGGGGGCGTTGCCGCCCGCTTCGATGGCCCCTGGGCCGCCGTCCGGGTGTGCGCCGCCTTCGGCTCTGCCGGCGCAGTTCCTGCCGTGCCGTGGAGGGGCCCGGCGTCTCTTAACTCAGGCGCTGTGGCATGGGTTGGCCTGTGCGTTTCCTGCCGGGCCTGGCCTGGGCGCCCGGCACCGGCGGATGAAACGGCTGCGGAAGGCGGTGTTCCATGCCCAGCCGGCCGGGAGGGACGGACGTGAGACCGCTCCGAACCGGAAGCTTCTGCTGTTCCTGCTATGCCGGAACCTGACGTAAGAGTGGACCGCCGCCCGGAAGGCGCGTCGGCAGCGGAAGCCGGACGGGATTCCTGCCGTGCCGGATCGGAGTGTGTCGGATGTGCAGTCGGCGGCGCACCATTTCCGGCGTGTTGTGCCGCTTCGACACGTGTATGCTCCGGTACCTGGGCATGCACGGTTCCTGCGGTGCCGGGGCTGGCCGCCCCGGAGACTGGGCGTGTACCTTTGTCCGCGCTCTCAGGCGGCCTGCGGGTAGAACGGCTTCGGGTGTCCGTGTGATCCATATCGGAAGCGGATCGGGGGCTGGCGCCAAGTGAACTGCGGGGTGTCTCCGTGCGCGGGATTTTGCCTCCCTGGGGGGCGCACTTCTGTTCACGCCCATGATCTCCCGAAGCGTGGGCTGGTCCAGCGCCCTGGTTCCTGATGCCTGCCGGCCCGCATGGAGAATCGTGCAGCGGAATTCGAGTAGAGCGCGAGGCGCCTGCCGGAGACGCCGCTTCAGGTGTTCCTGCGGAGGAGCTGCCGGGACGGCCCGGAACCGTTCCGTCGGGGCCTCCTCTGGAGCCGCGGCCAGCTTTTCCGCTTACCACGGCGGCCGCAGCGCCGGCAGCCGCCCCGCCGGCGGCTGCTTTCACATGGCTGGGAGCACGCCGCGCGCCGGACGGAACCGCGCTTTTCCGGCTTTCCTGCTTGGTGTGGACATCCTGCCCTGGCAAGCCGTTCCGGCCGTTTGGACCAGCAGCGCCCTCCGAAGGTACGGAATCCGGCGGGGAGGACGCAGACGCGGCGGTATGCGCTGTGACACCCTGCGGAGAATCCCCCGGTGGGGGCTTCTGGTGCGTTTGTGTCTGCGCCGCAGCACTCTGCTGCGCGCTGTGAGTGCTGGTGTAGGTATAGGCGCTTCCGGCTGTCTTACTAAAATGGGCCCATCTGCCGCCCCCGGAACCACCGGACCTGGGGCCTCTGGGACTGCCGGGCGGCGTATGGGGCGGCCTGCCGCGGCTGGATCCTCCGGCGGCCTTCCCAATGGTCTTTGAGACCTGTGCGGCCGCTGTTTTCATAACGAGACAGGTCAGGGCGCCGGGGAAGGTTCGCCCAAGGGGATCCCCTGTAATTGCCGGATTCAGGCCGATGCGGGTGATAATCCCGTCGATCTTTTTGGCAACCTTGACGATCGTCAAGACAAGGACCATCCAGGGCAGAACATCTACTCCGCTTGGATAAAACGAGAGAACAGACAGGAGCATCTTGATAAACATGACATTTAGGATCATGAGCAGGCACATGGAGCCGTACATCCGGCACCAGCCGGCAAAGATGTCCGAGGTGTTCCGGCTGCCTCCCACACCGAAGGCCACGGGGGCCAGGATGGTGAGCACGGCAAGGATAAAATAGCGTTCCGCCATCTCAAAGATGAGCTTGAAGGACTGAAACATGACGATGATCCCGCAGATAATCACCAGAAGCCAGGCGGCGGCCATTCCCCCAAAGGACGCTTCATCTGCGAATGTGATATCCACGGCGTCCGGGACCTGCATCAAATCAATCATCTTCGAGGTCATATTCAGGCAGAGCTCACAGATCTGTGGACTGGCCAACAATAGAAACGCAAAAATGAAGGTTCGGACAAAGAGAAGCTTCGGATCCTCGCCTTCAAAGCCAAGACCGGTGAGCATGGTTTTTGCTGCCTGGAACACCAGATTCCCCAGCAGAATGGCCCAGCCAATGGTCAGGACGATCTGCTGGATACTGTTGAGGACCGGCATATGCTCACGCAGATAGGCAAAATCCATGCTCATAATGTCCATCAGGATCACGGAGAAATATTCCCAGCACTCCAGGATTAAGCCGTAGCCCCATTCCAAACCGCCACGAAAAATTAGTTCAAGCAATCTGCAGACCTCCTAGCGGAAGAGGTGTTACGGCGGCGTGAAATCAAGCGCGGATTCCGCCTTTAACCGGCCATAAATAATACTTGGCTTTACCCACATCCGCTGAAATTTGTGCCACTCATTGCTCTGCCGGCCGGACTTGTCCCGATAGAGCATGGCAAAGGGCCAGAAGCCGGCCCGGTATGTGTCCAGGAGGCGTTCCTCAGCCGCTTCCATCGTGTCACCCGGATAACCAATCAGCACATAACAGGCCGCCCGGTGGGAGGTCTGGGTGATCCCGCCGGCCCGCAGGAGACGGCCCGCCTCAACGAGAGGTTCATAGTCATCCGGCGTATCATAGGCAAAGAACATCCGTTTGGTTTTGACCTGACGGAGCAGGTCCACATGCCAGGGGCGTAGCAGGCGGGCCTCCAGCCCTCCGGTGAAGGAGGGATGCTCGCTCTGTCGGGCAAGCATGGCGAATACGGCCCGGATATGCCGCTCTGAGCAGGCAAGCAGGTTATCGTCCAGCACATTCCAACCTTCTGTGATGGGCAGCTCCCGCAGGACGCCGCCCTCCCTCTGAGGAACCGTGCAGAACCAGCAGCGGTTTGGGCAGCCCCGTGATGTGATTACATAGCCATATTTCAGATAGCGGCCTGGAACAAATTCGCCCCCAGGCGTATTGAACGCCGGACCGCCCAGACGTACCAGGAGGCCGGTTGAGCTCCACTGCTCCGCCAGACGCTCCGCTTTTTCCATATCGTAGGTAAACGCCACGGAAATATGGATCTCGTCCACCTCTCCCACCCCTCCCTTCGGAGGAGGGCCGCTAAAGGCCAGCGGGTCATCCGGTGTGGCGGAGGTTCGCCGCGGAAACACCCGGACAATGTTTCCTTTTGCACCCTGCATCATGGCGTCAGGGTTGCAAGGCCGCTGAATTTGGGGGCGATGTATGCGATAAAGGCCCCAATTCCGTTGATTACGACCCAGGCGATCCAGATTCTCCGGAGCCAGTCCCACGCCTGGTCGACCTTGTGTTGGTTGTTGGATAACTTCGCACCAATGACGGCGACGGCGGACATCAGGCCGGCCAGAACCGTACTGATTTTTACAATCTGACTGTAAAGATCAACGATCAGGTTGTTGGCGACCGTCCACATATCGTCCACCGCAAAAGAGGACGGCATCATCATGGTAATAGTGAGCACGAATACCATGCTGAGCAGGTATACTCTGTAAAGGCGTTTCATTGCAAACCTCCAGGAGATAACTGAGAGCGGCATGGCCGCCTTCCATTCCAGCTCAGGTGAACGAAAGGCGGCCATGCCGCTGCATTTGGAATTGTAATGTTCGTGCGGGAAACAGAGTGGGCGCCCCGGAACAGCGGTCCCGCATTCTACGGCCGGGCGCGCGATTCTATCGACGAAACGGAAAGACGCCGGTTTTGAGCCGGATCATGCGCAATTACTTCTCTTGCAGGGTGCCCTGAGCACCGCTATGGGATGGGTGCTTCAGCTCAAAAATATATTCCAGCGTATGGTTTTTCCTTAAAATGCACTCGGACAGGAAAAAGAAACCGAGCGGTACCCCAAGCTCCCGAAATGCCCGGGCACTTTCAATCTTTTCCACAACCAGCTTGTCAATTTCAGGCTTATGCGCACGCACGGCTACGGCAAGCTCTGTGTGTGTGGGATAGAGATAGCAGGGAAGATCAACCTGGACCCGGATAAAGTCTACGGTTCTGGGATCTGGATTTTCTGGAAAACGTTCAAACCGGGGAGTCTCAATTTTCTGGACCAGGCGCTCCATTTCTGTATAATTGACCGTAATGGGATCAACGGGCCGGTAACGGATCTCTTTGAAGAGCTCCAGGCATTCCGCCAGAACCATTCCAGGCATAAAGTGGGGAACCGCCATCTGCCATGCGGTGATCAGGATGGAACAGGAGGGGAGTGTTGTGTGCCAGTCAGACTTCGTTCGGCATGGGTATTCCCCGGACAGCTTGCTTTTCCGGTAGACGCAGGAATGGTCAAAGTAATATAGCTCTTGTTTCCTGCCGATGACGCGGATAGGAGTTTCCAGAATACCAAATTCGATAAACTGACTCTCCAGCGGCTTGCTGCTGGTTACATAACGATAGATGGCGTCTGGGTCAGGCAGCACCGGGAGCAGACAGCATCGGATACAGCTGCGAAGTTCCATGTGAGGGCGAAATCGCGTTGCGGCAAGCAGCCAGATGCTTTCCTCCAAAAAGCTGGGCGTCCAGAAGGATCTATATTTAAATCGGCCCGCCTTGTCATATTGGAACCGAAGCTCATGGTTAAAAAAGCCGATCCGGCTGCCACAGAAAATCGGGGCTTCCAAAATCCCCTCCTCAAGGAGCAACTGTGAAAACGCATTGGCGAATATCCCACGAAAGTTGTTGATGCAGCTCTTTTGCAGGGAAATGGAATCATAATTCATGGGGATCTCCTTTGGTATGGACAGGTCTCAAAATACACAGGTGATGGGTGGCCCTCCATGGAGGGCCACCCACCCAGCGTTAATAGCCTGTTTTTGGCAGTTGAGGTGTAGTCGTATATTTGCGAATGATCGTGACCCAGCTGGTCTGCGCGGTTTGCCAGGTGCCCTGATACTTGCCGCCGGCATCCGCCCGGTTGACCAGTTGGTAGCCGTTTACCGCCGTCCCGCTGACGTTGACCGTGAGTGTGGGGCCCGCAAGCGACTGGAAGCCGGCCGGGACCTTGCCGAAATCAAAGTAAATATCGGTGACGACCTCTCCGGCCTGCTTGGGAATGGCGTTGAGCGCAAAGGAGTAGTTTGTGGTGGTCAGCAAATTGGAGGCCAGCACCTGGTAGCTGGTCTGATAGTTTGTCTTATAGAGGATACGGTAATTGAGGCGTGTGCTGTAGGTGCCCGTGGTGAGCACCGTGGCCGCCGCCGCATCTGTGGGGATACGGTCATGCCAGAAGAAGGAGTCCAGGGGCACATTGGAGGTGTTGGCCACGGTAAAATCATAGCGCATCTGGTTCCCGGCCAGGACCTCGGCGTTGCCTCGCTTGGTGATGGTGACGCCCAGGCGGGCGGGCTTGTCATAGGCCGAGAGCTTGATAATCTGACCGGAATACTCTAGTGTCACATCATGGACGGTGGAATCCACCTGCCAATAGGCCGGGGCCGTGACTTCTACGAGCTTATAGCGTGTCAATGGCAGCGGCTTGGAGGCTGCGACGCCTCTGGCGTCCGTTGTGATGTAGTCCACGACCTCACCGGTTCTGGCATTGCTGATCTCATACACAGCGCCCTGGAGCGGTGTTCCTGCTGGAGTCCCTGTGACGGTATTGTACTCCGCCGCATATTTGTAGACCTGAATCTGCCCGGTAACCGGGGTATTTTCCCACTCAATCTCGGCAGTCCGCCCCGGCTTCACATAGACGGTTTTGTACTCCACATCCAGCTCATAGCCCTCGGCAGCCTCCAGCTCTCTCAAATAAAAACGCCCGCTGGTGTTGGCCCCATCCGGGAGGTCGTCGGCGGTAATATAGATATAGCCGTCATCATCGGTCGTAAATTCCCCAATGGGGTTTTTGTTTTTGTCATATAGGAGGAATTTCACCCCGTAAATGCCCTCGCCGGTGGTGCTGTCAATCTTGTGCAGCAGGATACCGCTCAGGCGTTCGTTTGTGACCCGAAGTGTGGTCGTCTCTCCGTCCGCCACTTCAAAATAATGTGGGGTATCGTCCAGGCGGTATTTGGAATTGGCCTTGACTTCCACCGCATAGTAGCTGCCTTCCTCCAGGTCAACTGTAAATGTGCCATTGGAGCCGGTGGTGTAGGTGCCTACCAGGGCGTCGTTCAGTCTGCGGATCTCAAACGTACAGTTGCCGATGCGTTTTCCGCTGTCCTCATCTTCCTTGATAAGCTGAAAGCTGCCCGACGGTGTGTTATAGAAGGTCAGTGTTTGGGTATCATTTGGGTTGATGACCACCGTCTGCGTGCGGGTCTCTTCGTCTATGGTATAACCTTCGATGGTCTTGGTTTCGGTTACCACCACTGTGCCGGTGATGCCGCTGAGCATGATCTGCCCGTTTTTATCGGTATGGTACAATCCCTTACTGGACAGGCTTCCATTCCCGGCGTCCACATAGGAACCGTCGGAGTAGGTGATCTCAAATTCCACTCCCTCCAGAGGCTTATGCGTCACAGAGTCCAGCTTGTTGATGACCAGGCTGCCCTTTGGTTGGTTGCGGAACTCCAGGGTAACGGTCTGTCCGGCCTTGATCTCCGCTGTCTGAGGGGTGTCATCCAGCAGGTAGCCCTCCTTGGCGATGGTCTCCTTAGCCACCAGAGTCGTACCAGGGTCGATACCCTCAATCAGGATGGTTCCTGCGGAATCGGTAGTAAAGTAGCCATTGCTATCGCCTACTACGGTACCATTGCTCTCAGTGACAAAGAACTGCACGTCGGACAAGGGTTCACGGGTAGAAGCGTCAATCTTTTTGATCAGTAGGCTGCCTTTGGGAGAATTCCCGAAATACAGCTCCACTACATCCTGTTCCTTTCCGCTGATGTAAGCGGTCTGCGGCGCCGTGTCGATCACGTGGCCGCTGTCGCTGGCCAGCTCCTCGACCACGTAGGTGCCGGCCTCCAGCCCTGTGACCGTGAAGGAGCCATTGGCGGAAGTCTTATAGGTCCCGATGACCGTCCCTCCGGTTCCGGAAGTGCCGCCCAGGTACTTGATCTGGAATACAGCGCCTTCTACCGCTTCGCCGGTCACAGAATCATACTTGTAGACAATCAGCGCGGAGAGAGGTGTATTCTCAAAGATTAAGGTCTTAGAAGTCCCGGCCTCAATAAAGCACTCCTGGGTGGCCGGGGCCTTGATTTGATAGCCAGGCGCCGGTTCCAGCTCTGTGACCTTAAACCAGCCGTCGTTGACATTTTCGAGGAAAATTTGGCCGTTTTCATCGGTATAGTAGGTGCCCAGGTCGTTCAGTTCGCCGGTTTCGGTAGAGTTGGACGCATACCAGATTTGAAACTTTGCCCCTTTGATGGGATTGCCGGTGATGCTGTCAATCTTTTCGATCGTCAGGGACGGCTTCCTGTGGTTTTCAAAATAGACGGTGTGATCCCTGTTTGGATAAAGGGTAACCAATTGACTCGGTGCATCCAACAGATAAGGCGATGGTACGGATTTCTCTGTTATTTCGTACACCCCAGGCAGGAGGTTTCGCAGGGTGGCGGTGCCGTCCGGGCCAGTCTTGATTTCATCTACACTATGGCCGTCCGCCGCCTCCACCAGAAACACTGTCCCCGGTACGGGGGCCCCGGTATCTGCATCCCGCTTCACCACCGTCAGGTTGGGCCGGCGGTCATTCTCCAAGATAATGGTGGAGGTCTGGCCCGGGAACAGCTCTACATGGTACTCCACCGGATCAATAATATGGTCCGCAGCCGTGCCGGTTTCTTTGAGCGAATAAACACCCGGCTCAAGGTCAGAGATCAGGATTTCACCGTTGGAATTGGTGGTCCGGTCCAGGTAATGACTGCCATCCTCAATGCGGGCAATACGGAAGGTGACGCCCGCCATGCGGGAACCATCCGAGCTGAGCTTGACCAGGTGCAGGGAGGGTTTAACTGAATTGGTAAAGACGAACTGGGCATTTTCGTTGGGGTCAAGATGGATGATTCGCTGGGCCTCGTCAATGATGTAGCCGGGGCACTCCAGCTCAGTGACCACATAGGCCCCCGGCTCCAGCTCGGACAGGTCAATTTCGCCGTTCTGGTCAGTGGTGAACTCCGCCGGGCCCCACGAACCGTCTACCGCCTCGATGCGGAACCTGGCGTTGGGGATCACCTTGGACGGGTCGGCGCTGTCCACCTTGACCAGCCAGATACCGGGCTTCTGGTCGTTAAAGAAGTAGAGCTCCTTAATACTGTCTCCGGCCTTCAGTTCAATTTCCTGCGGGGTGGAATCCACCAGATGCCCACTGTCTCCGGTGTCCACCTCCTGAACGAGGTAGGTGCCCGGCTTACAATCGACGAGGAGGATTTCACCCAGGGCATCCGTCTCGTAGTCGCCCAGGAGCTCTCCATCCCGCCAGATACGGAAGGTGACACCGGACATGGTCTCATGGCTCAGGCGGTCGTATTTGACGATTCTCAGGCCGGGCAGGGCCTCATTTTTCAGAGTATAGGTAACACATTCCCCAGTCACCACAGTAGTGGTGTAGACCTGCGGATCACGCTGCCACCCCTCCGGAGCGGCCAGTTCCTGGATTTCGTAGGCCCCCGGCTTCAGCTCCGTAAACGTATAAGAGCCGCCTGTTCCGGTTACGCCGGAATAGGTGGCTCCGCTTTCGATGTGCTTAATCTGTATTTGGGCTCCAGCCAGGCCGGCCCCGGTGGAACCGTCGATCTTTTCAATTCTAAGATCTCCGTAGGGTTCATTTTCAAAGGAAACCTCGGCCACCTCGCCATACTTCACCGTGATCTGCTTAACCGGTTCCCTATCCAGCAGGTGATACGCCGGGGGCACCCGCTCGTAGATGGTATAGTTGCCCACCTCAGTCAGTGGGATGGTAACGGTCCCAGATTCCGGGGTGGTGTAGACACCGACGGTATCGCCGTCTGGACCCACCACCTCAAAGGTGGCTCCAGCAAGGGTGACGGTGGTACCGGCCTCATACTTGGTAATCTTGAGCGCAGTCTGTTCCGGGTCAGGGTCTGGGGCTGGGCCTGGCTCTGAATTATAATTGCTGATGGCGTTACGTGCCAAGCCAACTTTCGGGTCAGTGTCACAGAGATAGTCTTGCAAATTGCCGTACTCGTCTACTTCCTGGCAGAGTGCATAGAATACGGCATATTGATACACGTCGGCGGAGAGGGTGAGCTGGACGCTGCCGCTCTGGCCCTCCACACTCGCAGCCGGATATAACACCTTGAACTGCCCACTGTAGCCATTTCCGGTGTTGCTCACCTCTAATTGGGTAAGGTCCCTGCCCTCCATATCAGTGATTCGGGTTCCAACCGGAACCTTACTACTACTTTGGAAAGCAACATCTATCAGGTGGTTCACAACCCAAGTATCCGATGTAACGGTAAATATCTGCTGCAGGTATTCCTCTCCATCTATGGTGATGGGATATGCCTGCTCCCGGTCCGGGGTGACCGTAATTTGTGGCTCATCTACATGATCCCAGGTCATACCCTGGGTATAAATCCTGGTTGCGGCATCCAGAAGCTTTTCCCCGATTGCCCGCTCAGAGCCTGTGAGGCCAGGAGCCACAGTTACGCTGCGGATGTCCCATTCTGGGATCAGGTAGCACCAGAGCGCGATTTTGCCGGCGTAAAACGCCTGATATTTATTGTCCAGCCCTAACTCCTCCAGGGAGCGGTGGGGATACATGTTGGCAATCAGCCCTACCACCTTGGGATCACTGGCCTTTTCTTCCGCTAAGTATTCGATGCTCTCTCCTTCAGGAACCGTCTGCGGTACACCATACTGGTTCGGTGTTACACAGTAAGCCGGGATTTCTTGTACCTCTCCAGCAGAATTGCTGTAAAGGAAATAGGTATAAGACTGAGTTTGTACCCGCCCATTTACAGCCAGGTATTTCATGGAGTAGCCTCCGCTGTAAATGTTGACTTCACCCAGGGCCTCCTCTGGTGTAGATGCCGCGCTGGCTACCGATGGAATCATGCCTAATATTACAATAAAAGTAAGCAGCAGCGATATCAGACGATGTCTCACGAAGTATTCCTCCTTCAAAAAAGCAGGAAAGAATTATTATACGTTCTCCTGCTATAGTAATTTGAATAAGAAAGGAATAGGTGGGGCATACCCACCTATTCCTTCTATATCTGCAATGAATTCAGGTTATGATACTCGGACGCGGTATTCTATGTTCTGAAACATGCCATCCTTATAGACATCCCAAGCTTCAACCTCGAAGGCTGAATAAGGTGCGGAGCTGAGCAATTTTGTCAGCTGATCCGGTTGCCAAGGCCAAAACATTTGAGCCCGGGAAGAATCCGCAATCCCCATAGAAGCTTGAAACACTGGGTTCCCGTCTTCGTTCAGTTTGAGGGAACCGTTTTCCCACAATTCTGGACAGCTTGGTACGGTATTGTAAAGCGTATAGAGCATTCGTCTGGTCTCATACAGATTCAGGACATACAGCCGGTCTCCAGTCACGTTCTGAAAATGATTTACCTGCACAGCGGGAAGCGGTACCTCCGGGAATTGAGACCAATCGCACAGCGGAGTGGGAAGTGGTCCAACTGGGCCGGAAGCGAACATGTTCTTGTCATACCGCGATACGTCAGTGACGGTATAATTAGTGCCATCGTCGCACCGGATCACATCCCCTACCTGCGGAACATATAGGGAACCATCCGATGGAATGTTGATTGAGCCGTCAGAATTCTTGGACAGGCCATTGGAAATCGGAGTATCAGGAGTTTCCGTCTCAGGGCTGCCCTGTGCCCGGAAAATCATCACAGCCAGGTCGCCGCGGCTGATCGTGGCGGCCTGCAGCATGGAATTGTCTGCCAGCCCAAGCTCCACCGCCCTCTGGCATGCGGTAGAATAGTCCCATGTCTGACCGGCGAATTCGGAATACCGGAGCAGAACCGTACATGCCGCTGCCGGGGTCACAGGATCTCCGGAGCCAAACCTCCCATTGTCATAGCCTTTCATGAGGCCGTGGACATTGCAGTAGCCCACATAGAGCTTGGCCCACTCCGGAACATCGGGAAATACACAGCGGTTGCGGTAGTAATGCTGCTCCGCCTCGATGTGCTCCAGATTCCCATTCAGGCGGGTCAGTATGGCGGCGAGCTCTGCCCGGGTAAGACTGGAGTCCAGATTCATGCTGCCATTTTGGTCGCCCACCATGATTCCCTGCTCCGACAGATAGGCGGAAGCAGTTTCCTCTTCTGTGCGGTCAGCGGCGAGCACCCCGGTGGATAACGCCGCAGCCAGGAACAGACTGAGTGCAGCCGGTAAGAAGCGGTTCCGTTTCATTTTCAGGCCCCCTTCCGATAAAATGTTGTGCAGGCACTCAGGCTTATCTGCTTGCGCTCCTGGTCGTAGATACATTTGTCAAACTGGTAAATACCCAACAGCTCGATTTGTTCCGCAAACTCTGCGGGAACATCAAGGGTAAGATTCATGTTGACTTTGATGGCGTCTGCCTTTGGCCTGCCGCTGAATTTCTGTACCATGCCATGCACCTCTTTTTCTTAAAATTCCCTTCCGGGTACCATGAGCATAATACAGATATTGGCCGCTGTCAAAGGATTATTTTAATTCCCTGCGGCGATAAAATACGTTCCACAATCATCTCCTCAAAACCCATTGCGGCACAATGGGTTCAGCCATTTACCTGGACAGCCTGCACACAGACTCTTTTATTCGGCTGATTGGCCAGGCACGTGGTCAGCGTCACACGATTATCCGTGGTAGCCTGCAGGTAGCTCCAGTCCGTACTGTCGATGATTTTGACCATCGACACCGAATAGGTGCGCGTCCCGTAAATCGTGGTATAAGTAATGGTATCGCCGGTCTCCAGGTCTTTAATGGATCCGATCACATACTTGGTTCCTCGGTTGTGCCCACAGACGCCAACATTGCCGTCCCAGGCCGAAGTAGACGAGTAGTGGCCCAGACCTTTTCGCATACTGGAATTTGTTTCGCCCTCCCACACCTTCATGTTGATTCCCAGAGAGGGGATTTTCAGAGTTCCGATACTGCCGTCGGAGCGTTTCATCCCATCCGCGCTGGTGTAGGCCGGCTGCGGACAGGTCGGAAATTCGTTGATCCCAGGAATATCCGCGATCACAGGCGTTCCAGTTCCGACTCCATATCCGCCGCCCGTGGAAGTGGTTGCCGCAGTCTCCTGGAGTCCAGGGAGCTGCGCCCGCTCCATTACACCGGTCTGAGTTGTGCTGAAGGAGCCGTATTCCAGTTCGGGGATTTGATAGTCCACTACATTAAGGCCGCCATAATTATATTGCGAACCATAGGCATCCTCATAGGAGGTGGACGAGTAGTAGTCGGACGCGCTTTCCGTAGAAAAAGAGTAGTCCACGGCATGAGCGCCGGTGGACGTGGAAAGCAGCATGCATCCCGCCAGGGAGATATTAAGAAATCGTCGAATCAGTTTCACGTTCAGATTCCTCCTCTTCATCGTTATCTTCCGGCAGCATGGATTCCTGCTCGCTCCGAAGACGTCTGATCTCCCGACGGGATCTCAACAGCAGAGTCACCAGGATGAGAAGCACTGCGCTTCCTACGCCGCCCAGGATATACGGCCATCTGGTGGAGAGTACAGAAAGAAGCCAAGGCCCATCTTCTGATCCTGCAGAGGCATCCGCCTCACCCAAATAAGTCAGCTGATAGGTAACGCTTTCAACCCCATCACGGGATACCTCGCCCACATAGTCTGCGGTGGTGACATAGCCTGTCGCGGCACTGTAAGAAGCGGCCCCGGAATAGGTGGCCACAGCTTGATAGGACGAGGGCATCAGAACCCCGCCTACAAGCTCCGTTCCCGTGACTTGCCACTCCACATTGGACAGATTTAGTGTGCGGCCGTCTTTCACTGTTGTGGCTGGGACATAGGACATATCGTTCCGATCCACCGGTCCGATCGTCTTGGCGGCTGTAACCGTATAGCTTTTCGTTGTGTATCCGGCCGCCTCGGTGCGGATGGTGGTGTGATCCAGCGTCAGAGTACCCTGGTACTGCCCATCGTCATAGTCTATAGTCGGCGCGAGCTGTTCCAAGATCAGGCTGAGGTCATTCTTGGCGGTTTCTATCGTCACGGTTTCCGTCTCAGCTCTGGTATCATCCGCCCGATTCTCTGTTTTCACAATATCCGCAAAGGTATAGAGATAACCTTCCAGGACAAAGGGTTCCTCGATCAATTCCTGCGGGTCGCCCTCCGGGGGCAGGGTGTAGGTTTTGATGACCTGCTGACTGCCGTTCAGGTTTTGCACGACCGTTTCAGACGGCACCTCCAGGGCAAATGCGCTGGTAGAAAGCGCCGCGGTCAGGGCAATGCAAAGGATTGCTTTTTTCATATTGCCTGTCTCCTCCTCCATAAAATACTGGCTGCGCCTGACGCGGTCGATGCGGCTGTCAGCGCAGTGCGGATGGCCTTTTTCATGTGCATTCCTCCTTAACTCGAAATTCTACTGCGTAGTCCGGACAGTCCTGAACTTCCGCCAGTATTCTCAGTGATTGCTCCAATGCCTGCATGGTATCCCGGTTCTTTCGCTTTATGAAGGCAGTCAGAAGCAGGACTTCCCCAGATGGCAGATACGCAAACACAATTCGGACCACAACCCGTCCGCGTTCGCGGATCTCATACAGGGGCTGATACCGTTCAATGCTGAAATGTTTATAGTGGGGTTCCCGCAATTCAGCCCGCGGTGTTTGAGAGAGGCGGTATAACTGGAGCACCAGTTTGTCCCGGAATTTAGGCTCCAGATTTTCCAGAAAAGCTGTGACCTGAGCAGGCCGGTTTGGCCTTTGATACACCTTGATTCCCTTCATTCAGATTCCACCTCCTTCTCAGCCAATCGGCGCAGGTGGGACACAAAGCCGGCGGAAAAGAGCGCCGCCAGATCGGGAGCGCCGCTGATCCACCAGACCGGTTCAGGAAGGGCGCGGTAAATGGCATCGTACTGAAGGCACATTAAAAGAAACCGCTGTTTGGGTTCAGCCTTCTCCGCAGCATCAATAAATGGGGTTAGAGCCGCCTGTACGTCATCAATGCTCTGGCAGAAATCACAGAGATCATCAAAATATTGCGCGGCAAACACATGGCTGAGCACCTCGATGCTGTTTTGATCTGGTTCCCCTGTCTCTGAGACCAGCCCCATCCTGCGGCGGCGCTCTGTCGCAGAATCGTCGAATGGACTAAGGGCACGCCGGCATAGGCCTGTATTTTTTATGGTATCCGTCTTCATAAACGAATCCTCCTCGCCAATGTGAATAAAGCAACAAAAAAGCCCGGCGCCGCAATACGCGGCGCCAAGCTCTCATGTGCAGCATTTATCATCTTGTCTGAGTCATCCGGCTTTCAATGCGCGGGTGGACAATCCAGCTTATCTCTTGGATACTTAACTTCCTTTGACCTACTCATCCAGCATAAGCTGTCCATCCATTGCCTTTTGCCGGAGTCGCCCTATTTGCTCTTGTTCCAGCTGTGCAATGCTCTTTTCGGGGGTAGGCAGGTCTTCGGGCATGGTACCTCCGATTTTTTCAATGGCGGCCCTTACCTCTTTCCCAACAGAATGATGGGTTGCCGTTGCGGTGGCGGCATCGCTGACCTCATCTTTCCGAAGCTTCTCCTCTGTCTGGGAAATACGGAACAGGTTGGCGATCAGCTCTGTACTGCCCATATAGTCCAGAATCTTCTGCCCGATAGTCAAGCCTTTCTTCTTATGAATGTCATCTACGGTCATCCCACCGTAGAGTCCCATATAGCCGGCATTCTGGAAGATGGCAAATTCCTCTGCTGTGATAACACCTGCATTTTGGGCTGTTTCCGCAAGCAGTTGGTTCCACTGTTTAATATCACCGCGCACAACCAGGCGGCGGCTGTCTTCATCCAGCTGATTGAAGTGGTCGGCCACCTCCTGGCGGTAGGTCTGGATGGCGAAATAGGTCTGGCCCAAAGCGATCACTTCTTTGCGAGGATCGCCGTTCTGCACGATTAGATAGCAGGCGTAGCGTGAGAGTTCGTAATCCGTGATTTCTCTTTGGGCGCCTTTTGCTAATTCGATCATTTTCCTGACCCCAGGAAAATGATCAGGTATGCTATGTCCGCTGTTTTCGCAGGCGATCATCGCTCGCTTGATGACCTTGTGGAAATTCTCCCATTTGTTATAGGCCAACACGCTGGCCAGCTCTCTGGCGCACCAGTATTCGCTTCCATCTAGGCGTGTCCGTTTAATGTCCTCGAAGCATTTATATTCCGCAGCAATCAAATCACTCATACAATCCCCCTGTAAGGTGATGCCAACAGTTTAGAAAATATTATAACCTACTTCACCCGCTCTCGCAAGAACGCAAGGAATAGCGTCTCCAGTTCCTGATCGCTGCCCAACTTGTCCAGATAGGGGGCAAACTTCTTGCGGTCAAAAGTGATCTTCTTCGGCGGAGCTTTCAGTTTTTTCTCTTCCTTGGCCCGTGCCTCCCGCCATGCGGCAAAAACTAACTGTTTCTGTGCGGCAGGAGGAGGGCAGGCACGGACAATGTATTGCATGGTGGACTTGTTGATCTGGTAGCCCTCAATGCTGCATATATCCACAAAAGCGGTCTGGCTCTCCACATCATAGTCCGCCATCAGGTCCGCACAGGCGAAATTGAGCTGCTTGGGGGTACTCTCTAGAATGTTCTGCAGCTCAGGAATCAGCTGCGTCAGCCGGATGACCTTGCGGATTTTATACTCTGTCACACCAAAGAACTCAGCCACCAGTGCACGTGCGGAATACTTCTGGCGATTTTCGCCAGAAGTTCCGATCACCAGGTCGGAGCGGTGACCCTGCTGGTTTTTCACATCCAGCAGGGCTTTGTACGCCTTGCCGCGCTCCATAATGCTCAGGTCTTGCCGCTGAATCAGGTTGGTAACTGTGGCAATCGTGATTGCGCGCGCGTCGTCCGCCTCCACGATCTCTGCCCCAATCCTTGTCCATCCGCTGATCTTGGCGGCCTCGACCCGGTTATGACCAGCCAGTATCTCATAGCGGTCGGTGCCGGGGATGCGGCGGACTATAATACGGATCAGCAGACCTTCTTCTTGTAGTTGCTGTGCAAAGGCTTTGAGCTTGAGGGGAGGGTACAGTTTGAAGCCAATGTCCGCCGTAAAAAAGGAGTCCAGCTTGTCCAGCGGCAGTTCGCAGATTTGGGCCGGAGCCGGCGGGGGCGCCCGCTGGAATATTTGCTGATAGGCGTCGTCGCTGGTCTGGAGCTGGGACGCCTGCTGTGCGGCCACCATCCGGCGTTTCAGCACAGCATCCATACTTGTTTTAGCCAAGATGCAGCACCTCCCGGGCCAAACTGCGGTAAGACTCCGCGGCGGCATTTTTGGGCGCGTAAGACAGGATACTCTGTCCGGCTGCCGGGCACTCCGCTACCTTGATGGAATACTCAATGGGCCGTTCAAATACGTGGAATTGCTCCCCGTAGACCTCGCTGACACCGGAGCGCACGCTTTGACAGAGCTGTGGGCGGGATTGATACATCGTAAGCAGGATGCCGGCGATTTTCAGTTGGGGATTGAATTTTGCCTGCACCGAGCGCACCATATCCAGTACATCCGGGATACCCTCGCTGGCAAGGAAATGAGACTGTACGGGGATGATGCAGTAGTCCGCCGCCGTCAATGCGTTCACCGTCAAAAGCTCATGCTTCAAGCCGCAGTCAATGATGATATAGTCGTAGGCACTCCTTAAAGGCAGCAAGAGCGTAGCCATGACCGTCTCACAGGAACACTCCGCATCACCCACAGCATTGTACTGGGACATCTGCATGATTTGAAGCCGTGCGGCGGCATCGGCAAGGCGGCGGTTTGCGCCGATCAGATCAACGCCGGTTTCTGAGTGCAGTATGGCGCGGCCAATATGAATGTCCAGATCTTCTGGGTAGTCGATGGCTGCCAGCAAAAGGTTTGCCAAGGTGTGCTTTTGCTCGGGCGGAGTATAACCCAGAGCGGCGGTAAGGTTACCTTGCGGATCATTGTCTACAAGCAAAACCCTTTTGCCCGCAGCGGACAATGCCGCCCCCAGATTGAGTGCGGTTGTCGTCTTCCCGACGCCGCCTTTAAAATTTGTAACAGCAATCAGATTGCCCATATTCCACATCCTCTCTTTTGCTAAAGTGTAGTAAAATGGGAAAAAAGTTGGACTAAATCAGAAAAGACTTGCTTCGCAAGCTCTTTCTGGCTTAGTCCAACTATACTACTACCGTCGGCGAAAATGCCCGCGCAGCGCCAGCCGTGCCGGGCGATGTACCCCTCAAAGTAGGCCTGCTGGGCCGCCAGGGAGTGAAGCTGATCCTCCTTGTCCGTGGATACCCGGCAGTAGGCCGCCACCCGCAGCGCATGTTCCATCCTTCCATGCCCCCTTTCCACCTACTCTATGCGCGGGTTTTCCCCCGTCTGCCTGAAATGTGTGGAAAACAAAGCGGCGGCAGGAGCGTCCGCTCATGCCGCCGCTGGGGCCAGGAAATTCAGTTAGTCAATGCCCAGGGCGGCGCGCACCCGGCCGCCGTCGAAGGCGGGGATGCCCAGCATCCGGCGGGCCTCGTCGGGGGTGGCGGGGGTATTGCCGAAGGCCTTGACGGCGTTGACGGCCCGCTCCACCAGCATGTGGTTGGTGGCCATGACCTTCTCGCCGTTCTCCTTCACCTCATACACCACGTTGTCCTCCATGCCCACGCGGATGTGGCCGCCCAGGGCCAGGGAGGCGAACAGGATGGGCAGGTGGCCCTTGCCCACGCCGAAGGCCGACCAGGTGGAACCGGCGGGGATGTGCTGCACCAGGTAGAGCAGGTTCTCCACCGTGGCGGGCATGCCGCCCAGCACGCCCAGGCAGAACTGGTAGTGGCAGGGGGTGGGCAGATGGCCCTTCTTCACGAAGTAGTTGGCCACGCCCAGCATGCCGGCGTCAAAGATCTCCAGCTCCGGTTTGATGCCCTTCTCCATGTAAAGATCGCCCAGCTTCTCGAGGAACTGGGGGGAGTTGACGAACACGCCGCCGGGCATCCAGTTGAAGGAGCCCGCGTCGTAGGAGCCCATCTCGATGCCGGACAGCTCCCTGTGGTGGGCCATGCGCTCGTCGTCGGTGGCGGGGTGCTCCGGGGAGGCGCCGGAGGAGGTGCAGTTGATGATCACGTCGCAGTCCTTGTGGCTGCGGATGAGCTTGATGGTCTCGCGGAACTTCTCCTTGTCCATGGCGCCCAGGCCGTCGTCGGCGCGCATGTGCAGATGGACCACAGCGGCGCCCAGCTTCCAGGCGTCATAGGCCTCGTCGGCGATCTGCTGGGGCGTCTCGGGGATCTTGTAGCCCGCGGGGGTGACCGCGCCGGTCAGCGCGGCGGTGATGATGGTCTTTGCCATAGCTGTGACACTCCTTTATAAGCAATGCACAGGAAGAAGGGACGTACCGGCCGCCCCTTCTTCCGCGCTTGTAAAATTAAAACTCGTAGTCCTCCGGCTCGTTGCTGTGCTCGAAAATAAACGGGTTCTCAATTTCACCTGCGTTTACCTTTTTCCACCACTCGGCCGCCTTCTGGGGCATGGTGCGCCAGGATTCGGCGGTCTGGGGCTCCTCCATGTCTCGGGTGGCGTAGCGCCAGTCGCCCACGCGGCTGATGTACTTCTCGTCCTGCTGGGCTGAATTCTCGTCACCCAGATCCCCGGCGGCCACCCGCAGCAGGGAGCCGTACTGCTCGCTGACGGTGTGCAGCTTCAGATCCTCCACCAGCAGCTTCTTCAGCGGCCGCTTGGCCAGGTTGGACATGATGGTGCGGTTCTCGTAGGGCATGGTCTTCCACATGCGGGCGATCTCCCAGGCCCGCTCCAGCACCTTGCCCTTGGGCAGCACCTCGTTGACCATGCCCCACTCCAGCATCTGCCGGGCGGTGAACTGGCGGGAGGTCATCATGTAGTAGTTGCCCCGCTTGGTGCCGAAGTAGTGCTGGCACATCAGGCCCATGCCGTCGCCGGGCACCAGGCCCCCCTGGGCGTGGGGCACCTCCATCTTGGTGTCCTCGGAGCACAGGGTAATGTCGCACAGCATGGCGGAATCCCAGTGGAAGCCGGGGCCGGGGATGGCGCCGATGGTGGGCACGTCCAGGTCGAACACCATGTTCTTGATGAGGTTGGTATCGTCAAAATACTGGTGCTGGAACCGCTGGGTGGGCAGCTCGGAGTAAGTCTCCCAGCCGTTGGCGTCGGACTCGATCATCCAGTTGTCGCCGATGTGGGTGTAAATGATGATCTCGTTTTTGAAGTCCAGGCTCAGCCAGCGGGTGAGCTGGCTCATGGCCCGGTGGGACATGCCGCTGTGGTGCATGGGGCCGTCCAGGGTCTTCCAGGTCACCTGAACGATGCCGTCTTCCCGCTTGAGGTCGGCGAAGTCCCTGAACCACTCCTTGTACTCGTCAAACTCGGGCAGCTTGACGTAATCCGCCATTGGTTTTCCCATGGTAACTACCTCCTGATTCCATACAGTGCCTTACTCGCCATCGGGGCGGTAGGGCTTCACGGGGCGGGTGGGGTCGCAAGGGTTGACCGCCTCGCCGGCCTCCACCTTCTTGAACCACTCGATGGGCTCGGTGCGGAAGGCGGCCCAGCTCTCACGGGTGGGTGCCTGCTGCATGTGGGGGAAGGTGTAGCGCCAGTCGTTGGTCTGGCTGATGTACTTCTCATCCTGCTGTGCGGCGTTGCGGTCGCCCATGTCGCCGGCGGCGATGCGCAGCAGGGAGCCGTACTGCTCACTGACCGTGTGCAGCTTCAGATCCTCCACCAGCAGCTTCTTCAGCGGCCGCTTGGCCAGGTTGGACATGATGGTGCGGTTCTCATAGGGCATCGTCTTCCACATGCGGGCGATCTCCCAGGCGCGGGCCATGACCTGATCCTTGGGCACCACCTCGCTGACCATGCCCCAGTCCAGCATCTGCTGGGCGGTCCACTGGCGTGCGGTCATCATGTAGTAGTTGCCCCGCTTGGTACCGAAGTAGTGCTGGGCCATCAGGCCCATGCCGTCGCCGGGCACCAGGCCGCCGTGGGCGTGGGGCACCTCCATCCAGGTATCCTCGGAGCAGATAGCGATGTCGCTGAGCATGGCGGAGTCCCAGTGGAAGCCGGAGCCGGGGATGGCGCCGATGGTGGGCACGTCCAGGTCGAACACCATGTTCTTGATGAGGTTGGTGTCGTCAAAATACTGGTGCTGGAACCGCTGGGTGGGCAGCTCGGAGTAAGTCTCCCAGCCGTTGGGGTCGGACTCGGTCATCCAGTGGTCGCCGATGTGGGTGAAGATGATGATCTCGTTCTTGTAGTCCAGGCTCAGCACGCGGACCAGTTGGCTGATGGCACGGTGGGACATGCCGCTGTGGTGCATGGGACCGTCCAGGGTCTTCCAGGTCACCTGAAGGATGCCGTCCTCCCGGTACAGATCCGCGAAGTCCTTGAACCACTCTTTGTACTCCTCCAGCTCGGGGAGCTTGACATAATCAGCTAAGGGCTTACCCATATAAATTACCTCCCATAATCGTTTGTACGCGGCGGCAGTCTCCCTGCCCCGCGGGTATTAATCCGCCTTGAAGATCCCTGCCGCGCCCATGCCGCCGGCGATACACATGGTAACCATAGCATACTTGCCGCCGGTGCGGCGCAGCTCCGAGATGGCCTTGCAGCTCAGCACCGCGCCGGTAGCACCCAGGGGGTGGCCCAGGGCCATGGCGCCGCCGTTGGGGTTGACCCTGGCGGGATCCATGCCCAGCTCCTTGATGCAGGGGCTGACCTGGGCGGCGAAGGCCTCGTTGAGCTCAATCACGTCCATGTCGTCCATGGTCAGGCCGGTGTACTCCAGCACCTTGGGCGCGGCGTAGATGGGGCCCAGGCCCATGTAGGCCGGGTCCAGGCCGCCCACACAGAAGCCCAGGAAAGAGGCCAGGGGCCGGATGCCCATCTCGGCGGCCTTGTCCCGGCTCATCAGCACCAGGAAAGCCGCGCCGTCGCTGGTCTGGGAGGAGGTGGCGGCGGTGACCCGGCCGTTCTCCCGGAAGCAGGGCTTCATGGACGCCATCTTTTCCAGGGTGGTGTCACGGCGGATACCCTGGTCCTTGTGAAAGACGATCTCGTTGCCCTCGGCGTCTGCGCCGGGCAGGGGGATGATCTGCTCGTCAAAATACCCCGCGTCCTGGGCGGCGGCCGCCTTTCGGTGGCTCTCCAGAGCCAGGCGGTCCATCTCCTCCCGGGTGACGTTGTACTTCTCCGCCACGTTCTCGGCGGTCTCGCCATTGGAGATGTACTGGGCGGGGTCGTGCTCCAGCAGCCAGGGGTCCATGTCGCCGCTGCGGTCCAGGGTCATGGGCAGGGCGGTCATGGACTCGATACCTCCGGCCACGATGCAGTCGGCCTGTCCGGCCTCGATCTGCCAGGCGGCCAGGGCCACGGCCTGGAGAGAGGATGAACAGAAGCGGTCCACGGTAAGGCCGCAGGCGGTGTAGGGCAGGCCGGCCCGGGCGGCCACCAGCCGGGCGGGGTTGAGGCCCTGCTTGGCCTCCGGGATGGCGCAGCCCAGAATCACATCCTCCACCAGGGCGGGGTCCAACTTGGGGATTTTCTCCATCACGCCCTTGAGCACCAGCCCGCCCATGTCGATGGGGTGCAGATTGCGCAGGGCGCCCTTCTTGCCAGACTTGGCCACGGCGGAGCGGCCATAGGCCACCACGACCGTCTTGCTCAGCGGTTTTGCCATATCAATCTTCCTCCATTTCCTTCAAGTCGGGGGACACCAGGAGCACGGGCTCCACCGCGGCCTGGATCTCCTCCACGGTGTGGCCCTTCCGGATCTCGGAGAGGACCAGCCCCTCCTCCGTCACGTCGATGACGCAGCGGTCGGTGACGATGTGGTTGACGCACTTTACAGCGGTGAGGGGCAGGGTGCACCGGCTGACCACCTTAGGGGAGCCGTCCTTGGCCACCAGCTCCATGGCCACAATGACCTTCCGGGCGCCGTTGCACAGATCCATGGCGCCCCCCATGCCGAAGGCCCGGCCGGGGGTGGCCCAGTTAGCCAGATCCCCCTGTGCCGACACCTGGAGTCCGCCCAGCACCGTGGCGGCGAGACGTCCGCAGCGGATGACGTTGAAGGACATGGCCACATCGAAGGCGCTGCTCCCCGGCACGGGGACGAAGGGCACTCCGCCCGCATTGACGAAGCGCTCGTTTTTCATCAGTCCCTCCTGCACCGTGGGGCCGATGCCGATGAAGCCGTTCTCGCTCTGGAAGAGTACGCCGTCCACGGCGTAGCTGCCGCAGAGGCTTGGGATGCCGATGCCCAGGTTGACCACGTCGCCGGGCCGGAAATAGGCGGCCGCCCGCTTGGCGATAAAGTTTCTGTTGTCCATTGTCCCGCCTCCTTACGCCAGAATCATGTCCACGAACATGCCGGGCACCTTGATCTTGTCGGGGCCGAGCTCCCCCAGGTCGCAGAAGTGGTCGCACTCCACGATGGACAGCGCGCCGCAGGTGGCGATCACCGGGTGGGAGGCGTGGCCGCTGCTGCCGCTGTAGGCCAGGTTGCCCAGGGGGTCGGCCCGGCGGCAGCGGGTGAGGGCGATGTCGGCGCGGAGGGCGGTCTCCAGCAGATAGCTCTCGCCATTGACCTCAATGATCTGCTTGCCCTCCTCCACCACGGTGCCCAGGCCGGTTTTGGTGAGCACGCCGCCCAGCCCCGCGCCGCCGCAGCGGATGCGCTCGATGAAGGTGCCCATGGGGTTGAACTCCGCCTTCAGCGCCCCGGACTGGATTTTGGCGTTGGTCAGGGGGTTGGTGCCCACGTGGGTGGTGATCATGGCGTCCACCCGGCCGGCCTCCACCAGCAGGCTGACGCCGTGGCCCGGGTCGCTGGAGTCGATGGAGTAGATGGTCAGGTGCCTGGCGCCGCTCTCCAGCACGCAGTCGATCAGGCGGTCGGGCATGTACTGGTTGGTCTGTCCGCCGATGGCGATGATCTGCCCATCCTTGAACTGGGCGATGATCTCCTCGGCCGTTCTCACTTTACTCAGTTCCATATCATTCTCCTTTGCGGGACGGGGCTTTCAGGGAGCGGGAGAGCGCCAGGCCGATGACGGCCAGTACCGCGGCGGTCATATAGGCGCCGGTGTAGCTGCCGCCTCCCGCGGTCTTGAAGGTGGTGGCCAGGCTGGGGCCGATGAGGCTGGCCAGGCCGAACACCACGTACATGACGCCGTAGTTCTCTGTGATGTAGCGGGGGCCGAACATGCGGGCGGTGAGGGGGGTGAGGAGGGAGGCCAGTCCGCCGTAGCAGGAGGCTGCCACCCCCATGAAGAGGAGCACCAGCCCCTCCGCCCCCGTCACGGCCAGGGCGGCCATGGACAGGATGCACAGCAGGAACACCGCCCCGGCGGTGTTGACCAGGCCCAGCCGGTCGGAGAGGCTGCCCCACACGAAGCGGCCGGCCATGTTGCAGGCGGAGAACACGCTGACGAAGAGGGCGGCCCGGGCGGGGGCGTAGCCCAGGGTCTGCTGGAGGATGGGGGAGGCCTGGCTGATGACGATCACTCCGGCCACCAGGCCGCAGGTAAACACCGCCACCATCCGGTAGAAGGCCCCGGTGCGTACCATCTGTCCCCGGTTCAGGTCGGCGCCGCTCCCCTGCCCGCCGCTGGCGGCGGGGGCCATGGCGGCGTGGAAGCCCTCCGGCGGCTCGGCCAGCAGCAGGGAGCCCAGCAGAATCACCGCGGCGAAGAGCACCCCCAGCACCCGGAAGGCGCTGCCCAGGCCCACCTTCTCCATCAGCACGGCGGCGGTGGGGGCCCACAGGATGGCGCCGGAGCCGTAGGCAGCGGTGCCCAGGCCGGAGGCCATGCCGGAGCGGTCGGGAAAGAGGCGCACCACATAGGCCATCATGCTGGGATAGATGAAGCCCACCCCCAGGCCGGAAATCACGCCGTAGAACAGGTAGAGCTGCCAGAGCTGGCTCATCAGGCCGGCGGCGAAGAGGCCGGCGCCAAAGAGGACGGCCCCCACGGCCACGCAAAGGCGGCTGGACATGCGGCGGATCAGCCCGCCGAAGAGGAGGGGGGCCATGGTGGAGCACACCACCGTGATGGTGTAGGCCAGGGCCACCCCGGAGTCGGCCCAGCCGAACTGGGCGATGATGGGGGTCTGGAGCACGCTCCAGGCGTAGCCGAAGCCGGCGCACACGCAGATCACCATGGCGGAGATCAGGCACAGCCAGCGGCGGCCGGCGAAGGCCCGGACGGATGCGGTCGTATTGGCGGTCACCCGGTTTCCTCCTTTACAGCTTCTTGTGGAGCTTGAGCAGCTCAATGAGCATCTGGTCGCGGTAGGCCGCGCACGCCTCGTTGGTGTGGCCGATGTGGTCGGGGAAGTGCTTCATCTCCTCATCCACGCCGGGCTGGGCCACCTCGGCCCAGTTGTCGGGCTGGTGGGTCCAGGAGGCCATGTCGGCCAGCCAGCGGTCGCCGGAGTTGCCCAGCATATTCACCATGCCGGTCAGGCCGCCGGGGTTGCCCAGCTGCATGATCATGTTGTGGCCGAAGATGGCCCAGCGCAGGCCGGGGCCGTAGACCAGGGCCTTGTCCGCGTCCTCCACGGAGCACACCCCCCGCATCACCAGATCCTGTACCTCCCGGTAGAGGGCCAGCTGGAGCCGGTTGGCGATGAAGCCGGGGCACTCCCGGCGCAGGAGGACGGCCTCCTTGCCGATGGACTGGTAGAAGTCGTAGGCCAGCCGGAGCAGGGCGGGGTCGGTCTTGTCGCCAGAGGTCAGCTCCACCAGGGGGATGAGGTGGGGCGGATTGTAGGGGTGGGCCCCCACGCAGCGCTCCGGGTGGGCCGCCTTGGCGGCAATGTCGGAGATGAGCAGGCCGGAGGTGGAGCTGGCGTAGAGGGCGTCCGCCGCGGCGCAGGCCTCCACCTGGGCCAGAATGGACTGCTTGATCTCCAGGCGCTCCGGGCCGCTCTCCTGGATGAACTGGGCGTCCGCCACGGCCTCCTCCATGGAGGTGGTCAGGCGGATGGCCGCCACGATCTCCCCCCGGCGCTCCGGGGTAATGGCGTTAAATTGCTCCAGAGCGTCCAGGCTCTTGTGCATCTGGGCCTCGCTCCTTTTGAGCTGTTCGTCGTTGATGTCGTACAGGGTCACGGCCAGCCCGCGCATGGCGAACTGGATGGCCCAGCTGGAGCCGATCACGCCGCCGCCCACGCAGGCGGCGCGCTTGATATCTGCAACCTTCATAATGACATATCTCCTTATTGCCGGGGTGGCAGGTGTCCCGGCGGGGCGTTGCTCCGCCCCAGCCGGGATATGGCGAGCCGCCAGGCGTTGTGGGGACAAGCGTCTGGCGGCCTCGTTCTGGTTCAGCATTCCGAAGGGTCGTCCGGTAGAGGCCCGGAGGGGTCTCGCAGGCTGTGCTGAAAAGCCGCGGACAGGCGTTATCTGCGGTAGCGCAGGCCGGTGGCGGAGCGCACCATCTCGTCCCAGGTGGCGAAGTCGGTGCTCTCTTTCACAAAGGCGTTCAGCAGCGGCGGGGCGTAGATCAGGGTATCCGCCTTCCAGTTGACCATCACGGCGCTGGAATACCGGAAGCCCTCAAAGCTCTCAAAGCGGGTATACTCCTGCATGAAGTCGTCGGTGAAGATGTCCTCCAGCAGGCGCATCAGCTCTGGGGCGTTTTCCAGAAAGACAAAGCCCTTACTTATCGTCTGATCCATAGAACTTCTCCGCCTCTTTTTCCACGTAGGAGCGCCAAGCGGGGGCGTCGATCTCCATCCGCTCGCGGATCCAGTGCATCTGCTCGGGCTTGCCGGTCATGGCCTCCTTGCGCAGCACGGACATGTAGAGGGAGCCCTCTCCAGGGGGGCACCCCTGGAGGAAGAAGGCGTTGGGATGCTCCTTCAGGTGCTTGCGGGCGCAGTTGCCGTGGAGCAGGATCTTCTCGTCCGGGGTATCGGGGGACAGGGTGTTCCGGCCGCCGGCCACCACCACCATGTCGGTGTTGTCGTCGTAGACGCCGATGGCCTTCAGCGTCTCCATGTTGAGGGTCAGCAGGGCCTGACAGCTGGAGCAGGCGCCCTCGCAGTGGACCTCATACTCGGGCCAGCGGTTGCGGATGTCCTCCAGGTAGGGGACCCACATCTTCTTGTAGCAGTCGGCCACCTTGTCGCCCACCACCTCGATGTCGTCGCGGTTGGTGGTGCCCAGGCCGGCCTCCTGGGCCACGCGGAAGTAGTCCACGCCGTCGGGATCAATGCCCACCAGCTCGCAGGCGATGCGGTCCAGCGCCACGGGGTCATAGGAGCCCATGATGCAGTCCACCTCGATGGGCACGGGGGTGTGGGGGGAGTAGCCGCTGGCGGCGTGCATCACGTCCATGATGTTGATGTCGGCGCGGCAGGCCCACCACACGTCCATCATGGCCATGGTCAGGTTCTGCTGGTGCATCTGAACATGGACCTGATCCTGCACCACGCCCTTGATGTTCTTCAGCGCGCCGGAGAACACCATGCTGGCGTGGGCCTTGAGGATGGGCAGGTTGATGATGTGCTCGGCCTCCAGCAGCAGGCGGGGCAGCTTGACGTGGCTGATGTTGGAGCGGTAGCCCCGCACGGCTACATTGATGAGATCCTTGTCCTTCTTGATGTCCACCAGCTCGACGCCCTCCTCCCGGGCGACGGCGGCGATGCCGCAGGCCTCATAGCACTCGTCGGTGTCGCAGCCCACGGCGGCGGCCTCGGCGATGACAATGCGCTTGGGGTTGGCCTTTTTTACCTCACGGATGACGGCGCGGACGGTCTCGGGGTGGGTGCACACGGCGAACTCCGGGGGAGCCGCGTGCCCCGCGTTGGGCTTGAGCACAACGGTGGAGTTGGGCTCAATCATTTTGGCAGCGCCGCCCATCATGTCAAAGACGCGGGTGACATTCTCCTGCACGTCCAGGCCATGAGCCAGCGCCACAAGGGACTTCTTGCTCATTGCGTTTACCTCCTTCTAAAGATTGCCTATTTATGGGCCCGGCCGCTTACTGCTTGTGCGCGGCCATGTAATCCTGGTCATACTTGTGATCCTGCAGGGCGAGAATCAGCAGAATCGAAAGGAACGCCAGCCCGGCAAACACGATGTAAGCCACGCTCAGGCTGTTGAACAGCTTCTTGATGAGGCCGTTGACGGCGAAGTTGCACATGAAGATGATGTTGGTCAGGGGGAACACCACGCTGTTGACCTTGGCGTAGCCCACCCGACCGAACACAGAGCCGGGGACGGAGTTCATCAGGGCGGGGGCTGCGGCGCCCAGGAAGCCGATAACCACCAGGGACACCCACACCAGAGGCATCACGCCGCTGATGTTGAAGAGCATGGCCACAATATACAGCACGCCTGTGAGCACGCCGGCCTTCTTGATGCCCAGCCTGAACAGGATGCGGCCGAAGATGACGGCGCCAATAATTCCGATGACGGCGATAGCGCTCATAACACTGACCGCCAGATCGGGGGCAATGCCCACCTCAATGTTGCGGGCCACCAGCTGGGTCATGATGCCCATCTGGGCCAGCATCAGAAAGCCGGTGGACAGAGCGCACAGCCAGGTCTCCTTGGTGCGCAGCAGCTTGCCGGTGGTCCAGCCGGAGTTGTCCAGCTCGGGGGGCGCGGAGGAGTAGTTGGCCTTGAACTCGGCCTCGGTGACGTTATCGGGATAGAGGCCCCGCTCCTTGGGGGTATCGCGCAGAAGCGCCATGCCGATCACACCCACCACGGCGGCCACGCCGCCGCAGATCACAGAGCCCATCGGCATGCCGATCGAGCCCGCCAGGACGTTGAGCAGCGGGACAAAGAGCATGGTTCCAAAGTTGGAGCCCATTGCCACGATGCTCATGGCCTGTCCCTGTCTCTTGGGGAACCACATGGCCACCAGAGTACCCACGCCCACAAAGGAGCCGGAGCTGAGGCCGCCGCCCACAAAGCACATGGCGATTAAGTACATGGGGACATTGACGGCGTTGCAGGCCGCGATATGGCCCAAGCCCGCCAGAATGAGGCAGCCGGCGGCCACTTTGCTGGGGCCGATGCGCTGGTTCACCTGCCCTGCTGCGACGGCGATCAGCACGCCGACGATGCCGGCCACGGAGTTCATGGTCAGGATGATGCTTTGATCCACGTTCAGCCGTTCCGCCACAGCGGGAGAAATGATGTTGGTTCCGTCTGCAAAGAAGCCGCCATTGCTGAAAAACACCAGCAGTCCAAAGATCAGCAATAACCAGCCCCAGGGTCCAAATCCTCTTTTTTCTCTCATAATACGCAATCCTCCTGAGTGGGGAGCGGATGCCCGCCCGTCATTTCATGAATTGAGTGCGCCGCGCCGTATAGTCCTGAACCGCCCCTTTCCGCGTTCTCTCCTTTTTGTGATTTTTTTAACGCAGGCCCAGTATATCCTTTACAGCCGCGTTTGAAAAATATATAATCTTTAGAACGGTATAAGCAATTTATATACTTACCGGGAGGGAAGTTGGCATGGAACTTTCACAGTTGAGATACTTCATCGCCGTAGCCAAACTGGGCAATATGTCCAAGGCCGCCGAGACCCTGTTTGTCTCCCAGCCCAATCTGAGCACCAGCATCTCCCGGTTGGAGGAGGAGGTGGGCGTCCCCCTCTTTGAGCGGCGGCGGGGCAAGATCGCCCTCAATCAGAACGGCGAGCTGCTGCTGAAAAGCGTGGAGCAGGCCGTTTCACTCCTGGACGCCGGCGTCCAGGCTGTGCGGAACCAACACAGCGGACGGCCCGAGCCCCTCTCCATCGTCTGCATGACGGACGACACCACCCTCCTGGAGCATTTTCTGCTGGAGCACCCCGAGGTCAACCTGATCCACCAGCGGGCCGACCTGCCCAACGTCACCAGTCTGCTGGACCGGTGCGAGGTGGATCTGGCCATGACGGTGCTCCCGCCCCCGTCGGAAGAGGTGGTCTATGAGCGCATCTATGCGTGCAACTTCGGCATGCTCATGCGCCGGGAGCATCCACTGGCCGCCCTGCCTGCGGTAGCCCACCGGGAGCTGGCAGGGGTACACCTGGCCATCGACGGCTCCCGGGTGAACAAGGAGACCTTCTGCGCCGCGGAGAACAGCAAGTTCGGCCTGACTCCCATCATCGACTACGACGTACGGCACCTGGACCTTCTCACCTCCCTGGTGGAGTCCAACAACTGTGTCTCCATTGTCCCCGCCGTCAAGTACAAGGAGCTCTCTCTTCAGGGCAAACACCCCGACCTGGTGTTCCGGGAGTATGCCGACGGCGCGCCCACCGCCTACTGGGGCATCGCCTATAACAAGCGCCGTCCCCTGACGGAGCTGGGCCAGTGCTTCCGCGCCTTTGTCCAGAGCTACTTCACCTCCATCGACACCCGCTACGCTGATGCCCAGGAGCCTTCCGCCGGCTAACAGTTCAGCCCCGCCCCCGGCATGGCCAGGGGCGGGGCTGTGTGTTCCCGGCGGGCGGAATAGTGTCCTACCGGCAAGGCGGTGGGCACCGCATTGGCCACCGCCAGCTCCTCCCGGGCAAAGTAGTCGTGGAGTGTGAGTCCCCGGTCCGCCGCCAGCGCCGCCGTCTGGGGGCCCACCATACCGGCGCAGATCACCTGCCCCGGCCGCAAAGCGTCCAGCACCAGGGCCAGGGGGTGCTTCCGCCCGGACAGGGGCGCGTTGAGCAGGCTGCCCTCCCCCGCCGCCGGCAGGGGGAGCACCACACAGTCCGCCAGGGCGGCCCCCTCCAGGCTCTCCTCCATCTCCACCCCGTCCAGCGCGCCCAGCCGCTCCAGCGCATAGGCGTGCACCGTGTGCCCGTCTGCGGCCAGCAGCTCGGCCAGCTTGGCCTGCCTCATATCGCCCCCCGCCACCCACAAATTCAGTTCATTCCGCATGGAATGCGCCTCCCTTCAACGTGACTACTCCCATCGTATTCCCGCGCCGGAAAAGGGTGCGTCCGCCCCGGGCGGACATTTCCCTTGAAAAAAGGCGAATTCTGCGGTATAGTAGATGGGATTCTGTTGGAATGAGGAGGAACGGATTTATGACGGAAAAGAGGCACCAGTGGGCCTCCAACCTGGGCTTCATCCTGGCCGCGGCCGGCTCCGCGGTGGGCCTGGGCAACATCTGGAAATTTCCCGGCAAGGTGGGCGCCTACGGCGGCGGCGCCTTCCTGCTGTGTTATCTGCTGATCGTGTTCCTGGTGGGCTTTCCGGTCATGCTGGCGGAGCTGTCCATCGGCCGGGCCACCCAGAAGAATGTGGTGGGGGCCTTCCGCACTCTGAACCCCCGGTGGCGGTTCGCGGGATACATCGGCATCGTCACCCTGTTTGTCATCCTGTCCTACTACTGCGTGGTGGGGGGCTGGGTGCTCAAGTATGTCCAGATCTACGCCGCCGGCGCCCACTTCGGCGCCGGGCCGGGCGCCTATGCCGACTACTTCTCCGCCTTCAGCGCCAAGCCGGTGGAGCCCCTGCTGTGGGGCCTGGGCTTTCTGGTGCTGTGCATCGTGGTGGTGGTGCGGGGCGTGTCCCAGGGCATTGAGAAGGTGAGCAAGGTGCTCATGCCCCTGCTCTTCCTGCTGCTGGCGGGCCTGGTGGTCTACTCGGTCACCCGCCCCGGCGCGGGGGAGGGCCTGCGCTTCCTGTTCGGCATCGACCCCGCCAGGCTCAGCGGCGACACCCTGGTGGGCGCATTGGGACAGGCCTTTTTCTCCCTGTCCGTGGGCATGGGCATCATGGTGACCTACGGCTCCTACGTGCCCAAGTCGGAGAACCTGGCCAAAAGCGCCGGCTGGATCTGCGCGCTGGACACCCTGGTGGCCGTCATGGCCGCCCTGGCCATCGTCCCGGTGGTGATGATCACCCAGGGCGAGGAGGGGCTGGGCATGGGCGGCGGCTTCGCCTTCATCAGCCTGCCCGCCATGTTTGCCGAGCTGCCCGGCGGCCGCTTCTTCGGCATGGCCTTCTTCGCCCTGCTCTTCCTGGCCGCCCTCACCAGCGCCATCAGCATTCTGGAGAGCCTGGTGGCCTTTCTCACCGAGGAATTCCACCTCTCCCGGGCCAGGGCGGCCATCGGCCTGTCGGTGCCCATGGCGCTGCTCAGCGCGGGCTACTCCCTCTCCCAGTCCGCCGGGCGGGGCATCAACCTGCCCTGGTTTGACTTCAAAAACGGGCTGCAGATGCTCCCCATGAACGCGGTGATGGAGAAGTTCACCGACAATCTGATGATCCCTCTGGGGGCGCTGTGCTTCTGCCTCTTTGTGGGCTGGGTGTGGGGCACCAAAGCCGCCGGGCAGGAAATCGCCGGCGGGCACGGCCTCCGGCGGATGCAGAAGCCCTGGGCCTTCGCGGTGCGCTTTCTGGCCCCTCTGGTCATCGTGGTCATCCTGTACTTCACCCTCGGCATGGGCGAGGGCCTCTCCTGACAAAAAAGCGCGGACCGCTGTACGGTCCGCGCTTTTTTGCGGGAATACTAGCTCACAGGGTGTCCGCCCGGTAGGCCAGGGTGCGGCTCTCGCCGGGGGCCAGGACGATGCAATGGGCTTTATTGGTGAACTCCTCCCCCTCCCCCGTCCCGGCGGAGCAGCCGTGCCACGGCTCAATGCACAGGTAGGGGGCCTTCTTCCCCGGCATGGTCCAGAAGGCCAGCATGGGGAAGCCGTCGAAGGACACCCGCACTCCCCTGCCGCTTTTGCGGCTGCGCAGGGTGACGGAGCGGGAGCGCAGGCCCTCGAAGATCAGGGTATCCAGCGCGTCAAACCAGCGGTAGTCCAGGGGCAGGGTGTCGGTGTCCTCCAGGCAGGGCAGGGCCGCCGGCCGGTCCAGCAATCCGTCCCGCAGCAGCAGGGTGGGACAGCTCTCCCGCTCGGGGAACACCAGCTCGTAGTCCTCGAACCGCTCCCCCGCCTCCAGGGGACAGCGGAAGCCGGTGTGGGCCCCCAGGCAGAAGGGCAACGGCCCCTCCCCCGGGTTGGCCACCGTCACCGCCGTGGAAAAGCCCGTGTCGGTCAGCCGCTGCTCCACCGCCAGCCGGAAGGGATAGGGATACAGCGCCAGGGTCTCGGCGCTCTCCCGCAGCTCCAGGCGCACCCAGTCCTCCCCCCGCGCCGCCGGGGTGAACTCCCGCCGCCGGGCAAAGCCGTGGCGCTCCATGGCGTATTCCCTGCCGTCAAAGCGGATCTTTCCCTCCTTCAGCGTCCCCACAATGGGAAACAGCAGGGGATTGCGCCCCGGCCAGTAGGCCGGATCGCCCCCCCAGATGTACTCCAGCCCCCTCTCGTCCCGGTAGGATACCAGCTCGCCGCCCAGGGTCTCCACCCGGGCGGTGCGGCCGCCCCGCTTCAGCTCCAGTTCCATGGTCTCCGCCTCCTTTGTGTATTGTCTGCATTATACCGCCCCAATTCTCCATTTGCAAGGTGGAATGGTTTGACAGATCGCCCATTCCGGGCTACAATAGAACCGATCGAAAAACAGGAAGGAGCAGCCCACTATGCTGTTTGCACCATACGAACGCTATCAGTACGCCCGCGCCCCGCTGGTGGAGGTGATCTGCCAGCTCCGCTTCCCCACCATCCTGTCCATCGGCGCCAAGGAGCCCGCCGAGTTTCAGGAGGCCATCCGCAAGGACTTCCCCCAGTATGCGGCCCGTCAGGAGCAGCTCCCCCCCAAGGTGGTCAAGAAGGGGAACGCCACCGCGCTGGAGCCTCAGAAGCCCATTACCAACTACAACTTCATCTCGGAGGACGGCCGCTGGAAGCTCAACCTGACCCAGGGCTTCATCGCCCTGTCCACCTTGAGCTACACCCGGTGGGAGGACTTCGCCACCCGGCTGGACCGCCCCCTGGCCCAGTTTATCCAGCTCTACCAGCCCGCCTTCTTCGAGCGCATCGGCCTGCGGTATGTCAACGCCGTCTCCCGCCAGCGTTTGGGCCTGGAGGGGGAACTCTGGGACGATCTGATCCGCAGCCAGTATATCGGCATACTCGGCGAGCCTGACGTGGAGGAGAGCGAGATCGCCAAGTGTTCCCTGGACGTGGAGACTCCCCTGGTGGGGGACTACCGGATGAAGCTCCACGCCGGTCCCGGCCTCATCGGCGGCGGCAAGACCGACAAGGAGGTCAAGTTCATTCTGGACGGCGACTTCTCCACCGCGGGCAAGCACAACCCCGACGCGGTGCCCGAAAAGCTGGAGCGGATGCACCGGTTCGCCGTCTGCCTGTTCCAGGGCGCCATCACCAAGGAACTTCACGAGGCCATGGGGCCCACCCCTCTGGCCGAGTAAACCACACCGCCCGCCGGTTCCCCGGCGGGCGGCCTGATATCCCGGCGCGGCAAGACTGCTCTTGCATTTTGGGAAAAAACTGCTTATAATACAGGTGTCTTGACAGAAAGGCGGTGGACGCGGTGAAGCGGTTGCTTCTCGTAGTGGACTATCAAAAGGACTTTGTGGACGGAGCACTGGGCTTTCCCGGTGCGGAGGCACTGGACGGGCCCATCGCGGCCAAAATCGCCGCCTGCCGCGCCGCCGGAGATGACGTGGCCTTCACCCTGGACACCCATGGCCCGGACTACCTGGACACCCAGGAGGGGCGGAAGCTGCCGGTGCCCCACTGCCTGCTGAACTCGGAGGGCTGGCAGCTCTACGGCCAGACGGGACAGGCCATGGAGCGCAGCCGGGATATGGTCATCGGCAAGGGCGCCTTCCCCTCCCTGTGGCTGGCCAACTGGCTGAAGGAGCAGGGCTATGACCGGGTGGAGCTGGCTGGACTGGTATCCTACCTTTGCGTACTCTCAAACGCCATCATGGTCAAGGCCGCCCTGCCCGAGGCGGAGATCGTGGTGGATGCCTCCTGCACCGCCGGACCCGATCCGGCGCTCCACGCCAAGGGCCTCGACGTGATGGAGGCCCTCCAGATCACGGTACTGAACCGATAAAGGTTGTGAAACAGATGAAGGAACACATGAACTACACACTCCTGTGTGATTTTTACGAATTGACCATGGGCAACGGCTACTTTCAGACGGAGGGGTATGCCGACCAGATCTGCTACTTCGACGTGTTCTTCCGCAATGTGCCCGACGGAGGCGGCTTCGCCATTGCGGCCGGTCTGGAGCAGGTCATCGACTATATCGAAAACCTCCGCTTCACCGAGGAGGACATCGCCTACCTGCGGGGAAAGGGCTGCTTCTGCGAGGGCTTTCTGGACTATCTGCGCACCTTCCGCTTCACGGGCGACCTGTGGGCTGTGCCGGAGGGCACTCCCATCTTCCCCCGGGAGCCCTTCCTCACCGTCCGCGCCCCCGCCATTGAGGCCCAGTTCATCGAGACCTTCCTGCTGCTCACCCTCAACCACCAGTCCCTCATCGCCACCAAGACCAACCGCATCGTCCGGGCCGCCGACGGCCGCCCGGTGAGCGAGTTCGGGTCCCGCCGGGCCCAGGGCCCCGACGCCGCTGTGCTGGGTGCCAGGGCGTCCTATATCGCCGGCTGCGCCGGCACCGCCTGCACCCTGGCCGACGAGATGTATGGTTCCCCCGCCGGGGGCACCATGGCCCACTCCTGGGTGCAGATGTTCCCCGACGAGTACACCGCCTTCAAGACCTATTGCCAGCTTTATCCCCACTCGGCCACCCTGCTGGTGGACACCTACAACGTGCTCAAGTCCGGTGTGCCCAACGCCATCAAAGCGTTCAAGGATATTTTGCTCCCTCAGGGCATTACCAACTGCGCCATCCGGCTGGACAGCGGCGACCTCACCTATCTGTCCCGCAAGGCCCGCAAGATGCTGGATGCAGCGGGGCTTACCGAGTGCAAGATCGTGGCCTCCAACTCCCTGGACGAGTACATCATCCGGGATCTGCTGCTTCAGGGGGCCAAGATCGACTCCTTCGGCGTGGGTGAGCGGCTCATCACCTCCAAGAGCGAGCCGGTGTTCGGCGGCGTTTACAAGCTGGCCGCCGTGGAGGACAAGCAGGGCAATATCATTCCCAAGATCAAGATCAGCGCCAACCCGGATAAGATCACCAACCCCCACTTCAAGAAGGTGTACCGCCTGTTCGACAAGGAGAGCGGCAAGGCTTTCGCCGACCTCATCACCCTCCACGACGAGGCGGTGGACGAGAGCCAGCCCCTGGAGCTCTTTGACCCCGACGCCACCTGGAAGCGCAGCCGTGTCACCAACTTCACCGCCAAGGAGCTGCTCGCTCCCATCTTCCTGGGGGGCAGGCGGGTATACGACTCCCCCCCCATCGCCGAGATGCGGGCCTACTGCGCCGGACAGATCGACCTGTTGTGGGACGAGGTTAAGCGCTTTGAGAACCCCCATAACTACTACGTGGACCTGTCTCAGAAGCTCTGGGACATCAAGCAGTCCCTTCTGGAGCAGAAGGGCTGACCGGTCTGCCCACTGCAAAACAATAAATACCGGGCCGCACGGCGTGCGGCCCGGTATTTTGTTTGCTTTCTCACTCGGCCAAGATCAGCTTGGCCACTTCCAGAAGCATCTTCCTCTGTCGTCCGTCCATCTGATCCACCAGTTGTGCCAGCTCTCCCTCCAGGTAGCGCCCCTGGAGCACCGACACCCCGGTTACCAGCTCGGAAAGTTCACAGTTGAGGTGCGCCGCCACCGCAGCCAGCGTGTCCAGATTGATTTTGGTCACGCCGCGCTCTATCTGGCTGATATAGCCCACTGACACGGAGAGGGCCTCTGCCAGACGCTCCTGCGTCATGTCGCGGCTCCTGCGCACCTGCTTGATGCGCCGTCCGATTGCACCATAATCCACGTTCATCCGATCACCCGTTTCTTAGTGTATCGGGAATCGGCTTTGGTATACAGACATTGTATGCTAAAGTTTGAGTTATCCTTGCGGTTTCCGTGTCGAAATCTGTCGAGGAAAATCTTTCCTGACCAAATACTGGCTTTTTTCCACTGATTCCCGCAAGATTCAGCACGAAACCGGCTGTTTCTCCCATGCCTCCAGCAGCAGCCGGGCGTTATGCCGGTAGCGCTCCATGGCCCGGCAGAGCGCCCCGGAGGCCGGCAGACCTTCCAGCCCCAACTCCGCCAGTGCGGGCCGGGGCGGGTCCAGCAGCTCCTGAATTTCTCCGGCCAGGCGGCTCAGAACAGGGTACTCCTCCTCCCTCAGCTCCCCGGTCAGTACCAGGCACTCCACCTGCTCCACATGGGCGAACAGGTTCCACAGGGTGAGCAGCACGTCCGGTACCGCTCCGCCTCTCCCGCCGGCAGGGCCGCCGCATACTGGGCCGCCTCGTGGTACACCAGATGAAAGCAGGCCAGAATCTCGCCGGAGCGCTCCGGCCGGCCGGGCGCGTGGAGGCTGCGCTGCACCAGCTCCCAGTAGGAGGCCTGGAGGCGGCACAAGGTACGCAGGTTGTGCCGGAACTGGGTAGCCTTCCGGGTGGGCACCAGGAAACGGTTTACCACCAACACCAACGCCACTGCCAGCAGCAAGTAGAATAGGCGCAGTTGGATGGCCTGGCCCTCCTTTACCGTGAGGGTGGCCAGGGCAAGGGCGAAGGAGGTGGAAAAGATGGGGTGTACCCAGGAGCCCGGAGTACAGCAATACATCAGGGAGATCATGGCCAGGGCAAAGGCGAAGACGCCGGTCAGGCCGGGCAGCCATGGATAGACCAGATGTACCACCAGGCATCCGATGGCGGTGCCCACCGGCCGGGTGATCATCCGGTGGGCGCTCTCCTCATAGCTGGGCTGGAGCAAAAGAAAGGCGTGGAGCGGGAACCAGTAGGTGTGCTCAAATTCCCACAAAAGGCTGACGGTTGTGCTGATGGTCATGACCACGGCCAGGCGCAGGGCAAAGCGCACCTCAAAATTGTTGAGATTCAGCCGCCGGCGGCCGCTGGCAAATACCTCCCGCCAGGGCACCCGGGGCCACCGGGTCCGGGGCTCTCCCTCCGCCAGCAGCAGGAGCAGGCGGTGGAGAAAGCTGCGGTAGAAGATACGCAGCCGCCCCTGAGGCAGGGCGTCCTCTGCCAGCAGGATCTGGAGCCGTTCTGTCAGCGCTCCCCGTGCCTCCGGCGAAGCGGCGTTCTGGAGCTGCCGCACCAGCCCCGCCAGCGTAACCAGCACCTTCCCGCAGGCGGGGCCAGCCTGGAGCCGCCCCCAATCCTCGTCCGCCAGGAGGTAGCTCAGGCGCTGAAACAGCAGTGCAAACAGGTAATAAAACCGCCGTTGCCCATCCGGCAGGTGGAAGTGGCTGCGGCGGGCATAGCCCAGCCGCCGGAACCGCTGGGCCAGCCCCTCCAGCTCCCTGCGCGCCCCGTACGCCCCGCCGCCCCCGGCCAGTTCCTCCAGCAGCTCCGCCAGGCGGGTCAGGCCCCGGGTGATCTCCTCCTCCGGAGGGGTGGACGGGGCAGACAGCCGGGCATAGAGGAGCAGCGCCCCGATGAGCACCAGCGTACAGAACAGCAGGCACAGCATCTGAACCGGAAATTCCTCCGGCGTGGGCGGCCGGAGCTCCAGGAACACGAAGGTCATGGCGTAGCCGAAGTAGCCCTTCGGCGCGAACTGGTCGCTCTGGAAAAACACCAGCGCAAAGGGAACCGTGAAGTTCAAAAGCACACAGAGCACCGCATTCCGGCTGGCCAGATAGGCGAGCATACCCAGCAGGAGGGTGATGAACAGCAGCTTGATGTAATATGTACCGGTGTTGTTGCGTTGCCGCCGGATCTGAAACAGGGTGGTGGTGCTGGACACCACCATGGCGTTCCGGCTCCCGAACAGGAGTGAAACCGTCAAAAAAAGAACCGCAAAAAACAGAATGGTGGGAAACGCTGCCCTCCACCGGCTCCGGAACTGTGCCGCGAAAGCTCTGCATATTCCACAGAAATCCACTCTTTTCCACTCCCTTCGCCCTTTTTTCCCATTATACCCCGATCCCCTCCCGCCTGCAAGCTAATACGCTTGACGGCTCCCCAGCGTTTTGGTAGGATGGATCGTGGACAGAAAGGAGCGCATGTGATGACCGAGTGTATTTCGGAGGGCCTGTACCGGATTCCGGTGCCCCTGCCCGGCAACCCTCTCCGGGAACTGAACAGCTACCTGCTCCGCGGGCGGGAGCGCAGCCTGCTTATCGATACCGGCTTCCGACAGGAGGAGGGCCGCCGCGCTCTGTTTGCCGGGCTGGCAGAGCTGGATGTGGACCCCAGGGATGTAGATGTGGCCCTCACCCATCTCCACTCCGACCACTCCGGCCTGGCCCCGGAGGTCGTTGGGGAAACCGGCTGGATTTACGTCAGCGGGCCCGACCGGGCCTATCTGGAGCAGCCGGAGGAGGCCAAATGGGCCCACACCGATGCCTTTTATATCTCTGAGGGCTTTCCGCCGGAGCTGTTGGCACAAAACAGGGCCAACCCCGCCCGCGCTCTGGCCCCCGTCCCCACCGGCCGCTACCGCACGCTGGAACCCGGCGCTGTGCTGGAGGCGGGCGGCCGCCGGCTCACCTGCCTGCCCGCGCCCGGTCACACCCCTGGCCAGCTCTGCTTCTGGGACGAGTCGGACGGCATTCTCTTTACCGGCGACCACGTGCTCTTTGACATCAGCCCCAATATCACGCCTTGGAACGGCATGGAGGACGCCCTGGGATGCTATCTGGACAGCTTGCGGGCCGTGCGGGAGCTGCCCGCCCGCCTGGCTCTGCCCGGCCACCGCCGCCCCGGTGCGCTGGCCCTCCGGGTGGACGCCCTGCTGGAGCACCACGCCCGCCGCCTGGACGAGCTGACCGCCATCCTCCGCGCCCGCCCCGGCAGCACCGCCTATGAAGCCGCCGCCCACATGACCTGGAACATCCGCTCCAGGAGCTGGGACGACTTTCCCCTGGCCCAGAAGTGGTTTGCCGTGGGCGAGTGCATCGCCCACCTGGACCATCTGCGCCGGCAGGGACGGCTCCAGCGCGAGCAGCAGGACGGTGTGTGGCATGCCTGGGCCCTTTAACCGCGTCCGCCGGGCGGCAGCGGTACATTTTCCTCTTTTTTATCTTCTCTTTTTTATCTTCTCTTTTATTCTATTTCTGATGTTCTTTCCAAAACCGACACAGTTTACTTCAATTTTATCTATCTGTATTATTATTCCCCTTTTTTCGCAGACCCGACCAGCAAAAAATGGCGCACATAGAAATCCGCCCTGGGGCAAAGCTATGTCTGGATTCACCGAATCCAACAAATTTGTCACCAAAGGAGATGCGCTATTATGTCTAGCTCTAACAATTCCAATTCCAACCAGCCCGTGGTTCCCAGCGCCCGTGAGGCCCTGAACAAGTTCAAGATGGAGGCCGCCCAGGAGGTTGGCGTCAACCTGAAGCAGGGCTACAATGGCGATCTGACCAGCCGTGAGGCCGGTTCCGTTGGCGGCCAGATGGTCAAGAAGATGATCCAGGCGTACGAGAACAGCATGCAGTAACCAGTCTGCCCGGATCGGCTGATAAAAACAGAAGCGGGGCGGAGGAAATTCCTCCGCCCCGCTTCTGCCTGCCGAAAAAGTCGGCGGCATCAGGAAACGTTTCGTTGCCGCCTCACCCGTGCACGGGATACACATCGTTCTCCACCACGTCCCGGATTTCCGTAAAGCGGCCGTTTTCGTCAAAGCAGTACCACGCGGTGCCCTCATGGAGCTGTCCCTCCGTGTCCGCCCAGGCCCAGGAATACTGGAGGGACAGGCCGTCCTCTGACCAGGCCAGGGGAACGCACCGGGGATAGCCGACGGCATCTCCCATCTGGTACTCCGGGTTCAGGGCGGCAAAGGTGAGGCCCGCCAGGCCACCCTCTTTCTGATGGGTCAGCTCCGGGGGCAGCGGTCCAATGGGGAAGGAAAAGGACATCCCTGCATCAATGGTCCTTCCTGTCGAGGTGACTGCCACCCGGCTGCCGTCAGGAGACCAGAGAGGATCTGAGTGGACGGCACCGCCCGGCATGCCGCTGCTGCAACTGACCTGTCCCAGCGCCACAGGGTGCTCCCCGCTGATGTCATAAAGCATGCAGTCCCCTCCCCACGGCTGGATGGAGAGCAGGCGGGTGCCGTCCGGACTGTCCGTACGGTCGTAACCCAGCACCAGGGTGTTCCGAACGGCCTCCGCCTCCTCCCGGCTCACCTGGGACAGATCGAACCACAGGTCATAGATGCCGTTGTTCGGATCGGCCTGGTTCATCAAATAGAAGGTATGCAGCTCCTCCCGGCCGTCGGCCCGCTCCACCAGCACCTTGTAAGTCCACAGAGGCACGTCGGCATCCGGCTCCAAGTCCTCAATTTTACAAGAAAGATCCTCCACGGTCACCGCCACCGCCTCTGCCGGGAGGACGGGATTGCCGTCGTCGTCGAACATCTCCACACCGTAGGTGCTCACCAGGGCGGCAAAGTCGGCCAGGCGATCCTCCCGCATCGACCACTTCGGATCATAAGGGCTGACGATCATCCCCCATGCCGGCGGCCGCGCCTCGCCGGGTTCTGTCGGATCCCCCAGATCGACGATAAAGCCGCCGGCCGCGTCAAAGGCCGCCACATACTCCCCCACACCCCGCAGGGCGTAGTTTTCCCGGTCTAAGATACCGTTGAGCTGGCGGGGCTCCCCTGCCGTCCCCAGGGAGCAGGCGGCGGCCCCGGCGGAGATCACCAGGGCGGCGGCGCAGACCAGGGCCACACCCTTTTTCCGCGTTCCGCCCGACGCGATGGACAGCAGGCGCTCCTTCATGGCCGTCTTGCCGCCCCGGAAGTGGGTGGTCAGGGGGGCGCGGGCCTCGATGCCCTCCTCCACCGCGTCCAGCAGGGCTGCCCCGTAGGCCGCCCGGAAGGCGGCGTCCCGCCCCGCCACCGCCGCCTCGTCGCAGGAGCGCTCCAGATCCCGGCTGGCGGCCGCGGCCATCCAGTGTACCAGAGGGTTGAACCAGTGGAGGGAGCGGGAGAGCAGCAGGAGCAGCTTATACCACAGATCCCGGCGGCGGGTGTGGATCAGCTCGTGCCGGAGCACCCCGTCGGACACGGTCTCCCGGGGCAGGAGGAGCGCCGGGTTCACAAAGCCCGTCACCAGGGGCGCGCCCACGGCGGGACAGACCAGCAGGGCCAGGTCCTTCACCCCCAGCTCCGCCTTTGCGGCCTCAAACCGAGCCAGCAGGGCGGCGTCCTCCGCCGGAGCCCCCCAGCGGCGCACCCGCAGGCGGAAGCGGACGTATTTTGCCAGATGCCAGGCCAGGAACGCCCCCGCCCCGGCCAGCCACAGGGCGGCTACGGCCCCCTCCAGGGGGAAGAGCGGGGTATAGACATCCTGAATGGAGCCGCCATCCACCGGCCTGTTTTCTGCCGCTACCTCTTCCGATGCCGCCTCTTCTTCTGTCAGGGCCGCATAGTGATGGTTTCCGGGATTGCTGTTAACCGTGTCCACCCGGTAGACGGCCCTGGGAACCGCCTCCACCGTCACCGGAGCCTGGGGCAGGCTCAGGTTGAAGGGGATGCACAGGCGGAGGGCGGCCAGCAGCCACACCCAGTAAAAGGCCCCAGCTCGCAGCCGCTTCTTCAAAAGGGGCCGCAGGGCCAGCAGTACGGCCAGCACCACGGACATGGCCAGGGAGATCTCCAGCACGTCGGCAAAGCGGGCAGTCATACGTCTCCCTCCTTCCCCATGGCCTCGTCCAGGAAGGCCCGCAGCTCGGCCAGCTCCTCCCGGCTGACGGAGCGGCTGTCATACAGGGCGGCCACCAGGCCGGGCAGGCCCCTCCCCTCCAGGAAGGGGGCGTTCTCAAACGCCAGGTACTCCCCCTCGTCCACAAGGGGGGTATAGACGTTCTGCCGCCCCTCCTTCCCCACGGACAGGAAGCCCCGCTCGGTCAGCCGGGCCAGCAGGGTCTGAAGGGCGGACAGATTCCACGGCCGCTCCTTCTCCAGCCGGGTGCGGATGGCCCCGGTGGGGACGGGCGGCTCCAGCCGCCACACGGCCCGCATGACGGTCAGCTCCGCCTCGGGCAGGCGGTTGAGCTTCTTCATCCCATTCACCTCCTACAAATGTATGTCTTGCTCAAGCTGAGCATACATCTGTAGGTTTTATTTGTCAAGACAAATGTTGTTTTTTTCCTCCCGGACGGCTATAATGGGAGAAAAGACCCACAAAAGGAGTGTTTACGATGTCAAATATCTGGCATGATATCAGCCCCAGCCGCATCCAGCCCGAGGACTTCGTGGCGGTCATTGAGATTCCCAAGGGCAGCAAGAAGAAGTACGAGCTGGATAAGGAAACCGGGCTTATCATCCTGGACCGGGTGCTCCACACCTCCACCCACTACCCCGCCAACTACGGCTTCATTCCCCGCACCTACGGCGACGACGGCGATCCGCTGGACGTGCTGGTGCTCTGTTCGGAGGAAATCGACCCCCTCACCCTGGTGCGCTGCTACCCCATCGGCTACATCTCCATGCTGGACGGCGGCAAGAACGACGAGAAGATCATCGCCATCCCCTTCTCCGATCCCACCTACAACCCCTACCACGACCTGATGGATCTGCCCCCCCACCTCTTTGACGAGATGAAGCACTTCTTCTCTGTCTACAAGGCCCTGGAGGGCAAGCAGGCCGTGGCCAAGGATGTGAACGACCGGGCCGCCGCCGTGCAGGTCATCCGGCAGGCCATGGACCACTATGCCGAGTGCTTTCTAGGCGGCCCCTCCGCCAAAGTGGGCCTCTACCCCACCGAGCCGGATCAGCCAACCGCTCCCGAGGGGAAAGGAAAGTAATTTTAAGAATATCTTAATGGGATGTTTACCCCTTTTTCCCGAAACCTGTGGTACACTGTGTTTGACACCAGAGAAGAGAGGACGATTCCCCATGAATCATCAATATGACTGCCTTGTCATCGGAGCCGGCCTGGCCGGTTCCGTGGCGGCCAGGGAGCTGGCCGAGCGGGGCGGCAAGCGGGTACTGGTGCTGGAGCGCCGGAACCACGTGGGCGGCAACGCCTATGATTGCTTCGACGAGGCGGGGGTGCTGATCCACCAGTACGGCCCCCATATCTTCCACACCAACAGCACCCGCGTGTTTGACTATCTCTCCCGCTTCACCCGCTGGCGGCCCTACGAGCACCAGGTGGTGGCCAATCTCCCCGACGGGGACGGGCGGCTGGAGTACCCGGTGCCCTTCAACCTGGTCTCCCTGCGGGCCGCCTTTCCGCCGGAGAAGGCCCGCGCCCTGGCGGAGAAGCTGGTATCCGCCTATGGCATGGAGAAAAAGGTCACCATTCTGGAGCTGCGGCAGAATCCCGACCCGGAGCTGTCCGCCCTGGCCGACTATGTGTACGGCCACGTCTTTGTCCGCTACACCATGAAGCAGTGGGGGCAGACGCCGGAGGAGATCGACCCCAACACCACCGCCCGGGTGCCGGTCTTTCTGTCGGAGGACTGCCGCTACTTTCAGGACGCCTACCAGGGCATGCCTCTGGAGGGCTACACCCCCATGTTCCAGTCCCTGCTGGACCACCCGGACATCACGGTGGAGCTGGTGGTGGACGCGGCCAGCCGCCTGACCCTGGACGGCGGGCAGGTGCGGCTGGACGGCGCCCCCTTCTCCGGGACGGTGATCTACACCGGCGCGGCGGACGAGCTGTTCGACTGCAAATACGGCCGCCTGCCCTACCGCACCCTGGACTTCCGCTTTGAGACCCACCCGGTGGACTTCTGGCAGAGCCACGGAACGGTAAACTACACCGTGGATCAGGACTACACCCGCATCACCGAGTTCAAGTACCTGACTGGGCAGGAGCTGCCCGGCCAAACCACCATCATGAAGGAGTACTCCCGCGCCTACACCGGAGCGGAGGGGGAGATCCCCTACTACGCCATCATCAACGCCGGGAACAACGCCCTGTACGCCAAATACCGGGCGGAGGCGGACCGCTATCCGAATTTCCACCTGCTGGGCCGGCTGGCGGAGTACAAATACTACAACATGGACGCCATCGCCGCACGGGCGCTGGAGCTGTGTGACGACCTATTGAAGTGAGGAGACTGCCCATGTCAAAGCTCATCACATTCGCGGTGCCCTGCTACAACTCCGCGGCCTACATGGACCACTGCGTGCGCACCCTGCTCACCGGCGGGGACGACATCGAGATCATCCTGGTGGACGACGGCTCCACCAAGGACGACACCCCCGCCATCTGCGACCGCTATCAGGCGGAGTACCCGGACATCGTGCGGGCCATCCACCAGGAGAACGGCGGCCACGGTGAGGGGGTCAACCAGGGCCTGCGCCACGCCCAAGGGATGTACTATAAGGTGGTGGACTCCGACGACTGGCTGGACGAGGCCGCCCTGAAGGCCGTCCTGGACAAGCTGAGGGCGTTCGCCAGGGCGGAGCAGCCGCTGGACCTCTTTATCGCCAACTACGTCTATGAGCACGTGGAGGACAACACGCAGAAGGTGATGAAGTACACCAACGTGTTCCCCGAGGGCCGCGTGTTCACCTGGAACGAGATCGGCCGCTTCCGGCCCTCCCAGTACCTGCTGATGCACTCGGTCATCTACCGCACCGAGATGCTGCGCGCCTGCCGGCTGGAGCTGCCCAAGCACACCTTTTATGTGGACAACATCTTTGTCTACCAGCCCCTGCCGGCGGTAAAGAGCATCTACTACATGGATGTGGATCTCTACCGCTACTTCATCGGCCGGGCCGACCAGAGCGTGAACGAAAAGGTGATGGTCACCCGGGTAGACCAGCAGGTGCGGGTCACCAAGCTGATGATCGACAGCCACAACCTCAAGCAGCTCTACCAAACCCAGCGCAAGCTGGCCCGGTATATGACCAGCTACCTGTCCATGATGATGACCATCTCCTCCATCTTCCTCATCATCGACGGCTCCCCCGCCGCCCTGGGCAAAAAGACCGAGCTGTGGGAGTACCTGCGCACCAGCAACCCGGAGCTGTACCACAAGCTCAAGTACCGCTCCCTGTCCTTCGTGGGCAACATCCCCGGCTACCAGGGCCGCAAGCTGTCCGTCAAGCTCTACCGCCTGGCCCGGAAGATCTACAAGTTCAACTGAGCGGAAAGGAAACCGCCGTCACGAATCCGCCTGTTCCGTAACAACCCGAAATGCAAATAGCCCGAAAGGGGCGGGGCCGCGTCAGCAGCCCCGCCCTTCTGTTATGTCTCCACCGGCTCTAGCTTCATGACGGAGACCTCGTAGGCGGTGCGCACCTCACTGACGCCGTGGTCCACCTTGGTGTAGGCCCGGCTCTGGAGCCGCCCCTCAATGCGCACACCGTCCCCCACCTCCAGTGCCCCGCACCGCCGGGCCAGGCCGCCCCAGGCGATGCAGGGCAGGTAGTCCGCCCGGCCGTACCGGCGGTTCACCGCCAGCATCAAATCGCAGATGTCCCGGCCCAGCGGGGTGCGCCGCACCACCGGCGGCTTGCACAGCACCCCCGCCAGCAGGAGCTGGTTTTCGTGTTCTCCGGCGGCGGGGCGCAGCTCCTTGGCGTAGAGGGTGATCACCAGGCGGCTGCCCTTGCCGCTCTTGTTGTTGAAGGAGCGCACCTCCCCCTCCACCTCCAGCTCCATCCCCTCCGTCACGGGCCGCTGCTCCAGCAGGGCCCTAGGGACCAGGACATTGACCCGGTCCTCCGAGCCGGACAGCCGCCGGACGGCGAGGGGAAAGGTCTCGTATACCACGCCGTGGGTCTCATGGGACAGCACCGGCTCCGCCGCCGCGGTGCCCCGCAGCAGCGCCCGGTTCTCATTCCAGCCTGTTTGCATATCCATCCACTCTCCTACCTGGTTTCGGTAACTGTGGCATGTATATGCAGGCCCGTCCCCCCTTATGACGGCGCGTCCTCCCAGCCCAGGATACGCTTAGCCATGTCGTAGATGCTCTGCCGGTAGAGCACCAGCGTCACCTCCATGGAGGGATGGCGCTGGCAGAAATCGGCAATCGCCGCCCCGGCCACCCGGAGGGAGGCCGCCCGCGGCATGTGGCAGTCGCCGGAGAAGATCAGCGGCACCGCCACCCGCCGGCAGCTGCACAGATACGCCTTATGCAGGGCGTTCTGGTAGCACCCGGCCAGCAGGAACCGCTCCCGGGGCTCCCCGCCGTACCAGCCCGGCCCGGCCACGTGAATGATGTACCGGCAGGGCAGCCCGCAGCCCGGCGTGGCCACCGCCTGCCCGATGCGGCAGCGGCCCAGCTTCCGGCACGCCCTCTCCAGCTTCTCCGTGTCGGCGGCGGCGAAAATCGCGTCGCAGATGCCCGGGCAGCGCCGCAGATCCGTGCCGGCGGCGTTCACAATGGCGTCTGTCTCCATCCGGGTGATATCGCCCAAATACAAATACATGGGCATCCTGACTCCTCCTTTTCCCCACTCTGTCCCTATTATACTACATCAGGAGGCCGCATACCAGATAGCCCGCCGCCGAAAGCCCGGCCGCACACAGGGAATAGGGCAGTTGGGACAGGGCGTGGTCCATATTCTCCATCTTGCAGCAGCTGGAGGTGAGCACCGTGGCGTCGGAGTAGAAGCAGGCGTGGCTGCCCAGGGTGGCGCCGGAGACGATGGCGCCCATCACCAGCAGGGGGTTGGCCCCGATGGAGAAGGCCAGGGGCAGCAGGATCGGCACCGTCACGGCGGTGATGCCCCACACGCTGCCGGTGGTGAAGTTGAGGGCCGCCACCACCAGGAAGGCGATGGCTGGGAACACCGCCGGGCTCAGGATGGGCTTGACGGCATTGATGACGAAGGGGGCGATGCCGATCTCGGTCATGCCCTCCTGCATCACAAAGGCAAAGAAGATGATGGCCACCGTGGGGATCATGTTGCAGAAGCCGTGCATGGCCAGGTCGCAGAACCTGGTGAGAGACAGCTTCTTCCGGGGGATGTAGAGCAAAAAGCACACGGCGATGGCGGCCACCAGGGCCAGGAACAGCTCGCCCCCCACGATAGTCAGGGCGATCAGCGTGCCGATGGGGAGCACAAAGTCCCACAGGCAGCCGGTAATGGCCGGGGAGTCGTCCTCGTCCTCCAGATTCAGCTCGGCGCTCTCCGGCGAGTAGACCTTTCCGGTCTCCTCCACCCGGCGGTAGGCCTTCTTCATCCGCCCCAGCTTGGGCACCAGCCCCAGGGAGAACAGGGGCACCAGCGCCACCGCCGCGATGGCGTAGAAGATGAAGGGGATCACAGCGCAGAAGGTGTTGATGGCGCTCCCGTAGCCCAGCTCCGGGATGCCCGCCTCGGCGTAGAACAGCCCGGCAAAGAACACCGCCCAGGTGGAGAAGGGCAGCAGGGCGCACACCGGCGCGCCGGTGGAGTCGATGATGTAGGACAGGGTCTCCCGGGGCACCTTCTGCCGGTCGGTGAGCTTGCGCATGCAGGTGCTCAGGGTCATGATATTCAGATAGTCGTCCACAAAGATCAGAATCCCCATGACCCAGGTCACAATCAGCGTGGTCCTGGGGCCCCGGCAAAGCCGACCCAGCAGCCGGGAGAAGCCCAGCGTCCCGTGGGAGGCGCCCAGCAGGGCGATCAGCGCGCCGAACAGGCCGCACACCATGAACACCCACTGGTGGCTCTGGTCGGTGGCCACCCGGAAAAAGGCGTCCATCCAGCCGATGGGGAAGGAAAGTCCATCGACGATGATATAGGTGAGCAGGGTTCCCAGAATCAGCGGCTCCAGCGCCCGTCTGCTCTTGAGCGCCACGGCCACTACGACGACGATTGGAAGCAGCGTCCATATCCCATAATCCATAATAACGGCACCTCCGTTTGCCCCCCAGTATACGAGCACGGATGTAAAAAGGGTGTGCGTTTGCGGTGAGCACCGTTCAGATTGTGTAAAAAAAGCGGGCGGCCGATGGCCGCCCGCCCGGAATCAGCCGCCCTGGCTCTGCCAGTCGGCGGGGTAGACGAAATAAAGGAAGCGGGCGTGCCCGGTGACGGAGAACTGGATGGAGCTGTTCTTTGGGATATAGATCAGCTCCCCCGGCCCGGCGGAGACGGTCTCTCCGCCGATACGGATGTCCAGCCGTCCGCTGAGCACGTAGTCCATCTCGTCGTAGCGCAGGGTCCAGGGAAAGGTGGTGTCGGTCATCTCCATGACGCCCACCCCCAGCCGCGGGGACTCCTGTAGGGTGAATAGGTCACGGGTGTAGACCCGGTCCAGGGGATTTCCCGTGTCCATCCGGTGCTCCTCCGTCACCGCGATGCGGGGCACCTGCACGGCCTTCACCCCGTGGGTTCCGCCGCCCAGGCGCTCCAGCAGCACCTGCCGCACCAGCGCCTCCAATGCGGTCTTATCCATGGCGCTCCTCCTTGTATTTTCTGGTGATCAACATGGCAACCGCCACCGCCGTCACACCGCCCACCAGCTTGCCCACAATCATGGGAAAGATCATAGTGGAATCAAAGCCCGCGGTAAAGCCCAGATGGTCGCCGAACACAAAGGCGGCGGACACCGCAAAGGCCACGTTGATGATCTTACCCCGCCGGTCCATATCGTGGAGCATCTGGAACATGGGGATATTGTTTGCCAGGGTGGCCACCAGCCCGGCGGCCGCGATGTCGTTCATGCCCAGCACATGGCCCAGCTTCATCAGAGGGGTCTTGAATACCCTGGTGATGACATACACCAGCGGAAACGCCCCCGCCAGCACCACGGCGATGTCGCCCACGATGGCCACGCCCTCTGAGATGGGGTTCATCCCCGGAATGAGGGTGAGGGGGGTCAGCTTTTGGATGATGGCCGCCGCCAGGCCGATGGTGATAATAATCACAATGATTCTGCCAAAGACCTGGAAGCCCTTTACCATCCCGTTGGGGAGGAAGGCCAGCCCCAGGGCGATGAGCACGGCGAAAAGCGCGATGGGGATCAGGTTGCGCAGCACCATCCCCACCGGGAAGCCCGCCGCCAGGCCGCCCGCGAAGCTGCCGATGGGGATGGTGATGACGCCCGCCAGCACGCCGGTGGCCAGATAGGGGCGGTCCTCCGCCTTGATAATGCCCAGGCCCACCGGGATGGTGAACACGATGGTGGGGCCCAGCATGGAGCCTACGATCAGGCCGCCGAACTGTCCCGCCTCCTGGGTCAGGGCCAGCTCCTGGGCCAGGGGCGCGCCCCCCATGTCGTTGGCCAGGAGGGTACCCGCGAACATGGCCGGATCGGCCCCCAGGGCCTGGTAGAGAGGCACCACCACCGGCCGGAGCAGGTTGGCCAGCACCGGGGCCAGACAGATGATGCCGATCATGGCCAGGGCCAGGGAGCCCATAGCCATGATACCCTCCTCAAATTTCTCCCCCAGGCCGAACCGATTGCCCAGGATGCGGTCAAACGCACCCAAGGCCATAAAGACGACCATGAGGTAGACAATAATCTCGTTGATGGACATAGTATGTCCCCTTTCCGCGGCTCAGGCGGGCGGTTGGGCCGCCAGCCTGAGAGGATGACCGCCGCCCACATGCGGCGGCCTTGCTTTTCTAGCTCTCGTCCAGTATGCCCACAATGGCGGCATCAATGGGGAGCTCCGCCCCCGCCGCTACCCGGGCCGCGCCGCCGGTGGCCACGAGGACGGTCTCTCCCTCCCCGGCCCCCACGCAGTCGGCGCACACCAGCAGGCGCTCACCCACCCGCACGGTCAGAAACGCCTGCCCGGTGAGGGCGGGGGATTTTTTTGTGGCCCAGACCTTACCGGCCACCTGTCCCAGCAACACAAATACCCATCTCCCGCAGGCGCCGCTCCAGACCGGCGCATTTCTGATAGATGCCAAGGGGGGCGGTACGGCGGTAGCGGCGGTACTCCAGGGCGTCCCGCTCCACCCGCACCCGCGCCCCGGCCAGCAGGGCGGCCAGCACCTCGGTCTCCGCCGCCGTCTGGGGGGCGCAGGCGGCCAGGCGGCCCATGGAGGCCACCGGCAGCCAGGTAATGACCAGCGTCCGCCCCCGCCACTCCAGGGTCATTTCAAAATCACGCCCCGGTCGCCCTTCTGAAAGCCGCACGCATTGGCCTCGTCGTAGTCGATATGCACCACCGTGGAAAACTGGGGGGATACCCGCACCTCCACGTCCTGGAACACCAACGGGCGGCTGGTAAAGCACTGGAGGCGCACCCGCTGCCGGTCCGCCACGCCGAAGCGGGCGGCGTCCTCCGGCGTCATGTGAATGTGGCGCTTGGCCACAATCAGGCCGCGGCTCAGGCGGAGCACCCGGTCCCCGTGGCGGAGGGTGAGGCCAGGGGTGCCCTCCGTATCGCCGGAGAGGCGCACCGGCGGGGTGAGCCCCAGGGCCACCGCATCGGTGAGGGAGATCTCCACCTGGCTCTCCGGGCGCTCAGGGCCCAGAATCACCACGTTCTTCAAGCTCCCCCTGGGCCCCTCCAGCGTCACCCGCTCGGCGCAGGCGAACTGCCCCGGCTGGGACAGGTCTTTCGTCCGGTTGAGCCGGTAGCCCGCGCCGAACAGGGTCTCCACATCGGCCCGGGACAGGTGGACATGCCGTCCGCTGGCCTCCAGCTCGATGGTCAGGCGGGCGACCAGCTCCTCCGCCAGCCGCTCCACCGTGCTCAATTTACTTGCGTTCATAGCGTCCCGCCTTTAACTTAATCATGAAAATCCACATCAGGGAGGACAGCCGGTTCAGCCCCAAAATCATGTCGCCCCTGGTCACGTTGCCGTCCGCGTCGCGGAAGGCGGCGTAGGCGGCCAGCTCGGTCTGCCGCACCACAGTGCGCAGCTTGTTGACCGCCAGCAGGGCGGGTCCGTCGGTATAGCAGGCCAGAAAGTGGGGCTGGCCGAAGTGCTTCTCCGGATAGTGGGAGTACTCCCGGAGCTGCTCCGGCGTATAGCCGCACAGCTCGATGGCCCCCACCGGCTCGTCCAGCACGTCGAAGCGGATATAGCGCCGGACAAAGCCCAGAACCTCCTCCAGCTCCCCGGCCAGGGCCCCATAGCCCTCCCCCGCCGCCGCCTGCTGGGTCAGCAGGATCTCCGCCTCCAGGGCGTCGATCCAGCCCCGGAATGCGATGCGGGGGTGGTCCTTGAACACCAGTACATTCCCCTTCAGGTGGGTCATGTGCTCCGGCTTTTCATTCAGTGCGGCACCGAACAGAGTGCGGTATTTGGCGGGGGCGGACGGGGCCCCTTCCCCGGCCGCCTCCCCCTGGGGGTAGACCACCTCTACCCGGTGCTCCCGCAGATAGTCCCGCGCCCCCGGTGTGAGCATCTGGTCCCGGTTGACCACCACGGGCCCCCGTGTGCCCTGGTTGGACATGCGGCGCACGTCCTCCTCGGTCAGCAGCGCCATGGGTTACACGTTGTCCATCTCGCCCTGGGCATGGGGCAGGATGTGGTCCACCTCGGCGTGGGGGCGGGGGATGACGTGGACGGAGATCAGCTCTCCCACCTTTTCCGCGGCGGCCGCGCCGGCGTCGGTGGCCGCCTTCACCGCGCCCACGTCGCCCCGCACCATGACGGTCACCAGGCCGCCGCCCACCTGCTCCTTGCCCACCAGCTGCACGTTGGCGGCTTTCACCATGGCGTCGGCCGCCTCAATGGCGCCCACCAGTCCCTTCGTCTCCACCATACCCAGTGCGTTTGTATTGGCCATATTACGGTTCCTCCTGTCAGTCGTCTGTTTGGGTTGTTCCGGTTCCGCCTCCGCCTTCGGTGGGAGAGACGGCTTTGGTTTCTTCGTTTTGGCCGCCCGGGCGGCCTTCCTGGCCGGGGCGGGCGGGTGCTCCGCCGCGTAGCTGCCGGTGCCCGCCCCCTTGTGGGCCGGGGCGGCCAGGGCCGCCGACACGGGTGTGTGCGGAACGCCGCCCACCGCCCCGGCGGGCTCGCCGTTGCCGGCGTATACGGTGTGGGCCTTATCGTCCTCCATTCCCTCTGGCTCCTCCGCCGTCAGGGAGTTGGTCAGGGCCTGCACCTCCTGCAATAGCGCCTCATGTGGATTGAGGAGCACGCCGTCGGCGTTGACCTCGCTCATACGCTCAGCCTCCCTATAATCCGGTTGACCAGTTCGTTGAGCAGGCTCTCATCCACGGCACAGGGGGCATATCCGGTCGCGGGGCGGTTCCCCCGCAGCTCCTCCAGCTCTTTGACGCCCCAGGCCACCCGCTTGATGTTGATGAGATCCAGGGGCCCGATGTTGTTGGAGCTGGACGAGCCGCCCACCGCGCCGCACCCCAGGGTAAGGGCGGGGAACAGGCAGGTGGTGGCCCCGATGCCGCCCAGGGCGGCGGGGGTGTTGACCAGCACGCGGCTGGCGGGGACGGCGGCGGCAAAGCGCTTGGCGGTGTCGGCATCCTCGGTGTGGATGGCGAAGGTGTGGCCCGCGCCCTCCCACTCCAGGATTTCTACGCAGCGGCGGAGCACCGCCTCCTCGCTGTCCTCTACATAGTAGGCCAGAATCAGGCCCAGTTTCTCATTGGAATAGGGATAGCCGGGACCCACCCCGGTCTCCCGGGCCACCAGTACCCGCGCCGTGGGGGGTACCCGGGTCAGGCCCGCCAGCTTGGCCACCGTCTCCACGCTCTTGCCCACAATGGCCGGATTCATGGTGCCGTTGGGCCGCAGGATGAATTTGGAGAGGAGGCGGTGCTCCTCGTCGTCCAGCAGATAGGCCCCCTGGGCCTTCAGCTCCGCCGTGACCGCCCCCTCCATCCGCCGCTCCACCACAATGGACTGCTCGCTGGCGCAGATGGTGCCGTTGTCAAAGGTCTTGGAGTCCAGAATCCGTTTGACCGCCAGGCGCACGTCGGCGGTGTGGTGGATATAGGCCGGCCCGTTGCCCGCGCCCACGCCGATGGCGGGAGTGCCGGAGGAGTAGGCCGCCTTTACCATGGCCCCGCCGCCGGTGGCCAGAATCAGGCGGGTATCGTCGTGGCGCATGAGGGCGTTGGTGGCCTCCAGGGTGGGGGTGGTGATGCAGGAAATGCTCCCCGCCGGGGCCCCCGCCCCCTCCGCCGCCCGGCGCACCACGTTCACCGTCTCCAGAATGCAGTTCACCGCGCTGGGGTGGGGGGAGAAGATGATGGGGTTGCCCGCCTTCATACAGATCATGGATTTATAGATCACGGTGGAGGTGGGGTTGGTGGAGGGCACCAGCCCCGCCACAATGCCCACCGGCACGCCGATATCAATGGTGCGCTTCTCCCGGTTTTCCGCCAGGATGCCGTGGGTCTTTTCGTCTCGGATGGCCTCATAGAGGGTGGTGGCGGCAAAGCGGTTTTTAAGCTCTTTATCCTCTTTTTTGCCGAAGCCCGTCTCCTCCACCGCCATGTCGGCCAGCCGCCGGGCGTGTTCCCCGGCGGCTGCGGCGATGGCCGCCGTTATTTTGTCCAGCTGCTCCTGGCTCATACCCGCCAGCGCCCTCTGTGCCTGCTTGGCCTGCCGGAGCAGCTCTCTTGTCTCTTGAATGGATTGCAAATCCTTGTCCAAATGGTTCACCTCGTCTTGTCTGGCGGCGGGCGGACACAGTTCGCCCCTGCATCGCCGGGGCGGCCTGCGGCCGCCCGCCCTACGTGTTTCCGCCGCCCTGTCAGATCTCCCTCGGCCGGGCCGCCACCGCCTTTACCGCCTCGGCAAAGGCGGCGCAGGCGGCGTTGCACGCGCTCTGGGTGCCGGTGAGGAGCCCGCCGCCGAAGTTGGTCTCACTGGGGGGCTCAAAGAGGGCGGCCAGCTCCACGTCGGAGGCTTTGAGCGCCTCGTCCAGCCCCACCACTGCCTCCAGAGGCGGGGCGATCAGGTAGGCCAGGGCCTCACCCTCCCGCACGCCCGCCGTCTTGGACAGATAGGTGCCCGTGCGGGAGACGGTGTGGGCAAAATAGACGATGGAGCCGTCCTCGTTGGCCGAGCGGAAGCCCACTCCGCTGGCCATAAACTCGGCGCAGGCCCGCAGGCCGGATTGCACCTCCGCCGGGTTGGGCCCGGCCAGGATGCCGATGACCTCGCCGGCCAGCTTGGTGGAGGCGTTGCCCGCACCCGCGTAGAGGGAGCGGCCGTACACCACCTCCACCGCCGCGGCCTTGGTGGCCTCGTCCAGGGCGCAGTAGGTCACGTCGTCGCTGTCGGCGGTAATGATACCAATGGAGCGGTACTGCCGGGGCAAGCCCAGCTTTTCCGCCAGCGTCTCGCTGACGTTGGCAATGGTATGGGTGGCCAGTACATTGGCCGGAATCAAATCGCCTGTCATAATATCACCTCCGTTGTTTTGCAGAGGCGGGCGCCCACACCCGCCCGCCGGATGGCGCAGGGACGGGGGGAGCGGGCCGGTGTGGGCATCGGCCCCTACGATCTCCCGCCTATTTGAGATCTATCCCGCTGGCCTTCTTCTCCAGCATGGTCTTGATCAGCTCCGCAATATGCGCGCCCGCCGTCCCCCGTGCGGCTGGCCGCACGGGGCCCCCCCCAAGCGTCTCTTTCATCTGCTCGGGCGAACTGAATTCGCCCGGCATCAAGGTTTTGCCCGCAGGGCAAAACGCTTGTACGCGCAATGCGCGCCCCGTGGAGGCGGGCGGGCGTATTTCACCGCAGATCAATGCCGCTGGCCTTTTTCTCCAGCATGGTCTTGATCAGCTCCGCAATGTGCGCGCCCGCCTCCACCGCGGTGGTACCCTGGCGGTGGATGTTGGAGATCACCGTGCGCTTGGACTCAGGTATGCCGATGTGGGGCTTGTAGGTCAGGTAGGCTGACATGGACTCCGCCGTAACCAGGCCAGGCCGCTCTCCCACCAGCAGGCACACCGCCTCCGCGCCGGTCAGCTCCCCGATGTGGTCGGAGGCGCCCACCCGGCAGTATTTGATGAAGAGCACCGGGCCGCTCTCCAGGCCATAGGTCTTGAGCCCCGCCTGGGCCGCCTGGATGCAGTCCACGGCGTTGGCCTCGATGGCGGCAGAGGACAGGCCGTCCCCCACCGCCAGAACCACTTTTGGGTTCTGGCCCAGGGTCTTTTTGATGATGGCCTGATTGGCCTCGTCAAAGCGGCGGCCCCGGTCGGGGCGGGTCAGGTATTCGTCCTTGTTCTGGCACAGGGTCTGGACAGGGACAAAGCCGTTTTTTTCCACAAAGGCGTCGTCCACGTGGGAAAACACCGAGTCCTGCGCCGCCGCGTGGTCGGCCCGCATGCGCAGCATGGATAGGGTCTGATACCGGGCGCCCGCCCGTCCCAGGCCCAGCCGGGCGGGGGTGCGCAGCTTCAAATCCAGGAAGGCCGGACCGTTTCTGGGGTTTTTGACCAGATATTGCCGCCGCAAATCGGTCTCTGTGATGTCGTCCAGACAGCCGCCGGCCGCCGCAGCGGCGGTCACCGGGGTGGCCTTGGCCGGGGCCGCGGCGTTGGGCTGGCCCGCCAGCTCCAGCACCATGCGCTCCACCAGGGAGCGCAGCTCTTGTTCGTTCATATTGTCACCTCAATGATATAGGGCGGGCGAACACAGTTCGCCCCTACGGGATGAGAGTAGGCGGCGGGGGCAAGCCCCCGCCCTACAGGGTGCGCGTGTTGGCCGCCGATTCACGCCAGCAGGACGGACGCATCCCCCGCCAGCTCCGTCAGCCTGCCGTTTTCCACAAAGCCCATCTTCTCCAGCCACGCCTGGAAGGGCGGGATGGCGGTGAGGCCGTAGAGCTCCCGCAGGGCGGCGGTCTCGTGGAAGCCGGTGGTCTGGTAGTTGAGCATCACGTCGTCGCCGTGGGGGATGCCCATGAAGTAGTTGCACCCGGCGGCGGTGAGGAGGACAGCCAGATCCTCGATGTCGTTCTGATCGGCCTTCATGTGGTTGGTGTAGCAGGCGTCGCAGCCCATGGGGATGCCGGTGAGCTTGCCCATGAAGTGGTCCTCCAGGCCCGCCCGGATCACCTGCTTGGAGTTATACAAATACTCCGGCCCGATGAAGCCCACTACCGTATTGACCAGGAAGGGCTGGAACCGCTTGGCGAAGCCGTAGCACCGGGCCTCCATCACCACCTGGTCGGCCCCGTGGTGGGCCTCGGAGGACAGCTCGGAGCCCTGGCCGGTCTCGAAGTACATGACGTTGGGGCCGGTGGCGGTGCCCTCCCGCAGGGCGAGCTGGCGGGCCTCCTCGATGAGCTTGCCGTCCAGGCCGAAGGCCTCGTTGCCCTTCTGGCTGCCGGCGATGGACTGGAAGATCAGGTCGCAGGGTGCCCCCTGGCGCACCGCCTCCATCTGGGTGGTCACGTGGGCCAGCACGCAGATCTGGGTGGGGATGTCCCAGCGGGTCTTGATCTCCTGGAACCGGTCCAGCACCCGCCGGACGCTCTCCACACTGTCGTCCACCGGGTTAAGGCCCAGCACCGCGTCCCCCGCGCCGAAGGTGAGGCCCTCCAGCAGGGAGGCCATGATGCCGTCGGGATCGTCGGTGGGATGGTTGGGCTGGAGGCGGCAGGACAGGGTACCAGGCAGGCCGATGGTGGTGTTGCAGTGGGCGGTGACGCGGATTTTTTTGGCCGCGTAGATGAGATCCAGATTGCTCATCAGCTTGGCCACGGCGGCGATCATCTCCGCCGTCAGGCCGCGGCTCACCCGGCGGATGGCGTCGCCGCCGTTTTTTTCATCCAGCAGCCACTCCCGCAGCTCGGCCACCGTCCAGTTCCTGATCTCCTCGTAGATCTTCTCGTTCACGTCGTCCTGGATGATGCGGGTGACCTCGTCCTCCTCGTAGGGAACGGCGGGGTTGGCCCGCAGATCGGCCAGGGTGAGGTTGGCCACCACCACCTTGGCCGCCACCCGCTCCTCGGCGTTCTCCGCCGCAATGCCCGCCAGCCGGTCGCCGGACTTCTCCTCGTTTGCTTTGGCCAGGGCGTCCTTTACCGACTTAAACTCGTACACGTGCCCCAGCAGCTTTGTTTTGAGTATCATGTGATCGCTCCTTCGCGGTTACGATTTGTTGAATACCAGCGTCTTGATGACAACCGGTAATACCGCGCCGCCCGCCACGGGCGCGCCGATATCGATATAATCGCCGTTGTCCACCCCCACGCTGTCCAGGCAGAGGAGAGGGCCCTCCACCCTCTGGGCCATGGCCTGACCCAGCACCTTGGCCTGGTCGGCCTCCACCAGCACCACGGGGGCGATCCCCTGGGCGAGCAGGGGTTCCAGCCCCCCGGCAATCCCGCGGGCCAGCTCGTCCACCCGGGCGTAGGAGGGGTTTCCCTCCCCCCGCAGGGCCAGGGCAAGCGGGCTCAGCCCGCCCTCGTCGGCAAACCACCCCAGCTTGTCCCGGATGCACTGTGCCAGGGCGGCGGCGTCCCCCCGCTCCTCCTCTCCGGTTAGCTTGAGGATCGGCAGGTTCTTCAGGGGGAAGGCGATGTCCCGGTAGTAGATGGTGGAGCCGGACAGCTCGGTGGAGTGGCTCCCCGCCCCCACCACCGTGGCCCGGATGGTCTCCTCCCCCCGGAAGCGCCCCGCGCCCTGAAAGGCCGGGGAGGCCGCGATGGCCCGTCCCAGCAGCACGCCGATATCGCCGTAGGCCTTCCAGTCGCCGGGGGGCGCGTAGATGCAGTCGGCCACACCGCCGGAGAAGGAGACCACCGGCACCGCCCGGGGCTCCCAGCGGGTTCCCTGGGTGAGAAAGGCGTCCAGCCGGTCCCGCCCAGGCCGCAGGCCCGCCGCCTGCTCCAGGGCCTCCACCATGGAGCGGATGACGGGCTCCAACCCCTCCGGCGCGGCCTTTTGCCCAACGGTAGGAGGCGATGCCCACATCGCCCCGCGCTTCAGCACCGGTGAGACATAGGTCACGGTTCCTTCCCGGTCAAGCTTGATCAGCCGCCCGCCCACGTCCAGGCAGCCGGTGGCCGCCAGCTCTCCGTGGGAGTACAGCGCCAGGTTGGATGTGCCGCCGCCGATGTCAAAGTGTAATACATCCGTGTGATGCTCCCTGGAGTATTCATCCGCGCCCGCCCCCCGGGCGGCCAGAATGGACTCCAGATCCGGCCCGGCGGTGGCTACCACAAAGTCCCCGGCGAACTGGGAGAGGGCGGAGAGCACCTCCCGGGCGTTTTCCTTGCGAGCGGTCTCTCCTGTGATGATCACCGCCCCGGTGTCCACCTGCTCCGGCGCAAAGCCGGATTTGCGGTACTCCTCCGCCACGATGGTCCGCACCCCCTCGGCGTCGATCACGGTGTCGGAGAGCAGGGGTGTGAAGTGAATCCCGCTGCGGTAGAGCACCTCCCGATCCTCGATGGCGATGCGGGGCACCGAGAAGGGGTTAGCCCGGTTGGCCAGGGTCAGGCGGGAGAGAATGAGCTGGGTTGTGGAGGTGCCGATGTCGATGCCGACCGATAACAGGGTTTCACTCATTTCGGCACCTCCACCACCGGGCCCCCGCTCTGCGGGGCGGGCGCATGCCCGTAAAATCGACGCAACGCGGAGATTTTCCGCAGACGGAATTCACTTCCGCCGAGGATGCGAACATCACATGGGGCCCCCAAACAGGCTGGCCTGTCTGGGGAGACGCGGCGCCGGTGTCGATGCCGACGGATAATAAGGTCTCCTCCATCACGCCAGCTCCCTCAGCAGACTCTTCAAGTCCTCCGCCGCCGCGGGGCGGGGGTTGGAGGGTGCGCAGAGATCCGCCTGCGCCGCTTCGGCCAGGCCGTCCAGCGCAGCGGTGAGCTCCTTTCCCTCCACTCCGCAGGCGCTCAGGCGTTCGGGCAGCTTGAGCTGGGCGCGCAGCCGGTTCAGTCCCGCGGCCAGGGAGCGCGGATTGGCCGCCAGGCCGCACAGCCTGGCCAAACGTCCGTATTTCTCCGCCGCTGTCCCATCGGCGGCGTTGAAGTGGATGACGTGGGGCAAAATCAGGGCGTTGAGCCGCCCATGGGGGAGGTGAAACCGCCCGCCCAGAGCGTGGGCCAGGCTGTGGCAGATGCCCAGCCCGGCGGCGTTGAAGGCGATGCCCGCCAGGTTGGAGGCCAGTAGCATGTTCCCTTTGGCCCCGCTCTCCCCCGCCGTTTCCCAAGCGGGGCGCAGGTTCTGCCAGGCCAGGGTAAACGCCTTCTCCGCCAGGGCGTCGGTGTAGGGCGTGGCCCCGCGGGCCACGTAGGCCTCGGCGGCATGGGTGAGTACGTCCATGCCCGTGTCCGCCGTCACGGCGGGGGGTACCCCCGCCAGCAGTGAGGGGTCCAGAATGGCCTCGTCGGGCAGAAGGGCGTCGTCCACCAGAGGGTACTTGACTCCCTTCGCCCGGTCGGTCAGCACGGCGAAGGAGGTGACCTCCGAGCCGGTACCCGCCGTGGTGGGCACCGCCACAAAGCGGATGTCCGCCCCGGCCCCCAGCTTCTTGCCGAACTCCAGCATGGCCTTGGCGCAGTCCATGGGAGAGCCGCCGCCGAAGGCCACCACCGCCTGGGGGCGGAACTCCGCCAGCGCCCTGGCCCCCTGGGCCACCAGCTCCAGGGGCGGGTCGGGCACCACCTGGTCGAACACCTCCACGGTGCAGTCCCGCAGGCGGGCGCGTACCCGCTCCAGCAGGCCGGACTGGGCCAGGAAGGAGTCGGTAATCACCATCACCCGCCGCCCGGCCAGCCCCTCCAGGGCCGCCAAGGCGTCCGGTCCAAAGAAAATTGTGGGCTTGAGTTGAAATCGTTCCATCGCGCTTCCCCTGTTTCTTCCTTGATGGGGTTAGTATGGCAGACCAGGAGAAAGTTATACGGCTCTCTTTTCTTTGCTTTTCTGCACAAAAAATTTACTGGTTTTTCATCAGATTTGACCTTTACAACTGGAGTTCTCCGGTATATTATTGATCCGAAAAATATTTAGTGCTAATTATTTTTTGTTTTATCCATTTAGCAGAGGAGGCTATTCTATGGCAGAGCTCCAGACGGAGCGCTCCTTCGTGGTTGAGCTGACCCCGGAGGGCGTTCAGGAAATCCAGTCCCACAAAAATATCTACACCGAGGACACAAAGCCCATTCCCCTGTCCGGCCGCGAGTGGTCCACCAAGAACTACATAACCCTCTGGACCGGTATTCTGGTTTCCATTCCAGTGTATATGATGGCCAGCGCCCTGCTGTCCGCCGGCCTAACCTGGTATCAGGCGCTGTTTATCTGCGTGCTGGGCCACACGCTGGTCCTCATCCCCTCCATCCTGCTGGGAAAGTTCGGCTCCCGCTACGGCGCCAGTTTTCCCGTCCTGTCCAAGATGGTATTCGGACCCAAGGGCACGGCCATTCCCACCATCATCCGTGCCTTCATGGGCTGCCTGTGGTTCGGGATTCAGAACTGGATCGGCGGCACAGCTCTGGACGCCATCATCACCGTCATCTTCCCGGCCTACACCGGTCTGGCGTTCCACAGCTTCCTCAGCTTCGGCCTGTTTGTACTCATCAATTTCTACATCGGCTACCACGGCAGCCGGGCCATCCGCTTCCTGGAGGATTTCGCCGCCCCCATCCTGATCATTCTCAGCGGCGTAGTCATTGTCTGGGCCTTCTGGCTGGCCAGTCAGAAGGGAGGATTTGCCGCACTGTTCACCACTCAGGTGGCAGGCGGCAACGGCGAGAGCTTCTGGTCTCAGTTCTTCCCCTCCCTGACTTCCATGATCGCCTTTGACGCCACCATCGCCCTGAATTTCTCCGACTACACCCGCCACGCCAAGACTGAGGGGGCCCAGGTGAAGGGCCAGCTCATCGGTGCGCCCATCATGACGGCCTTCATCGTCTTTGTGGGCATCTGCGGCACCTCCGGCTCCGAGCTGGCCTTCGGCGAGGCCTTCTGGGATCCCAGCATTCTGGTCTCCCACTTCGGCAATCCCGCTGTGGTGATCATCTTCTCCCTGTTCATCATCCTGGCCACCCTGACCACGAACGTAGCCTGCAACCTGGCGGCCGCCTCCGTGGTGTTCTCCTCCCTCTTTGGCAAGGTGCTCACCTACAAAAAGGCCGTCGTGGTGGCCACGATCCTCTCCATCTGCTTCCTGCCCTGGAAACTGGTTGAGAATCCCGAGAGCTACGTGTATACTTTAAATGGAACCCTGGCCGTGTTCCTGGGTCCCATCACCGGCATCTGTCTGGCGGCCCTGTGGAGCCAGTACCGCAACCGTCTCCGCCTGCCCGACCTCTACTACCAGGACGGCGGCGCCTACTACTATCAGGGCGGCTGGAACGTGCTGGCCCTGGTGACCATGGCAGTCCTGTTCATTTTCATTTTCGTGTGCCAGTTTATTCCCGTCCTCAGGTGGATCTACGACAGCTCCTACCTGCTGGGCTGTGTGTTCGCCTTCGTGATTTACAGCGCCCTGTGCAAGCGCCAGGACCGCTGAACACATTGGTTTCCACATCCGACATCTGATAAAGGGGGTTCTTATGCGTACCATCATTCAAAACGGCACCATTGTCAGCGACACCGCCGCCTTCCGGGCCGACCTGCTCCTGGAGGACGGCGTGGTGAAGGCCGTGGGGGCGGGGCTGTCGGCCCCGGACGCCCAGGTGATCGACGCCTCCGGCAAGTACGTCCTGCCCGGCGCGGTGGACGTGCACACCCACATGGATCTCCAGGCCGGGGCCCACCGGGCGGTGGACGACTTCTACACCGGCACCGTGGCCGCCGCCTGCGGCGGCACCACCACCATCGTGGATCACATGGCCTTCGGCCCCAAGGGCTGCTCCCTGTGGCACCAGGTGGAGGAGTACCACCGTCTGGCCGACGGAAAGGCGGTCATCGACTACGGCTTCCACGGCGTGCTCCAGCATGTGGATGAACGGGTGCTCCGGGAGATGGGGGAACTCGCCGACCGGGAGGGTATCACCAGCTTCAAGGCCTATCTGACCTATGACGACCGTCTGGACGACGGGGCCCTGTTCCAGGTGCTCCGCCAGGCCAAGGAGGACGGTATCGTGATCCCCGCCCACTGCGAGAACGATGGAGTGGTCAACTACCTGCGGGGCTGGTACAAGGCCCAGGGCCTCACCCAGCCCATCTACCACGCCAGGAGCCGCCCCGCCCGCTGTGAGGCGGAGGCGGTGAGCCGCCTGCTCCACCTGGCCGCCATGGCCGGGGAGGCGCCAGTGTACGTGGTGCACCTGTCCAGCGCCGCCGGCCTGGCCGAGGTGCGCAAGGCCCGCGCCCAGCGGCAGAAGGGCGTGGGCGTGGAGACCTGCACCCAGTACCTCACCCTCACCGAGGCCTCCTACGCAGACCCCCAGGAGGGCCTGAAGGCCGTCATGTCCCCGCCCCTGCGGACCCAGGCGGACTGCGACGCCCTCTGGCAAGGGCTCCAGGACGGGGTGATCGACGCCGTGGCCACCGACCACTGCCCCTTCCACTTCGCGGTGGAGAAGCAGTTCGGCGCGGGCGACTTCACCGCCTGCCCCAACGGCGCCCCCGGCGTGGAGGAGCGGCTTCCGGTGCTGTACTCGGAGGGGGTGGCCAAGGGCCGCCTGTCGATCTGCGAGCTGGTGCGCCTGCTGTGCGCCAACCCCAGCCGCCTCTACGGCCTCTACCCCCGGAAGGGCACCCTCCAGCCCGGCGCCGACGCCGACGTGGTCATCCTCGACCCGGCCAAGCGCCGCACCCTCACCCACGCCGGGCTGCACTCGGCGGTGGATTACACCTGCTATGAGGGTATGGAGCTCCAGGGGGCCATTGACCTGGTGCTCTCCCGCGGAGAAGTGGTGGCCCGGGACAACCAGTTCGTGGGCAAGCGGGGCGCTGGACGCTACCTCAAGCGGGGCCACAGCAGCCTGGCCGAATAAATACAAAATGAGCGCCGCCAGCAAAGCTGGCGGCGCTCTTGCGCGGATGCGGGGCGCGGAAAACCCCCGGCCCTGCGGGCCGGGGGTTTGGGACACGCGTCAGCGGTCCCACTTCTCGATGAGGGCGCGGAGCTGGTCGGCGAACCGGCCCAGATCCTTGTTGGTGCCGCCCTTGTTGTGGGCGATGACCTCCATGAGCCTGCGGCCCACATCCTCCAGGCGCTGGTAGGCCGGCGAGCCGCCGGAGGCGGGCTCGGGCTTCTTCTCCGGCGGCAGGCCGGGGGAGAGCATCCGGTTGTCCAGCAGGTCGTAGACCTCTTCGTAGTTTGGGGCGTGGGCGGCCAGTCCCTTTTCCCGGAGGGTGTTGGCGTAGACCTCCGTCACCTCCTGGTCGCCGTGGACCACGAACACCTGCCTGGGCCGGGGGCTGAAGTGCTCGATCCACCGCAGCAGGCCGTCCCGGTCGGCGTGGGAGGAGAGGCCATGGAAGTTGACGATCCGCGCCCGCACGGCGATCTCCTCGCCGAAGAGCTTGACCGAGCCGACGCCGTTGAGGAGCCGTCGGCCCAGGCTGCCCTCGGCCTGATAGCCCACGAACACCACGGCGCACTCCGGCCGCCAGAGGTTGTGCTTGAGGTGGTGGCGAATACGGCCGGCGTCGCACATACCGGAGGCGGAGATGATCACCTTCGGGGTAGGGTCCAGGTTGAGGGCGCGGGACTCATCGCTGCTCTCGGTGATGGTAAGGCCGGGGAACTGGAACAGGGCCCCGCCCTTGAGGGCGGCGATGGCCTCCTCGTCCAGGTAGCCGTGGAGATCCCCGGAGAAGATGCGCGTGGCCTCGCCGGCCAGGGGGGAGTCCACCACCACGGAAAAGCCGGGCACGCTCTTGACGAGGCCCTGCTCCTTCATCTCCCGGATGAAGTACAGCAGCTCCTGGGTGCGGCCCACGGCGAAGGAGGGGATGATCACGTTGCCCCCATTGCCCAGGGTCTCGTCGATGATGGCGGCCAGATCGGCGGTGTAGTCCGGGTCTTTGTCCATGTCGTGGAGCCGGTCGCCGTAGGTGCTCTCGGTGAGCACGTAGTCGGCGTCCCTGATGTACTGGGGGTCGCGGATGATGGGCTGATCCCGGTTGCCGATGTCGCCGGAAAAGACCACCTTGCGGGTGTCGTCCCCCTCGGTGAGCCACATCTCCACGCTGGCCGAGCCCAGCAGGTGCCCGGCGTCCACGAAGCGCACCTTCACCCCGTCGGCGATCTGGAGGGTGGTGCCGTACTCGCAGGTGACGATGCGCTTGACCGCCTCCTCCGCGTCGTGAACGGTGTAGAGGGGTTCCACCGGCTCCTCCCCGGCCCGCTTGCCCTTCTGGTTCTGCCACTGGGCGTCGCTCTCCTGGATGTGGGCGGAGTCCCGCAGCATGATGGACAGAAGCTGCCCCGTCAGGCGGGTGCAGTAGATGTTGCCGGTGAAGCCCTGCTTCACCAGCAGGGGGATGCGGCCGGAGTGGTCGATGTGGGCGTGGGTGACCACCACGGCGTCGATGTACCCGGCGGCAAAGTCCAGCTCCTGGTTGTCCCGCTCGTCCCGGCCCTGCTGCAAGCCGCAGTCCACCAGAATCTTCTTTCCCCCGCACTCCACACAGTGGCAGCTTCCGGTGACGGCCCTTGCCGCGCCGAAAAAGGTCAGTTTCATGGGGCACCTCCTTGTGCAGTTTCTACAAGGCTATTGTACTCCTAAAACCAGCCGGTGTAAATAGTCGGATAACGTCCGGTAAGACGGGCAGAAGATCCGCCTCCCTGCCGCTTGGGACAGTGCCTCGTTCCACTCCTCCAGGGTGTAGGTGTTGAGCGGCAGCACGCTGAGCAGGGTGAGCAGCCACTCCGGGTCCGCCCGGCCGTCCAGCCGGGCCAGAATGCGGTTCTCCATATGCTCCCCCCCCCTTTTCCCATTTGTATGCCGCAGCTCTGCGTGCGGTCCCTTTTCTTTTGCGGAAACATCCAGTATACTGTAGGGGAAAGGACGTGAACCTATGGACCTCTCCCAGCTTCACTATTTCCGCACCGCAGCCCGGACGGGGAACCTGTCCCAGGCGGCACGTGAGCTCTTTGTCACCCAGCCCAACCTGAGCCGCTCCATTGCCCGGCTGGAGACGGAGCTGGGGGTCCCCCTGTTTGAGCACCGGAAGGGAAAGGTGGTGCTCAACGAATACGGACGGATTTTCCTCTCCGGGGTGGAAAACGTCTTCGGCGAGCTGAACACCTGCATGCAGACGGTGCAGCGGCTGTATGAGAACAGCCAGAAAATGCTCTCCCTGGGCTGCTCAATCGACGGGTTCCTGCCCGACGTGCTCCAGTCCTTCTCCCGCGTCCACCCAGAGATCGGTATCCGCCAGTTCCAGGGGGAGCCCACCCGGCTGGCCCAGCAGTTGGTGGAGCGCACCCTCTCCCTGGCCGTGACCCCCCGGCCCCTCAATCACACGCTGCTCTCCTTCCGCCTGCTGGGCCAGATGGCCTACGGCCTGTTTCTCCACCGGGAGCACCCCCTGTCGGGGCATAGCACGGTGGAGCTGGCCGAGCTGGCGGGCCAACCCCTGATCTGCGACGCCTCCCGGCTGGATGCCCGCGCCCTCCGCGCCGCCTGCCGCGCCCGTGGCTTTGAGCCCACGGTAGCCTACGAGGTGGAAAGCACCGGCCTGGTCTACCGCCTGCTGGAGCAGGGGGCCGGCGCGGCGCTGATGCCCGTGTCCCAGATGCTCCGCCTCCGCACCCTACACCCCGACACCGCCATCCGGGTGCTGCCCCTGGGGGAGGGGCTTCCACCGGCCAGCCTGGGGGTCTCCTATCACAAGGGCTATGCCCTCACCGACGCGGCCAACGCCTTCATCGACTTCGCCTCCGCCTGGCTAGCCCAGGAGGAGGCAAAGCTGGCCTGCACGCCCGGTATAACTACTACGGCATAATGCTGCGCCGCAAGCGGCATTTTGCATGTCCCGCTTTTTCCGCTATACTGGGAGCAGCTCGGCGGAAGGGGCGGGACGCGCTGTATTCCTCTCCCCCGTCCTTCCGCTACCCACGACAGAAAGGATGACACAACCATGGGACGTCTGGAAGGAAAAGTCGCAATCATCACCGGTGCTAACTCCGGTATCGGCAAGGCCACCGCGGAGCGTTTTGCACTGGAGGGGGCTGATCTGGTGCTGGCTGCCCGGCGGCTGGACAAGCTTAAGGAGGTGGAGACCTATGCCGTGGCCCAGGGAGTGCGGGCCCTTTCCGTAGCCACCGACGTGAGCCAGCCGGAGGACTGCCGCCGCTTGGTGGAGGCCGCTGTGGCCGCCTTCGGCCGCATCGATATTCTGGTCAACAACGCCGGCATTGATGATAAGAACAAATCCATCACCAACTGTGATCTGGAGCTGTGGGAGAAGGTGATCTCCACAGACCAGAACTCGGTGTACTTCATGATGAAGGAGGTCCTGCCACACATGGAGCGGGCCGGCCAGGGCTCCATCGTCAACATCTCCTCCATCGGCGCCACCCGCTCCAATGCTGGCATCTCCTACACCGCCGCCAAGATGGCGGTGATCGGCATGACCAAGAATGTGGCCATACAGTACGCCGGCACCGGCATCCGCTGCAACGCCGTCTGCCCCGGCCCCACCGAGACTCCCATCTTCTCCCCAGAGAACGCCGCCGCCTTTGACAAGGAGTTCGCACGGGCGTGCGCCCGCCACTTCGACGGCTCAGTTCCCCGCACCCAGCCTGAGGACCAAGCCAACGCCATTCTGTTTTTCGCCAGTGACGAGTCTAAGGCCGTCAATGGTGAAACCCTTGTGGTAGACTATGGCGGCACCATCTGAGGGGCCGCGGGCCTTTCATAAAGAACCGGACCGGCATACGTAGGAGCCGGTCCGGTTCTTGTTATGCGTTCCTTCTTACAGGTTTTTACAGGCCGCCCTCCACAATCTGGGCCTTGATCAGGTTGGTTGTGCCGGACTGGCCCAGGGGTACGCCGGCGGTAATCACCACCGTATCGCCGATCTGGACTGCGTTCTCCTTACGGGCCACATCCACAGCCAGGGAGAACATCCGGTCGGTGGAATCCACCTCGCCGGACAGGTAGGGGTGCACGCCCCAGGAGATGGCAAGCTGCCGCCGGGTGGACTCATTCTGGCACAGGGCCACGATGGGGCAGGCGGGGCGGAAGCGGGAAATGACTTTGGCGGTGTAGCCCGACCGGGTGGCCGCCAGGATGGCCGAGGCGTTCAGATCCATGGCGGTCAGACAGCAGGAGTGAGTGATTGCGTCGCTGATACCGGATACCACGGGCAGCAGGCTGCGCTCCCGGAAGCGGCCCCAATAATCGATGGCCTCCTCCGCGGCGGTGACGGTGCTGACCATGGTGGACAGGGCCTCAATGGGGTACTTGCCGGAGGCCGTCTCGCCGGAGAGCATGACGCAGGAGGTGCCGTCGAACACGGCGTTGGCCACGTCGGACACCTCGGCCCGGGTGGGGCGGGGATTGCGGATCATGGAGTCCAGCATCTGGGTGGCGGTGATGACCGGCAGGCCGGCCCGGATGGTGGCCTTGATCATCTTCTTCTGGAGGATGGGCACCTCGTGGGCGGGGATCTCCACGCCCAGATCGCCCCGGGCCACCATGATGCCGTCGGAGGCGGCGATGATGCCCTCCAGGTTCTCAACGCCCTCCCGGTTCTCGATCTTGGCGATGATGCGGATATTGTCGCCGCCGTGCTTGCGCAGTTCGGCGCGGATGTCCTCCACGTCGCTGGCCTTGCGCACGAAGGAGGCGGCGATGAAGTCGAAGTCATTGTCCACGGCGAACTTCAGATCCTCCCGGTCCTTGTCCGTGAGGGAGGGCAACAGGATGTGCACATCAGGTATGTTAATGGACTTGTTGCTGGACAGGGGGCCGCCGTTTTCCACCTCACAGTGGATCTCGTGGCCCTCTACCTTCTGGACCCGCAGCTCGATGAGGCCGTCGTCCACCAGGATGCGGCAGCCGGGCCCCACCTCCTTGTGGAGGTTGGCATAGGTGACACTCACCCGGTGGCCGTCGCCGGGCACGTCATCGGTGGTCAGGATAAATCCCTGGCCCTGCTCCAGAGTCACGGGGCCGTCGGCAAAGGTCTTTATACGGATTTCGGGGCCCTTGGTGTCCAGAATGGTGGCCACGGGGGCGCCCAGGGTGTCCCGCACCTTCTTGAACATATTCAGCCGGGCCAACTGCTCGGCGTGGCTGCCATGGGAGAAGTTGAAGCGGGCAGCGTTCATGCCGGTCCGGATCAGCCGTTCAATGGTCTCCGCATGGTCCACCGCAGGCCCCAGGGTGCAGATGATTTTGGTCTTTCTCATGTTCATACAATCGTCCCTCCGTCGGGTATCCGAATCTCCAGGTCTCAACAAAAATCCGCAGATATCATACACCATCCCGCCCCGTTTGGGAAGGGTGAAATGGGTTAAATTTATGATTTCCGCCTACAATTTTTTCAAACCGTCCGCCGGGCCGGACACCGGAGCGCCGCCCAGCAGAGGGCCGCGCCGGCGCAGCCGCAGGCGATACAGGCGGCGAGCATCCAGTTTGCGCCGCCCATATCCAAGGTCCAGCCGGCCAGCAGGCCGCCCAGCATTCCGCCCATGCCGTTGGAGGCCACCATCATCACCGTCTGGCCCCGCACCCGGTCAGCCTCGGGCACGGACTCATTGACAAAGTAGACCGACGCCGGGGTGAACAGGCCGTAGCCCAGCAGTTGCAGGGGCTGGGCCAGCAGGACGCCGGCGTAGTTGAAGGTACACAGCAGCGCCACGGCCTTGAGGGTGCCGAATACGGCGCTGATGAGCAACAGCCGACCGCTGCCAAACCGGCGGAGCAGCCGTGGAAAGAGAAAGGCGGTGGGCAGCTCGAAGGCCCCCATCACAAACATGGCCAGGCCCAAGTCGGCATCGGTGCCGCCCCGGCTGGTGACGATGTTGACCAGGAAGTTGGACAGGGGGAGCACCGCCGTCAGGCTCAGCAGCACCCCGGCCAGCATCAGGGTAAAGGACGGATTGGACCGCAGCAGGGCCAGGGCCGACTGTGGCCTCGGCCCCTCCGCATCCCGGGCGCGGGGCCTGCCCCGGTAGGGCGGGTAGGTGGCCACCAGGGCGATCTCCGCCGCGACCAGCACCACATGGGTGAGCAGCGTGCTCTCCACCCCGGAGCGCCCCACCTGGAAGCCCAGGAACACACAGGTCAGGGCGTAGGCCAGGGAGCCCAGTCCCCGGCCCAGACTGTAGCGGATGGGGACGCCGTCGTTGATGAACTGGATGGCCATGGCGTCCATGAGGGGGTAGGAGGACACCTCCAGCCCGCCGATGACCGCCCACACCAGGGCGGTCTCCCCCAGCCCCATGCCCGGGGCGAGCCAGTACCAGACGCTCACCCCCAGGGAGAGGAGCATGGACAGGGAGACGATACGCTTGAGGGGGAATTCCGGGTGCCGGTCGGCAAAGCCCCCCAGCAGGGGCTGGCACACAATGCCCGCCAGGCAGCGCACCGAGGTCATCAGCCCGGCCTCCCCGTTGGAAAAGCCCCGGTCCAGCAGCAGGGCGGTCTGGTACCCCACGATGGAGGCAAACATGGCCCAAAAGCCGATCTGCATGGCCATATAGTGCCAGTCCAGCCGCCGGAGGGAGGGTTGTCTCTGTATGGTCAAGGCTCATTCCTCCGTATGTTCATATTGGAACAGGTTGTCCAGCCGGGTGGTGCTCGCAGTGTAGAGGGTGAGGGCTATATCCGGCTCCAGGCCCGCGATGGTGTCCAGCAAATCCCCCTCGAAATACCGCAGATCAATGGTGGTCAGCTCCGAGCAGGAGAGGGCCAGGAAGGGGGTGAGGGCGCAGGCAAAGGAGTCCCGCAGCAGCACCACCCGCGGCCCGTCCGGATTTTTATGGTTGGTGATGGTGGCGATGGGGTAGTCGCCGCCGGCGTAGTAGGTATAGGGATTGCCGTTGAACCAGTCCTGCTGGGCCACCCGCTCGGGAAAGCACACCGACGTCTCAAAGGGGCCGGTGCGGGTAAAACCGTAGGCGGGGCAGGAATAGGTCAGCTCGGAATCGAATTTTGGGGTATAGAGCGTGATGTCGTCCGCCCCGGCGTAGAGGGAGCCCACCCGCTTGCCCTGGCTGCCCAGGAAGAAGTGCTCCAGCACACGGGTATCCCAGTTGGCCGGATCGGTGAGGGCCGGGGCGGCGGCCAGGCCGTACCGCTCCTCCAGCTCGTCCGTCAGCGCCTGCCAGGCGAAAAAGGCCGCCTCCGGCTTCCAGTGGTGGTCGGTGCAGAAAAACCAGTTGGAGTAGATGCCGTTCTCCTCAAACAGGGGGCGCAGATCCACATAGTCCGTTCCCTGCCGCTCCAGCTCGGCCAGGAAGGCGTCGGCGCTCTCGTTGCCGTACTCTTCCACCCCCGTGGGGAGCAGCGCCTCCCCACGCTGGAGCTTCTGTGGGGCGTTCACGTAGAGATAGGGGATTCCCAGGGCCTCCAGGTCCTGGGAAAACGCCGCCGTGGCGGCGGCGTTCTCCGCCACCTGCGGCCCGACGCCGGGCGCGGCCTGGAGATCCACAAAATTCAGCCCGCCGGTGGACAACCGCACCACGGTATTCTCCCCCACCGCGTCCTCCACCACCCGGCGGCCGGAGAGCCGCTGCACCCCGCCGTAGAGCTGGATAAACAGGTGATCCCGGTCCAGATCGCCGTTGACGGCGGACTCCGCCCCGTCCACAAAGGCCATCACGTCCCGGTTCTGAACGAAGGCCTTGAGCAGGGCCTCAAGCTTCCCCTCCCCACCGAAGAAGGAGGTGGCCAGCAGCAGGAATCCCGCCGCCACCGCCAGCAGGAAGACCGCGGCGGTCATGGTATTGCGTCGCTTCACGCTTCTGCCTCCTCAAAAGTTGAAGTAGATGAAGGGGTTGTAGGTGCCTTTGATCAGGAAGGCCGCCGACACCAGGAACACCGCCGCCGCCAGCACGGCGTAGCCCGCGTCCAGCAGGGGGCTGTCCTTTTTCGCGGCCCAGTCCCGCAGGCGGGGGGCCAGCGGTCCGGCGAAGAGCACCGACGCCGCCAGCACCGTCCAGTTCTCCCGCAGGTAGAGGGCGGTCAGATCGTCCCACCCCCCGGCGCCGAAGCCGAACATGGCCTGGAGGTACTGCCCCGCCGCCGCCAGGCTGTCCGCCCGGAAAAGCACCCAGGCGAAGTTCACCATCAGGAAGGTAAACAGCCATTTGGCCCACACCGGCCAGCCCCGGCCCAGATGCCCGTATTTCTCCAGCACCAGCAGCACGAAGTAGAACAGTCCCCAGGCCAGGAACGTCCAGTTGGCCCCGTGCCAGATGCCGGTGAGCAGCCACACTACGAACAGGTTTCGGATGTGTTTGGCCCTGGAGTCCACCCGGCTGCCCCCCAGGGGGAAGTAGACATAGTCCCGGAACCAGGTGGACAGGGAGATGTGCCACCGCCGCCAGAATTCGGTGATGGACCGGGAGATGTAGGGGTAATTGAAGTTCTCCAGGAAGTGGAAGCCGAACATCTTGCCAAGGCCGATGGCCATGTCGGAGTAGCCGGAGAAATCGTAGTAGATCTGCAGGGTGTAGCACAGGGCGCCCAGCCAGGCGAAAGAGGCGGACAGTCCGTCCCCCTGGCCAAAGGCCCGGTCGGCCACCACCGCCAGTTGGTTGGAGAGGAGCACCTTCTTGCCCAGACCCACGATAAACCGGCTGCACCCGGCGGAGAAGTCCGCCCAGGTCTCTTTGCGGTGGTCGATCTGCTGGGCCACTGTCTCATACTTGACGATGGGGCCGGCGATGAGTTGGGGGAAAAAGGAGATGTAAAGCCCCACCTTCAGGGGCGAGCGCTGCACCTCCCCCCGGTCCCGGTGGACGTCCAGCACATAGCTCAGGGCCTGGAAGGTAAAGAAGGAGATGCCGATGGGCAGCTCAATACCGGGAATGACAAAGGCCGCCCCCAGGCGGTTCAGAATACCCAGTGTAAAGGTCAGGTATTTAAATACAAACAGGATACCAAGATTCACCGCCAGGGCGGTCACAAGAGGGGGCGCGCAGGTCCGTCCCGCCCGCTTGCAGGCATCCACCCACAGGCCGAAGCCGTAATTGGCCAGGATGGAGCCCAGCATGACCAGCACAAACCAGGGCTCCCCCCAGGCATAGAAGCCCAGGGAGGCCAGCAGCAGAAACACGTTCTGCCCCTGCCGCCACCTCCGCAGGGGCAGGTAATACACCAGCAGGACCACCGGGAGGAACAGGAAGAGAAACACCGAACTGGAAAAGAGCATGCCGCTTCTCCTTTAAGTCAAATACTTGCCCACGAACGGCACCTTGGAGAGGAGCCACGCCGCCGCCAGGGAGGCCAGGAATACCGCCGCCGTCAGCACCGGCACCGACAGCACAGGCGGGAAGGACAGGGCGGTAATGCCGAAGTTCCGCAGCAGCATGAGGAAGAACACGTGCACCAGATAGATGCCGAAGGACACCTTCGCCACGCCGGAAAACCGCTGGCGGCGGGAGCGCTCGTCGCTCACCCCCAGCAAATAGCGGAAGAGCACAAAGACCGCCGTGCTCATCAGGGCGATGTTGGGACTGTCATAGTTGTAAAAGGTCTGGGCCAGCGCCCCGCGCTGCTGGGACAGCCAGGCGGTGCCCCCCACGGTGACCGCCGCCCCTGCGATCCCCAGCAGGTAGATGAGGTACTCCGCCGGGCGGCTCAGTGTATACTCCTTTAAGTAATAACCCAGTACATAGTAGCCCACATAGCCCAGCACCAGCTTGATATTCAGGTAGCTCTGGTAGAGGCTCACCGTCTGGCTGGGCCGCAGGCGCAGAAGGGTGGGCAGGAGGAAGGTGAAAACAAATACCAGCAGGAAAAACCAGTGGAAATCCCCCCGGCCTGCCCCCCTCACGAAGGCACGCAGCACCGGGGTGACCAGATACAGGCCGAGCAGCATATAAAGGAACCACAGGTGAAAGCAGGTCTTTCCCAGGAGCACCTGATAGAGGGCTGCCCGGACGCTCTCCCAGCTCAGGCCGTGCACCTGTACCCGTTCCACCAGCGCATAGGCCGTCCCCCATACCGCCAAGGCGGCGGCGATACGCAGCATATGGCCGAAAAAAAGCTTGGAGGGGGGGAGGCTGTGCTTGGGGTCCAGCAAGAACATGCCGGAGAGCATGACAAACACCGGCACACACCAGTGGGTCAGCCCGTCGTACACGTTGAGCACCATAAAATCGGGCGTTCCCACCGGCGACGCCTCCAGGGCCCCGCCGGTTATGTGGACCACGATCGCCGCCAGCATGGCGGTACACCGCAGCAGATCGGCGTAGGCCAGCCGGCCGCCTATGGTCTGACTCACCCCTTACCCCCGCTCCGGGACGAGCTCGATCCAGTAGCCGTCCGGATCCTCAATGAAGTAAACGCCCATATCCGGGTTTTCAAAGCATACGCAGCCCATGGCCCGGTGCCGCGCCAGCAGCGCATCAAAGCGGTCGGTGACGAAGGCCAGATGGAACTCCTGCTCCCCCAAATCGTAGGGTTCGGTGCGGTCCCGCAGCCAGGTTAACTCCAGACGGAAGCCGGTCTCCCCGTCCCCCAGGTACACCAGCTTGAAGGAGCCGTCCCCGGCCTCCTTCTCCTCCACCACCTCCAGCTCCAGCGCATGCCGGTAGAAGGCCAGGGATCGCTCCAGATCCAGCACATTAAAGTTAAAATGATTGAATTGCAGCATGGTTTTTCCTCTTTTCTTCGGTTTTGCGGGCGTGGTTCTCTTCCCCGCCAGGCTAGGGCTTGTTTGAAACTTGGCGATGTACCCAGCAGCGAGGGATTATGGCTGCTGGCAAGCAATTCTTTCGCGGGAATCCGGACGGATTTCAAGGAAAAATTGCGCCGTCCAGCGGTCAAAAGGCCCGCCGATTGGGCTTGTTGACATGTTTCAAACAAGCCCCAAAGCCCCGGTCTGTAGGGACCGGCGCCCCAGGGCAGCTTCTCTTGCCCCTTCGTGTCAGTTCCCCTTCTGCCCACATCGGCCCGCCGGACCAATGGCTCTGACCGTGTCCCGCAGCCGCGGGCGGATGTGGGCACCCGCCCCTACAACTCTGCGGGTGGCCCAATACCCCCGCCTCCAAGTAGGGGCGGCCCTTGTGGCCGCCCGCGGGCGCACACAGTGCGCCTCTACAGCCGCTCCGCAAGCCTCCGTCCCGTCGGCGTCGCCGCCAAACCGCCGCTGCCGGTCTCCCGGAGTGAGGCGGGCAAAGCATCGCCCACGGCCCGCATGGCGTCGATGACCTCGTCGCAGGGGATGGCGCTCTCCACCCCGGACAGGGCCATCTCGGCGCAGGACAGGGCGTTGACCGCCCCCATCACATTCCGGTTGACGCAGGGCACCTCCACCAGCCCGGCCACCGGGTCGCACACCAGCCCCAGGGTGTTGGACAGGGCCATGGCGCAGGCGTGGGCCATCTGGCCGGGCGTGCCGCCCATCACATAAACCAGGGCGGCGGCCGCCATGCCGGAGGCGGAGCCCACCTCCGCCTGACAGCCCCCCTCCGCCCCGGAGATGGAGGCGCGGGTGGCGATCACCTGTCCGAAGCCGGCCGCCACATAGAGGGCCTCCACCATCCGGCGGTCGTCCAGGCCGTCCCTGGCCTGGAGGGGGAGGAGCACCGCGGGCAGCACCCCGCTGGCCCCCGCCGTGGGGGCGGCCACGATGCGCTTCATGCAGGCGTTGCACTCCCCCGTCTTGAGGGCGGCGGCGATCACCTGCCGCAGAAAGGGAGGACACAGCCCCGGCCCCTCCCCCTCCAGCCTGGCCCCGGCGCCGCCGGTAAGGCCGCTGCGGGAGCGGGCGGCGGGGTCATACTCCGCCACTGGGGCCTTCATGGCCGTCCAGAGCGCGGCCATCTGCCGCCAGGAGCGGGCCTCGTCCACCCCCCGCTCCCGGAGATCGTCCTCCAGCACCGCCCGCCACAGGGGGACCTGCCCGGCCGCCTGGAGCAGCCCCTCCACCGATGAAAACGCCATGTCAGTCCTCCCCCTCCATGTTCAGATAGGTGACCCGCTCGATGCCCGGGCAGGCCCGCAGCTCCTCCACCGCCGCCGCCCAGATGGGCTGGTCGCTCTCGATGACCATCACCGCCAGGCCGCCCCGCATATCCCGGTAGAGCTGCATGGTAGCGATATTCACCTGCCGCTTGGACAGCACGCCGGTGACCTCCGCCACCATGCCGGGCCGGTCCTGGTTGCGGATGATGAGGGTGGGCAGCTCGCCGGTGAAGCGGGCCTCCAGCCCGTCGATGGCGCACACCTGCACCCGGCCGCCCCCCAGGGAGGAGGCCGTCACCTCCAGCCGTTTCCCCGCCGCGTCCTCCACCCGGAGCAACACGGTGTTGGGGTGGGCCCCCCGCAGGGCCGCCCGCCCCAGGGTCAGCTCCATCCCCGCCGCCTCCGCCAGCTCGAAGGAGCGGGGGAGCCGGGCGTCGTCCGGCCGCATGCCCAGCAGGCCGGCCACCAGCGCCCGGTCGGTGCCGTGGCCCGTGCCGGTGGCGGCAAAGGAGCCGTGGAGCAGCAGCTCTGCCCGCCGGGGCGTGCTCCCCAGCAGCCTGCGGGTCAGAAACCCGATCCTTGCCGCCCCCGCCGTGTGGGACGACGACGGCCCCACCATAATAGGCCCCATGATATCAAAGATGTTCATAGTTGCTCAAGGTTCCTTTCCTACTTCCAAGCTGTTGTTGGGCCGTCGTCGGGCGCGTATGCGCCCCGCGCCGGGCGGGGCGCATCCTGTCGAAGATGTTCATTCTATGTGGATTTCCTTGCTCTGTCAAGGGGAAACGGCGCGTCAGGGATGCCGCGCCCTACAGCTCACCGGTTCGGCCTGCCAGATAGTCAAGCGGGCTCTCCAGCTCATCCGCGATGGCGGGCAAGTCATGAGCGTCCGGAAAAAGGCCCTGGATCGGGAGGTCTGCTTCTATTATGCCCTGGCGCTGGGAATTGAGTTGGGCCGCCTGTCTGCAAAAGGCTGACGCTCCTGCCCCCTACTCATCGTCATTGGCCTTCTTGTCGATGTACTCCGGCCGGAGCTTGCTGTAGACGATCTTCTGCTCGCTGTAGAGGCCGTAATAGCCGGAGAGCATGTAGGCCACGGCGATACACACGGCGAACAGCCCCAGGCTCTGGCCGGTGAACATGCCCAGACTGTCCCCGGCGAACAGCTCCAGGGAGAGCAGCAGGGAGGTCATGGGGCAGTTGGTGACGCCGCAGAAGACGCACACCATGCCCAGCCCCGCTCCAAAGGAGGGGTGCAGCCCCAGCAGGGGGGCGGCGGTGCAGCCGAAGGTGGCCCCGGTAAAGAACACCGGGACGATCTCGCCCCCCTTGAAGCCCGCCCCCAGGGTAATGGTGGTAAAGAGCATCTTCAGCAGGAAGGCCTCGGGCCGGGCCTCCCCTCCGATGGCGGCGTGGATCACCGCCGTGCCAGCCCCGTTGTAGTCGTAGGTACCCGGGTTCCACAGCCACACCAGGAAGGTCAGCGCGATGACCAGCGCCCCGCCCGCAGCGGCCCGCGCCACGGGGTTGGGGAGGTACTTGTCGTACAGCCGGGGGGCGGCGTGCATCATCCGGCAGAACAGGATGGAAAGCAGGGCGAAGAGGACCCCCATGCCGATGCACTGGAGAAGGGTGACGGGGGTAAGGTTGGGCACCCCCTGGAGGGAGAAGGCGGTGGGCGGCACGCCGCAGAGCTGGGCCACCCACAGGCCGATAATGGCGGAGAGGACGCAGGGCACGATGGCGGCGTAGTAGAGCACGCCCACACTGGTCACCTCCATGGCGAACATGGCGGCGGTCAGCGGCGTGCCGAAGAGGGCGGAGAAGGCGGCGGACATGCCGCACATGGTGATGATACGGCTGTCCTTGTCGTCCAGGTGCATCCACCGTCCGATCTTGGAGGAGAGGGAGCCGCCGATCTGGAGGATGGCCCCCTCCCGGCCGGAGGAGCCGCCCAGCAGGTGGGTGAGCACCGTGGCGGCGAAGATGAGGGGCGCCGTGCGCAGGCGCAGGGGCTGGTTCTCCCGCACAGCCACCAGGACGAAGTTGGTGCCCCGGTCCTTCTCCATGCCGCAAATCCGGTAGAGCAGAACAATGGCCACGCCCCCCAGGGGCAGGAGCCACAGAAGCCACGGGTTGGCCTCCCGCAGGGCTGTGACGGCGTTCAGCGCGTAATAAAAGGCAGTGCTGACCCCGCCGGCCGCCAGGCCGATCACCCCGGCAAACAGCACCCATTTCAGGAAGGTGCCCGGCTGCTCCAGCAAGCGCCGCAGCCGCCCCTCCGTCCGTTCTTTGGTTTCCATCCCGGTTTCCCCCTCTCACGCGTACAGGTTATTATAACATGCGCCGCAACTTTTTTCCGCATGCTTATGGATTTTTTTCATAAATATGATATACTAAGTTCTGTAACGCATGGAACACATGCAATCTGTCGTTTCAGAAAGAGGAGGAATCATCTTGCAGCCCCCTTTATGGCCTCAGCTTCTACTCCAGGTCATACTCATCGCAATCAACGCATACTTTGCCGCCACGGAAATCGCGGTCATCTCCCTCAATGAGGCGGTGATCCGCCACCAGGCCGAGGAGGGCGACAAAAAGGCCGCCCGTCTCCTGCACATCGTGGAGCAGCCCACCGGGTTTCTCTCCACCATTCAGATCGGCATCACCCTGGCGGGCTTTCTGGGCTCCGCCTTCGCCGCCGACAACCTGGCCGGCCGCCTGTCCCAGTGGTTCGCCGCCCAGTATGCCCTGACCGCCGCCGCCGAGGCCGCGGTGCACACCCTGTCCGTTATCCTGATCACCATTATCCTCTCCTTCTTCACGCTGGTCTTCGGCGAGCTGGTACCCAAGCGGGTGGCCATGAAGAAGAGCGAGCAGGTGGCCCGCTTCACCTGCGGGGTGGTGGCCTTCCTGGCCGCCGTCATGCGGCCGCTCATCTGGCTGCTGACCGTCTCCACAAATGCCGTGCTGCGTCTGGTACATATCGACCCCAACGAGGAGGACGATGAGGTATCGGAGGAGGGCATCCGCATGATGGTGGACATCGGTGAGGAGAAGGGCGCCATCCAGGCCGGTGAGAAGGAGATGATCGAGAACATCTTCGAATTTGACAACATGACCGCCGGGGACGTGATGATCCACCGCACCGACATGGTGATGCTGTGGGTGGACGACACGGCGGAGGAGATCGCGCAGACCATCGAGTCCTCCGGCCTGTCCCGTTTCCCGGTGTATGAGGAGGACGCCGACGACATCATCGGCATCCTGAACACCCGCGACTGGCTGCTCAACGCCCGCAAAGCCTCCCCCCGCCCGGTGCGGGAGCTGCTGCGCCCGGCCTATTTCGTGCCCGAGTCGGTGCGCACCGATAAGCTCTTCCGCGACATGCAGAGCCGGAAGATCCACCTGTCCATTGTGGTGGACGAGTACGGCGGCACCGCCGGCCTCGTGACTATGGAGGATCTGCTGGAGGAGATTGTGGGCAACATCTACGACGAGTTCGATCCCCAGGAGGATCAGGAGATCATCGCCCTGGGCGACAACCGCTGGCGCATTGCCGGCTCGGCGGAGCTGGACGATGTGGCGGAGGCCCTGGACATGGAATTTCCCGAGGACGAGGAGTCCGAGACTCTGGGCGGCCTGGTCTTTGCCCAGCTCAACGTGATCCCGGAGGACGGAAGCCACCCCGAGGTGGAGCTGTACGGCCTGCACATCCGGGTGGAGGAGCTGACCGACCGCCGGGTAGAGTGGGCCACCGTCACCAAGCTGGCCCCCTCCGAGCCGAAGGAGAACGCCGAATAGGCAATAAAAGAGCCCCCCGGAATCCCAATGGGATTCCGGGGGGCTCTTTTATTGCTCTTTGAATGGAACTGTGTTCAGCCCACGTGCTCGCCGAAGTTCATCAGCATCTGGGCCACCTCGGCGCGGGTCGCGGTGCCCTGGGGATCCAGGACGCCGTTCCCCTTGCCGGAGAGCACCTGCGCGTTGACCGCCCACGCCATGGCCTCCTGCGCCCAGTCGGAGATGCTGGCAGAGTCGCTGAACTCCCGCACGGCCATCCCGCCCTGGGTGGTGTCATAGCCCTTCGCCTGCGCGTAGCGGTACAGAATCGCCGCAAGCTGCTCCCGGGTCACGCTGTCCTCCGGCCCAAACGCGCCGGTGTCGTACCCCTTCACGATGCCGCGGGCCGCCGCCCAGTTCACCGCGTCGGCGTACCACGCGCCCGCCGCCACGTCGGGGAAGCCCGCCGCGCCGGGCGCCTCCGGCCGCTCCTCCAGGTTGTAGAGCACCTGGGCGATCATGCTCCGGGTCAGGTTCATGGCGGGGGCGAAGGTGGTGTCCGTGGTCCCCTCCATCATTCCCTTGTCGTACACATACGCCACGGCGTCATAGAACCAGTCGCCGCTCGTTACATCGGTGAAGGGCAGGCCCTCCACCTTCGCCGCCGTGAACACGGCCTCCACCGTGACCTTGGAGGCTGGCATTTTGAAGGTGTACTTGCCGTCGCCCTTGTCGGTGAGCTTGACGGAATCGCCGTTCTTGTCGGTGACGGTCAGCTCGTCCAGCTCATACCCCTCGTCGGGCTTCACGGTGACAGTCACCGTGCTCCCCTTGGAGGCGCGGGTGGGGCTCACCTTCACGCTGCCGTTGTCCGTGTCCTCCACGCTCACCGTGTACCGGGTCGAGCCGGAGGAGGAGCTGCTGCCGTTGTAGTCCCACTCCGCAGTCAGGGTAACATCCTTCATCACTTTGTAGGGGCTGCTCACCCGGCTGCTGCCGTCATACCAGCCCTCAAAGGTGTAGCCGGAGCGGCTGGGAGTGGGCAGGGTGAGCTTGGTCCCCTCAGTGACCGTATAAAGGCTGTTCGCCGTCTCTCCGTCGGCATAGTCCAGGGTAACGGTGTACTTCGTCCCGCCAGTCGTGGCGTTTACCTCGGTAATGGTGTCGCCCGGCTGGGCAGCGGCCTGGGCGGCCTCCAGGCTGGGATAGTAGCTGTAGGGAGCCTCGGGGTTGGAGGCGCTCTCCAACTGGGCCTTGACGCTGTCAGCCAAATAGTCCTCGTTGACGGGCTTGGCAAAGTGACCGCTGGTGACCTCGATGCCGCTCTTTGCAGCCTCTGCGGCCCCGCTGGCCGCCTCAATGGCACCGAAGGTGCCGTTGCCCTGAATGGTCAGCTTGTGTGTGTCCGCGACGGTGCTGTCATACACGATCTTGCCGTTGATGGTGCCGGTGTAGCTCTCATCAAAGGTAACATTGGTAGAAGGATAGCTACTATACTTACAGACATCAAACGCAATGGCTTCGTCGCTGGTGGTCACGATATCCGTATCGCCCTTGAAGATGATGCTGCCATTGTTGAAGCTCAGCGCGTAGTCCTCGCCGTCCGCCTGATGCTCGGCGAAGAAGTGCATATCCTCCAGGGTCAGGTTTGCATAGTTCTGAATGATGCGCTTGATGGAGGTCGTGCCTTCGGCAATACGGACGGTGCCGTTTTTGAGGGTGATGGTGGAATCCTTCAGGAACTGGAATCCATTGCTTTCCGTTCCGGCAGAGCCCGCTCCCGGGTCCTTCAGGGTATAGGTGTGGCCGCCAAAATCAATGGTAAAGTTCTTACCAGAGGGCACGGCAATGCCGGCCGCTTCTGGGATGTCCTTCAGGACGTAGATGGTGTCCCCGGCTTTGGCCGCTGTGATCGCCGCACCCAAGGTCTCATAGGTCTTGCCGCCCACCATCACCGCCGCATTTTCGGCAGTATTCGTGGTCAGAGTTCCATCCACAGTGCTGTTGACAATGACGATCGTTTCTACGGTGGTGCCCTCGGGCACGCTGCCGATGGTGCTGTTGACCACGCTCATGGTGCCGCCGGCGCTGTTGGACACCTGGCCGTCCACGGTAGCGCCGTCGGTGATGGCCACATCCGCCTTGCCGCTGTTGGTCACGTTTCCGGTAACCTTGGCCTTCTGGGTAATGGTCAGCCGGGCGCCCTCGCTGCTGTCCGTGAGGACAATGGAGCCGTTCAGCGTGCCGCCGGTGATCTCAATATCGCCGCTGTGGGTTCCACCGCCCATTGTGGTGATTACCGTCTTTTCCCCGGCGTTGAAGGTACCGCCGTTGATGGTCAGCTTGCCCTGATCCATGGTGCCGTCGATATAGCCGTTCAGAATGACGCCGTTGGAGGCGCCCGCCGCATCGAAGGTACCGCCGTTGACAGTGGCCACATTCCAGTTCAGGAACGCTGCCTGGGACATGCTGGTAAAGGTGCCGTCATTGATGGCCAGCTCGCCATAGTCGTCGTTCTTGATCGTGTTCAGGCCGCCGGAGAAGGTGCCTCCGTTGATGGTCAGCACGGAGTTTTCCTTGCCCGTATTCTGACTTCCGTTATACCAGCCGTTCTCAATCATGCTAGAGAACTGGCCTTTCTGCGTGACGGAAACTCCACTATTGATCTCCATGGTGCCGTGGTTGACGATGTTGTAATAGGAATTCCCGCCGCTGGCTTCGGCATTCTGTCCGTTCTCTTTACTGCGGGTATACGCGCCTCCGTTGAGCACCACATTGCCGCCGGGCTCATTCTGGATTGCCGCTCTGGCGTGGGTCACGTTGTCCACCGTGCCGTCGCCGGTGATGGTCAGAGTGCCCTTGTTGGTAATCGTGTGGTTCTCTTGGTTGGTCAAGGTCTTTCCGTTCAGATTGAGGGTCAGCTCCGCTCTCTCGGGGATTACGATATCCTCCGCCGTATTCTGGAGCAGAGTAACCGTCTCGCCCTTCCCGGCGTTGTCGACCGCATTCTGGAGGCTGGCGTAGTACCTACCGCCCACCTCGGCCACACCATTTGTTTCATCCAGTTCGTTTACGGTAAACGTACCGTCTGGGCCTTCGGTTATCGCGGCATTCTCCGCCACATACTTGCTCACATCACTGGAGAACGTGCCGCCATAAATGATGGGGTTACCAGTCTTTTCCGCACCTTTCAGGGCCGGCACTCCTTCCGGGGCCTTAAAGACGCCGCCGTTGATGACCGCGGTGGCCTTTTCATTGATGCCCCCGTCCCCGCCAGTGTTGTCGTTTCCAATCAGAGCCGCGGTATACGTTCCCTCTGTCTCAAAGGTACCGCCATTGATTACGGCTTTTACCACGCCGACCTCACCCGCCACATAGAGGGCGTAGAACGTGGCCGTGTGCTTGGAATCGTTGACACACTTGACCGACTTAAACGTACCGCCGTTGATTTCGAAGTACCCCACAGAAGCGGATACCGCGCCCTGTACCCCTGTAAAGGTTCCCCCGTTGATGGTCATTTGGGAATCGGCAGCTCCATTCTGGATCGTATATCCCCAAACATTACCGTTGCACTGGCTGCACGTAGTCCCCGTGAAGGTTCCGTCTTCAATCGTTACGGTACCCTCGTTATAAACCGCGCATGTAGCCTTCTCAAAGGTTCCGTCTTCAATGGTCAGTACCGCGGACGCCCCTGTGTTCCGGATTGCCGCGCCGCCGGCATAGGTCGCTCCGCGATAGGTTCCATTTTCGATCGTAAGTATATTTTGGTTGTTGATTGCGCCCACTCCGGTTTCAGACGCAGATGAATCAATGACGCCGTCGCCTGTCACCGTAAGAGTACCCTTGTTCACAATCGGCCTGCCCGTAAAGTTCGACGCCACGGTGATGCTGTGGCAGTCCATGTCCAGCACGATGTTTTTCTTCTCTGGAATGGTGATGATCTGATCCGTGGTCATCCCGGTGATATCGCCCGTCAGGACGACCGTGGTCTCCTCCCCATCTGGAGCGGCTTCGATCGCCTGCATCAGCGCGTCATAGGCGCCTTTTTCCTCCATCGGCGCAGGAGCCGCTTCCTCCAGCGTGTCCGCTGCCGGAGTCTCTTCCGCAAAGACAGTCACAGGAAGAAGACTCAGCAACATACACACAGACAGTAGCGCCGCCAATCCTTTTTTTGCCCGTTTCATGTTGTTCCTCCTTTTACAAAATTGCGCCCCGGCTCCACTGCTGTCAGTTGTTATTGTCTTTTGCTAGCAAAAGACAGAAGTGTGCCGGCACACTTGGCATCCTTACTGTATCACATTGTCCCAATATTTTCAAGAGGGCACGTCCACGCAATCCACTTATGCGTTCCGCAGCAGCTCCCTCGCCCGGGCCAACAGCTTGGCGTACACGCCGTCCATCTGCCACTCGTTGGTGTACTCCAGCAGGCGCTCCGCCGGAAGCCAGCCCACCCGGCTGTTCTCCCCCTCCCGGATCTGGAGGGCGTCGCGCTCGTCGGCCACCAGCAGGTAGGATACATTGAGATGCTGATGGGAGGGCACCCACTTCCCGCGCTTCACGTGGCCCCATACGGGCAGAATGTCCAGGGAGGCGATGGCGGGGCTGAGGGGACGGATATGCTCCACCCCCGTCTCCTCCCGGGCCTCCCACAGGGCCACGGAGAGCAGGTCGCCCTCCCCATCCGCATGGCCGCCCGTCCAGGCCCACACCCTGTAAATATTGTGGTGGGCCATGAGCACCCGGGTGCCGTCGGCATTGACCACAAAGCCGGAGCTGGACAGATGGGCGATCTCGTTGTCCCGGGTGAGAATGTTGTCCGGAAACAGGCGGATGTACTCCAGAATCAGCCGCTGATCCGCCGCCTCCTGCTCATTTTGGGGCGTATAGGCCCGAATTTCATCCACATACATGGGGCTTCCTCCTCCGGTAGATCACATAGCGGAAGGGGATGCCCGCGTGCTCCTGGGGCTCCCCCTCCTCGGCCATCTCCCAGTCCGGGCCGGCGTCCAAATCTGGGAAAAAGGCGTCCGCCCCCTCCCACGCCCGGCCGATTTTGGTGATGTAGGCCGTGTCGCACCAGTCCAGCAGGGCCGCATAGACGCTCTCCCCCCCGATGACGAAGGAATCCGCCGGGGCGGCCGCCCGCAGGGCCTCCAGCGACCGGAACACCTCGGCCCCCTCGGGGGCGAAGGCGGAGTCGCGGGACAGGATCAGGTTCCGCCGGTTTTTCAGGGGCCGCCCGCCGGGGAAGGTGGCCAGGGTCTTGCGGCCCAGGATCACCGGGTGGCCGGTGGTGAGGGCCTGAAAGCGCTTCAAATCGGCCGGGATGTAGCAGAGCTGATCCCCGTCCCTGCCGATGGCCCAGTTCAAGTCCACCGCCGCGATCAAATTCATCGGGCTCCCTCCTTATACCGCCACGGGGATGGGCTGCTCCAGCGGGTGGAAGCGGTAGCCCTCCAGGCGGACGCTGTCCTTCGTGAAGGTGTAGAAGTCGGTAACCGCCGGGTCCAGCCACAGCCTCGGGGCCTCGTAGGGCGTCCGGGCGATGAGCTCCTCCACCACCGGCACATGGCGGTCATAGATGTGGGCGTCGGCGATGACGTGCACCAGCTCCCCCGCCTCCAGCCCCGACGCCCGGGCCAGGAAATGCACCAGCACGGCGTACTGCATCACGTTCCAGCCGTTGGCGGTGAGCATGTCCTGGCTGCGCTGGTTGAGCACGGCGTTGAGGGTGCGCCCCGACACGTTGAAGGTGACCGACCAGGCGCAGGGGTAGAGGGCCATCTCGCTCAGATCGTGGTGATTGTAGAGACTGGTGAGAATCCGCCGGGAGGCCGGGTTGTGCTTGAGATCGTAGAGCACCCGGTCCACCTGGTCAAACTCCCCCTCGGGGTAGCGGTGCTTGACCCCCAACTGGTAGCCGTAGGCCTTGCCGATGGAGCCGCTCTCGTCCGCCCAGGCGTCCCAGATGTGGCTGGACAGGTCGTGGATGTTGTTGGACTTCTTCTGCCAGATCCACAAAAGCTCGTCCACCGCGCTCTTGAAGGCCATTTTGCGGATGGTCTGCACCGGGAATTCCGCCCGCAGATCGTAGCGGTTGACAATGCCGAATTTCTTCACCGTGTGGGCGGGGGCGCCGTCAGTCCACCGGGGGCGCACCTCCTGCTCCGTGTCCCACACCCCGTGGGCCAGAATCTCCTTGCAATTTTCAATGAACAGCTCGTCCGCGCGGCTCATATCGTTCCTCCTCCGGTTGGTTTTCCCCAGCATACCACATTCCGCGCCGGAACGCAAACCCGCCGGTTTCTAACGCCGGTCTGGAAAATCCCCCTGTTTTATGGTATTCTTTATGGAAAAAGGGGGAATCCCCCCGACGGGAGTGTATACCATGAAGGAGACCCCGGCCCGACCGCTGCCCCATATCGGTCTGCGCAACCTCAAAACCGCCCTCTCCGCGTCGCTCTGCGCCCTGATTTACTTTTTCCTGAACCGCAATCCGGCCTTTGCTTGTATCGGTGCCATCTTTGGCATGGGAGCGGATATGGACCACTCCAAGCTCCACGGCGGAAACCGCCTGTTCGGCACCGTTATCGGCGGTTTCCTCGGCATCGGGCTCTACCGGATTTACCTGGTCTTCTACCCCGACGGGGGACACCACCTGCTGCTGGTGCCCCTGCTCTTCGGCGGTATCGTCGTCCTCATTCTGCTGGCCCAGATCTTCTGGGTCGGCGCGGTACAGCCCGGCGGGGTGGTGCTCTGCCTGCTGCTGTTCTCCATCGGCCCGGACGACTACATCTCTTACTCTCTCAACCGCATGCTGGACACCGGCGTGGGGGTGGCCATGTCCCTGCTCATCAACGGTCTGCTCCCCCGGGAGCGGCTGGACGCCTGGCAGGAAAAGCTCGGCGCCCTGCGGAACCGGAGCGAGGCGGGCCGCTGAGGGCAGCGGCCCCTACGACACCGGCTCCTTCAGGCCATAGTACCCGCACAGCCAGGCCACCGCCACCGGGGCCTCGACGGGGTTGACCCACAGGTCGGGGAGATAGCCCACCCCGTCCCGGTTCTCGTCCGTCTCTATCAAACACAGACCGGTACCGAAGTAGAGCTCTACCCCCGTGTTGGGCAGATAGAAGTGCATGTTATTGGGAACCAGGGCGCAGCCGCCGCTTGGGATTCCCACCACCAGCGTGTTCTCCACCGAGTGCAGATGCTCCACCACAGTCTCCCCGGAGGAGGCGGTACCGCCGTCCGTCAATAAAAAGGTGTAGCCCTCCCGCTCCACCCAGCGGCCTGGATCAGAGTAGACATCCCATGTGCCCATCCACTCCTCCGGATAGCTCAGCATCGGATTCTGGCGGCGCAGCTGGCTGAACCTCTGGCCGCCGGCCTGGCGGGGCTCTGCATACTGCCCTGTCCACCCCTTGAACCACTCCATAAACCACCGGTCGCTGCCACCGGGGTTCCCCCGCACGTCGAAGATCAGCAGGGGCGCGTCGGCGTACTCCCCGCCACAGGAGGCGAACCGCTCCAGCTGGGCCTCTCCCTCCGGCGTACTGGCGGACATGTGCCGGGACTCCAGCATGGGGATCCCCTGACACTGGCCCTCGTAAAAAACCTCACGGGAATAGGAATAGGAGGACGCCGGCTCACACAGTGCCCAGTTCAATTCGTGATCCCCCAGGGTGTCCGGCAAATCGCTCCCGTCCTTGCTCATGGCGAAAAAGCCATAGGTGATGGCCCCGTCCGGGCCGATGGTGGGCTTTATGTAGTCTTCGCTCAGTCCGGCGGGGGTGTCGATATACACGCCGGGCACATAGTAGGTGTTGAGTTCATAGGGCTCAATCAGGTGTCGGCGGCCAACAGCAAAGTGCCCGTCCCGCACCACCGGGGACAGCACGGTATACAGGGCCTCCGCCACCGCGTCCGCCAGCGGGAGACCGGGGTCAGCCTCCTCCAGCCGGGCCAGGGCATCCTCCCGCAGGCCGTCAAAGACCTGGTCGCCACCGAAGTACTCGTATGCCCCGTAGGTGGTGCGCAGGAGGGTGAAGGCGGTCTCCACGTCCTCCCGGGCCTGCTCCATGGTCAGGTTCTCCGCCGGGCCATGGGGCGTC
>ENA-UERQ01000040-UERQ01000040.1-human-gut-metagenome-genome-assembly--contig:-NODE-40-length-112033-cov-14.710011_pt1 | contig 112033 bp, 147 predicted proteins | sample MGYA00242986_ERZ507987 | MGnify/ENA primary metagenome ERZ507987 (study PRJEB26167, sample SAMN06115429) | human gut metagenome | host: Homo sapiens | place: China:Chongqing | collected 2015-04-15...
ACACCCTGTGAGGAGGAGGTCTTGAAAAAAGCTTTTCTTTTCGCCTGTCTTACGGGACTGAGAAAGAGCGACATCAGGCAGCTCACTTGGCAGCAGATACAGCCGTACACCAACGGCAAGATGTTCGTGACCACCCGTATGCAGAAGACCAAACAGATTGTACACAACCCCATCAGCGATGAAGCCTACGGACTGCTTGGGGAACGGCACGAGGGACTTATCTTTGACGGTTTCAAGGACAAGATGCTGCAAGGACCACTCAAACGCTGGCTCTTGGCGGCAGGCATAACCAAGAAGATAACCTTTCACTGCACCCGGCATTCATTCGGAAGCCTGCACGTGGAAATGGGTACGGACATGGCTGTCATCCAAGCCTATCTGGGACACAAGAACATTACCACCACGCAGATTTATTCCAAGATGGCGGCACAGCAGATGTGCGAGGTCGTGGACAAGATAACCCTGAAACGCAAGGAAGCGTAAGGCGGTTCAAAATCCATGATATTCAGAGGGAGCGGTTATTGTTTGGAGCTTTAACCGTTCCTTTTATTTTGGTTGGTACTTAAAGTATGATAATTGAGTATGATTCCGGACATTTGGTGAAAAACATTGAAAAAGAAACCACTGACAAAGGATAATGAGTAATAATTGAAAGAAGACTATTAAATTTGCGAAAACAGTAACAAGTAACAACCGAATAAGACAAAGAATATGGAACCGTCCGTAAAAGACAAACATATCATTTTAGGATTTGTCGGCTTTGCCATCCTCCTAATATCTTCCATAGCGACACTGATTGTCGCTGAGAAATTCAACCAAGACACCTTTGTAAGGCTGATAGTCTTTGTGTGCAGCAACCTGTTGGGGTGGCTGCTCTACTTCTCCTTCCAGACAGTCATTTTCGATACATACGAAATCTACAGAATCAAGTTCGGCAGGAAAAAGACACCTGCCGAAATCACAGAAATTCAGGAAGACCAGTCCCAAGATGCACACAAGCCTGTAATATCGGCATCAATGCCAACAGGTGGAGAAGCGACCCCGGATATAAAACCGACAGAGATTGCCATATCCCCGGAGCTTCACGAGAAGAACCGTGCCGATTACGAGGACAGGGAGCAGCGGGAAAATGAGGAGCGCATCGCTATGGTCATGGAATACATCCATTTCATCATGCCCCGTATTGCTGACAAGGAGACCGTGAACCACATCTGTGCCGAGGTCAACAACTGGATGCGGCTCCACAGTTACAAGCCCAAGCCGATAAAAGGGCGGCTGACCAAAGATATTTCAAACATTCCGCTCCGCCATTTCGTGTGGAATATCTCCGAGCGTTTCATGTACAAGAAATACTACACGGGGGATAACCGTGCCCGCTTCATCAGCACCCTTTTCCCACGGGAGTTTGCCGATACGGACATAGCTACCATCAAGAACTTCAAGGTAGAGCCGTTAAAGACACTGATTCCCATTGACGAGCCTGAAAACGGCAGACTGGATTTCCATTATCCTGCGGATTATGTGCAGGAGAAGCGGATTTAAGCCTGTTTTAGAGTAATCACGATAATAACGACAAACAGCCAAAACTCATAATCCTCTGTTATACAATAATTCCCGAATAACTTTACCCGTCATTTGCGGTTGGGCATCGTTATTCGGGAATTATTTTGCAATGACCTTTCGTGGAGATATTCACGGCTGTATCATTCCAGTCCTTTGCGCCAAGCCTTACAAAAGAGGCGAGTACGCAAATGGAAAAAACAGTGATTACATTCAACGACCTCCCGGAGATTGTGGCTCAGCTTCGGGACGAGGTGATGAGCCTTAGAAGCCTGCTTACTGAGCAGCGCAGTGTGAACAACGCAAGGGCGGTGGACACCCATGTCCCCATGTCAGTGGAAGAGGCGGCGGAATATCTGGGCATTCCCAAAGGCACGCTCTACATGAAGCTGTCGGAGGGAAGCATTCCCGCCACCAAGCCCGGCAAACGATATTGCCTTTACAGGGACGAACTGGACAAATGGCTGGAATCCTCCCGGAAGAATCCCGTACCCCTGTCCGATGAGGAACTGAGCGAATCCTTATATTCTTCCCACCGCCGCAAGCCCGCTCCGCGTAATTGGTAAACGTCATGGAAGAGGACAAGAATTATATCAGTCTGATACATGGCGACCTGACGAGGGCGACCCAAGTACAGCACGGGATGCCGGACAGCATCGGCGTGATGAGTATCAAGACCGCCAACCGGACGATACTCGAAGCATCGCTGCTGCCCACGCCCCGTGCGCTCTGGGACAGTTTCTGGTATGAGGGGGAACTGTCCTGCCTCTTTGCGGATTCCAATGTGGGCAAGTCCATCCTTGCCGTGCAGATAGCCGACCGTATCGCCCGGACTGACGATGTGCTGTATCTGGACTTTGAACTCTCCGAAAAACAGTTCCAGCTACGCTATACCAGCGAGCATGGAACGCCATACATCTTTCCTGAAAGGCTGTACCGGGTATCGCTTGACTGCAATTCGTTGCTGGAAGCCGATTTCGAGGAAGCCATCATGGGAGGCATAGAACAGATGGCTCTGCAAACCGGGTGCAAAATCTTCATCGTTGACAATCTTACCTACCTGTGCTGCGCCATGGAGAAAGGCGATGCGGCAGGACGGCTGATGATACAGCTCAACAACCTCAAAAAGAGATACGGATTGTCCGTCCTTGTTCTGGCACATACACCCAAACGCTCTTTGGACTGTTCCATCACTTCCAACGACCTTGCCGGAAGCAAACGGCTCTACAATTTCTTTGACAGCGTGTTCGCCATCGGGAAGAGTGCGCAGGACGGAGGGCTTCGCTATGTGAAGCAGCTCAAAGTCCGGTACGGGACATTCTCCCACGATGCGGACAATGTAATCATCTACGAGATTGAGAAGGTGGACGCTTTCCTGCAATTCGTGTTCAGGGGTTATTCAACGGAAAAGGAACACCTGAAGAAACTGGGTGACAACGAATCCAGCCAGAGGGATTGCCAAATCCTGCAATTGTCCCAGTCCGGCAAGTCCGTCAGGGAGATAGCCTCACAGGTGAACTGCGGCAAGTCCACCGTCAGCCGGATAATCCAGCGCAGCAAGGAGGACAGGAATGCAGCCGTCCCAAGTGTCCCGCTGTCCCAACAGACAGGAAGTGGGACAATGGGACAGGTGGGACAGCATGGGACAAGCGGGACAGTAAGAGAAACAAAGCAGGCAGAGTTGTTTACAGGATATGGGAAAGAGGAGAATAAGGCATGAAAAAGCAGTCTGCACATAGCTGTATAAAGGATAACCGCTTCATTTACGGTACAAGGGATGATACAGGCAGAAGCCTGATGTCCCAAGGTGTCCCGGGGTGTCCCACTGTCCCAAGTCTTATAGGGACGGGACAATGGGACAGCGGGACAACAATCGAAAAACTCAAAAACAAAGACAAGCCATGAGCAACTATTCGTTACAGAAATATAAAGGAACGGCAACACGGCATACTTGCCCGAATTGCGGGGACAAGCGTTCTTTCACATGTTATGTGGATGAAAGCGGTATGCTCCTGCATCCGTCTGTCGGCAGGTGCAATCATGAGAGCAGTTGCGGGTATCATTATACTCCCAAGGAGTATTTCCACGACCACCCCGAATGCCATACCGACAAGGGGTTCTCTTTTGACAGGCAAAGGTCAGAACGGAAGCCCGGACAGACATCACCAAAAGCAAGCATAGGCTACATACCGCCAAAGTATGTGGAGAGGTCGCAAAGCGTGCACAGCAACTTCTTCCGCTTCATTTCCTCGCTCCTTGATTCCTATTACGGCAGCAAGGCAAAGGAAGTGTTGAAGCGGTTGCTGGAAGAGTACCGTCTTGGAGCAACCCGTGACGGGGCTGTCATCTTCTGGCAGATAGACCGCACAAACAGGGTACGCACGGGCAAGGTGATGCAGTACAATCCAGAGGACGGACACCGTATCAAGGGAGGAGAGGTGTCGGCAGTGGACTGGATACACAGCATACTGAAAAGGCAACGGGTACTGCCGGAGGATTGGCAACTTTCCCAATGCCTGTTCGGGGAACACCTGCTGAATGTCTATCCCGACAAGGTAGCGGTCTTGGTGGAATCCGAAAAGAGTGCCGTTATCGGCTCTGCCCTCTTTCCCGGTTATGTATGGCTGGCGACAGGCGGCAAAAGCCAGTTGAGAGAGGAAAAGCTCCGTGTGCTGAGCGGACGAACCGTGCTTCTCTTTCCCGATGCGGACGGATATTCGGAGTGGAAACAGCATGCCAGGGACATGACCTATTGCAAGGTTGTCGTGTCTGACATCATAGAGAAGAACGCCACACCGGAACAGAAGGCAGCCCATATCGACATAGCCGACTGGATTGTCTTCCAGATACGAGAAAGTAAAATAATGTGTACAGCCAATCATCTTGTAGAGGCGGAAAAAGTCCTCCGGCGGATGATAGAGAAGAACCCCGTCCTGCAAAAGCTGATAGATGATTTCGACCTTGTACTGGTCAGTACATCCCCAATCGGCAGTGGCGATGAAAACCCTCCTTAATGGAGGAGAGCGGAAGCCGTAGGCTGTAGCGGACAGACAAGGGCTTGCCCTTGATATAGCCCACTATAACTACACGCTTCGCTTCCGTAGTTGTGGGCTCTCCCGAGGGGCTGGGCTTTGCCCCGTCCCACTCAGGACGCTGCCCTGAGAACCCGGCAAGGGCTGTCAGCCCTATGCAACCCGACCAAAGAGTGACCCTCTCTTTGGAAACTCCGCTCAGAGGCTTCCACCCCTAAGAACCCGGAGCAGGAAGTGACCCTCTCCCTGCACCCTCCGATTAAGGCGATGCCCTAATAACCCATTGCGGTTATGAGCGGACAGCGGAAAATATTTTCATCAACAAATCAAATTCTAAAAAAATGGCAACAAAATCAAGCATACATATCAAGCCTTGCAACACCAAGTCAAGCGAGGCTCATAACCGAAGGACTGCCGAGTATATGCGTAATATCGGTACATCCAAAATCGATATCGTGCCGGAACTCTCTGCCGACAACGAGCAGTGGATAAACCCGAACTTCGGCAATCCCGACCTGCAAACGCACTACGACAACATCAAACGGATGGTAAAGGAAAAGACAGGTCGTGCCATGCAGGAAAAAGAGCGGGAGCGCAAAGGCAAGAACGGAAAAATCATCAAAGTGGCAGGATGCTCACCCATTCGTGAGGGTGTGTTACTCATCAAACCGGACACCACACTGGCAGACGTGAAGAAATTTGGCGAGGAGTGCCAAAGACGCTGGGGCATCACACCGCTTCAAATTTTCCTGCACAAGGACGAGGGGCATTGGCTGAGCGGACAGCCTGAAGTGGAGGACAAGGAGAGTTTCCAAGTAGGTGAAAAATGGTTCAAGCCGAATTACCACGCACACATCGTATTCGACTGGATGAACCACGACACGGGAAAGAGCCAAAAGCTCAACGACAATGATATGATGGAAATGCAGACTTTGGCATCTGATATTCTCTCGATGAAACGTGGGCAGTCCAAAGCCGAGACAGGCAAGGAGCATCTGGAGCGTAACGACTTCATCATAGAGAAGCAGAAAGAGGAGATGAACCGCCTTGATGCCACAAGGCAGTATCGGGAGTATCAGTTGGAAATGACCAATCAGAAGATGCAGGAGGCGGAAAGCAGAGCCAATTCCCTTATCGAGACAGCAAATCGAAAGGAACGGCAGAGTGAAGATCTTGACAGGGCTATCAAAGAAAAACGCTCCAAGCTGAAGAGGGAGAAAGGTAGCGAACTTCTTGATGCCGCTGTCGGTTGGGCTACAGGTAAGTCAAAGGTTCTGAAAGGCGAAATAGAGAGCTTGCGCCATGAGATTTCCACGCACGAGGGAACCATCGGGTTGTTGCAGGGCAGAATCCAAACCATGCAGAGCGACCACCACCGTGAACTGATAAAGCTGAAAGCCAAGCACCAGTCCGAGCTTAACCGCAAGGATGCTGCACATACGGAAGAAACAGCGAGGCTCAAAAACCGCATTTCGTGGCAGAACCTGATTATCGGCAGTCTCAGTTTCTTCTTGCTCAAAACAAGCGACATCTTCCGCAAGGCGGTAAACGGCATCATCCGCTTGGCAAGGGATTATTACAAACCCCGTTTCGATGCGGAACAGGTAGCGGATATCAAGAGTGCCCTAAACCTGTTCGGTGATGACAAACTGTCGCATCAAGCAGCCGGGGATTTCCTGTATATCACAGCCACGCAGAAAGGCAAACTGGATAACCGGGAGCAAATCAAGGCCAAACGTGAAGTCGATAACGTGGTGGAGGGATATTATGACCAACAGCAGAAGAGAGGACTTTCGATGAGAAGATAATTCACATAAAACCAGATTCATTACCACCAAGAAAACTAATAAAATGAACTTTACAAACTAATAAAAATGAGATACAATAATCTGGAAGACAAAAGGGCACAAACAACCGGCCACCCACCGGGCGGCTTTTATCAATGTATTGCTGACACTTACATAATAAATGCCGTTGCTTATTTTGTCAATGATTAAAACTAATATTTTTGAGAAACGGAGGGGAAAAATGAGTTTTCTGATTGCAAGGAAAAATGCTGGCCTTACTCAAAAAGAAGTCGCAGATCAAATTGGAGTAGATCAGACTGCAGTTTCTTTTTGGGAGAATGGGAAGACGTTTCCACGGGCCTCGTTGCTATCAAAAATTGCGATGCTCTACGGCGTCACCGTAGACGAGTTACTTTCGGAAGACCAGAAATAAAGATGCCCCCGCCAGTGGTAGGAACACCGACGAGGGCTGCGGAACCTATTGAAAGCGCCAACAGGCCCGCGAGGTTATTATACACGCCTCCGGGTCAAATGACAAGGAGGTTTTTATGAACGAAAAAGACAGCATTAAAGACCTGGAGTCCCAGGCGCGCAACACCAAACACCTGATGGACAAGTTAAACCGGGCGGCCTACGGCATGACCTTTGACGAGGCAATCCGGCTGGGCAAAGAAAATCCCCCGCCGTGCAGTGAACACGACGAGGGAAAGGATTGAGCAACCACGAACAATCCCTTTGGATACAGTATATCGCCTCCAAGGGGAGAAATCAAGGAGGAGTTATGGCACGAGAAAAAGAAGATTATCGAGCCAACTTGGAACGGTTGAATGAGCTTTACCCGGACCATGAAATGCTTACTGTTCTGGAGACCATGAAAGTTATGGGATACAGGAGCATAAACACGGTAAAGAAATATGTCCCTTTTACGAATAGCCGTGTCAGTAAGGCAACATTAGCGAGGATCATGTGTGGAGGTGCGAAGTGAGTACCATCATTACAATTATTGGCACCGCCACGGTGGCCGGATGGTTCATGCGCTTCCTTTCCTGGATGGAGGGCGAGCGGTGAAGAAACTGACACGGGAAGAGCGGCGGCGCCGGAGCCAGAGGCGGTTGCAGCTGATTACATATCTTCTGTTCCTGCTTCTGCTGCTGGCGTGGGTGGGAAGCTACCTGATTATGACGGTGGAGGCGGAACTGCCCGCTATGCACAAGCCGGAGCCCACCACAGAGGACGGCAGCCTCCCCGGCGACGATACCCCGGCCCTAGTCCACTGTTATCTGACGGGGGAAGAGGTGGAGGCCGCTGAGAATGAGCTGATCGAAGCCGCTTTGTTGGCCCGGTCTCATAAGCTGGAAGATGTGACCATCACCTTTTATTGCTGCGAGGAACGACCTCACATCTGCGGGACTGGGACAGGCATCACAGCCAGCGGCAGGCGGGTAACGCCCTATGTGAGCTGCGCCGTGGATACGGACATTATACCGCTGGGCAGCACCATCATGATCGAGTACAACGGCGAGATGGCCTATCTGCGGGCGGATGATACCGGAACGGCAGTCAAGGGAGACCACATTGACATTGCCGTCAAGGAGCACTCAGAAGCTTTATCCTTGGGCGTTCAGACGGCAGATATTTGGTGGTGTGAAGAGTGAACCAGAAAAACCGGCATACCAGAACAGAATTAGGCTCATGTCCGAGATGCGGCCTGTATTCCGGCCAGCGATTGGCAATCGAGGGCAACCCGGATATGTTCCTGGTGGCCTGCGACGCCTGCGGATGGCGAACTCGGAAATTTACTGATATAAATCACGCAGTGAGAGCTTGGAATGAAGGGAGACAATAGGTGAAATATCCAAAATGCAGTCAGTGCGACGCAGAAATACGGCCTGGGGATCGCTATTCTGTGATTTGCGGTGAAATTTACTGCCGGCACTGCGAAAAGGATTTTTTGGTGGATGAACTGGAAGAACGGTTTGATGAGCTCAGAGAGCAGCTTGAGGAAGTTGCAGGAATTCCGGTCTATTACATGGAGGGAAGGGGAGCATGAACAGGGCGGAGGCTTTCAGAGAAGAGCAGGAGCGGATCAGAGACCAGCTTGGCTATTACGTGACATTGGACCAAGCGTCAAACTTCATCAAAACCGCCTCCAAAATCGTCTCTCTGATTGCAAATTCCAGCTATTCTGTCAGCTACCAGGAGGCGAGGATCATCCTCCAATTGGCGGACAGATCGCTGAAAGATATTTCGGGAGGAATGGATTAAATGGCAATCATCGTTATGGTGTACGGGCAGTCCGGCACCGGAAAAAGCACCAGCTTGCGGAATTTCAAGCCGGAAGATGTGTGTATCGTGAATGTTTCCGGCAAGCCACTGCCGTTCAAGAACAAGCACAAGACCTTCAACACAGATGACTATATGTCCATTGAGGCGGCTATTCAGAAAGCCCCCGCAAAGTCCATCGTTATTGACGATGCGACCTACCTGATGACAGGTGAGTACATGAGAGCGGCCAAAGTGACCGGCTACCAGAAGTTCACAGAGCTCGCGCTGAACTACTATACCCTGGTAAAGACTGCGGCCGCTCTGCCTGATGATAAGATCGTGTATTTCATGGGGCACAGCGACATTGACAGCAACGGAAACGAGAAGTTCAAGACCATTGGGAAGCTGCTGGACGAGAAAATCACCCTGGAAGGAATGTTTACCATCGTCCTGAAAACCGTAGTCACTGATGGAAAATATCAGTTCTCTACCAGAAACAGCGGGCAGGACACGGTAAAAACACCTATGGGGATGTTCAGTGAGCCGCTGATCGAGAATGACCTTGCCGCAGTCGATAAGGCTATCAGAGACTACTATGAGCTATGACCGCTTTGAGTCTGGCGTGTCCAGCTACATCAAAGGCACGGCAACCGTCAGCGTGTATTTCCCGGTAGACCGGAAAGGCGTGGCCGATTGTTCGTGCCGCCAGTGCCGGTTTTTCCGCCAGCAGAGCCGGACCTGCGCTCTGACCGGAGAGATCAGCGCCTATCCAGATCACTATGTCGGGCAGAATTGCCTATTAACGATTGAAACGGAGAATGAAAATGAAACAATTCAGCGGATTTAAGGCAGAAAAAAGCACAGCCAGAGAACAGCTCCCTGTGGGCGGATATGTGGCGAAAATCCTCAATGCGGAGGAAATTGCCTATGACTGGGGCCATGTGCTTTTGATCTCCTTTGATATTCTGGAAGGCCCCTTTGCCGGGTTCTTCAAGAAGGATTTTGACGGCCAGACCGGTGAAGACCGCCGCTGGCGGGGGACCTACCGTTTGAATGTCCCCAAGGACGATGGCAGCGAAAAGGATGGTTGGACGAAGCGGACCTTCAATAATGCCATCTACTGCATTGAGGATGGAAACCCTGGCTATCACTGGAATTGGGACGAGGCTACACTGAAAGGCAAGACTGTCGGTGTTCTGTTCCGCAACGAGGAATGGGAGTACAACGGAAACACCGGCTGGTCTACCAGAGCATGTGCCCTTGTCTGTGTCGGAGACATCAAGGACGGAAAATTCAAAATGCCGAAGGACAAGCCTCTGAAGAACAAGCAGAACAGCACCCCGGCAATTCCTGAATGGTCTGAAGAGGGAACGATCCCTGACCACATGGAATTTCCTTGGAAGTAAGGCGGTTCCATGCACCCAGTAGAAGTAAAACGCCAGCTTTCCAGCATGGTCTGTCTGGTAGACACACGGGAACAGGACACGGTGAGGGCCAGGAAGCGCCTGACCTCCATCGGTCTCCCCATAGAACGGGTGACGCTGCCGTTTGGCGATTACTCTGCAAGGTGTGAATGTCTGGACCTACGGGATACCGTCGTGATCGAGCGGAAGATGGACCTGGATGAAATTGCTCACTGCTATTGCCAGGACCGCAAACGGTTCGAGCGGGAGTTTGAGCGGGCCAAACAGGCCAACGCGAAGGTCTATCTCTTGATTGAAAACGGAGATTGGGAAAAAGCCTATGCTGGGGTCTATCGCAGTCAGATGAAGCCGGAGTCCCTGGTGGCAAGCATGACGGCCTGGTTGTCTCGCTACAACTGCCCGATCCTATTCTGCAAGGAAGAAACGAGCGGCCAGCTGATCCACGATGTCCTGTACCGGGAGCTTAAAGAGCGGTTGGAGGGCCTGCCAGATGAATCGGAATGCTGAAGAAATCAGGCAGCGGCTCACCATGCGGAAAGTGGCCGAGCATTACGGATTTCAGGTCAATCACGCAAGCTGTATCCGCTGCCCGTTCCACGCTGGAGACCGTCAGGCAAGCCTGCATATCTATCCGGGTTCTGGTGGTTTTCACTGTTTCGGCTGCGGGGCGCATGGCAGCGTCATTGACTTCGCCATGCTGCTGTTCAACTGCTCTTTCAGAGAGGCCATGGGACGCCTTGACAGCGATTTCCACTTGGGGATAGGTATTTCAAAGCCCATCACTTACAGAGAGCGTAAAGGTCGCCAGAAGGCGATTATGGCTATCAGAGAGCATGACCGCCAACTTGCAGAGATAAACGCCAAATGCAATGAACTGGAGCGCCGGTATGATATGGCGGATGAGCTGATCCGAAACCTTCAGCCAAGTGACCCGGATGAATTGACCTGTGCGTTTGCATGGGCGCTGAAAAGCATTGATGCAATCAAATATGACCTGCTGTTGGCAGAAGGAAAGAGGTGGGAACTTGAACAATCTCCCCGAAATCCCGGACTGGACACGGGAGACATATCAAACACCCGAACCGTTTGAATGGCTGTATGCTTTCAGAGACAACAAATTTGTGATGCTTCAGCTCCGGGATGCTATCAAAGAAAAAGCTGGATCCATCGGCGTCAAGAACTTCATCACAAAATGGAATGCGTTTCTTTCGGAGAAGCGCAAAGCTGAAGGCCGGGACATCGAAAATGTCACTGATTTTGACGGACAGCCGATGGAACTTTACTGCGGGGAATACACTTGCGATGACGCCGGAGTGACCTGCCTGGACTTTGCTGGCAGAGAGGTCATTGTTTGCCGGCATCCGATCATGCCGGTGGGGCGTCTCATCAACATCGACACGGGTGAAGTCAAACTGGAGATCGCCTATAAACGTGGCTTGCGCTGGCAAGTAAAAGTATTTGACAAGTCCACATTATCAAGTGCAAGTAAGATCGTTGACCTTTCAAGATACGGGATCGCTGTTGACAGCGAGAGCGCAAAAGAGCTGGTAAAGTACCTGACATTTCTGGAGTCTGAAAACTACGACAAGATTCCGGAAACAAACAGTGTTGGACGGCTGGGCTGGATCGGAGATTACGGTTTTTCTCCTTATGTGGAAGAACTCAAATATGATGGAGACCTGTCCTACAAGCACATGTTTGACAGCGTATGCCCCCAGGGAGACTACGATGAATGGCTGAGCCTGATGCGAACGATCAGAGCAAATGGGACCATTGCCAGGATTATGCTTGCAGCATCGTTCGCCTCTGCTCTGGTGGAACCGCTGGGTGGTCTTCCGTTCTTTACTCATATATGGGGCGGTACAGAGGCTGGCAAGACGGTTGGACTGATGGCAGCCGCCAGCGTTTGGGCAAACCCGTCCATGGGAAGCTACATCCACACATTCAACAGTACCTATGTGGGCCAAGAAATGATGGCCGGTTTCTGCAACTCCCTTCCTCTTTGCCTGGACGAGCTGCAATGCATCAAAGAGCGGGCGGACTTCGACCGTCTGATCTATATGCTGACAGAGGGCATCGGCAAGGGGCGGGGCGCAAAGGCGGGCGGCTTACAGAGAATACAGACCTGGAAAAACTGCATTATCACAACCGGAGAGCAGCCCATCACAACCGGAGCTTCCGGCGGCGGCGCTGTGAACCGCATCGTCGAAGTCGACTGTAAAGACGAAAAGCTCTTTCGGGACCCGCAGACTGTCGCAGATACCGTCAGACGCAACTACGGCTTCGCTGGGCGGATTTTCGTAGAGTGCCTGTCTGATTACATAGACGAGGCCAGAATAGCTTACAAAGGCTTCTATGGCGATTTACAGAGGGGGTCCAGCACAGAGAAGCAGGCAATGGCCGGAGCGATGATCCTGACAGCCGATTATCTGGCAGAGAAATGGATATTTCAAGACGGCAACGCTCTCAAAGTCAATGAGATGTGTCCATATCTGACGGACAAATCAGACGTTGACCAGAACGAACGGGCGATAGACTGGATCATGGATTTTGTGGCTTCCAATCAGTCAAAGTTTGACCCGGAAGATGAAAAAACGGAGACCTGGGGGGTACTCCGTGATGGCTATATCTGTATCATTAAATCGGTCTTTGACCGGGAGATGATGAGGGAAGGATTTAACCCGGCGTCGTTCCTGTCATGGGCAAAGCGGCGCGGAATACTCGACACGGACCGGGACTACAACACCAAAAAGAAGCTGATCGGGAAAATGCATCCCAGGTGTGTTTGCATAAAAGACAGCACTGATATTTGTGCATATTCGACAGAATTGATTGATTAAAGTTCCCCGGTTCCCCGGTGTTCCCCGCTATTTCGGACACCCCTTATATATAAAATAATTTTGAGAACTTTAATTAGTTAAAGCGTTCAAAATATTCGCTCTATATAGGAAATCTCCGTTTGACCGGGGAAACCGGGGAACCCGTTGCGGCTCTAAGGCTTGCACCGGGGAACCGACCGGGGAACCGCCGGGGAATACCGGGGAACCTGAAAGGAGAAGAAAATGACATTCAGATGGGAGGAAATCGCCTCCAGAGAGGGCCCTATGCCGGACGGGTTATGTCTGTCAGAACAGCGGGCATTTCAAGCAATGGTTTTATTATACCGCAGGTTCAACACAAAAGCAATCACGCCGGAGCAGGCGTCCGTCGAGAAAAGACAAATTGGGAAGCAGATGATGGAAGAAATCAGTGCTGATAACTTCCGCGACAACACCGCCTATGAGCGGGAGAAAATTTTGCGGCTGTCAGAGCAGGCAAGGACACAGGCGAAAAAGGAACCGACAAGCGAAAACTGCCATGCACTGGTTGATACCATTGACGGCATCCTGAAGAATGAACTTCAGCAGAACGTGATCCTTTCAGAACATGGTGCTAACTGCCCTTGCTGCGGGAAGTTCTTCAATCAGGATCATGCTCAGGCAAAACCGCGCTTCTGCGAGTCCTGCGGAGCGATGCTGGTGTGGTGATATGGGCGAACTTGAACAATACCTGGTCCCCATCCGGCGGTATTCAGCCAACCCCTGCATGGATTGCTGCTGCCCGATCAGCCAGTGTCCCTGGCTGCGGGAAGAGAAACCTGTACCGGGATGGACGGCCAAGAAACGGACGTTCATTGTTGGGAGAGATCAATACGGCGTAAAGCATTGGGTGACTACATACGCCATCGAGCGCTGCCCGCTGGAAAGGAAGAGAGCATGATGGATGATACAAAGCGCGCCCTGCTGGGTGACAGGGAGGCGGCAAAGCGGCTGACGGATGCGGGAGTGCTGCTGCCGTGTCCTATGTGCGGAGCCACAATAGACAGACAAGCCGAAAAAGACACCCTTATGCTGAATGAGTTTCAACTCGGAAAATGGTGTTTCATACATTTCTGCAATGAAACTTGTGACGGCGTAACGATTTACGGTAAAACCGAAGCGGAGGTTATCGCAAAATGGAACACTCGCGCGCCGATTCTGAGCGGGTCAGAGAGGGAGATGCTGGATGCCAAAGATTGAACTATATCACGATAATTTTCAAAACTTCAAGCGGTACAACATCCCAAAGGCCCAACTTGTGATTGCAGATATCCCGTATAACATCGGAGCGGATGCCTATGCCAGCAATCCCGTGTGGTATCAGGGCGGAGACAACAAAAATGGGGAGAGCAAACTGGCAAAGCAGAGTTTCTTCCACACAGATGGGACATTCAAAATTGCGGAATATATGCATTTTTGCAACCGTCTCTTGAAAAAAGAGCCAAAAGAAAGGGGACAGGCCCCGGCCATGATTGTATTCTGCGCATTTGAACAGATGCAGACAGTGATTGACTATGGAAAGCGATATGGCTTTTTACATAACTATCCCCTGTTCTTCGTCAAGAACTATTCCGCGCAGGTTTTGAAAGCCAATATGAAGATCGTTGGTGCCACAGAGTTTGCCATCGTGTTGTACCGAAACAAACTGCCAAAATTCCGCAATAACGGCCATATGGTATTTAACTGGTTTGAATGGCACAGGGACAGTGCCAAGGACTACCCCAAAATCCATCCAACACAAAAGCCCGTTGGATTGCTGAAGCGGTTAATCGAAGTCTTTACAGATCCGGGGGATATTGTGGTTGACCCGTGTGCTGGTAGTGGGGCCACCCTTCGGGCCGCTTATGAGCTGGGGCGAAACTCTTATGGGTTCGAGGTTGACCGGAATTTCTATCAAAAGGCAGTAAAAGAAATGATTAAACCGGCGACAAGAGCGCCAGAGTTTGAGCAGATGGAGATACTGGAGGGGATGGAATGAAGCCGATTTATGAGCCGAAAGGGAAAGCCAAAGAGTACGGTGACTATGCGCTGAATATCTACACTGGGTGCCCGCACCGTTGCTATTATTGCTTTGCGCCGAGTGTATTGCATCGAGACCGAGAGAAGTTTCACGCAGATGTCCGGCCCCGTGATGGAATTGTAGAGGCGACCAAGGCACAGTTGGAGAGGGAGCACATTACCGGAAGAATTATTCACCTGTGTTTTACTTGTGACCCATATCCGACCGGCTACGATACCACGCCGACACGGGAGATCATCAAAGTTTTGAAGGAATACGGGAACCGCGTCCAGATTCTCACAAAGGGGGATGGGAGCCGGGACTTCGATCTGCTAGACAGCGAGGATTGGTACGGCGTGACCATTGACGGCTCCGCCAGCGGCCCATACGCGCCGATCGACCGGATGGCAGACCTGTATGCCGCAAAGTGCAGGGGAATCAAGACCTGGTGCTCCTTTGAACCTGTCCTATACGCTGATGCAGTGCTAGACTGTATCGAAAATTACCATGACATCTTCGACAAGGTGAAAATTGGGAAGCTGAACTACTACCCGTCGAATATAGAATGGGCAAAGTTTGGGCGAGAAGCCGAAGCACTTTGTCAGCGACTTGGCCTGGACTACTACATTAAGGAAAGTTTGCGGAAAGAAATAGAGGCCCACCCATGAGCATGACGCTGGAAGAAGCGTTCTCGATTTTACAAGAAAAATATGACTATTGCAAATCGTTTTATGATTTGGCGGCAAACCCAGAAAAAGATTACAAAGAAATGGCAAAATATCTGCAAGCACTGCAAGCGGTCCTCGTTGCCCTCCGCCGGGAGCGAGTGGAAAAGGTGTGGAAGGGTGAGTGGGTTGAGCACCACAAGCACCGCGGAGGGTTTCGCCGTGTGACTGGCATGGATGACATGGGCGAACAGCATGAAGTTACGATTGACGAGCGCTGTGAATACGATGACCTTTACTGCTCAAAGTGCGGCAAGCAAAGCCCGGACAATTTCCTGAATTTTTGCGGTTACTGTGGCGCTCCCATGACGGACGAGGCCGTGGAGATGGTGATGGAGAGATTAAATAAATTGGAGGATTGAAAATGGCATACTATAGACTTCCAAGGTTTCCGAATGCTTATGATTATGAGCGGGCGGCAAATTATTATAAAAAACATGGGGATTCCGCGAAACATTATGAAATGCGGGCAAAACAACTCGAAAGAGAGCTTCATGACAGAGAAGATGCACGGTTGAGGAAAGAATGGAGCAAATATGATTGGTGATGTTTTTGGGGGACTGATGATGGAGAGATTGGAGGCGCTACATAATGCGTAGAGGTAAAGGGGAGCTGACTTACCACCAGATGACCTGTGAGCTGAAAAAAGTTATGGCTCAATACAATAAACTGAAAAATGATTATAACAGTTTGAAAGAAGCACATAACAAACTGCTCGCAGAGAAGGGGGCGCCGAACGAGTGGGTGAGCGTGGAGGAGAGGTTGCCGGAGCCTGGGGAGCGAGTACTTGCTACGGGCTGCGGGTTTGTAGGAGAGTTTTACATCAACAAGCGTGGGCAATGGCAGCGATACAACGTTAATTGCTCCGAATTGCTTATGGCATTGGACATCCTGTATTGGATGCCCCTTCCGGAGCCGCCGGGAAAGGAGGGGTGAGGATGGGCAGGAAAGAGGCTGTGACCATCCTGCAAGAGAAACGGGATTTAACCCGGAAGCTCGAAGCCGCTGAAAAGTCCGCTGATTGGGCGGCAAAAGACAGAGTTGATTCCAGCAGTCTTAGGGCATCCCAGCATGGTCGATATGCCGATGCCCTAGACATGGCAATCTCCGCCCTGTCCCCGCCGAACGAGCCACTGACCATTGAGCAGTTGCGGGAGATGGATGGGGAGCCGGTGTGGATTGCAAATCCTGATGCTCTGGAATATGGCAGATGGGGTATCGTCGATGGGGTATACCAAGCGGAGGACGATCAGGTGCTTATGCTGAGAGGCGACTATTCATGCCATTATTACGGCAAGACGTGGCTCGCCTACCGCCGCCCGTCGGAGGGAGAGGAGAACGCACAATGAACATTCCACAGGAATTTGAGGATGTTTTTCGCGGCGTGGAGCTGACGGAGGACGAAATCCGAACATTAACCTGGATCGCCGGATGGGAGAGCCGGACCGTGGAGAATCTATGTTCCGCCATCAGGAAGGTGCGCCTATGAAGACGCTGTGCGAACGGTGCATGACGGTGTGCCGGTTTCAGGGGCAGAAGAATTTCAGCATGGAGACGTGCCGGTATTTTCACCAAAAGGCTCAGACCGTCGGAGACAAGCTCCGGGCCATGAGCGATGGAGAACTGGCGGCGGTGATCGTGAAGGCATACAACGGCGGAGATACCTCTTTCCTGTGGTGCGACAGGAAGGGCAGCTGCGCCGGAGAGGACGAAGAGGAACTGGTCTGCACGGACGAGCGCCTGCTGGCCTGTGTGGTCCGGTGGCTGGGATCGCCAGCGAAGGAGGGCAAAAATAGTGGATATTGAGAGAATCTGCGCAAATCTCCGGGTCCTGCCAAGCGCAGAGGAGCTGATGGAGGCAGAGAGGGCGCTGGAGGCGCTCGAAGCCGAAAACGAGAAACTGCGGGCAGAGCTGGAGCAGATGGCCGCATGTGTCTACTACAAGCAGGGAGGGCTATGCAGATACGGAGAGGAGGACCCGGCCAATGTCTGTGTGTTTGGCCCGTGCCCTCACCAGAGGTCTGCACAAGAGGTTCTGGCCGAGCTGGAGCAGGTGAAGCGGTGCCTTGAAATCGTAGAACACCAAAGGGAAGCAGCTATAGACGATATGACTGCGTTAATGGCCGGGCAGTGTTGTGACTTATGTGCCGTTGAATATTGTAACGACCGAGGTAAAACAGAAATGTGTACTGCATTCAAGTGGCGCGGCACGAAGGAGGGCTGACATTGAAATACAAAGTATCATTTAGCGGGTTTGCTTATGTTGAGGCGGATTCTCCGGAAGAGGCAGAGGAAAAAGCTATGTACGAGGATGATGCTGTTTATGAGGAAAAAAAGTGTGAGTCCGTAGAAGAAGTAGACGAATTTGCGGTGAGTTTGGAGGACTGACATGAAGCGGCTGACTATTTTTGACGGAGAATTTTGGGTACACAAGAATTTCCCGCCTGTTGAGGAAGATCAGGTCGATGAATTTATCGACTGTGTGAAAGAACTTGCGGCTCGCCTCGCCGCCATCGAGGACATCCTGGGCGACGAGTACGACCTTGACCGCCTCCGCGAACTGGCCCAGGCGAACAGGGAGGGGCGGTGCGTGGTGCCACCGTGCAAAGTCGGTCAAAAAGTAAAGGTTGATGTTCGCACGTGGGGAAACGTTTGGAACTACAAAACTGTTGAAAACGGGAAATTCCTGATTGGGGAAATAGTGGCTATAACAAAAACCAAAAAGCAAACACTTGTCAAAATTCGGGTTGAGCATAACGTAAGCTGGAAGCGCCCGACAAGACGATACCCAGCAAGTGCCATCGGCAAAACCGTTTTCCTCACCCGTGAGGAAGCCGCACTACGGAGGGAGCAGGATGGAGAATAAAACTATACCGCCGATGTATCCCACTGAATTTGTCGAACGGGAATTAGGGATTAGAACTGACTGCTATAACCATAGCTGCCCATTCAGGGTGAATGATACCAGCAGCGCCAGCCGCTGCGAGTGTACGGCCTGCCCGAATCGGTGTACGGGCGATTTCTCCATTGCGTGGAACCGGACGCTGACAGATGAAGAGTTGGAAATCATTGAACGGATTGTGGACGATCACGAACGAAGGTGGAGCGAATGAAGGAGTACATCGAGAGGACGGTCGCTGTCAAGAAATTTGAGAACTATCGCCGTGATTGCGAAGAAGAAAACGACGAAAGAGCTGCACAGATTTTTGAGGATTGCATATCCGAGCTTGTGGCTATCTCCGCCGCAGACGTTGTGGAGGTGAGGAACGGGAGATGGGAAAAGTTTTCAACCGCAAGCGGGATTATTTCAAGAGTTAGGTGCTCTGTTTGTGCTGGAACACAGCCGTTAACATTTGAGAGCATGCCATACTGTCCGACCTGCGGCGCCCGCATGGGCAAGGAGTAGAAGTATGAAGCTGATTGATAGTTCCGAATTCATCAAGAATCTGACTCTTGATACAAGCAAAGGATTCTATGGGGAATTTATGGATGGAAGCGAAGTTGCTTATACAAGCAGAGAAATTGATGCCGCAGTAGAGAATGCGCCCACCATCTCCGCCGTGCCTGTGGTCAGGTGCCGGGAGTGCATATACTACAAAATCTGCGACGAATGGGAAACTGGCAAGCGGATGCTATGCGAAATCCATCATCACTCATACTTAGACCACGACGGAGACGAACATTTTTGCTCTTGGGGCCAGCGAAGGGAGGCCGAGCATGATAAACACCCATCCGACCCGCTGTAATATCTGCGGCGGGCGTGTGACCTATGGTTCTAATGCCCGTGTCTATGGACGGGAGTACGGAAGCGGATATTGCTACCTCTGTGAGCAGTGCGGGGCCTATGTAGGGACGCATAAGCCCCGCCCACGGGAAGCCCTGGGTCTGTTGGCTGACGAACCGATGCGGACAGGGAAAAAGATGTGTCACGCTCTCTTTGACCCGCTCTGGCAGGGAAAGCCAAAGGCCCACAAGAAGCGCAACGACCTTTACCGCTGGCTGGCCCATGAGATGGAAATACCAATCGAGGATTGCCATTTCGGGTACTTCGACATTGACCAACTCCGGCGGGCGTACATCATTCTGAGAGGCGTACAGGACAAGCAGATGCGGTATGACAACTGCGGGAGAATCCATTTTGAGGAGGCCGCCCATGAGGTTTCGGAGTAAGACGGGCGAAGTCGCACTTACCATTGAACAGGCATTAGAGCAGTTTTGCGATAGCAAAAAAGATTGCGACTATTGCGAGCTTCGGGAACCCGTGCAGCAATACGCAGGGACAAAGAGGCCGTGTCATGAATACGTAAGAGCCAACCCTCACGAAGCCGCTCGCCTGATGGGCTATGAGGTGGTGGAGGATGATGAACCACGCACTTGTTTTAACTGCATTGGGTGTGAAATTGAGAATGACTTTGACCCACAGGAAGGGTGCAAAAATTGGGTGAAAAGGAAGGAGGCCAACATGGACAAGCCGAGAATTTGTGAGGTGCTGGGGTTCGATGTGGGAGAACAATTCTACATTGCAGATTCGTACTGCAATCCATATCACATTACCCCGGAAGGGCTCATAGAAGACAAAGATGGGGACGTTCAAGACTGCATTGCATTAGACCTTATCAACTACCCCGACCGCATCATCCGCAAGCCCCGCTGGACGCAGCAGGAGGTGGAGGACGCAAAGAATATCAAGAGGATGTTCTGTTCTGGAACATTTCCAAATTTTACACATATCCAAAAAGACGAACTGGGGCGGCCTGCAATGGTAGATTGCCCTATGCGAGATAATAATGGGTGGTTCTTTGTTGGCCTGGAGAAAGGGATGTTCCCCTCTCTCCGTCCCGACGAAACCGTCACCCTTGACGAGATCATCGGAGGTGCCCAATGAGAGAAATCCTTTTCAAAGCCAAGCGGCTGGATAATGGTGCGTGGGTGGAAGGAAGTCTGATTACATACAAGGACGGCACAGCATTTATCTGTTGCGAGGACTATATTCCAGATGTCCTAAACAAGTACGAGGTCGACCCCTCCACGGTCTGCCAGTACACCGGTCTGACCGACAAGAACGGGAAGAAGATTTTTGATGGGGATGTTGTAAGACGAGAAACCGATTACTACGGAAAGCATAAAGTTTATGACGAACCAGTTGTATGGGAAGATGACATAGAAAAGGGTTTTTTGGGAGAACCGTACACAAGCGGATATTGCATTCACGGCGGTAATTGGGAAGTCATCGGTTCCATCCACGACGGGGAGGGGGGCAATCATGCTTAAGCTAAAGAACTGCCCGCATTGCGGCGGAGAAGTAATGCTCTGTAAACTGAATACTATGGTTTCTGTTGCAGAGTTTTCTATCGTATGCACAGAGTGCGGACTAGAAACGCGCATTTATGCAAACCCGATGGCGAATTGCTGCTTTGATATGGGCGAAGCGGTCAGGAGCATCACCGAAAAATGGAACAGGCGAGACGGGGAGGGCGGACAGCATGAGGGAGGTAGACAATGACCGAAACCGAAGTGATCTCTATTGATCGTCACGGCCAGCGGAAGGAGTATCCGTCGATCAAATCTGCAGCAGAGGATGTTGGTGTTCGCCCCTGCCAGATTTCCACCGCCTGCGTTACCGCCCACCGCTGCGCGGGACGGTGGTGGATTAAGAAGGAGGATATGGATGGGTGAGTTCCCGGAAAGGCTGAGAAAGTTGCGGGAGTCCATGCGGCCAGTTCGGAGTATGACAGTTACATCACAACTGATGGGGTTAAGCCCGGATGCGCTTCGGAAATATGAGCGAGGAGAGGTCGAACCGAAGATGACAGCTTTAAAATTGATTGCGGCATATTATCACATTAGTTTGGACGAGCTGTGTAAAATGGAGGACGAGTAACTCTTCATGGTCTCACAAAGAATATCAGATATTCATAAAGTTTTATGAGCAAAAAGCGCCATCTATGCGACAATGGAGCATGAGGGAGTGACTTCCCCATGCTCCTTCTTTTTCCTCCCCTTTCGGGCTGTGACCAACCACGGCCCAAAGGACAACCCACTCCCCCGGCAGGGTATCTAGTAAGCAGATATTAAACAGAAAGGAGAGCCTCTCTCGTATGTTTCCTGCCGGGGGACTCCCTTCAAATATGCCGCAGCACGATGCAGCCCACGATCAGGGCCGGAGGGTCGCGCCCTCCATGCGGCGCCAAATAGGGCGTGCCCGTCTCGCTGAAAAGATGGGAGGGTCGGGTACGGGGAATTTTTGATTGAGGTGGTGACATGGCTGCACGGCTGACGGATAAGCAGAAAAAGAAAATAGTGGCTGATTATCTGGAGACCGAGAGCTATAACGCCACAGCAAAAATCAATGGGGTTTCCAAAGATACTGTGAAGCGGATAGTGCTAAAGTGCGAAGGATTCGCCCAAAAGGCGCAACAAAAAAAGAAGCAGAATACACTTGATATGCTGGCCTTTATGGAGACGCGCAAGGAAAAGATGCAGGAGGCCATCGACCTCCACCTGATGGCGCTGACAGACCCGGAAAAGATCAGGGATGCGGGATTATCTCAAATTGCTACTTCTTTCGGGATCATCGTTGACAAGGCCACAAAGAACACAGCCAGCGGAAACGACAGTTTGAACAAGTTGGATGGTTTGTTGAAGGAGTTTAAGGATGCTGTTAAGTCCGAAACAAACTGAATTTGTCCGGGAGGGGCATCACCGCTGGAATTTTAAGGGAGGGGCCACCCGCAGCGGGAAAACCTACCTTGATTTCCGGTGGATCATCCCAATCCGCATCCGGGAGCGTGTTGGCAAGGACGGTCTGACGGTTATTCTTGGTGTCACTAAATCCACCATTGAGCGGAATGTACTTGAGCCTATGCGAACGATCTATGGTGACGATCTTGTTGGCACGATTTCCAGCGACAATACGGCGTGGATATTTGGGGAAAAGTGCTACTGTCTTGGAGCGGAAAAAGTGACGCAGGTATCAAAAATCCGCGGCGCATCAATCAAATACTGCTACGGCGACGAGGTGGCGGACTGGAGCCAGGAAGTCTTTGAGTTGCTGAAAAGCCGTCTTGATAAGGCGTATTCGTGCTTTGACGGCACTTATAATCCGCAGGGGCCGAATCACTGGCTGAAAGTGTTTCTGGACAGTAAAGCGGATATTTTTAGCCAGACATATACCATTGACGATAATCCGTTTCTCCCGGAGGCTTTTGTGGAGAACCTAAAACGGGAGTATCGTGGCACGGTTTTTTATGACCGTTATATTTTGGGACAGTGGGCGCTGGCTGAGGGACTGATCTATCCTATGTTCAGCGATGAAAACATTGTGGACGATGTTCCAGAGAGCGGCGAATATTACATATCCTGCGACTATGGCACGCTAAACCCTTTCTCCGTTGGCCTGTGGTGCTGGGATGGTAAAAACGCCACCAGAATCCGGGAGTATTACTACTCCGGGCGGGCAGAGCAGTCCAGCAAAACCGACGAAGAATATTATACTGAGTTGGAGAAGCTGGCCGGGGATTTGCCTGTCCGATCTGTAGTGGTGGACCCGTCGGCGGCGTCCTTCATTGAGGTTATCAGGCGGCACCGGCGGTTCCGTGTGCATAAGGCGGTCAATGATGTGGTTCCTGGCATTGTCACCACTAGCCGCTACATTCAGGATGGAACGATCAAAATCCATCGCTCTTGCAAGGACAGTATCCGGGAGTTCGGGCTGTACCGCTGGGATGAGAAAAGCCCGGAGGATAAGCCCATCAAGGAAAACGATCACGCAATGGACGATATCCGGTATTTTGTGATGACCATTCTACGGGGCAAGGCGCGGCGAGCCGGTCAGGAGCGATACATTCCCATGTGGGAGAGGTGAGAGATTGAAAACCTATCAGGATTTGCTGGCCGTGGGTGAGGACGAGAAGCAACGGATGGACTTCATCCGACAGGCTATCAATGAGCACAAGAGTTCCCAGGCGTATCAGCTTGCTTTAGATGCGGAGCTATACTTCAAAGGGGAAAACCCCACCATCAATCGCTATGAGAAGATCATTTACGATTTGCAGGGGCGGGCACACCGGGATATGTATACTGCCAACCACAAGATCGCGTCCTCCTTTTTCGGCTTCGATGTGCGGCAGGAGGTGTCCTACCTTCTGGGCAATGGCGTTATGTTCCGGGAGGAAGCGACAAAGAAGCGACTGGGAAAGAAGTTTGACCTGATGATGGTCAAGGCTGCCCGGTATGCACTGGTTTCTGGCATCTCCTTCGGCTTGTTCAATCTGGACCATGTGGACGTGTTCAAGCTGACCGAGTTCGCGCCGCTATACGATGAAGAAAACGGGGCGCTGATGGCTGGTGTGCGGTTCTGGCAGGTGGCGGAGGACAAGCCCTTGCGGGCCACGCTCTACGAGGTAGACGGCTACACCGACTACATCCAGCGCAAGGGAGAGGACATGTCCGTGCTGGAGGAGAAGCGAACCTACATCCAGAAGGTGAGGACATCCCGGGCAGACGGCACGGAAATTTACGAAGGGCAGAATTACCCATCCTTCCCCATTGTGCCCCTGCGCAATGGCGAGAACGCGCTCTCTGAACTGGTGGGCAAGCGGAACACTCTGGACGCCTTGGACCTTTGCACCTCCAACATGGTCAACAATGTCGACGAAGGTAATTTGATTTATTGGGTGCTGCAAAACGCTGATGGCATGAATGATCTAGACGATCAGAAATTCCTTGACAAAGTGCGCACCATGCACATCGTCCACGCCGGGAGCGTGGAGGACGAGAAGGCCACAGCGGAGCCGCATACCATTGAGGCTCCCTTTCAGGGCACGGACGCCACTATCAATATGCTCAAGCGTAAGCTGTACGAGGATTTCCAAGCGTTTGACAGCTCGGCGGTATCAGCGGGCAACCAAACGGCCACGGCCATTGCCGCCAGCTACACGCCTCTTGATCTCAAGGTAGATGACTTTGAGGCCAGCGTGACCGAGTTTATTCTCGGGTTGCTTAAATTGGCAGGCATTGACGACGAGCCCAGTTACACCCGCAGCCGAATTATCAACCGCGCTGAGGAAACACAGACCATCCTCATGGGCGCTGAATACTACGACGATGAGTATATCACAAAGAAGCTGTTGACCATCAACGGCGATGCCGACCAGTATGACGCCCTGATGGAGCGAAAGGCGGCGGAGGAAACCGAGCGGGTAGAGGAAGAATCGGACTTCCAGCCGCAGGAGGAAACTGAGGTGACGGGGGATGCCGAAACCTGATGAAGCCCACCGGCTGACCGATAAGGAACTTGCCGCGCTGGAGCGCCGCATTGCAAAAGTATACCAGGAGGCGTGGGACGACCTGGAAAAGACCGTGATTGACTATTTTAACCGCTTTATCGAGCGAGACGAAGAGATGCGGAAACTGATCGGGACAGAGATAAACGGCAAGATATGGACGGAACATGACTATGAACTGTGGCGGCTGAATCAGATTGGGCGCGGAGAACGGTTTGATGATTTGGCCGTAAAGGTGGCGGAGCGGTACACAAAGGCCAACGAGGTAGCGATTGCCTATGTGAACGACGCCACACCGGGCATCTATTCCCTCAACCGCAACTATGCAGCGTACACCATTGAAAAAGCAGCCGGGAATGTGGGCTTTACCCTGTGGGATGAATCCACCGTGCGGCGGCTCATTGTGGAAGAACCTGACCTGATGCCCTACTACCCTAAGAAAAAGGCCCTAAAGCGGGGCATTGACCTGAAATGGGGCAAGAAGCAGATTACGAAGTCCGTTACCAGTGGACTTTTGCAGGGCAAGAGCGTGGGGAAGATTGCCACCGACCTGCAAGCCCGTGTCTCAGAGATGAACCGCGCCAGCGCCGTCAGAGCGGCGAGGACGGCCATCACCGGCGCGCAGAACGCCGGGCGGATGGACAGTTATAAAGCTGCCTCTGATATGGGTATCAAGGTGCGCAAGCGGTGGGTAGCCACCAAAGACGGACGAACCCGTCACAGCCACCAAAAGCTAGACGGACAGACGGTGGACTGGGACAAGCCGTTTACCTCTGAACTAGGGAAGATACGCTATCCCGGAGACCCAAGGGCCAAGCCTGCAAACGTCTATAACTGCCGCTGTACTATGCGTACGGTAGAAAAGCCCGGCATAGAAGCAGAACCTCGAAAAATGCGTGTGCGCGACCCCAAAACCGGACGGAATGTTGTGGTTGAGGAAATGACCTATGAACAGTGGGAAAGGTGGGTGAAAAGCCGTGGCAGATAGAATGGATATACGTATTGACTTTCAGAACAATACTGGAATGGTTTTGGAAGAATTTCGGGCCGCTTGCTTGCGTGCGCTGGAGCGGTGCGGAGAACAGGCGGAAGGGTATGCCAAAGACCTGACTCCTGTTGACACTGGCAACCTCCGCAACAGCATCACCCATCAAGTGGACGAAGGTGAAAGCGCCGTTTACATCGGAACCGACGTGGAGTATGCCCCTTATGTGGAACTGGGCACCGGAAAATACGCCGAGGGCGGACGGCCTACGCCTTGGGCCTACCAGGACGATGAGGGAAACTGGCACTGGACAGCGGGCAACCCGGCGCAGCCGTTCCTTGCCCCGGCGGTTAAGGATCACGCCCAGACATACTGGAACATCATAGAGGACGAATTGAAAAATGGATGAAAAGCAGATCAAGGCCATTGAGGCCGTGCTTGCCAAAGGTGACAGGGTGGAGTTGATTCCCGTGAAAGATGGTGTTAAAATTATACATGTCAAGCGGGAAGAGCTGAAATAGAATATTGCTCCCGCCTCTAAGCGTTGAGGCGGAAGGCCCGAGCGTGGGTAACTGACTACGAATTGTAGTTGGTTACTCGCGCTTTTTCTTTTTGGTAAATACCGCAAAGTACAGCGGTTTTTATATCACAGTCGCCCCCGAGGAAATGGGGCCGAAGAAAAGGAGACTGATTATGGCACTGACCAGACGAGCCCTCAAAGCCATGGGCATTGAGGACGAGAAAATCGACGAGATCATCAATATGCACACTGAAACCGTGGAGGGCCTTAAGGCGGAGGTGACGAAGTATAAGGCCGATTCGGAGGCACTCCCCAAGGTACAGCGGGAGCTGGATACCCTGAAAGCTGCAGGGGACGGCGGTTTGCAGGACAAGTACGACAAGGTCAAGAAGGAATTTGACGATTACAAAGCGGAGATCAGCGCAAAAGAGACCAAAGCGGCCAAAGAAAAAGCTGCGCGGGCCTATTACGAGAGCAAGGGCATCACTGGTAAGAGCCTTGACATCGCCATCCGGGGCAGTTCGGAAGAGATTAACGCACTGGAGATGGACGGAGACAAAATCAAAGACGCCTCCGCCCTGGATGAGTTGGTCAATGGCACTTTCTCTGGCTTGGTGAGCACGACTACCGTAAGGGGCGCGAACACCGCCAATCCCCCGGCGAACAGCGGCGGCAACGCCATGACCCGTGACGAGATTTTCAAAATCAAGGACGCCACGGCCCGGCAGACCGCAATCAAAGAAAACATCAACCTATTTCAGAAAGGAGCCGATGACTAATGGCTAAAAACAACCTGACAAAAACTGCCGATCTGGATGTGACCGCGCGGGAAATCGACTTTGTCACCCGCTTCGCCCGGAACTGGGAGCACCTGCGGGACATCCTGGGCATTATGCGGCCCATCCGCAAGACTCCCGGCGCGGTGCTGAAAAGCAAGGAGGCCACCGTGACCCTCCAGAGCGGCACTGTGGGCGAGGGCGAGGACATCCCCTACAGCAAGGCGGAAGTCACCGAGACCCCCTATGCGGAGATGACCGTGGAGAAGTACGCCAAGGCCGTCTCTATTGAGGCCATCAAGGACCACGGTTATGACGCCGCCGTGGGCATGACTGACGATGCGTTCCTGTTCGAGCTGCAGAGCAACGTTACTGGGCGGTTCTATGACTATCTGAACACCGGCACTCTGTCCATCTCCGAGACTACTTGGCAGCGGGCACTTGCCATGGCGAAGGGCAGCGTCATCAACAAGTTCAAGGCTATGCACCGCACGGCCACCGACATTGTGGGCTTCGTCAACGTGATGGACCTGTACGACTACCTGGGCGACAAAGACATCACTATTCAGAACGAGTTCGGGTTCCAGTACATCAAAAACTTCATGGGCTACGGAACTGTGTTCCTGCTGTCCGACGAGGAAATCCAGCGGGGCCGGGTCATTGCCACACCCGTTGAAAACATCGTGCTGTACTATGTGGACCCCGGCGACAGCGACTTTGCACGGGCCGGCCTGAGCTACACCACCGACGGCGACACGAACCTGATTGGCTTCCACACCCAGGGCAACTACAACACTGCGGTGTCCGAGTGCTTTGCTATTATGGGCATGGTGTTGTTTGCCGAGTACATCGACGCCATCGCCGTTGCGGACATCGACACCACCCCCACACTGGGCACGCTGACTGTGACCACTGTAACCGGCGGTGATGCAACGCACACCAAAATCAGCAGCGTCACTCCGGCGAAGGAGAAGCCCGGCAATGTGTACAAGTACAAACTCGGTTCTTCCTCTACGCCCGTAGAGTACGGCCAGAACGTGAAAAACTGGTCCACTTGGGACGGCAGCCCTGATACGCTGATTACCTGCACCTCCGGACAGACCCTGACTCTGGTGGAGGCTGACGCCAACTATAAGGCGCAGAACAGCGGGAACAAGGGCGTGACCGTGACCGGATGACAAAAGGAGGGGCGGCGTGATGCTGGAAACTGTAATGCGGGAAGTTAATAACTTTTTCCCGGTGGATAAGGTGTTCGACACCTTCACCGTGCAGGACGGCAGTATCACGCTGCCTTTCCTGCAAATGGGGCAGTATTTCCGGGTAGTGGGCTCTATCTTCAACGATGGGGTCTACCAGTACCCAACGAAGGGCCTGACGGATGAAGTGTTTGGCGGCGCTGTGTGGGCTCTGGCGGTGCCCAAAGCGTTTCTTGACCTCGTAAAAGAGGTAGAGACGTACCAAACTAAAAATGGAGAGCCGGGGCCGTTTACGTCGGAAAGCTTCGGCGGCTATTCCTACTCCAAGGCCACCAACAGCAAGGGCGTTGCCGTGGGATGGCGGGAAGTATTCGTCAAACAACTGAACCAGTGGCGCAGAATAGGAGGGATTTGATGAGTTTGCTTGACGATTTCGCTCGACCCTGTGTTCTGTTGGAAAAAAAGCGTGTTCTAAGCGATGAAGGCGGCTGGGTCACTGAATGGACGGAGGGCGCAGAGTTCACGAATTATCAAGACCTGAACAGTTCTATGGAGGCTCGACGGGCGGAGAAAGAGGGCGTGACAAGCCTTTATTCTGCACTGGTAGACAAGGCGGTGCCCATTGAATACAACGACTACTTCAAAGACAAGGGAACCGGAGAAACCTACCGTGTGACTTCTAACCCGGAGGAAAAGCAGGCCCCCAAATCCGCCTCATTCTCGCTGAAATACTTCACAGCAGAGAGAAAGGCGGTGCCGGTGTGATAGTCCATGTGCTGGGCGAAACATACACTCTGGATTTCGTCCCGGAGGAAGAGGACGAGGGCCTGAAAGACTGCGACGGCTACTGTGACGAGACCATCAAAACACTGGTGGTAAAGCAGTACAAGCGAGATGAGCCGGGAAGCAAGAAGGCCCTCGACCTGCAAGAGAAGAAAAACTTCCGGCATGAGATTATTCACGCCTTTCTCTACGAAAGCGGCCTTGCAGAAAACTCTACCTGGGCGCAGGAGGAAGAAATGGTGGACTGGTTCGCCAAGCAGTTTCCCAAGCTTGCTGCAGCGTTTCGGGAGGTGGATGCCCTGTGACAAAAGAGGCGGCACTTCATAGCTTTTTTAATTCCTTCGGCATCCCAGGATACCCTTCTTCTGCCGTCCCGGAAGATGCTGTTTTTCCATGGCTGACCTATGATCTGACAACTAGCGCATGGGATGGAGGGGAAGTTGGGCTTACTGTAAATCTCTGGTATTACACCACGGACGAGGCCCCGCCCAACGCAAAAGCGCGAGAACTGTCCAAGCGAATTGGTTATAGCGGCGTGACCATCCCTTGTGACGAGGGATATATCTGGCTGAAACGCGGCTCTCCATGGTGCCAGAGTCTCACATACGAAGAGGACCCCGTAATTAAGCGCCGATACATTAACATTACTGCTGAATATTTGACCTTTAGTTGAAAGGAGACCCACATGGGCAAATTTACTGTCATTCCGCAGAGCACATTTGAAGAAATGCAGCTCGACGCGGGAGTGGTTTTGAACAAGTTCAACCCGGAAACGCCGACGGCTCCGGCGGACGAGGATATCATCTGCCCCACCACCGGCGGCATCAATATTTCATGTGTTCCCACCTATTCTGATTTGGGGGAGGATGTGGATAATTGCCCCACCAACACCAAAGAATTGAAGCATCTGGACGACTGGGAGTGCAAAATGTCGTTTACCTCCCTGGGCACATCTCCGGCTAGTATCAAGCTGGCTCTGGGCGCGGCGGACATTGGAAGCCCGGATACCACAAAGATTACTCCTAGGCGCGACCTGAAGCAGGCCGATTTTGCCGACCTTTGGTGGGTAGGAGATCGAGCAGACGGAGGTATGGTGGCCGTATGCCTGAAAAACGCCCTGTCTACCGGAGGCTTTACCCTTCAAACTACCAAGAATGGAAAAGGACAGGTGTCCGTGGAACTGACCGGCCATGTGTCCATTGATGCACAGGACACTATGCCGATGGAGTTCTATAGCGCCGCGCCTTCGGAGGGTTGACGCCATGAAACTATCTGAGCTGACCACCGAGCAGGCGGTGGACGTGCTGTGCGAATTGACACCCTATATCGCCAACATCACCGGAGATAAGGCCCTTCTCGATGAACTGGGTGAGAAGTTTGATAATAAGGGCAAGAGCGTGGCGGAAATGTACACCTATGCGGCAAAGAAATGCGCTGTGCTGGCTCCACTGCTGTTGAAAGACCACCGGTCAGACGTGTTTGGCATTCTGGCCATCCTGAACAGTACCACAGTAGAGGATGTGGAAAAGCAAAACGTATTAACAACGATTATGCAAATCCGCTCTGTTTTCAAAGACAAGGAACTGTTGGATTTTTTCAAATCGTTTGGGCAGGAGGACGAGACAACGTAACCCTTTCCCTGTTGGCTGCACCAAGGATGGAGGTAAAAGCGTTACTTTCTGTGCTCCCTGTCTTATTAAAAAAGCAGATGCAGGAAAAAGCGTATCGGATATATGTAACTGACGCCCTGAAAACTATTACAGAAAATACAGCGAAATATGCAGGCGGGAGTTACATAAAAGGTCGATATTTTGACCTGGAGAGCCCAAAGCCACTGGAGACAAGAACGCCGAACCAGATTATTCAGCAAATAAAAGGAAAAATCAAAAAAATATCCTCTGCCTAAGCGTTGGCAGGGAAGGGCTAAGCGGTGCCGTGAAAGGAGGCGGCACCAACGAATCTATTTGACCTTGTAGCAAGAATTTTGCTTGATACGGATGATTTTGACCGAGGCGCTGATGACGCCGAGCGGAGAGGAGAAAGCCTTGCCTCCAAATTAAAAAGCGGCCTTGCATCTGCCGGAAAGATAGCGGCGGCTGGTATTGGTGCCGTTACTGCTGCTGCGGGTGCTGCGGTAGGAGGGCTGTTGGCCCTAGAATCCTCAACAGAGGAGTACCGGGTGGCAATGGGAAAACTCAACACCGCATTTGAAGCGGCAGGCTACGGAGCGGAGACGGCCCAACAGGCATATAATGCTTTTTACGGCATCCTTGGGGACACGGACACGGCTACGGAGGCCAGCCAGCTTTTAGCAAAGCTGGCGGACAGCGAAGAAGATGTTGCAACCTGGACTAATATTGCCGCCGGTGTCAGCGGTACATTTGGCAACTCCCTCCCCATTGAGGGATTGATTGAAGCTAGCAACGAGACGGCCAAAGTTGGGCAGGTAACCGGCGTTCTGGCAGACGCCCTCAACTGGGCGGGCATCAGCGAGGATGAATTTAACGCCAAACTGGAAGCTTGCGGCAGCGAGAGCGAACGAAATCAACTCATCATGGAGACCCTATCTGGAACCTATGATGAAGCCAGCGAAGCGTTTTACCGGAATAATGAGGCACTGGTAGAAGCCCGTAACAATCAGGCGCAGTTGGACGCTACTCTTGCTACCCTTGGGCAGACAGTTTCCACCGTTAAGACCCGTCTTATGTCGGAATTTCTTCCGGCAATCTCCAATGTGGCGACGGCGTTCGCCGGTATGCTGTCCGGCACAGAGGGGTCAGATGAAGCGTTTGCGGCTGCGGTCCAGGGCCTTGTCCAAAAAGCGGTTGAGCAACTTCCATCGTTCCTGAATATGGGTGTTCAAATTTTGTCCTCCCTTGCCAGCGGCATTGTGCAGAGTATTCCGACCCTAGTTGCGGCTATCCCACAGATCATTGCGGAGATTGGCGCGGCCCTTGCAGAACTGCTTCCGCAAGTACTGGATATGGGAGTCCAACTTCTTGACCAGTTTACCAGCGGCATCGAAACCGGCTTGCCTGACATGGTGGCCCGCATTCCCGAAATCATCACCCAGTTCCTGAACTATATCACAGAGCAGCTCCCAACGATTCTCGACAAGGGCGTGGAACTGCTGGACAATCTCGTGAATGGCATTATCAGTTCCATTCCTCAGATGGTGGCGGCTCTCCCCAAAATTATCTCTGCGTTAACAGGGTTTATTTCAAACAACCTTCCCAAAATTGTTTCTGCTGGCGTTGATATCCTGCTAAATCTTGTTGCTGGTATCATATCTAGCATTCCAAGACTGGTTTCCGCTCTGCCACAGATAATCTCTGCCATTGTGACCGGAATCAAGAATTTGATGGGAGGAATAGTTGACGTTGGTAGAGCTATTGTAGAGGGGATTTGGGAAGGTATTACTGGTGCTGCTGGATGGCTGGCAAATAAAGTGGCTGGATTTTTTACTGGGATTATAGATGGAGCAAAAAATCTGCTGGACATTCATTCCCCTTCGGGCGTTTTTGCTGGCATCGGTGAAAACATGGCTCTTGGTCTTGGGAAGGGCTGGGATAGCGAGTATGACCGCATCCGCCAAGACATTGAGGGCGGAATGGACTTTGGCACGGCCACAGTAGATTTTGCGTCTTCTGGGCTGGCCCGTTCTCAGGGTGGTATCTCTTCCGCACTTCAAAATGTGGCGGCGTCCATCGGGCAAGATTTTACTATTGTGGTGCAGTCTGTCCTTGATGGAAAGGTAATCGGCGAGACTGCTTATAAGTATAGCCGCAACAAAGCTAGGGCTTATGGGGGTTGATTATGGATGTAACACTGAAAATTGGGGATTTAGACCTTAGTTCGCACCTATCTACATACTCCGTAAATTGGGAAGTAACTTATCAGAAAGTTATTACCACACTAGACAACGTAGAGCATGCATTTGCAACTCCAAAACGTGCTATTGTGAACTTCTCATTGCTGCCGCTGGATGATGATTTGGCATCGTCTGTTTATGATGCTCTGGCGGAACAAACGCAGATAGTGACATTTACTGATCCGTACAACAAAACCAATCTTGTACGAAAAATGCGCTTGACCAGTAATTTGGAGGCAACTTTTATCGTAAAGTCTGTCAACGGAAAGCGGTATTACAAAGGCGGCGAGTTGCAGATGAGGGCAAACTAATGCAGCTTACGAGTGATCTCTACAAAGAAATACTATCCAACTCGAACCACTATAAGGAAACAAAACTAAATATTGCCGGGGTAGAGTATGGGCAGGAAAGCATTGTCTCTGTTCGGACGTCCGGCGGACTTTTTACCGTTCCAGGAATCGGGAACTGCGCTGCGCGGCAGATTGATCTTGAGATACTACCGACTGTGGATATCCCAAGACAGGCTCAAATAAAGGCGTTTGTCCGGCTGGCCTTGGGGGAACAGCGGTCCGAATGGTTGCCAAAAGGCGTATTTTTTATCTCCACTAGGGCGAAAGACAAGCGAACGGGGAGCCTGACTATTACTGGATATGACGCCATGTTGAAAGCAGAGTCGGTATGGCTCACTCCCGACTACGACACCGAAGACTGGCCCATGTCCCAACGGGAAGCGGTGGAAGATATTGCCTACCGGATGGGGGTGGAGGTAGACCCTAGAACAGTTTTGACCACATCATTCCCCGTGGACTATCCTGTAGACGAAAATGGAGATTTGACCATGCGGGAGGTGTTGGGGTATATCGCCGTTTCCAACGCCGGAAACTGGATCATCACCGATGAGGGGAAGCTGTTGCTTGTAAAGTATGGCGATATCCCGCCGGAAACACACTATCTGGTCGAAGAAAACGGCTTTGCGATTACGTTCGGAGGTGATCGAATCCTTGTCTGACAAATTTTTTTTGGGGTCCCACGTCGGGGAGCTAGAGACAGGAGACATACCCGCTAACATCAGCAGAATCAACTTGTCCGTAGACAGCGACCATTACTATACTGCTGGAAATGATACAGGACGGACAATTGAAGTGACCTGCCCGTGGGGTACGCAGGAGATGGCAAACAGTATTCTGGCCTCTGTCAGCGGAAAAACGTATCAGCCATATACCGCGACAGACGCACTATTGGATCCTGCAGCAGAAATCGGGGACGCGGTGACGGTAGGCGGATATTATTCGGTGATCGCATCCGTCAATAACTTGTTTGACCGGGCTTGCGCGCCAACTATTTCCGCCCCTGAAACGGACGAAATTGACGATGAGTATCCTTACGAATCCAGCGATAGGCGAGAGACAAACCGTCAACTTGCTCAAACCCGCTCCCTAATTACCAAAACAGCAGAGGAAATCCGGCTGGAAGTCAAAAACGAAATTGAAGGGCTTTCCGCGTCCATTGATATCAAACTGGATAGCATTACCAGTACGGTACAAGGGTTGGGCAACCAAATATCCCAAATCCATCAGACCATAGATTCTATCACCCTAGAAGTTTCCAATAGTACGGCATCTTCCAGGATTAGTTTAGAGATTAATGGTATTGCCGTATCATCTCAAACTATCCGCTTTACAGGGGACGTGGTATTTGAGTCGGATTTGGAAGATGGAACAACATTAATCTCAGGCGATTGTATTCGAACTGGTGAAATTAGTGCCAACTATATCCATTTGGGCGGCAAAATGGACGTGTACCGGACAGCCAGCGGAAGTTCATTTGGCGGATATATTGGATATATGTCTGGCATGACAGCATCCGGTAGCTCAACGGCGGGCATTGCCATCGCCAGCAATAACGAGGCGGCGGTGGTGATCTGTACTACCAACGGCGCCCGAATGGGATATGACGGCGTGTCCACAGTGGTATGCACCAGTACGCAGGTCTCTATTACCGGGGACACAGTATTCATCAATGGGGAGCCAGCTACAACCTCCGACGCGCGGCTGAAAACAGAAAAGCAATATGACGTGGAGAAATACCTGGGTGTATTTGACCGGCTGAAGCCCTGCACCTTTGTCTATGATGGGCACAAACGCCGCCACTTGGGCCTGATCGCCCAGGAGGTGCAGGAGGCCCTAGCGGACGAGGGTATCCCGGAGAGCAACTTCGCTGCGCTCTGCACGGAGCCGCCCAGCGAGGAACGCCCGGCCGGTCTCTATACTCTGCGCTATGGAGAGATTCAGATTATGGCAATTGCCAAAATTCAGCAGATGGCGAAAAGGATTAAAGATTTGGAGGAAAAATTGAATGGCTGATTTGACCAAAATCCACGAAGAGGCATCTGGTGCCTATGCAATCTTGTCCTCACTGACTGTTAGCGGAGACGCCGTGGATGCCATTGCAGCTATTAGAGCTAAACTGCGCCGCGTGGTGGAACTATCCGCTTCGGAGGAAACGGAGAAGAAGCATGGCTGACAAAACGATAGGTTCTCTTCCCGTAGCTTCCCAACTTGATAATGATAGTCTGCTAGTTGTAGAGCAGCAATCACAGGCGCGTAGTATCAAGGGAGAGTTAATTAAAAAGTTTGCGCAAGCTGCGGCTGCAGAGTCAGTTTCGGCGGCTCAAAAAGCGGCAGAAGAAGCGCAGCTGGCAAAACAGGGAGCTGACGCAGCCAAAGAAGCGGCAGAGGAAGCAAGGACAGGCGCGGAAGACGCGAAAGATGCCGCTGAGACAGCCAAAAACGCCATTGAGAATATGACTGTATCGGCAGAAACTCTACCGCCTGAAAGCAACGCCACAGCCACCAAAACAGCGGTTGCAGAATCTTTCCACATTGCTTTCGGGATTCCGCGAGGCACACAGGGGGAGCCTGGACCACAAGGTCAGCAGGGAATTCAGGGTCCGCCCGGCCCTCAAGGCCCCAGCGGCGTAGCTGTTGCGGCTGAAGGGCAATATGCTTTCAACATAGACGAAAATGGGCATTTGATCTTGTATTATACCGGAGATTCCGCGCCCGACTTTGAGATTGGAGAGGACGGACATCTCTACCTAAATATTGCTTAAAGGAGGGCTGTGTCATGCCGCAGATTGATTTGGGCCAGGTTGTAGGCCCACAGGGAGCACAAGGGGAGCCTGGACCGCAGGGCGCACAAGGTATCCAAGGGCCTGCTGGACCAGCGGCTACTATTAATGGAGTCAATGCATTAACCATTGAGGCAGGAGACAATATCGAGTTGTCTCAAAGCGGCTCCACAACTACATTATCAGTCCCGACGGATGCTGCACCAACAGAAGACAGTACGAAACCTGTCCAGTCTGGAGGTGTTGCAGCGGCTTTGTCCAATAAAGCGCCCGCGGGGTTTGGGCTGGGCGGACAATCCAAAGAACTTACCTCTGGTGATGACCTAAACACTATCTGGGAAAATGGCTGGTATCGGTGGGGATCAAGTAGTCCGCAAAATGCTCCTAAAATGACATCTGATGTTGGTGGGGCACGCTACATATTTGCGCGTGTTGCAAACTATGATTCCCAAAATGTCCTACAGGAATATTGGTCACTTAACCAAGGCGCACAAAATAAAGCACATCGCATCTGTAGGAATGGCGTTTGGGGGCCACTCGAATGGATCAATCCCTCCATGCAAATCGGCGTCGAGTACCGCACCACTGAGCGCCACAATGGCAAACCAGTCTACAAGAAAGCCGTAAACACCGGAGCCCTCTCTGCGGGAACATCCAAGTCTGTAGCGCACGGAGTGGAAAACATTGGGCTAAGGCTGTCCGCGCTTTACGGAATAAACAATGATGGAGACAATCTGGTTGGCAATCCGGGTATCACTGGTATTTTAGTTGGCGGATCGAACATCACCATAACGACAGCGGCGGGATTCAGCACGAGCAATTCCTGGGTTGTCATCGCCTACACCAAAACCACGGATTAAGGAGGGCACATGAAGATCATCAAATATCAGCTGGCGACAGAGATCAACCACGGCACCCCTGAGGAGCCGGACATCGAGACGGTGCTCTCCGGTGTTACGATGCCCTACACAGATGCAAATTACGCCATCGCCCAGGCGGAGGCGTATCAAGGGCAGATTACCGTGGAGGACGATGGACAGCCGGGGCCGGAACCTGAACCGGAGTATGTGACCTATGCGGAGCTTGCGAAAGCAATCAGAGAGGGCGTGAACGAAGTATGACGGACAAGCAGTTTGTACTTACCACCATGCGGGATACCGGGCTTGCGAGGGCACAGACCCTCCAGGCCCAGGCCCTGGACATGACCGGGACGGAGCTGTATGCCTCCGAGGACTACATCCCCAACTTTACGGCGGCCTGTGAAGCCATGAACATGCTGGAACGCAAGGCGGGCTTTGTCTGCCGGTCCACGGCGGGGCGTGTGGTGCGTCTCCTCCAACCCTATGACAGCACCATCTACACGGACGAGCCGGAGGACCTGCCCGCACAGTGGGGCTTTGTATGGTCCACGGACCCGGACAAGGCCCTGCCGTTTATCGCCATCTCCACTTCGCCGTATATGACCGGGGACTGCTGCACCTATGACGGTCACGTCTGGCGGTCCGGTCAGGACAACAACGTGTGGGAACCCAGAAGCGTGGGCGTGAAGTGGGAGGACCTGGGGGAGGTGTCCAATGGCTGACGAGAAGTGCGTTAGAGACCCCCGGCATGACTGCTTTGGCCTGGAAGCAGCAGCCCGTCTGGAGGGGCGTATCAAGGCTCTGGAGGACTGGCAGCAGGACTCCAAGAAGTTCCATAATTCGTTCTATGACTGGCAGCGGGAACAGATTGCCCGAGACGCCAAGCTGGACGAGCAGCTTTCCAACATGGATAAAAACATCGAAAAGCTTCTGGCAAAGCAGGAGGAACAGACGGCAAAACCAGGGCGCCGCTGGGAGGCCATCGTGGACAAGTCCGTGTGGGCGGTTCTGGCGGCTGTGATTGCGTTTATTTTGGCCCGCATTGGGCTGTAATTTGAAAGGAGCTTACTTATGACTACCAACGAAATTCTGAACAAGTACACCACTGGCGAAATGACCCTGCCCGAGGCGAATGAGGCGCTGAGGGAGGCGGAGGCGGGCTTTACCCTGGACCCCAACCGCAATGTCATCACTCAGGAGGAGTTCGTGGCGACCACGGCAGGGGAGACCCCCGACACCGTCAACGGCTATGGCCTGATGGACCACGGAGTAGGCTGCCTGGAGAAGGTTCATGTGGTGAACGGCCGCACCGTGGATGTCAACATGGGCGAGGAATATGCCCTGGTCTACATCGCCGGCCACAAGTACCAGCTGAAGGGTGACACCATGGTGGAGCCGGAGGTGTAAGACATGAAAGCTATGCTGTCCCAGCCGATGGCTGGAAAAACCGATGAAGAAATCATCGCAACCAGGGAGAAAGCTATCTCGGCCCTGAAGGAAAAGGGGTATGAGATCGTGAACACCCTGTTCACAGATGAGTGGTACAGCAAAGAGAAGATGGAGGAGCGTGGAGTTGTCCAGATTCCCCTGTGCTTCCTCGCAAAGTCCCTGGAAAACATGAGCCTCTGTCATGCGGCCTACTTCTGCAAGGGTTGGAAAAAGGCCCGTGGGTGCAGGATTGAGCATGATGCAGCTGTCGAATATGGCCTCACTATCATTTATGAGGAGGGCTGATATGGAGACGTTACAGAAGCGCCTGGCAAACCTTCTGGCGGTGAAGTCTATCGTCACCATTGTGTTGACCGCGGTGTTCGCTTACCTGACCTGCACCGGCGGCGTGACAGCAGAGCAGTTCTTGACGGTGTTCACCGTGGTGATCGCCTTCTATTTCGGGACGCAGGCGGAGAAGAAAGCGCAGGCGGACAATGGCAACAGTACGGGAACTCCTTGACATCGCCCGGGGAGAGCTGGGGTACAAAGAGACCCCAGCCAACTCCAACCGGACGAAATACGGCGCATGGTACGGCCTGGACGGCCAGCCCTGGTGCGTGATGTTTGTGGAGTGGGTCTTTGCCCAGGCGAGTGTCAAGCTGCCCATTGAGACGGCCTCCTGCACCATCCTGATGAACGCCGCCAAGTCTGCCGGGAACTGGGTAACATCCAACTACCAGCCCGGAGACGTAGTGATCTACGACTGGGGCGGGGACAAGCGCCCGGACCACTGCGGCATCGTGGAGGCGGTGGGTGGCAGTTCCATCACCGCCATCGAGGGCAACACCGCCATTGGCAACGACAGCGATGGGGGAGAGGTCATGCGCCGGACCCGCACGCTGAGTCAAATCCTGGGGGCTGTACGGCCCGCCTATGACAAGGAGGTCACTATGGACAATACACCCAGCGGCGCCCACAAAGAGGGCGTGGAATGGGCCGTAAAGAACGGCATCCTGACGGGCAACAGCGAGGGGGACCTGATGCTCTCCCAGCCCGTTACCCGGCAGCAGATGTGTACAATGCTGTACCGGTTTTGGGAGCTGATGGAATAACAGGAAAGAAGGACGTGAGACTGTGAGCGCAAGAGTGAAACTGCCTGATCCGCTGGATAAGCTCTTGCGCTCTCAGCTTGAGAGAGCCATCTATGAAGCTGCCTTACACGAGGATGACGAATTTATAGCGAAGCGCCGTATCATTGATAAGGTAGACCAAATCGAAGTTGCCACCGACCTCGGCTGGTATCGCGGCGCTGTTAGCACTCATGAAAAGTACATCTTTCAACGAGTTGCCGATGTAGCAAAGCAGCTCTATCCAAACTCAGCATAAATCAAGCATAAGTCTTACATAACCCCGACTGGGATCACCCCCAGCCGGGGATTTTTTGTGAGAAAATTTAAGCATGGAGGACGTAAGGAACAAGGGCTGGTACACGTCGCCGCCCTCCTTGCGGCCTCCTGATTTCTTACATAAGGACGTGTTTTAAGTTGATCCTGAATGGTTCAGAACTGGTGGCCCGGCTGGTGGCCTGCGGCTTCACGGAGTCCACAGCAAGAGACACCTGCGAGAAGTATGCGGCGGAGGGAGACTTCTCCGGATTGGAACGGTTTATCCGGCAGAACGAGCTTTTGTACGATGACAGGAAACAGTACGTTTGAATATTACAACGCCAATAGAGACGGAAAGAACGTAGGCGATTGCACCGTCAGGGCAATTTCCGTTGCCCTAGATCAGGATTGGGACACCACCTATTGGGGGCTATGCTGGGAGGGCTACCTTGCCGCAGATATGCCGTCAGGCAATCCGGTTTGGGGCAAATATCTTCGTCGTAAAGGCTGGCGGCGCTATCTACCAGAGTACGACGATATGACTGTACAGGAGTTCGCCCATGAGCATCCCTATGGCATCTATCTGTTGGCTCTGGACACTCACATTGTCTGTGTTTTTGACGGGCGCATCATAGACACTTGGAACAGCGGCGGAAAGACCGTGCTGTATTACTGGATGGAGGATTGAGTATGCCGTATCAATATATGCCGGGCTATCAGCCCATGTACTATCAGCCGCCCATGCCGGATCAGCTGGCCCAGCTTCGCGGGTCTCAGTTTCAGCCCATGCAGCCGCAGATGCCGCAGGCACAGCCCCAGCAGGCGGGAAATCCTATGCCTTCTTCGGTGGATGACCGCATTTGGGTGCAAGGAGAGAATGCGGCAACGGCGTATTTGGTAGCGGCTAACGGTTTTGTGCGCCTTTGGGACAGCACAGCCCCAGTTTTCTACGAGAAACGGGCAGATGCACAAGGCAAGCCGTTTCCTATAGTTGCCTATGATTATAAGAGGCGCGGAGAAGACTTTTCGGCTCCGCAGGCGACTCCCGTGGAGTACGCCACTAAGCAGGACCTAGACGCTTTGGCAGCCCGTGTAGAGGCTCTGGCAACAAAGAAACAGACTACTAAAAAGTCGGATACAAAGGAGGATGCAGAATGAATCCCTTTTTCAACGCGATGGGAGGCAATCGTCAGCCCAACCTGATGCAGCAGTTTCAGCAGTTCATGCAGCAGATGCGCGGCAAGGACCCCAACGCCATGATACAAGAGATGGTATCCTCTGGCCGCATTACTCAGGACCAGCTCAACCAGGTCCAAAAGCAGGCCCAGCAGATGTCAGGTGTGTTTGAAGGGATGCGGGGAATGTTTGGGAAGTGAAGAAGTGAACTTCACTTTCCGCAGAATGTGAAGTGAATTTGCAAAGTGTACTTACCATTTCCAAACCATTTATTAAACCATTTCAAACCATTTAATCAAAATCCCGGCCGGGTTTTGAAAATAAATCTACAAAGGAGATAACACAATGAGTCTTTCTTCTGACGGCGCTGTGATGACCATGCCCGTGACTCCTGCCTATCAGGGCGGAAACGGCGGTTTCGGCGGCTGGGGCGGCGATTGGGCCTCCTGGATTATCCTGTTCCTGATCTTCGGTATGTTCGGCTGGGGCGGCTATGGCGGCGGCTGGGGTGGCAACTCCGGCAATGGCCTGGGTTCTCCCTCCGGTCAGGGCTGGGCCACCCGCGCGGATATCAACGAGGGATTTGCGCTCAACGGTCTGCAGAATGGCCAGAGCTCTATCCTCTCCGCTGTGACCAACGGCTTCCATGGCGTGGATACCGCTGTGTGCAACCTGGGCTATCAGACGCAGGCGGGCTTTAATGCCATCGGCGCCCAGCTGGCGCAGTGCTGCTGCGATACTCAGCGGAGCATTGACGGCGTCCGGTACGACATGGCTACCCAGGCTTGCGATACCCGCAACACCATCCAGTCCAGCACGCGGGACATCATCGACAATGCCAACGCCAACTCCCGGGCAATCCTGGACTTCCTGACCCAGGACAAGATCGCTACTCTGACGGCTGAAAACCAGAGCCTGAAGTTCCAGGCTTCTCAGGCGGCTCAGAACGCTTTCATCACCGCTAATCAGGAAGCGCAGACTGCCGAGCTGATCCGCCGCATCAATCCCATGCCTGTTCCGGCCTATCAGGTGCCCAATCCTTATGCCGGATGTGGCTGCAATCCCTGCGGCTGCGGCTGCTAAAACCCAATACATCAACTTGTAAGAAAGGCTTACATGTTCGGCCCCGTGCCGATTTTGAACCATGCGGCGGGGGCAATAGCCTCCGCCGACTTTTTTGAAAGGAATGAAGTTTATGGCTGAATTTACTGGAGTATTTGTCCAGCAGGTGGCCGCTAATCAGAATGTGATCTTTACAGAGACGCCTGTCAGCGGGTCCAACTGTGTTGTGCATAGAGATGGCTCCGGCATTGTTACCCTGCGGGGAATGACGAATCAGTGCCGTGCCCGCTATAAGGTGGTTTTCGGAAGCAACATCGCCATTCCAACCGGCGGCGCGGTAGGCCCTATCTCCGTGGCAATTGCCGTGGAGGGAGAGGCGCTGGGCAGCGCTACCGCTATCGTGACCCCTGCTGCGGTGGACGAGTTTTTCAACGTGTTTGCTGCGGCCTTTATTGAGGTCCCCCGTGGCTGTTGCGTAACTGTGGCAGTCAAAAATACCAGCGCGGAAACGATTGAGGTTGAAAATGCTAATCTGATCGTTGAGCGTGTGGCTTGAAAGGAGAGTCAAGAATGTATATGCATGAACTGAAAGAAAAGCTCTGCGAAGAGTTGGAGGAGATCGCCCGCAAGCCTGAGATGGGAGCCGGGGATTTGGAACTGGTTCACAAGCTCACCGATACCGTTAAGAACATCGACAAGATCGTGATGCTGGAAGAGGGCGATGGGTACAGCCGGGCCGGGAACTGGGAGGCCGATATGCGCGGCACTTATGCCCGCGGCTCCAGCTACCGTGGCCGGAAGCGGGATTCCATGGGACGTTATAGCCGGGATGGGCGCATGGGCGGATACAGCCGCCACGACTCCAAAGAGGCTATGATGGAGCAGGCTCAGGAGATGATGGATAACGCTACCACTGAGAGGGAGCGCGACGCCATTCGCCGCTTTATGTCCGAACTGGGTCGGGATTGATAGGGGGTGCCCCCTATGCTAGACCCCAAAGAGATCGACATTGAGATTGCTCGTCTGGAGTACGGAGAGAGCAGCTATCCCGCATACGCTAAATTAGCAACCTTGTACACCATCAAGAACCAGATGAAGAAGCAAGAACCGGAAATGCAAAGTCGTACCTATGAGCAAGCCTATTCTGCGGCTCCGGCTGAAATACCTGTAGAGGTCGGGAGATACGGAGACAGCGAATTTCTCCGCGAGGTTGAAGGGAGAAACGAGGAGCAGGTATGGGGCATTATGGATGACTTGATGGACACGCTACAAGTTGCTAACCCGAGAGTATATAATGGGGTAATGCGAAAAATACGGTCCCTATAAAAATTTCCGCCCTCAGAAATGGGGGCGGATTTTTCTGACATCATTTTTGACATCAAACTATTGATTTTATTTGATTTCGTTTGACCAGATTTGACCGTAGATCGAAATGGCAACACCTGCTTTATTAGCGCAAAAAAGTTGCAAAAAACGAGCAAAAACAAATAAAACGCCCCGCCTATTGGCGGGACGCTTTCTTGGTGGGGGAAGGTGGATTCGAACCACCGAAGCCGAAGGCAACAGATTTACAGTCTGCCCCATTTGACCGCTCTGGAATTCCCCCATATTAAAACTGGAGCTGGTGGACGGATTCGAACCCCCGACCTGCTGATTACAAATCAGCTGCTCTACCAGCTGAGCTACACCAGCAGTTCCAACAGCAGAATTTATCTTACCAGATAAGCGCCTGTTTGTCAACAGAAAATTTTTGCTTTTCCACCCGTTTTTTTCATTTTGCCGGCGGGGCACATGAGACTTGCCGGGATCTGTATACAGGAAAGGAGCATCGCATTTGGAAACAAAGGAACATACCCGCCGACGGCGGACACTGCGCTGCTCGCTCTGCGGGCTGGAGATCACAGAGGGAGAGGACTACTGGTACTGCAACGGCAGCAGCGTATGTGGGGCCTGCCTCCCGGTGTTCGCCCGGGCGGAGCTGGCTCCCTTCCGCCAGGTGCGGGGAAGGGAGGCGGCGCCATGACGCTGCTGGAGATGTCCGCCCTCTACGCGGAGAGCGCGGCCGCCCTGCGGCGGCGGATCGGCGAGCTGCGGCAGGCGGCGCGGGAGCTGAAGGACGAGGAGGACCGCCGCCTTCTGCAGCGGCGGATCACAGAGCTGACGCCGCTGCTGCAGGAGACCCGGGAGCTGGCGGCGCTGACGGCCCATTATTACGACAGGAGCTATCACAGACATGAGAGATACACGCTTTGACGCCCGCAGCAGCGAGTGGATCGGGGACATGACCGTCTGGCTGCGGGACCATGCGGAGGATAACAGTGAGCAGCTGGAGCGGCTGCGGCGCGGCCTGCGCCGGGCCCGGGAGCAGGAGCTGACGCCCCGGCAGCGGGAGATGGTGTTCCTCTATTACGACCGGGGACTGAAAATGTCCCAGATTGCTCAAAAGCTGGGGGTGAACCGCTCCACCGTCTCCCGCACGGTGAAGCGGGCTAAACAGCGGCTGTACCGCTGCCTGCGGTACGCCCTGTAATTTTCCCTCTTGAGGTTTTGCGGGATACACCGTATAATCGGTATCAAAGAGGGACCATGGATATCCGCAGAAGGGAGCTGCACTCCCAAGGGAGGTTTTACCCATGCTGTACACTACCCTGCACAACCGAATCCTGCGGCTGGTGCTCGCCGTGCTGGGCGAGCTGATCGCGGCCGCGGCGCTGAATCTCTTCATTGTCCCCCTGAGCCTGTACACCGGCGGCCTGCTGGGCTTCTGCCAACTGGTGCGAACGCTGCTGCAGGACTTCCTGGGCGTGAGCTTCGGGGCCTACGACATCGCAGGCGTCCTCTATTTTCTGCTGAACATCCCGCTGCTCATGATCGGGTATCGGAACCTGGGCAGGGGACTGGCGGTGCGGACCATCATCTGTACGGTATCCTACTCTGTTTTTTACAGCATCATTCCCATTCCCACGCAGCCCATTGTGGACGATTATCTGACGGCCTGCCTGCTGGGCGGCATCCTCACCGGGATCGGCAGCGGAATCGTCCTCACCTGCGGCGGCAGCGGCGGCGGACTGGACGTGCTGGGACTCATCATGAGCAAGCGGGACAGTGCTTTTACGGTGGGTAAATTTGCGCTGGGCTTCAATGCCCTGCTTTATACGGCCATCCTGATCCTGTTTGACCCGGAGGTCGCCATTTACTCCGTGATTTACAACTTCGCAAACTCCATGATCCTGGACAGGATGCACCAGCAGAATGTCACCGTTCAAGCCCTGATTTTCACGCGGGAGGACGAGAGCGTCCTGGCGGACTTCATTATCAAACAGCTAGGGCGGAGCGTGACCTACTGGGACGGCGTGGGCGCCTACACCAAGGACGATGTCCGTGTGTTGTGCGTGTGCCTCTCCAAATATGAGATCGAGGAGCTGCTCCACATGGTGCACTCTGTGGACCCCCACGCGTTTTTGACTGTGCAGGAGGGCGTCCGGGTATTCGGCAACTTTCCGCGGAAGCTGGGATGAGGAGAGGAGGATCGCCATGAACGGACCCATTGCTGTATTGGCCGGCACACCGGTGGACACCCGGATGGGCGTGGCATACCTGGAGGAACGGGGGCTGCCGGGCGTGCCGTTTCCCCTCTCCCGGGGACCCAGGGAGCAGACTGCCTTTCAGCACGCCCCGGCAGCGGACAAGCGCCGCCAGGCCCTGGCGGTGCTGAGGGGCGCCATGGCCCAGGGATGTCGGCGGGCTTTCGTCTACTGCAACTCCCTGTCTGCGGCAGTGGATTTCCCGGGGCTTGCGGAGGAGACGGGGATGCGGATCGTGACGCCGCTGGACGTGTACCGGCGGCTGGCGCCCTGCTACCGGGCGCTGGGAGTCATCGCCGCCAACGCCCAGGGACTCTCCGGCATCGAGAAGGTATTGCTGGAGGCCAATCCCGCCTTGGATCTGCTGGGGGCCTGTGCGCTGCCGGTGGTGCTGGCCGTGGAGGCGGGGATGTCGCCGGAGGAGCTGGTGGAACGCCACCGTCTGGCGGCGCTGGCAGCGTGGTTTGCCGACGGCGGGATGGAGGCGCTGGTGCTGGGCTGCACCCATTTCCCCTATTTTAAGGAGGCCCTGGCGGCCCGGACAGGGCTGCCGCTGGTGGACCCGGCGGAGGAGATGCTCCGCCTGCTGACCCAATGAAGAAAGCGGACCGTGGAAAACCACGGTCCGCTCTATTTGGCGTGGGAAAGATCACCGACGGCGCCGGGAGCGGTGCGCCGGCCGGGGTCTGCGGGGAGCGCGGCGGCGCTTTGCCAGCCGCTCCCGGCGGCGGTCCAGGGCCGTGGTGCAGCGGTCAAAGCACCACTCCAGGCCCATCTGGATGGGCACCACCAACAGCACCAGCACGATCAGCACCAGCCAGGCTGCAAAGGACAGGGAGGAGAGAGAGAAGAACGCCCCATAGAACACCACCGCCACGAACATAGCCGCACTCATGGCCGCCAGCAGCACCAGCCGCTTGGCATCCAGGGGGCGGGCAGCGTAGTAGATCACCATGAGACCGTTTACCGCCATCAGGATCACGCAGATGGTGGAGAGCTCTGCCAGCGTCAGGTCGAAGGTGTAGACGAACAGCTCCGCAAAGAGGATGACGAAGATGGCTGTGAGACCGCCGGGAAAAGCCCGCCGCAGCACATTGTGGAGGAACTTGCCCTTCACCAGGTCGTGGTTGGGCTCCAGCGCCAGGAAGAAGGAGGGCACGCCGATGGTCAGGGCGGAGATCAGCGTCAGCTGGATGGGAACAAAGGGATAGGGGAAGGCGGCGAACAGGGTGATGAGGGCCAGGAAAAAGGACAGAATGTTCTTCACCAGGTACAATGCCGAGGCCCGCTGGATATTGTTGATGACCCGGCGGCCCTCCGCCACCACCTTGGGCATGGCGGCAAAGTCACTGTCCAGCAGCACCAGCTGGGCCACCTGGCAGGCGGCATCCGCGCCGGAGGCCATGGCCACGCCGCAGTCGGCGTCCTTCAATGCCAGCACGTCATTCACGCCGTCGCCGGTCATGGCCACCGTGTGGCCCTGGCTCTGGAGGGCCCGGACGATCTTCCGCTTCTGGTTGGGGACCACTCGGCCAAACACAGTGTACTCCCGCACGGCCGCGGCGATGTCTTGATCCGTCTGGAGCTCCCGGGCGTCCACCCACTGCTCTGCGTTCCGGATGCCTGCCTGGGCCGCCACAGCGGAGACGGTCACCGGGTTGTCGCCGGAGATGACCTTCACATCCACGCCCTGGGTGTGGAAGTAATCGAAGACTTTGGGAGCGTTGGGGCGGATGGGATTCTCCAGCACCAGCAGGGCCAGGGGGATCACCACGCCGTGGAGGCGCCCGATCTCCGCCCCGTCGCACTGGGCCAGCAGCAGTACCCGGCAGCCCTGGGCGGCGTAGGGGGCAGTACGCTTTTCCAGGGCGGCGAAGTCCTGCCCCAGGATATACTCCGGTGCGCCCACCACATAAGCCCCCCGGTCCAGGAAATTCACGGCGCTCCACTTGGTGGCGGAGGTGAAGGGCACGGCTCCCCGGTCCGGCCAGCCGGGCCCCCGGGGAAACTTGTCCGCGATGGCCTTCGCCGTGTCGTTATCCGGATCCAGCACCCGGTAAAAGGCACCCAGAATGTCGGTGATGTCCGTCTCGGAACAGGACTCCGGGTCCAGGGGCACTACCTCCCGCACCTGCATTTGAGGACTGGTGACGGTGCCGGTCTTGTCCACGCACAGCACGTCCACCCGGGCCAGGGTCTCGATGGCGTTCATCTCGTGGATCAGCGTCCGATTCTGGGCCAGCCGCACCACGCTGACCGCCAGGGCCACGGAAGTCAGCAGGAACAGCCCCTCCGGGATCATGCCGATCAGGGCCGCCACCGTGCTGACCACGGACTGCTGCAGGCCCAGATCCTGATTGACGAACTGGTTGTAGAACAACGCTGCGCCGATGGGGATCAACACGATGCCGATGAAGCGGATCAGGCTGTCCAGGGAGCGCATCATCTCGCTTTTGCCGGGGCCGTCATCTTTCTTGGCCGCCAGCGTCAGCTTGGAGGCGTAGGAGTCTGCTCCCACCTGGTCCATCCGGGCCCGGCACTTGCCGGAGATGACGAAGCTGCCGGACAGCAGCTGGTCCCCAGGCTCCTTGGTGACGGCGTCCGCCTCGCCGGTGATGAGGGCCTCGTTCACCTGCACCTGCCCGGTGAGGACCGGTCCGTCCGCAGGGATCTGGCAGCCGGCGGTGAGCTCTACCACGTCCTCCCGCACCAGCTGGTCCACCGGCAGCTCCCGGACCTTTCCGTCCCGAATGACCCGCACCTTCGCGGCGGAGAGGAGGGACAGCTTCTCAATGGTGCGTTTGGAGCGCAGCTGCTGGACGATGCCGATGACGGCATTGGCTGCCACGATGAGGAGGAAGGTCATGTCCTTCCAGTCCCCTACCAGCAGCAGGCACACCGCCAGAACCACGAAAATCAGGTTGAAGTAGGTGAAGATATTCTCCCGGATGATCTGCTTATCGCTTTTGGTGGGAGACTCCACCGGGCGGTTGTCCCAGCCGGCCTCCGCCAGGGCCTGAGCCTGGGCGGAGGAGAGGCCGCTGTCCGCCTTGGGGGCACAGCGGGGCATCTCCTGGCGGCCAGCGGCCGCGGCCTCCGCGGGGGCCGCTTTCCGGTGCGGTTTCACGGACACTCCTCCTTCGACAAAATTTGATTCATTATAGCAATTTTCGGAAGATTTGTATAGAGATGAATTGAAAACTTTCCGTGCCGCAGCAGGCGGAGGAACGCCTTGCTGCCCGCGGAGAGAATATGGATGTCCTTTGTATAAAGACAAACTGTAAAAACAATGTCATTGAATGAAAAACATTGGAGGAGTTGTGCATTGTATTCTGCCGGGCACGCCGATATAATGAAGCATAAGAAAGACGTGGGAGGGGAGTCCATGCTGACTTTGGATATGGTCCGGGAGGCCCAGGAGGCCCTGCGGGGCATCGCCCGGCGGACACCGCTGGACAGGGCCCCGAAATTTGGGGAGAACGTGTACATCAAGGCGGAAAACCTGCAGCTGACCGGGGCCTTCAAGCTCCGGGGCGCCTACAACAAGATCCGCAGCCTGACGCCGGAGGAGGCGGCCCGGGGCGTCATCGCCTGCTCCGCCGGAAACCATGCCCAGGGCATTGCCTTGTCCGCATCCCGGCTGGGGATCAAGGCGGTGATCTGCATGCCCGCCGGGGCGCCCATCAGCAAGGTGGAGGCCACCCGTGGCTACGGCGCAGAGGTGGTGCTGGTGCCCGGCGTCTATGACGACGCGGCGGCGGAGGCGGAGCGGCTGACGAAGGAGCAGGGCTACACCTTCGCCCACCCTTTCAACGACCCGCTGGTGATCGCCGGCCAGGGCACCATCGGCCTGGAGATCCTGGAGCAGCTGCCGGACGTGGAGCAGATCGTGGTGCCCATCGGGGGCGGCGGCCTTATCGGCGGCATCGCCTTTGCGGTGAAGCAGCTGAAGCCGGACTGCCGGATCGTGGGCGTCCAGGCGGCGGGCGCGGCGTCCATGTACCTGTCCCGCCACGCCGGGGGCCCCACGGAGCTGCGGAGCGTGTCCACCATTGCGGACGGCATCGCGGTGAAGAAGCCGGGTGATCTGACCTTTGCCCTGTGCCAGCAGTATGTGGATGAGGTGGTCACTGTCAGCGAGGACGAGATCGCCTCCGCCATCCTGGCGCTGATGGAGGGGCAGAAGACCGTGGCGGAGGGCGCCGGCGCCGTGCCGGTGGCGGCGGTGATGTTTGGCAAGGTGGACACGTCGGAGAAGAAAACCGTGTGCGTGGTCTCCGGCGGCAATGTGGACGTGACCACGCTGTCCCGGATCATCACCAAGGGCCTGTCCAAGGCCGGGCGGATCGCAGAGATCAGCACGAAGGTGGCGGATAAGCCCGGCAGCCTGCTGCAGCTTTTGAAGGTGGTGGCGGACAGCGGCGCCAACATCCTCAGCATCAACCATGCCCGGGAGGATCAGCATTCCGACGTGGGAGCCTGCATGGTCTCCATGGTGCTGGAGACCCGGGACGCCGCCCATGTGGAGCAGATCCGACGGGAGCTGACGGCCATGGGCTATGAGCTGGAAAAGGAGTAAAAAGGCGGGCATCCAAAGGATGCCCGCTTTTTTTTCCTCAATTCCCGGTCTCCAGAGAGATCTGATTGAACATGGTCAGGATATCGTCCATAGAGGTGGCCCGCTTTTCCGCTCCGGCCCGGTCCAGCACCACCCGGCCCCGGTTCATCATCAGGATCCGGTCTCCATACTCCACCGCGTAGCGGAGGTTATGGGTGACCATCATGGCCGTCAAATGCTTTTCACGGATGACTCTGTCCGTCAGGGCCATGATGACCTCAGCGGTCTTGGGGTCCAGGGCCGCCGTGTGCTCGTCCAGAATCAGGAATTTCAGGGGCGTCATGGTGGCCATCAGCAGCGCCACCGCCTGCCGCTGGCCGCCGGAGAGAGCCCCCATCCGCACATCCAGCTTATCCTCCAGTCCCAGGCCCAGGGAGGCCAGCTGCTGGCGATAGAAGTCGATACGCTTTTTATTGACGCCCCGGCCCAGGCCGTAGGACCCGCCCTTGTTATCCGCCAGGGACAGATTTTCCAGCATGGTGAGGTTGGGGCAGGTGCCGGCAGCGGGGTCCTGGTAGACCCGGCCCATGGTGGCGTACCGCTGGTAGTCCTTCAGCTTGGAGATGCTCCGGCCGCCCACCAACACGTCACCGCCCTCGATGGGGATAGAGCCGCAGATGATGTTCAGCAGGGAGGTCTTGCCGCTGCCATTGCTGCCCACGATGGCCACGAACTGGCCCTCCTCCACTGTCAGGGAGAAGTACTCGAACAGCCGCTGCTCCGTCAGGGTGCCGGGGTTGTAGATCTTCGTGATGTCCCGTACTTCAAGCATGGATGATCGCCTCCCCCTTCCGGCCGGACAGCACCAGCACCAGCAGGAACAGTGCAGCCGTAATCAGCTTCATCATATTGGTGGGCAGTCCCAGGCTCATGGCTACCTGGATGCACAGCTTGTAGAGCACACTGCCCAGCACCACCGCCGTGGTGCCCTGGGGGGAGCCCAGGAAGCGGAGGGGCCCGGACTTCCGCAGCCCCCGGGCCAGCCGGGTGCCGGTGTAGAAGTGTATGATGGACACACCGATAATCACCGCCGCCAGGCCGTACACCAGCTGGCCGGTACCCATGGTGGCGGAGAAGCTGCGGGTTTCGTGGCAGACGATGCAGCCGCCGAAGGCCACCAGGGCGTTGGAGATTACCAGCCCCAGGATCTTTACTGTGCCTCGGTCCTTGGCCAGGGTGGTCACCAGGGTGGCGTTGTCGCCCACCGCCCGCAGCAGCAGGCCGGACTTCGTGTGGAAATAGGCGTCCAGCAGCAGCTTGATGACGATGACCAGCGCCAGGGACACAATCAGCTTCCGCCCGGAGAGGGAGAGATCCCCAAACAGGGCCATCACCGGGGCAGAGGTGAAGATGGTGTCCGTACCCCGGTCGATGGTCAGGTTGGACCCGGCGATCTGCAGGTTCACAGAGAACAGGGCGGTCATGGTGATGATGCCCGCCAGCAGGTTCCGCACCTTCAGCTTCACGTGGACCAGACCGGTGAAAAGTCCCGCCAGACCGCCCACTATCAGGGAGGCGGGCAGGGTCAGCCAGGGATCGACGCCCTTGGTCATCAGCACCGCCGTGACAGCGGCCCCCAGGGGAAACGTGCCATCCACCCCCAGATCCGGAAAGTCCAGAATGGAATAGGTGATATACACGCCGTAGGAGATCAGGGCGTAGATCAGCCCCTGGATCAGAGTGCTGGTCAGCAGTTCCATCACATCCATGAGATGAGAAGCCTCCTTGTGAAAAGATCAGATCACGGTGCTGCAGAGGGTGCCGATGCCCTCGATGGCGCATTCCACCGTGTCGCCGGACTGGAGGAATCTGGGCGGATCGAAGCCCATGCCCACTCCCGCCGGGGTGCCGGTGGCGATGATGGTGCCCGGCAGCAGCGTCATTCCCCCGGTCAGCTCCTCCAGGATCTGCCCGATGGAGGTAATCAGCAGAGCGGTATTGGACTTCTGCCGCAGCTCGCCGTTGACCCGGCTGGTGATCTCCAGCGCCGGGGGATAGGCGATCTCGTCGGCGGTGACCAGCACGGGGCCCATGGGCGTGAAGCCGTCCAGACTCTTGCCGAAGTACCACTGCTTATGGCCTGTCTGCAGGTCCCGGGCGGATACGTCGTTAAGGACGGTGTAGCCGAAGATGTAGTCTGCCGCATCGGCGGCTTTCACGTCCCGGGCGGCTTTGCCCAGCACCACCGCCAGCTCCGCCTCATAGTCCAGCCGGTCCGTAAGGCCCGCGTGACGGGGGATGACGCCGTCGGGCTTCCCGGCCTCGCTGACCCGCTTGGAGAAGTAGACCGCCGCTGTACTGCTCTTGGTGAAGGCATCGGCGCTGTACCGGGCGGATTCCTCCGCGTGGTCCCGGTAGTTCATGCCCAGGCAGACCACATCCTGCCGGGGGCGGGGGATGGGAGCCAGCAGCTCCACATCTGACAACGGGACCGCACCGCCCCGCTCTGCCGCCGCGGCGGCAGAGCGGAGGTCGGCAGGGGTCATGGTTTCGATCAAGGTGTTCATATCGGCGGCGGGGAGGGGCAGCACGCCCTTTCCATCGGCGGTGAGGGCGCCCACATGCTCGGCGCCGCTGAGACGATAGGTGACAAGCTTCATGAAGAGTTCTCCTTGGTAATGGATGTTACAGATGTTATTCCGCGCACTCCTGGGCCTCCTGGGCGATGTCGTCGGGAATGGTGATGCCCAGCTCGGCCGCCGCGTCGGAGTTGATATACAGGCCATAGTTTTCGATGGTCTCGTAGGGCAGGTCTTCACAGGCGGCCTCGCCGGTGAGGACTTTGGCGGCCATCAGGCCGGTCTGGATGCCCAGCTGGATGTAGTCCAGGCCCGCGCCGCCCACGCAGCCCAGCTTTACCTGCTCCACCTCGGAACCATAGACAGGGATACCCGCCTCGTCCGTCTTCTCCAGAATGGCGCCCAGCACGCCCACCACATTGTTGTCCGTCAGGTTGGACAGGCAGTCCACCCCATGGGACAGCAAGGTATCCACCGCCTGGGTGACCTCTGCCTGGGAGGTGACGCCCACCGCGTCAATGGTGAAGCCGTAGTCCGTTGCCAGCTCCTCATAGACGCTGATGGAGTAGACGGAGTTGGCCTCGCTGGTGGTGTAGACGATGCCGATGGTGTCGGCATCCGGCTGCAGGGCCCGGATCAGCTGGAGCTGGCCCTCCACCGGCAGGGCATCGGAAGTGCCGGTGATGTTGCCCGCGTCCAGGTGGGCGCCCACCGGGTCGGTGATGGCGGTGAAGATCACGGGGATGTCCTTGTCCTCCGCGGCATTGAAGCAGGCGATGGCGGAGTTGGTGGCGATGCCCACCATCAGGTCCGCGTCCTCGGCGGAAAACATCTGGCCGATTTGGGTGGCCTGGTTGTCGTCGAAGTTGGCGTTCTGGTAGTCCACCTCAAAGTCCGTGCCCTCCACCAGACCGGCCTGCTCCAGGCCCTGGAGGAAACCCTCCCGGCAGTTGTCCAGGGAGCCGTGCTGGCCGTACTGGCTGATGCCGATCAGATACTTGACGGGCTCACCGCCGCTTTCGCCGGAGGAGGTGTCATCGGTGCCGCCGCAGGCGGCCAGGGACAGGATCATGGTCAGGGACAGGCCGCAGGCGGCCAGCTTCTTCAGCAGATTCATCATAATAGATTCTCCAATCTTTGATACAGAATATTTGAAAGGGGTCCGTTCAGGGAATTGATATTGCAGCACAGGCCGCGCCATCGTCTGGTATTGTGTTTCATATCTCCATACTCCTTTCCCGGACCGATCAGGGGAATCAAAAAAAGCCCTGCCCCATATTTGGGACAAGACTTGAAACCATCCTGCGGTACCACCCAAGTTGACGCAAAGCGCCCGCTCGTTCCACGTACATTCATACGCGCCGCCCGGATAACGGGTGCGGGCCCCGTCAGACGCTACTGAGCATTTTGCCGTTTGCGCTGCCCTCGCAAGTCCATTCGCTGGAAAGTTCTCTGCCGTGATCCCACCATCCACGGCTCTCTGAAAGGTGACCTGACCAGGTACTCCTCTTGCTCATCGGTTTTGCTTGATTGCTTTGCATTATACGAAGCGGCGGCGGAAATGTCAACCGTGATTTTGCACAAATCTTTTTTGCTGCTTTAAAGAGATAAAATCCGGGGCAAGAACTACCCCGGCAGGATGGCCCTGCCGGGGAGTAACATGCAGTTTGAATCGGGTTTTCCGCGGCTCAGGAAAGCAGCAGCTTGTCGTCGGCTTCGTCAGAGCCGCTGACTTTGCTGAACAGGGCCAGCAGGTCGGGAACGGTGAGCTTCTTCTTCTCCTCGCCGGACACGTCGATGACAATACGGCCGTCGTACATCATGATGAGCCGGTTGCCGTGGACGATGGCGTCCTTCATGTTGTGAGTGACCATCATGGTGGTGAGGCCGTTTTCCTCCACGATCCGGTCGGAGAGAGCCAGAACCTTGGCGGCGGTCTTGGGGTCCAGGGCGGCAGTGTGCTCGTCCAGCAGCAAAAGCTTGGGCCGCTTCAAAGAGGCCATCAGAAGCGTCAGCGCCTGGCGCTGGCCGCCGGAGAGGAGCCCCACCTTGCTGGTCAGACGGTCCTCCAGACCCAGCCCCAGGTCCCGCAGCAGCTCCCGGTAGTCCGCCCGCTCCGTCTTGGTGATGCCCCAGCCCAGGCCGCGGGGCTGGCCCCGGCGGGCCGCCAGCGCCAGATTTTCCTCGATCTGCATGGTGGGGGCGGTGCCCATCATAGGGTCCTGAAACACCCGACCGATGAATTTGGCCCGCTTGTGCTCCGGCAGGCGGGTCACGTCCACCCCGTCGATGACGATGGCGCCGCTGTCCACAGAAAAGGTGCCGGCCACCGCATTGAGCATGGTGGACTTGCCGGCGCCATTGCCGCCGATGACCGTGCAGAAGTCACCGTCCTTCAGCGTCAGGCTGACGCCCCGGAGGGCCTGCTTTTCATTGACCGTCCCGGCGTTGAACGTCTTCCAGATCTCCTTGATCTCAAGCATCCTGATCCCCTCCTGTTTTTGCTCCGGCATTGGCGCTCCCGGCGGGCACCTTGACGTGGGCGTATTTCCCCTTCCAGTAGGGGATGGCCAGAAAGGCCGCCACGATCAGGGCGGTGATGAGCTTCATGTCATCGGTGTTCAGGCCCAGCCAGATGACCACCTGGTACACCAGGTAGTACAAAATGGCGCCGATGGCCACAGCCAGCATCTTCAGCGCAAAGTTGCGGAACACTTTGCCGAAGATCACCTCGCCGATGATGACGGCGGCAAGGCCGATGACGATGGCGCCCCGGCCCATGTTCACGTCCGCGAAACCCTGGTACTGGGCCAGCAGGGCGGAGGACAGGGCCACCAGTCCGTTGGACAGCATCAGGCCCAGCACCTTGGTGAAGTTGGTGTTGATGCCCTGGGCCCGGGACATATTGGGGTTGGAACCAGTAGCCCGCAGGGAGGCACCCAGCTCCGTGCCGAAGAACCAGTACAGCAGGGCAATGACCGCCGCCACAAAAATGGCTACCACCAGGATGGGGTTGTCCAGGCTCAGGGAGCGGACGCTCTGCTGGTCCACCAGCAGGTCATACTGTCGGGAGCTGACGGGCCGGTTGGCCTGTCCCATGATCCGCAGGTTGACGGAGTACAGGGCCAGCTGGGTGAGGATACCGGCGAGGATTGCCGGAATGCCGCAGGCGGTGTGGAACAGGCCGGTGACCAGTCCCGCCAGCACACCCGCCAGAAACGCCCCCAGCATCGCCAGCGGCACCGGCGCCCCCGCCATGGTCAGCATGATGAAGGCGGCGCCGCCGGTAGCCATGGTGCCGTCCACCGTCAGGTCGGCCACGTCCAGGATCCGGAACGTGATGTAGACGCCGATGGCCATGATGCCCCAGATCAGTCCCTGGGCGGCCACACCCGGCAGGGCGTTGACCAGATGCATGATGTTCAAGTGAAATCCCTCCAAAATCCCCCGGCTGTTTCCGGAGGCAATTTGCTGCTCTATTCTAGCAAAGTTCAGCGGAAAGGGGAAGCCCCTTTTCCGCTGAAAGTGTGTTGATAAGATTTGGATGACGGGACGGAAGGGTGGACGGACGCCCTGCGGAGCATACCGCAGACGCCGCCCATAGGACGGAGACCGGGCGGCGGAGAGCCCCGGAGAGGGCTCCCCGCCGGTGAAGGCGGAAGTTTTGCAGACAAGAATTTGAAAACATCCGCCGGCTCTTTATCGGTTCTCCGTCCATTCGTCCTTATTCGGCGATGGCCTCATAGCCGTCGGGCGGGGTCAGGCCCAGAGCCTCGCACATGGTGGGGTTGTACTTGGGGGTGAACTGGGGGGCGTACTCGATGGGCATGGTGGCGGGATCGGCGCCGTTCACCAGGATATCATAGGCCATCTCACCGGTTTTGTAGCCGATGTCATAGTAGCTGATGGTCAGCGTGGCCACGCCGCAGCCCTTGCAGATGCCCTCCTCACCGGCGATGATGGGAGTGCCGGTGTCCAGGGAGATGTTGCCGATCAGTTCGGCGTTGTTGGCAGCGGTGTTGTCGGTGGGAACGTACAGGACATCGCTGGCCGTGCAGGCTGAGGAGGCCACAGCGGACAGGTCGTTGGAGTCGGAGAAGGAGTATTGGGTGCAGGTATAGCCCAGATCCTCCAGGTAGCCCTGGACGGTGTCCACCTGATACTGGCTGTTGGGCTCGGCGGAGCAGTACAGCAGGCCCACAGTCTGGGCGTCGGGGAACCAGGTGTGCAGCATCTCAGCCTGCTGGTCCAGGGGCGCCAGATCGGAGGTGCCGGAGACGTTGTAGCCGGTGGTGCCGGTAAAGCCGTCAATGCCCAGAGCCACGCCGTACTCGGTGATGGAGGTGCCCAGAATGGGAATGGTGCTGGTGCCGGTGGCAGCGGCCTGGAGAGCGGTGGTGCCGTTGGCCATGATCAGGTCCACGCCCTGGGAGACAAAGTTGTTGGCAATGGTGGTGCAGTTGGCGGTATCGCCGGAGGCATTCTGGGGGTCGATGGTGACACTGTCGCCCAGCAGTTCCGTCAGAGCGTCCTGGAAGCCCTGGGTGGCGGCGTCCAGGGCCTCGTGCTGGACCTGCTGGATAATACCCACGGTGTAGGTCTGGCTGCCGGAGGCGGACTCGTCGCCGCTGGTATCAGCATCGGTATCTGTGGACTGGGTGTCGCCGCCGCAGGCAGCCAGGCTCAGAGCCATGACGGCGGTCAGCGCAAGGGCAAGAAACTTCTTTTTCATCGCAGAGATCTCCTTTTCAAGATTGATCGCGGGGAAATTACAAAAAGCGGCTCTGTCCGAAGAGCAGAGCCGCCTTCCATACGGGGTGAGATCCACCGGCCGCCGGACCTTCACTGGCTGCTCTGCCTATGACAATATCGGCCCGCATAGCGGACCTGGCAGCCATAAAATCGAGAGAACCCCGCCACAGTGCGGAACGCTGCTGCAAACAAAACCATGGAAGAGCTCCCTTCTGCCGACCGGCCTTTGTACTTTTACACCATACTGCTTTAAATAGGCAAAGTCAATGGTGAATTTATACAAAATCTCTGGAAAATGTTTCAGAGGCAGGAGATTTCCCAAAAAACAGAGCCGCCCGGCAGCTTCCTCAGCAGAAAGCGCCGGGCGGCGGGGCCACGCGCTCCTCAGCCCCACAGGGCGGAGAGCATGGGAATGACCTGCTTTTTCCGGGACATGACCTTGGGCAGGAACACCACGTCCTCCGCATCCTCCACATTGAAGGCCTGGCGGATGCTGTCCCTGTCGCCCACGAACAGCAGCTGGGTGCCCTCCAGCAGTACATCGGTAATCATCAGGATTACCATGTCGAAGCCCTGCTTCTTCTGCAGGGAGCTCATGAGCTGCAAAAACTCTCCCTTGCGCTGGAGCAGCTGGTCGGAGTCCATGCAGGTGACCTGGCTCACCGCCAAGTTGTGGCCTGCGATGTGGAACTCCTTGTAATCTGTGCGGAAGATCTCCTCTGCAGACTTCGCACCGCCGCCGGAGGCGGAGAAGATCACCTGTCCCAGCGCCTGGAGGGAGATGTTGGCGATCCGGGCCATGCGGTTGGCCACGTCGATGTCCCGCTGGGTGCAGGTGGGAGACTTGAACATGACCGTATCGGAGACGATGGCCGCGGCCATCAATCCCGCCATCTTGGCGGTGGGCATCAGGCCCTTGTCCTGATACATCCCCGCCACGATGGTGGTGGTGCTGCCCACGGGCTCGTTCCGGACAGTGATGGGATTCTTGGTCTGGATGTCCGCCAGCCGGTGGTGGTCGATGATCTCCAGAATCTCCGCCTGGTCCAGGCCCGGTACGGACTGGGCCTTCTCGTTGTGGTCCATCAGGATCACCTGCTTGCGGCGGGGCCGCAGCAGATGGTAGCGGGACAGGGTGCCCACCACCCGCTCCTCCTCATCCAAAATGGGATAGGCCCGGAAGCGGCTTTCCAGCACGGTGTTCTGCACGTCGTCGATATAGTCGTCCAGGTGGAAGCACACCAGATCCTTGTTCTTGCAGATGCTGCTGATGGGCATGGCATGGTAGATGAGCCGCACTGCCCGGTAGGCGTCATAGGCGGTGGAGATGATGCAGGTGTCCGTCTGCATGGCCAGCAGCTCCGGGTCCACCTCCGCCTGACAGACGATGATGCAGCTGACGCCGATCTCCAGCGCACGGCGGATCATGTCCGGCTGGTCGCCGCAGACCACGATGCTGCCCGGGTCGGAGAACACCAGGTTCTCCCGGCTGGCGGGCAGGGCGATGGTGACCTCACCGGAGATCACGTCCCGCATCTCGCCGCCCTGGTTGAGAATTTTGCCCTCCAGCACGGACAGCAGGTTGTACACCGGGATCTCGCCCACCTTAGGGTTGCGGACGGAGGACATGTCATAGTTGGCCACATCCCCGGCGGAGAGCATTCCGAACAGGGTCCCGTCCTCATTGGCCACGGGGATGGCGGAGATCTTGTCCTTCTGCATGGTCCGCCAGGCCCGGCTGATGGTGGCAGCGGCGGACAGGGTGGCGGGCGTGTCGTAATCCAGGTCCCGGACCTGGGTACGCACGTTGTTCAGCAGCTTGGGGGGCTGGAAGCCGAAGCGATCCAGCACGGTCTGGGTCTCGTCACTGATCTGGCCCAGGCGGGCGGCCTCGTACTGCCGCTGGCCAAGGGCGTTCTTCAGCGCCGCGTAGGCCATGGCGGAGACGATGGAGTCCGTGTCCGGGTTCCGGTGTCCGGTGATATAGATGGTGTCCATGAATACTCCCTCTCAAGTGGATGCGGGGCATCCAATTTTTGGCGTGTTGATAGCTTTATTATGCGTCTCCGGTGCAGGTTTGTCAACAGCCCGCAGGCCGGAAAACCGGGGGCCGGAAGGGCAAAAACTGCCTCCGCCAGCGGGGGCGGAGGCGGTTTTGCGCCGGTGCGCGACGGCGTTCACAGGGTTTCCAAATAGGCCTCGATGGCCTCGCCCATGAAGTGGGCCGTGCCGGGGCCGTAGCTGTCCAGAACCTCTGCAAAGCGGTTGTCCCAGCTGTACAGGTCCGCCAGGCGGCGGAGCTTCTCCTCGTCGCAGCTGCGGCTGAACTTCACCAGATGGGCCTGCCAGCGGAGCACCAGCTCACGGGCCTCCGGACTGGCGGGGTCGCCCTTGGCCGCCTCAGCGGCAAAGGCCATGAGAATGGGGTCGGCGTCCTCCTGCTCGGCGGACGCGCCGATATAGCTTGCCATGGGATTTTTCCTCCTTGCGTGGGATTGAATCGGGGTCAGAGAATGACCAGCTCCTTGGGGGCCAGAGTGAGGTTTTGACAGCCCTCCGGTGTGAGGTACAGCACGTCCTCAATCCGCACACCCAGCTTCCCGGGCAGGTAGATGCCCGGCTCGGCAGAGATCACCGCCCCGGCGGGCAGGGGCTTGTCGTTGGAGGGAGTGGCGTTGGGCCCCTCGTGGATCTCCACTCCCACGCCGTGGCCGAAGCTGTGGCCGAAACAGGGACCGTAGCCCGCCTGCCGGATGATGTCCCGGGCGGCGCCGTCCACAGCCTTTCCAGTGGCCCCGGCCCGGGCGGCTGCGATACCCGCCAGTTGGGCCTGCAGCACCGTGTCGTAGACCTGGCGCATCTCATCCGTCACGGATCCCACCGCCACGGTACGGGTCATGTCGGAGCAGTAGCCGTGATAGATGCAGCCGAAGTCCATGGTGACGAACTCCCCGGCCTGGATGACCTTTTCCGAGGGTACCCCGTGGGGCAGGCTTCCGTTGGGGCCGGACACCACGATGGGATCGAAGGACTTGTCCTCCGCCCCGTAGTGGAGCATGAGATACTGGAGCCGGGCGGCGATCTCCTTCTCCGTGACGCCGGGCCGGATCTCGTTCAGGATATCCGTCAGGGCCTTCTCCGCAATCCGCTGGGCGGCAATCATGATCTCCAGCTCCTCCGGGTCCTTTACCGCCCGCAGCTCTGCCAGCAGGTCCGCCGCGGGCACCAGCTCACAGGGCAGAGCCCGGGCATAGGCGTCGTGCTCCCGGACGGTCATATAGGCGTCCTCAAACCCCAGGCGCTGGATGCTGTGGCGCTGGACGGCCTCCTTCAGCAGGGCGGAATAGCCCCGGCCGTGGCCTGCCTCCTGGACCTCCGCATCCTGCACATGCCGCCGGGCGGCCTCTGTGTACCGGGAGTCGGTGAAGTAATAGAACTTCTCTCGGGTGACCAGGGCCATGCCGTCGGTTCCGGCGGAGTGGAAGCCGGAGGCGTAAAAACGGTTGGCCTCATGGGTCAGCAGCATACCGTCCAGGTCACGGGATTCCAGCTGGGCGGCGATTTTAGCAAAATGATTCATCGTGTTACCTCCTGGGCCTCTATTTTCTCCACAGAGGCCTTTACAAATCCGTAGAACAGCGGATGCGGCCGGTCGGGACGGCTCTTGAACTCCGGGTGAAACTGGGCACCCACGAACCAGGGGTGGTCCGGCAGCTCGATGATTTCTACCAGGCGGCCGTCCGGGGACAGGCCCGCCAGCCGCATACCGCCCACCTGCATCTCCGCCCGGAAATCGTTGTTGAACTCGTAGCGGTGGCGGTGGCGCTCGGAGATCTCTGCCGCGCCATACAGCTCCCGGCTGCGGGAGCCCTCCGCCAGCACACAGGGGTAGCGGCCCAGCCGCATGGTGCCGCCCTTGGCGGTGACATTCACCTGGTCCGGCATCAGGTCGATGACCGGGTGGGCGGTGGAGGAAAATTCGGAGGAGCTGGCGTCTGCCCAGCCCAGCACGTGGCGGGCGAACTCGATCACCGCCATCTGCATCCCCAGGCAGATGCCGAAGTAGGGAATGCAGTGTTCCCGGGCGTACCGCACGGCCGCGATCATGCCCTCGATGCCCCGGTCGCCGAAGCCGCCGGGCACCAGGATGCCGCTGCAGCCCGCCAGCCGCTCCGCCGCACTGGCCTCCGTCAGGGTCTCAGAGTCCACCCACCGGATGTCTACTACCGCGTCGTTGGCGGTGCCCGCATGGTTCAGGGACTCCACCACGGAGAGGTAGGCGTCGTGGAGCTGGGTGTACTTGCCCACCAGGGCGATGGACACCCGCTTGCGGGCGTTCTTCTCCCGCTTCACCATAGCGCTCCACTCCCGCAGATCCGGCTGGTGAGTGATGAGGCCCAGCTTCCGGCACACCACCTCGTCCAGACCCTCCTTGGCCATCAGCAGGGGCACCTCATACAGCGTCTCCGCCGTGGCGTTCTGGATGACGCAGTCCGGCTGGACATTGCAGAACAGGGCAATCTTCCGGCGGATGTCCTCTGTGATGGGCACGTCGCACCGGCATACCAGAATATCCGGCTGGATGCCCAGGGACAAAAGCTCCTTCACGGAGTGCTGGGTGGGCTTGCTCTTCAGCTCGCCGCTGCCGGGGATCTGGACGATGAGGGGCACGTGGATGAACACCACATCCCCCTGGGGCCGCTCCGCCGCCACCTGCCGGATAGCCTCCAGGAAGGGCTGGGACTCAATGTCGCCCACGGTGCCGCCGATCTCCGTGATGACCACGTCCACGTCCTCTTCCGCCATGGCGTAGATGCGGCGCTTGATCTCGTCGGTGATGTGGGGGATGATCTGCACCGTGGCGCCCAGGTAGTCGCCCCGGCGCTCCCGGTTCAGCACGGACCAGTAGATCTTGCCGGAGGACACGGAGCTGTTGCCGGTGAGGTCCTCGTCCACGAACCGCTCGTAGTGGCCCAGGTCCAGGTCCGTCTCGGCTCCGTCCTCGGTGACGAACACCTCGCCGTGCTGATAGGGACTCATAGTCCCCGGGTCCACATTGATATAGGGGTCGAACTTCTGGTTCCGCACCCGGACGCCCCGCTGCTTCAGAAGCCGCCCCAGGGAGGCCGCGCAGATCCCCTTGCCCAAGCCGGAGACCACGCCGCCGGTAACGAATACGAATTTCGTTGACATGCCGCTCACCTTGCCTTTCCACGCAAACAGTTTTAGCAGGAAACCGAATTGTACGCCCCGGGCCGACAAACAAAAAACAAACTTCATGCGCGGTACAGTGCACCACGAATACAGGCAAATGCCGCTGCGCATGAAGTTTTGCGCATCATTTCCGGTTGCCCCAAAGGGGCGGGGAAATGGCGCATTTTCGTTTTTTGTTATGCAAAAGCATAACAAAAAACACCGCCGGACCGATTTTGCGGCTGAAAGTCCCAGTCTCTTTCGGGACGTTCGGCCGCGGTCCGCGGTGTGTCTGTTCGGTTGTCGCGTTGCGGCATCCGCCGCAAACCGCTGCCCAAAGCGTTTCCAAAAAATACTGTTTCAGTGTAGCACCGGCTTGGGAAAATGTCAACGGCCGTCAGATGGCAAAACCGGCAGAATCCGCAGGGCGATTCCAACTGGTTTTCTGTGGATTTCGGCAAAGGCCGGGCGCGGAAACTCCGCGCCCGGCCTTTGGAAGAGTCATGGAGCCCCGTAGGTCTGGTGGATCTGGACCAGCTCCATGGGGGACTCCACCCAATTCTCCACATACCCGCAGCCGCAGCAGACGTAGCGGATCACCGGGACCTTGCCCAGCAGGGTGTACCGGGTGGTGTAAATGTTGCTGCCGCTGGCATAGCGGCTGGGGTGGTCGGGGATTCGGACGATGTCTCTGCTGCCGCACTTGGGACAGGTGTGCGAATTCTTCATTTCGGCTCCTTTCGATTCAGGAGGGCCGCCCCGCACAGGGCCAGCAACGCGGCCAGGTCCGCCGGGGCCGGCGCCGGGCGGAGCGTTTTCGGTGTATCCTCCATACCGCTCACCGGCTCCGGCGGCCGTAAAACCGGATGGCGAGAGGGATGGACACCACGCTCAGCACCACGGCGGCAATGGCGGCGGGAACCAGGGAGAGGGACAGATAGAAGCCGCCGTCCAGGGAGGACTGCTCAATGGTGGCGATGCCTCCGGCGCTGGCACACACCAGAAAGATGATGAGGAACATCGCCAGCCGCCCCTTTTCTACGCCGAACCGGAACATCATGGGCAGGGTGATGTCCAGGATGCACACGGCCACGCACACGGACAGCAGGATGACGGGGATGGAGGGACCCTCCACATCGCTGAGCCAGATGACCGACAGGATGGTCTGAAGGACAAAGGTGGCCGCCGCCGAGACGGCCACGGCGATCCAGCCGAAGAGATACTTGCTCAGCACCACGTCCCGGGCGGAATACGGCATCATGGCAGCCATCTGGTCCCAGCGGCTCCGCTCGTCATAGGCCAGGGCGGTGTAGGGCAGCATAGAGGCATACACCACGGCAAAGGTGCTGTAAAACGTGCCGGGGATGCAGGAGAACACCAGAATTAACAGCAGGAAGATCTTCATCTGCCGGAAGATCACGTAGTAGTCTTTCAAAAGCAGGGCACTCATTGCTCCTTCGCTCCTTTCACCAAAAACAGGACGATATCCTCCACCGTGGGCCGCTCCAGCGCCCAGCCCGCAGGCACCAGCGCCCGCTTCACCAGGCACCGGACGCCGCCGAAGCTGCTGTTCTCCCGGGCTACCACGGCCCCGTCCTGAAGGCTGTTCACTTGATCTGCCGTGCCCACGAAGATGCCATACTCCTCCAGCAGCCGATCCTTCTCGTCGCAGAACAGCAGCCGCCCCTGGTGGAGGAAGGCGATATAGTCGCACAGCTTCTCCAGGTCGCTCAAAATGTGGGAGGAGATCAGGATGGAGTGGTCCTCCTCCCGGGTGAACTCGTTGAAGATCTCCAGCACCTCGTCCCGGACGATGGGGTCCAGGCCGGCAGTGGCCTCGTCCAGCACCAGCAGCCTGGGGCTGTGGCTCAGGGCCACGGCGATGGCCAGCTTCATCTTCATGCCACGGGAGAAGTCCTTGAAGGGCTTTTTCTCCGGCAGGCCGAAGCGGGTGAGGTAATTCTGGTACTGCTTTCCGTCCCAACGGCGGTAGGTCTTGGCCATGACGCCTCCCACCTGAAGGGCGTTCAGGCTCTCTGGGAAATAGGCCTCGTCCAGCACCACGCCGATGTCCTCTTTCAGGGAGAGAAACTCCGGCGCGGCGGAATCCGCCCCCAGGACGGTGCAGGTGCCGCTGTCCGGCCGCAGGGCCCCCATCAGCAGGCGGATGGTGGTGGACTTGCCGGCGCCATTCTCTCCCACCAGACCGCAGATGGTGCCGCTGGGCACGGTGAGGGACAGGTCCTGTAAGGTAAAGCCGGGAAAGTGTTTCGTCACATGGCTCAATTCAATGGCGTTCATACGTGAGGTTCCTCCTCTTTCAGCAGGATGCGGAGCATTTCCATCAGCTCCAGTGCCGAGACGCCGCACTGGGCGGCCAGCTCCACGGCGGCGTCCAGGTGGTCCTCCAGCTCCTTCAGCTTCTGCTCCCGGATCAGGTCCAGATTCTTTTCCGCCACAAAGCAGCCCTTGCCGGCCACGGTGTAGAGGAAGCCGTCGGCCTCCAGCTCGTCGTAGGCCCGCTTGGTGGTGATGACGGAGATCCGCAGGTCCTTGGCCAGGGCCCGGATGGAGGGCAGCGCCTCTCCGGGGGAGAGCTTCCCGGCAATGATCTGGGCTTTGATCTGGGAGTAGATCTGATCGTAGATGGGTTGGTTGGTGGTATTGCGGATGATGAGTTCCATGGAAGTCACTCCTGTTCGTACTGTACATTTACAGTATATACAGTATGCACGGATTGTCAAGAGGGAAATGCTGGATCCCGCAAAAATTTTTGTGGTCCTTGGGGCTAGGCTCTCAACAGAAAATGTGATACACTACTAAAGCTGAGACTGACGGCTTGTCCGGAGAAAAGGAGGTGAGCGCCGTGGAGACCATCCCCGGCAGCGGAAACTGGAAGCTAACCATCCGCCGGGAGGCGGCGGGGATCACCATCCTGCGGGCGGCCACCTGCGACGCCCGGGCCCGCCTGCCGGAGACGTTATACGGCCTGCCGGTGACGGCCCTGGGGGACCACGCCCTCTCGCCCACCGCCGCTTCCGCGGAGGGGGAGGACCTGCTGGTGACCTGCGGCGCCGGGACGGACCCGGGGACCTGGAGCAACCGGGACCTGGAGGACCTGACCCTGCCCCGGTCCCTGGAGCGGGTGGGGGATTACGCCCTGATGAACTGCGGCGGCCTGCGGACCCTGCGGCTTCACGACGGCATCGGTCAGTGGGGCGGCGGGGTGCTGATGAACTGCCGACGGCTGGCAGCCTTCCATCTGACCCGGGTGGGGGAGCAGGGGGACACCCTGGCCTGGTTTGCCGACGAACTGCCCTGGGAGCTGGACGTCACCGTGGAGGAGACGGACGGCACCGTGTTCCGTTTGCTCTTTCCGGAGTACCGGGAGGTCTATGAGGAGAACTGCCCAGCCCATCACTTTGATTACAACATCTTCGGCGCCGGATATCCCTATCACCACTCCTTCCGCCGGAAGCGGCTGGACCTGCGGACGTATGACGAGCTGTGGAGCGGTTTTCTGGGCATGGAGCACGATGAGGACTGCGCGGTGCGGCTGGCCTTCTGGCGGCTGCGGTATCCGGTGGAGCTGGCGCCCCGGGCGGAGGGGCAGTACCTGTCCTACCTCCGGGCCCACGCCGGAGAGGCGGCAGTCTGGCTGGTGGGAGAGCGGGACATGCCGGGGCTGGCGTTTCTGCTGAGGACGGCGGAGCCGGACCGGGAGGCCCTGTCCGCCGCCTGCGCCCTGGCGAGAGAGAGCGGGGTCTCCGAGGCCCTGGCCCTGCTGCTGGAACAGCAGCGGGATGCGGCCCCCCGGGGGCTGGACAAGACTTTTGACTTATAGCAGGGAAGGAGGCGCACCATGGCGGCCAAGGACCTGACGGCCATCGGACTGGAGATTTTGCAGACGGCCCGGAATGAACTGTATCTAAATCTGCCCTATCTGGATGTGGCGCTGTGCAGCCTGGAATTCCAGCCCGGCGGCGGTGTGACGCTGTCACTGGCTACCAACGGGGAGACGCTGTATTACGACGGCAGCTTCCTCTCGGAGCGGTATCTCCGGTCCCGGACGGCGGTGGACCGGGCCTATCTCCACGTGCTGCTCCACTGTATGCTGCGGCACCTGTGGAAGAAGCGGGGCAGGGTGGCGGAACTGTGGGACCTGGCCTGCGACGTCGCGGTGGAGAGCATCCTGGACGAGCTGGACTACCCCTGCCTGGCCGGGGGCTTCGTCCCCGCCAAGCAGAAGTTCTACGGCGAGTGCCGGGCAGAGATGCCGGTGCTGACGGCGGAGGGCATCTACCGCCATCTCCTGCGGCTGGACCTGCCGGAGTACGAGCTGGCCCGGCTCCAGCGGACCTTTCTGGTGGACGACCATGGCCTGTGGGATCCGGACCAGCAGGACCAGGAGCAGCAGAAGCAGCGGGAGCAGAAGTGGCAGAGCGTCTCGGAAAAGACCCAGACAGGACTGGAGACGGTGCTGGCCGGCAAGGCCACCGGCGGCGAGGCGGTGCTGGAGCAGATCCAGGTGGCCAACCGGGACGACGTGGACTACCGGACCTTCCTCCGGAGGTTCGCCGTACCCCGGGAGGTGATGGCGGTAGACGGAGATGCCTTCGACTACATCTTCTACACTTATGGCCTCCAGCTCTACGGCAACATGCCGCTGGTGGAGCCGCCGGAGACGAAGGAGGAGAAGCGGATCGAGGACTTCGTCATCGCCGTGGACACCTCTATGTCCACCTCCGGCGAGCTGGTGCGGCAGTTTCTGGCCTGCACCTACGCCATCCTCCGCAGCACGGAGACCTTCACTCGGAAGGTGAACATCCGCATTCTCCAGTGCGACGACCAGGTCCGGTCCGACACCCCCATCCGCGACCTGGAGGAATTGAAAGCCTATATGGAGAACTTCTCTCTGATGGGCGGCAGCGCCACGGACTTCCGGCCGGTGTTTGAACACGTGGCGGAGCTCCAAGCGGAGGGGGCCTTCACCTCCCTTCGGGGGCTGGTATACTTCACCGACGGCATGGGCGTCTATCCCCGGAAGCGGCCGCCCTATGACACGGCCTTCGTGCTGCTGGAGGAGCCGCCCCTGTCCGTAAAGATGCCCCCCTGGGCCATCCGGCTGGTGGTGCCCACCCCGGCCCTGGAACAGGCCGCCCGGGAGGCAGCGGAGGAGGCCAAAGCCGGCGGGCTGGACCTGATCGATTTGGACGAACTTCCCCAACTGTAAGGAGCTAACGATATGAACATCAAACAGGCAAAGCAGGAGATCACCAATACCTTGAAGGCGTATCTGGCCAAGGACCAGCTGGGGAACTACCTGATCCCCACAGTGCGCCAGCGGCCGGTGCTGCTGATGGGCCCGCCGGGCGTGGGCAAGACCCAGATCATGGAGCAGATCGCCGCCGAGACCGGCGTGGGCCTGGTGGCCTACACCATCACCCACCACACCCGACAGAGCGCCATCGGCCTGCCCTTCATCGAAAAGCGGACTTATGGCGGGGAGGAGGTCTCCGTCACCGAGTACACCATGAGCGAGATCCTCTCCTCCGTTTACCGGCTGATGGAGCGGACCGGACTGCAGGAGGGCATCCTCTTCCTGGACGAGATCAACTGCGTCAGCGAGACCCTGGCCCCCATGATGCTCCAGTTCCTCCAGTGCAAGACTTTCGGCAACCAGGCCCTTCCCGAGGGGTGGCTGATCGTGGCGGCGGGCAACCCGCCGGAGTACAACAAGTCCGTCCGGGACTTCGACGTGGTGACCCTGGACCGGGTGAAGCGCATCGACGTGGAGGAGGACTACGGCGTGTGGAAGGAGTACGCCCGCCGGAAGAACCTCCACGGGGCCATCCTCTCCTACCTGGACATCAAGAAGGACAACTTCTACCGCATCGAGAACACGGCAGACGGCCTCCAGTTTGCCACCGCCCGGGGCTGGGAGGATCTCAGCGAACTGCTGTACGCTTATGAGACCCTGGGCATCCGGGCGGACCGGGAGGTGGTGGGGCAGTACATCCAGATGCCCCGCATTGCCAAGGACTTCGCCAATTACCTGGAGATGTTCTACAAGTATCAAAAGACCTACCACGTGGAGGGGATCCTCAGCGGCACCTGGGAGAACATCACCGTGCTGGAGCTGCGGGAGGCGCCCTTTGATGAGAAGCTCTCCGTCATGGGGCTGGTGCTGTCCCGGCTCAGCGAGGAAGCCCGGAACACCCGCTGCCAGGACGCCTTGACCGACGCCCTCCACACCTCCCTGACAGAGTTTCGGGAGAAGATCGCGGACGCGCCGCCGCTGACGGTGCTGGACCAGCTGCTGTGGAAGCGGCGTACTGCCATGAAGCAGGCCAAAGAGGCCGGCCAGTTGGACAAGGAGTCCCGGGACCTCAAGCAGCGGGAGATCAACGCCCTGGAGGACTACCGCCAGCGGCTGGACCGGGAGGCCGTGGCCCCGGAAGGGGCTATGGACGCCGTCCGGGGCTGGTTCGGTGAAGAGGTGGAGCGGCGGAAGGCCGTGGCCATGGAGACGAAGGACATGTTCGACAACGCCTTCCGTTTCCTAGAGACCACCTTCGGCGACAGCCAAGAGCTGGTGATCTTCGTCACGGAGATCACCGTCGGGTACAACACCTCCTGGTTCGTGGAGCAGTTTGGCTGTGACGCCTATTTCCGCCACAACCGGGAGCTGCTGTTTGACAGCACCCGCCACCGCATCCGGGAGGAGATTGCCGCCGCCAAGGCGGCAGAACAGGAGGAAAACACATGAGGGAAGAGTGGAAGCAGATCGAAGCCGTACTGGACGAGAAGGTGCGCCCGTCTCTCCGGGCCCACGGGGGTGAGCTGGAGATCGACCACCTGGAGGACGGCGTGCTGTATATCAAGCTGCTGGGCCAGTGTGCCGGGTGCCCCTCCGCGGACCTGACCAACGAGACGCTGATCGAGCATGAGCTGACGGCTGCCCTGCCGGAGCTGGTGCAGAAGGTCGTGGTGGTCCAGACTGTCAGCGACGAGCTGTGGGAGCAGGCCAAGCGGCTGCTGCGGGACCATCATCTTTGAAAGTCGGCAGCCCCTGAAGAGAAAAAAGCGCCCCCGGCTTTTGCCGGGGGCGCTTTTCAACAGCTTACCAGCTGTGGTGCTGCCAGGACTCTTCGGCAGTCATGGCGAAGTAGTCGTAATTGGGGGCGGGGCCGCTGTCGCCCCAGGTGGTGTCGATGTGGTAGTCTGTGCCGTCCAAGGTGGCCACGGTCCAGATGTGGGAGTTGTTGGAGAGGGCTGTGCAGTCGATGCCCTCCAGCTTCAGCAGCAGGTTGTAGGCGCCGGTGTACCCGTCGCACACGGCGGTGCCGTTTTCAAACAGGCTGTATGCAATATGGCTCAGGGAGCTGTCCCCGGCGGTGTAATCATAGACGCAGTTATCGCAGATCCAGGTGAAGTAGACCCGGGCCTTCTCATAGTCGGACATGGAGGTGGTGATCTCTCCGCTCTCCCACAGGGCATCATGGACGGCAATGGCCGCCTCCATGGCCGCGTCGCGGTAAGTCAGGATCTGATCTCCCGCGCTGGCGGCGGAGAAGGTGAGGGTGATGGACCCGTCCGCAGAATAGGTGCAGTTGACCGTGTTGTAGCACTGCTCACAATAGGTTTTCACAGCTGCCAGGGCCGCCTCCATCACCCGTCGGGCGGAGGTTACGGAGAGACTGGGGTACTGCAGGACCAGCGTGTTCTGGTTGGATGCCAGCATGTAGCGGACGCTTTCATCTATCTCCGCCGCAGTGGCGGGAGCGGCGATATACGTCCCCAAGGGCACCAGATCTCCCATGGCAGCGCCCTGGGCGCTCCAGGACTCCTTTCCCAGGTCCCAGTCCGGCGTTGCCCGCAGGCTTGGATCCACCATGCGGGTCAGCATGGCGGCGGCCGCGCCCCGGGTGATGGGCTGGTCCGGCAGGAAGGAGCCAGCGGCGTCGCTGCCTACGGACACGCCGGTGCGGTAGAGGGTCAGGATGTCCTGGTAATAGGGGGTGTACTCGGTCACGTCGGTGATGAACTGGCGGCTGGCGTAAGCCTGAGTTACCAGGTCCGCGTGAACGGGCGGCAGGGCCTCCTCTGGAAGCGTGTTTGCCAGCACATGGGCCACCTGGGCCCGGGTGGCGGGGGTGGAGAGGGACTCGTCCAGCTCCGTGCCGATGACACCCTCCGACTGGAGATAGCGCAGGTACCGGAGGGCCGCTGCCTCATTCTCGGCGGCATAGGCGCCTGGACCTGCCTCCGCGTCTCCGGTGCGGTACAGACTGCGGATGCGGCCGGCGAAAATCACCACCTGCCCAACGGTCAGCTGGTCTCGCAGGCCGAAAGTGCCGTCGGCCTTGCCTACGGAGAGACCATACGCATACAGCGCCGCCACATTGTCGTAGAACGTGGACTCCGGCGTCAGGTCGGAGAACTGGCCGGCGTAGGTTTTGCTGCGGACAAAATTGTCCGGGGTGTCCTGGGCGGCCCAGGCGGGGACAGTAAGAGCAAGCGCCAGTGCCAGCACCAGCGCGGGGACCCGTTTCTTCATGACGGCACCTCCTTATACAAAATGGAAGATCGAATTCAGGATTTCTGCCTGATGGAACAAAACGCGGACAGGGGCCTTTTCAGGAGGGGATGTCCAAATCCTCCATGGTCCGGTCCTCCACATAGGGGTTCAGGTACTGGTTGACCAGCTCCAGAGTGGCGTCCGGGTCCAGATAGATGTAGGGGGAGCGCCACTCGTTGGGCAGAGTGGAGAAGGAGATCTTATCCACACCCATGCTGATGGCCTCCTTCCCCAGCCAGGCCAGGTTCCCAAGAGACAGGTCCGTGTCCACATACTGCTGGAAGATCTTGGCGAACTCCCCCACCTTGTCCACGTTGGAGAGCGTCAGCGTCTGTTGAGCCACGGCTTTTAGGAAGTTCTGCTGGGTCTGCATCCGGCCGATGTCCTCGCTGCCGTAGCCGGAGCCGTCATTATTGTGGCGGAAGCGGACCACCTTCAGCGCCTCCGCACCGGAGAGATGCTGCATCCCGGCGGAGAAGTGGATGTGCAGGTCCTGGTAAGGATCGTCGTAATTCATGCTGATGGGGACTTCAAAGTCCACGCCGCCGATGGCATTCACCAGCGCGGCGAAGCCGTCCAGATCTACGGTTACCGTAAAATCCACTGGGATGCCCAGCTGCTGGGAGATGGTCTCGGCCAGCAGAGCGGTCCCGCCGGAGTTATAGGCGAAGTTGATCTTGTGGTTCTTTCCATTGATGACGGCCTTGGTGTCCCGGGGGATGCTGACACCATAGATGTAGTCGTTCTCCGCATCCACGGCCACCAGGATATTGGTGTCGCTGCCGCCATTGTGGTCATCCACGCCGGACACCAGAATGGTGTAGAAATAGGGCTTGCGCTCCAGATGGGCCGCCTGGGCCAGGGCCTCCGCGTCCTGGGCGGTGTCTTCGGCGGAGACCTCCTCCGCTTCGTCGGGCCGGGTGGTTTCGGCGGGGACCTCAGGGGGACGGAAGAGACAGAAGTAGCCGGCATACAGTGCGGCGGCCACAAAGACCACGAGAAGCAGCAGTCTGCTCCAGCTGCGCCGTCTCCGGCGGGTTCTCTTTGCCATATTCAAAACGCTCCTTACAGCCGCGGCGGTGCCGCGGGGGTTTCTTTGGAAAAACTGGGTGAGAAGATTTACATAATACTCGTTGCAACATTATAAAACGGGAAGCGGAAAAACACAAGAGGAAAATGGCGTGCCGGAGCGCGGCACGCCATTTTTCAGGAATTCTCCGCATCTTCCCGGGTCTCCTCCGGAACCAGCTGCTGCAAGAGCGTCTTGATGTCAGCCAGCAATTGGTTCTGATAGGAGAGGGCGCATCGTATGTAATGGAGTGCCGGATCCAGGTCCTGGATGGGCTCCACGCCCTCCACCGGGTGAGGCCAGCGGCGGACGGGAGGCTCCGGGGTGGCCGGCACTGCGGCGACCGGGGGCTCCGGTGTGGACCGGGCCACGCGGCGGCAGCGGGATTGCTTTGCCATATCGATTCCTCCGTTGCGAGCTTTCTAAGACTAGTCTATGCGCATTTTATTCCCCGCGGTACTTTTTCCGGGTGGCGATGCCGCCGCGGATGTGTCGCTGGGCCTTGTTCACCTCCAGGACTTCCTTCACCTGCTGGTACAGCACCCGATTGAACTGGGGCAGCCGTTCGGAGATGTCCTTGTGCACTGTGGATTTGCTGATGCCGAATTTCTGTGCGGCGGCGCGGACCGTGGTCCGGTTTTCGATGATGTACTGAGCCAGCCGTTCGGCCCGCTCCTCCATGTTACCCTTCAAAACACAACACTCCCCGCCTCTTGTTGCTCCATCCTATGCGGGGAGAAAAAGGGATATGCGCGGACTGGGGCGGAGGGAAGAGAACCTCTTCTGTCTTTAGACGAAAAAGGGCCCGTCCGGGTTTTCCGGACGGGCCCGCGGGGGATTATTTTTTCAGCTTCTGGATCTTCTCCAGCCGGTTCAGGGCCTCGTTGAGGGTGTCGTCATTCTTGGCGAAGTGGAGGCGGATCAGGTGGTTCACCGGCTCCCGGAAGAAGCTGGAGCCGGGCACGGCCCCCACGCCCACCTCCCGGGCCAGGTTCTTGCAGAACTGCAGGTCGCTCTCATAGCCGTACTCGCTGATGTCCAGCAGCACGTAGTAGGCGCCCTCCGGGTCATTGTGGGAGATGTGCAGGTCATCCAGCCCCTTGAGAAACAGGTCCTTCTTGTGGGTGTACTTGGCCAGCAGGTCGTCATAGTAGTCCTGGCCGAACTCCAGGCCGGGGATTACCGCCTCCTGCAGCGGCGCGGCGCAGCCCACCGTCAGAAAGTCGTGGACCTTCTTGGCCCGGTCGATGATCTCCTCCGGCGCGATGATGTATCCCAGCCGCCAGCCGGTGATGGAGTAGGTCTTGGACAGGGAGGAGCAGGACAGCGTCCGGTTCCACATCCCCGGCAGGGTGGCGAAGTAGGTGTGCCGGTGGGGGGCGTAGACGATGTGCTCATACACCTCATCGGTGATGACGTAGGTGTCGTACTTGGTGGCCATCTCCGCAATGGTCAGCAGCTCCTCCCGGGTGAAGACCCGGCCGCAGGGGTTGGAGGGGTTGCACAGCACCAGAGCCTTGGGACGTTGGCGGAAGGCAGCCTCCAGCTCGTCCACGTCGAAGGTGAAGGCGGGCGGGTGCAGTGGCACATAGATGGGCTCCGCCCCGGAGAGGATGGTGTCTGCCCCATAGTTCTCATAGAAGGGGGAGAAGACGATGACCTTGTCCCCGGGGTTGGCCGCGGTCATCATGGCGCACATCATAGCCTCGGTGGAGCCGCAGGTGGCCACGATTTCCTTGTCCGGGTCGATGGTGCGGCCCATATAGCGGGACTGCTTGCGGGCCAGGGCCTCTCGGAAGTTCTGGGCCCCCCAGGTGACGGAGTACTGATGGGGGCCCTCCCGGGCCACCTGGGCCAGCCGTTCCAGGATCGCCTGGGGCGGCTCGAAGTCGGGGAAGCCCTGGGACAGGTTCACCGCGCCGTACTTCAGGGAGACGCGGGTCATCCGCCGGATCACGGAATCGGTGAAACTGGCGGTGCGTTCAGAAAGAGGCTGGGGCATGGTCAAAATCACTCCTTAATTTGGAACAGTTGGGAAAAAGTCCTGCCAAAGCGCAATATTTTTATCAGTATAGCACGTCACGGGACAGCTGTCACCTCCGGAATCCGCAAAGGGGCGATACCTGATGTGAAAAAACGTTGGGAATTCCGGGGGGATGTGCTATAATAGATGAGAAAGGGGCACGGCCATGCACGTTGCATTTTCCGCTCTGCTGGCGGAGGGGCGGCCTTTTCTGGGGACCTTCATCCAGTCCGCTGCACCGGAGTTTGTGGAGGCCGCGGGCTACGCCGGGTTCCGGTTCTTGACCGTGGATCTGGAGCACACCTATTACGGCCCGGAGAAAACTGTGGAGATGGTCCGGGCCGGGGAAGCGGCGGACCTGTGCGTCCTGGCCTGCGCGACACCATCCTGATGTACCAAAAGTGCCGGGAGATTATGGGGCAGGTGCTGGAACCCGGAGCCATTTGATTTTCAAAGCAACATAACGATAGAAAGGAAGCTGCGAACATGAACGAGACATTGAAGGTTTTGAAGGAGCGCCGGAGCGTCCGCAAGTACAAGGCGGAGCAGATCAGGGACGAGGAGCTGAACGCCATTCTGGAGGCGGGCACCTGGGCGCCTTCCGCCAAGGGACTCCAGACCTCTGTCATGGTGGTGGTACAGGACCCGGAGACCATTGCCTGGATGTCCAAGCTGAACGCGGAGATCCAGGGCAATCCCGGCACGGATCCCTTCTACGGTGCCCCCACCGTGGTGGTGGTTCTGGGGGACGGAGAGAAGCTGAACTGGCTGCAGGACGGCTCCCTGGTGATGGGAAACCTGATGACCGCTGCCGCGGCTTTGGGACTGGGCTCCTGCTGGATCAACCGGGCCATGGAGCTTTTTGACCGGCCGGAGGGCAAGGAACTGCTGAAGAAGTGGGGGCTGCCGGAGACCTACCGTGGTGTGGGCAACTGCATCCTGGGGTATGTGGAGGGGGACCTGCCCGCCCCCAAGCCCCGGAAGGACGGCTGGATCCTCCGCGTGTGACAGATACACAGGGCGGCGGGAGCATTCCCGCCGCCCTGCTGTTTTGCTGCGGTAGCCCTTGGCGAATCGTATGCAATCGCTTCATTTGGTGAAATCAACAGAGAGGCCTGTAGATATGATCGGCTTGTGATTGCGCTCAAAAAGATGAAAGTTCCCACTTGATTGTATCCATATCCACATAGGCATGTACTGGATTGCGTGGATCAAGATAAATAACGGGCTGCTGAAAATCAGTAGCCGGCTTTATCCATGACAAGAGGCTTTTGACTGTATAAGTCCGTCCGCCATAACAGTAGGAGCATTGAACGACCCACGGAGAGCATTGCCCGGGCCAGTTTACAAATGTCTTTGTGTTCCAGTTGATCCAAACTAGATGTCGAACGGATTGAATTTTTCCGACCACTGAAATGCCGTTTGTTTTTAGGTGCTTTCTGCGCTGCTCCTGCAGACCGCACCTCGCCAAACAGACAACACTGCCCAATAAAAGGATCGCCCCGATTGGGATAAAAAACCAATTGCAGCCGCCATTCACAGGGATGTCTGTGATATAAAAGAGCATCCCGAGGAAAACAAAAATGATTCCCATCAACCCAAATATAAAAGCGCATAAGGACCAGATCGTTTGGGGCTGGCGCATACAATCCCTCCTGATACACAGGCTCACTGGAAACACCCCTATTTTATCATACAGACCCATTTTTCACAAGGTCGGTTGGTGAAAGACGGAGTTCAGGCCATCACAACGGAGCTTGAAAAGGGAACTGCGGACCTCCCCCCCTTGCGTCGGCGGGGAAATTGCGATACACTGGACGGGAGAACACGAAGGCGCTGCCCCGGGAGACCGGAGGGGCGGCCGCCGTTTGGAAAGGAAGAACCACCATGCCAGATATCACCGCGGTAACCCATGCCCAGAACATCCGCTACGACCGGAAGGCGGAGGCCCTTTACATCATCGACCAGACCCTGCTGCCGGGGGAGGAGAAGGAGATCCGCCTCCAGACCATTGACGAGATGGTGGAGGCCATCCGGGCCCTGCGGGTGCGGGGGGCCCCGGCCATCGGCATCTGCGCCGCCTACTGTATGTATGTGCTGGCCAAGTCCATCCGGACCGAGGACCGTCCCACGTTTTTGAAGCGCCTCAGCGACTATGGCCAGCAGCTGGACGCGGCCCGTCCCACGGCGGTGAATCTGGGCTGGGCCATCCGGGAGATGATGCGCACCGCCTTGGAGCATGTCCACGATACCCGGGGCCAAATGCTGGACGCTTTGTACGAGCGGGCAGTAGCCATCCATGAGGACGACATCGCCAAATGCAGGGCCATCTCCGAATACGGTCTGAGTCTGCTGAAGGAGGGCGACGGCGTCCTGACACACTGTAATGCCGGGCCCCTTGCCACCTCCCGATACGGCACGGCCCAGGGCCCCTTCCTGCTGGCGGCGGAGCGAGGGATGCACATCCGGGTATTCGCCGACGAGACCCGCCCCCTGCTCCAGGGCGCCCGGCTCACCAGCTATGAGCTCCAGCGGGCCGGGGTGGACGTGACGCTGATCTGCGACAACATGGCCTCCATTGTCATGAAGAACGGCTGGGTCCAGGCCTGCTTCGTGGGCTGCGACCGGGTGGCCGCCAACGGCGACACCGCCAACAAGATCGGCACCTCCGGCGTGGCGATTCTGGCTAAGCACTACGGCATTCCCGTCTACGTGCTGGGCCCCACCTCCACGATTGATATGGCCTGCCCCGACGGGGACCACATCCCCATCGAGGAGCGGGACGGCGAGGAGATCAAGACCATGTGGTACGAAAAGCCCATGGCTCTGCCCGAGGTGAAGTGCTACAACCCCGCCTTCGATGTGACGGACCATGAGCTGATCGCCGGCATCGTCACAGAGAAGGGCATCTGCCGCCCGCCTTATACCAAGAGCCTGAAGGCGCTGTTTGACGACAAGAAGTGACAACGAAATGGAATATCTGACATCTACATTACAAGGAGGAATCAAAAATGGCCATCAAGGAATCCCCATCCGCCTCTATCGCGGCGGAAGAGAGCCAGATTGCAAAAGCTGTGCTGATGCCCGGCGACCCCCTGCGGGCCAAGTACGTGGCGGACCACTATCTGGAGGAGGTGGTGTGCTTTAACACCGTCCGGAACATGCTGGGCTACACCGGCACCTACAAGGGCAAGCGCATCTCCGTCATGGGCCACGGTATGGGCGTGCCCTCTATGGGTATTTACAGCTATGAGCTGTACCAATTCTTCGGTGTGGATACCATCATCCGCATCGGCTCCGCCGGCGGCATCGGGGATGATGTGAAGGTCCGGGATGTGGTCATCGCCCTGGGGGCCTCTACCAACTCCCACTTCGCCGACCAGTACCGGTTCCCCGGCCAGCTGTGCGCCACCGCCGACTTCCGGCTCCTCCGGGACGCGGTGGAGACGGCGGAGGCCATGGGCGTCCGGGCAGATGTGGGTCAGGTGTTCACGGCGGACCAGTTCTACAACGACAACCCCGACGCCGGGGCCATGTACCGGAAGTTCGGCATCCTGGCGCTGGAGATGGAGACGGCTGGCCTCTACTGGACGGCCCAGCGGCTGGGGAAGCGGGCGCTGTCCCTGCTGACCATCTCCGACCACATCTTCACCGGGGAGTCCCTCTCCGCCCAGGAGCGGCAGGACTCCTTCCACGAGATGATGGAGATCGCCCTGGAGACTGCCTGGAAGTCCCTGGAGGGCTGACGTATGGCGCTGTTCGGAAAGCGTGAGAAGGCCTATGAGGTCTGGGGCGACAAGCCCCGGTGGAAGGAAGCCCGGCAGCGGCTGAAGGATGCTGGCATCAAGGTCATGGAGACCGGTTTCTATGAGACGGAGGCGCCGGCGTGCGGCTGCGGCGCCAAGCTGGACCACCGGGACTTCGGCCCCAACGGGAAGATCGACCGGCTGACCTACTACATCTCCGTGAAGCCGGAGGACGTGGAGCGGGCGAAGGAGCTGCTGGCGGATCTGGTAAAGCCGGAGCACGTGGCGCCCCAGTAACCGGAACTGCAAAAGATAAGGACCCGCTGGGGCGTGTGCTCCGGCGGGTCCTTCTTCTGCAAAAAACGTTTTGACAGGACAGGCAAAGTTTTAATTTAGAGCAGTGCGGGCCCCTTCGTCTGAGAGCCGTCCGATAGAGGCGGCCGCACAGTTCTCTGCGCTGCTTCCGGAACGGTTCGGCCTGCCTGGGAATGCCTCAGCTCACTCCACTGTCAGATCGTACACCACGCCGCCCACAGAGATGGAGGCCATGTCCTCCATGGGGAGGACCTCAGAGAACACCTCGCCCTTGGAGCAGACAGTGACGCCATCCTCCGGGCCGATGCTGCCGCCGGCGTTGGACAGGTCGATCACCGTGCCGTCGGTGAGGGTCAGCAGGATTTCCACGTTTTCGAAGTACCGCTGTGTGGTGAGGCGGTCCTCTTCGCTTTGCCGGCCGCTGCCGGAGTTGCTCCACACCACCTCGCTGTCCACGGTGTAGTCCACCTTGTAGGCCACGGGAGAGAGGGTGATGGAGTCGATGGTGAAGGTCATGCCGTCCTGGGTGAAGGTCTCGCCGCCGCTCAGGGTGACGGAGCTGTCCTCGTAGGTCATCTCAAACTTGAGCCTCCACTTGCCCTCGATGATGGGTACGGCCTCGCCGGCCTCCTCGTCCCACTTGTAGAGGTTCTCGAACACACCGGTGGCGGTGCAGTCGTTGATGGGCTTGTCGGCGCTGACCGTCTCCACCATCTGGATGGAGCTGGCTGCGGGATCCTCCACCACAAAATAGCTGCTGCCGTGGCTTCCGCCCAGAATGCTCAGGTCCGTGCCGTTGCCGTGGACCAGCAGCATTTCGCCTGTGATGTCCTCCGGCAGCAGGCGGGTACCGTCGTCCCGACTGATGGTGTAGACGATAACGGCATTATACGCATCGCCCATGACGGCGTCGGCGGTGACGGTGACGCCGTTGTCCGTGTCGCTGGCGCCCACGGGATAGCCGATCTTGTCGATGATCTCCGTCTGAGCGGGTGCCCCGCCGAAGAGGGGAGAGAAGACCTCCGCAGCGGACCGCAGGATGCCGGTGGCGCCGGCGGTGCCCACTGCCAGCACCAGCACCGCCGCAGCGGCGATCAGGGCTATCCGGCGGACGGGGCGGCGGGCGGGCCGGGTCTGCTTCCGCGCCGCCTCCGCGGCCCGGCGGGCGATGGCGGCCTTTTCCTCCTCTGTAAAGTGCAGGCTGTTCAGGGACTCCTGATATTCAAACGGGCTGTTCATAGCCATATCCTCCCAAAAGTTCTTTCAGCTTCGTCCGTCCCCGGGCCAGCCGGGTGTGGACGGTTGCGGTGGGGATGCCCAGGATTTGACCGATCTCGGCAGCCTGGTAACCCTCGTAATAGAACAGGTAAATGACGGCCCGGTAGTGGGGCGGCAGCTGATTTACCGCCTCCAGCACAGACCCGTCGCCCGCCTGGGGGGCGGGGACCTCCAGTCCGACATCCAGGGATTGCGACCGCTGCCGCCAGGGGCTTTTCAGCAGGTCCTTGCAGGCGTTGGCCGCCATCCGCAGGATGTAGGCCCGCTCGTGCTCCGGGCTCTTAAACTCCCGGGGCTCCATCAGCAGCTTCACGAAGACCGTCTGGCAGATATCCTGGGCATCGTGGGTGTTTTTCAGATAGGTGTAACTGAGGCGGAGGATCGCGTCGGCGTATGTGTTGGCCAGCCGCTCCGCCTGTTCCATATCGTCCATGTATCTCAACTCCTTTGGAGCGCTCTCACCCAGGATACGATCCGGCGGGGAAAAAACTTTCAGGGAGGGGAAAGTTTTTTTCAGGGCAGGAAAAAGCGGCCCCTGGGGCCGCTTGGATCCGGTTTTATTCTCCCACGATTAAAGCAATCAGCTCCACGGGTTCCGTGCCCCGGTTCTCCAGGCCGTGGACCTCGCCGTAGCCGGTGGCGCAGATGTCGCCGGGGCGGACCACGATCTCCTTGCCATTGTCGTTGAACACGCCCTCGCCCTTGATGATGTAGTAAAACTCGGTCTCATGGTCGTGGGGGTGGTCGCCGATGGAGCAGCCTGGGTCCACGGTGACGTGGGCGAACAGGCGGCCGTGGTTATAGAGGCCCTCCTTGTCCGTCAGGTCCTTCATGTGGATGAGGCCCTTGCCGTTCTGGACGCAGGCATCCCGACGGGGGCACTTGTCGGATGGGGTGAACATGGCAGTCTCTCCTTTTTATTGATCTGCCGGTGGTCTTGCAGAGCCCCGGCGAAGATGATACCATCATAGCAGAGGCAAAGGGGAATGTCCAGCCGGGAAATCTCCGGCGGCGGGCGGCTTTTTTGCGAAAAAGGCTTGACTGTCAAGTCCCTTGATACTTTATCCTGAGGCCAAAGGAGGCGGTATCATTGACCAGCAAGGAGATGGAGGCCCGGTCCGGCGTGCCCCGGGCCAATATCCGCTACTACGAGGCGGAGGGGCTGCTGGCCCCCGCCCGGTCCGGTAACGGCTACCGGGATTACAGCGAGGAGGACCTGCGGACCCTGGAGAAGATCAAGCTGCTGCGGCGGCTGGGAGTAACCATCGAGGCGCTTCGGGCCTTGCGGGACGGCAGGGCGGAACTTTCTGCCGTGCTGGACCGGCGACTGGCGGAGGTGGGCGGCGAACAGGCCGCCCTGGGCCGGGTGGAGCGGGTCTGCAGCGACCTGCGGCGGACCGGCGCCACATTCACCGGCCTGGACCCGGGGAGGTACCTGGCGGACCTGGACGCCCCGGCCCTGCCGGGGGAGGGCGGCCCCTGGTGGGAGAAGGCATCTGCTTCGGCCCTGCCGGAGACGGACCGGCTGCCTACGGTGTGCAGCGCCTCCCGGCGGCTGTTCGCCCGGATGTTCGACGAGTTCCTGGCGTGGATGCTGCTGGTGGCGGGACTATGCCTGCTGGGGTATAACCCGACTCGGGCCGCACTGGCTATCAGTTTCGCGGGGGTGGTCCTGCTGGGTGTTTTGGAACCTCTGTCCCTGCATCTCTGGGGCACCACGCCGGGCAAGGCCCTGTTGGGGATGCGGCTGGCTGGAATGGATGGAAAAAACCTCCCATACAGCGAGGGCGTGACCCGCTATCTCATGATGCTATGGATGGGATTGGGCTTTTATATCCCCATACTGTCTCTTGTGATGATCCTCCGATCTGCTTGGCGGTGCTGGAAAGAGGAGCCCCAGCCCTGGGACGACGGGGTGGCCTACACCGCAAAGCCCTTCCGGCTCCGATACGCCGCATCGCTGATCCTGACGGTACTCCTGGTGCTGATAGTGGGAGAGGCTGTCAACAGCTGGTCCCAGCTGCCGCCCAACAGAGGGGATCTGACTGTGGCGGAGTTCGCGGAGAACTACAACCGCCAGGCGGAATATCTGGACTTTGGCGGCAGGGCCTATCTGGATGAAGACGGCCAGTGGCAGGAAAAGCCGGAGGATGGCAGCCAGATCATCTCCCTGGAAGACCTGATGGATGTGAACCCCTGGGACGATGCCAAGGCGTTCCACTACACGGTGGAGGACGGCCATGTCACAGCGGTCACCATGTCCGGAACCTTCCAAAATACCACAGCTATGTGGGTGGAAACACCTGACAGCTATGTGCCCCAAATCGTGACGGCCCTGGTCTGGGGGCGCAGGGAGGCGCCTTTCTGGTCTCTCTCCCGGCAGGCCCAGCTGCGGGAGCAGGAGGAGGCGGACTGGGAGCGGGGCTTCACCCTTCATCAGCCGGGGGTAATCATCACGGCAGAGGTGGAGCAGACAGGCTTTTGTTACTTCCAAGGCATGGGCTGGCAGCCGGTGGAGGAGGGCAACCGCCTCTCCTTCACCTACACCGTGGCCCTGGACAACGGATGACCGGAAGCAAAACGGCACGGCGCGGAGATCTCTCCGTACCGTGCCGTTAATCCTGGGCAAACAGGGCGTTGTAGTCCACTTTCAACGCCTCGGCCAGCTTGTCGATCTCAAAAATGGAAGTGGAGCGGTAGCCCGTCTCGATGTGGCCCAGCATGGTCTCCGTGATATCGCAGCCGTTGGTCTGCAGCTGGGCGGCCAGCTGCTTCTGGGAAAGGCCGCGGAGCTTCCGGTAGTATTTCACTTTCGCGCCGATGTTGCGGGTCAGAGGGGTACTTCTTTTCATTGCCATACTCCATAGAATCATGGGTTTTCTTTAAATGATAAAAGGAGCATTTGTCGGAAATCCTCTATCTATGAAGAAAATTTCATTTTTAGGGCTGGAAATGTCAGGGCGGGAACAGGGGAAAGGGAGATTGCAAAAACACCATCCTGGGTGTAAAATCACGTTAACTTCTATTTTGTGCGAAGTTGAATTTGTTAAAAGCATAGAATTTTTCTTACTACCGAATTACCACTTTACTTTGCTAATAAAATAAAGTAAAATAAATATTGAAATCAACGCGGGCTGATAGTCCGCCGGGAGGAGAGTCCCCATGGAACTGGATCTGAACGTCCTGCGGCCCCAGGAGCGGGCATCGCTGCAGCTGCGGCTGCTGTATGAACAGGAGGGCTTCCGCAAATACCACATGGGTCGGTTCGAGGAATACGGTCTCTATCAGGAGAACCGCCGTTTTCTTTCCAGCGAGCAGGTCATCACCTTTACGGACCTGGACGGGCGGCTGCTGGCGCTGAAGCCGGACGTGACCCTCTCCATCGCCAAGAATGCCCAGGTGGGGCCCGGCGGCTGCGGCCGGTACTACTATCAGGAAAACGTCTACCGCCCCAGCCAGGAGAGCCATACCTTCCGGGAGATCAGTCAGATGGGCCTGGAGTGCATCGGTGCCGTGGATGATGCCGCTGCGGCCCAGGTGGTGTCCCTGGCCCTGCGGAGCCTGGCCCTGACCGGGCGGGACTTCGTGCTGGAGATCAGCCACATGGGCTTCGTCACCGGCCTCTTTGACGCGGTGGGCGCCCAGGAGGCTGTGCGGCCCAGGCTCCTCACCTGTATCCGGGACAAAAACGTCCATGAGCTGCGCAAAGCCGCTGAGGCCGCGGGCCTCTCCCGCCAGGGGACGGACGCACTCTGCCGCCTGGGGACTCTGGCAGGGCCCTGGCAGGAGGTTCTTGCTGCCGCGGAGGTGCTGGCCCTGAACGCCGCCATGGGGGCGGCGCTGGAAGAGCTGCGGGGCCTGTGTCGGGCGCTGGAGGACCAGGGGCAGACGGACCACTGGAAGCTGGACTTCTCCCTGGTGAACGATATGGAGTATTACAACGGCTTGGTGCTCCAGGGATATCTGGCGGGAGCGCCTCGGGCAGTGCTCCGGGGCGGGCAGTATGACCCCCTGGCGGAGCAGTTCCGCCCCGGCGCCCGGGCCATCGGCTTTGCGCTGTACTTAGACGAGCTGGACCGGCTGTCCGACGCGGCGGCGGAGCCGGCTGGCCTGGTGATGCTGAACGTGGCCCTGCCCAAGGGCCGCCTGGGAGACAAGGTTTACGACCTGCTGGCGGGCGTGGGCTACGGCTGCCCGGAAAACTACGCCGACACCCGGAAGCTGGTGGTGGAGAACCGAAAGGCGGGCATCCGCTACTTCTTGGTGAAGCCCAGCGACGTGGCCATCTACGTGGAGCACGGCGCGGCGGACATCGGCATCGTAGGCAAGGACATCCTGGCCGAGTCCGGCGCGGATGTGTATGAGCTGCTGGACACGGGCTTGGGCAGGTGCCGCATGTGCGTGGCCGGGCCGAAAGACTTTACCGAGGACCAGAGCCGGGCCCTGCGGGTGGCCACCAAATTCGGGAATATCGCCAAGCGGTACTACGCCGCCCAGGGCCGAGACATCGACATCATCCAGCTGAACGGCTCCATTGAGCTGGCCCCCATCCTGGGCCTCTCTGATGTGATTGTGGACATCGTGGAGACGGGCACCACCCTGCGGGAGAACGATCTGAAGGTGCTGACGGAGTTCATGCCCATCTCGGCCCGCTTCATCGCCAACCGGGCCAGCTACCAGTTCAAGCACCAGGAGATCGAGGCGCTTCTGGGCAGGCTGAAGGAGGTGACGGAGGCATGATTCCCATCTATGAGGCGGACCGCCTGGAGGACCTGCCCCTCTTTGACCGCCCCCCCCAGGCGGAGGAGGACGTGGATGCGGCGGTGGCCGCCATTCTGGCGGACGTCCGCACCCGGGGGGATGGGGCCCTGCGGGAATACACCCGCCGGTTCGACGGCGCAGATCTGGAGCGGTTTGAGGTGACGGCGGAGGAGCTGCGCGCCGCCTGGGACTGTGTGGACGAGAATTTCCGGGAGACGCTGCGGCAGGCGGCGGACAATATCCGGCACTTCCATGAGGCACAGGTCCACCGGGACTTCTGCCTGACGGACCGGCCCGGCGTGGTGCTGGGCCAGCGATACACGCCTGTCGAGCGGGTGGGCATCTGCGTACCCGGCAGCCCGGTGGCTTTTCCCTCCACCATTTTGATGAACGTCATCCCTGCCAGGATCGCCGGGGTAAAAGAGATCGCGGTGGTGACGCCGCCGAACCAAAACGGCGCCATCTCTGCAGAAGCTCTGGCAGCGGTAAAAATCGCCGGGGCGGACCGGGTGTTCAAGATCGGCGGCGCCCAGGCGGTGGCGGCCCTGGCCTACGGCACGGAGACAGTCCCCCAGGTGGACAAGATCGTGGGTCCCGGCGGCGTCTTTGTGGCTGCCGCCAAGCGGAAGGTGTTCGGACAGGTGGACATCGACATGATCGCCGGCCCCAGTGAGATCCTGGTGGTGGCGGACGGGAAGAGCGACCCCGCCTGGGTGGCGGCGGACCTGTTGAGCCAGGCGGAGCACGACGCCCACGCCGCCGCCGTGCTGGTGACGGACAGCCGCCCCCTGGCGGAGGCCGTCCAAAACGAGGTGGAGCGCCAGCTGACGGACCTGCCCCGGCGAGATATCGCTCAAAAGTCCTTAGAGGCCAACGGTAAGATCCTGGTGACAAAGGACCTGGCCGCGGCAGTGGAGGCCGCCAACCGCATCGCTCCGGAGCATCTGGAGTTGTGCGTGGACGATCCCTTTGCCCTGCTGCCCCTGGTCAAAAACGCCGGCAGCGTTTTTCTGGGCCGCCACACGCCAGAGGCGCTGGGGGACTATTTCGCGGGTCCCAACCACACCCTGCCCACCAGCGGTACGGCCCGGTTTTCCAGTCCCCTCAGCGTAGACGACTTTGTGAAGAAGACCCAGTTCATCTACTACACCCGGGAGGCGCTGGCAGACGCCGCCCCCCGGATCGCGGACTTTGCAGAGCGGGAGGGCCTCCACGGCCACGCCCGGTCTGCCCTGTCCCGCACGGAAGAGAAAGGAGAGTGATCCCATGAGCCGCTGGATTTCCCAGGAGGCGGAGCGCCTTGCCCCCTACACCCCCGGCGAGCAGCCCCAGGATCAGCAGTATGTAAAGCTGAACACCAATGAGAGCCCCTTCCCCCCGTCGCCCAAGGTTCTCAAGGCCATCAACCGGGCGGAGATCCTGAAACTGAACCTGTACTCCGACCCCACCTGTGCCGCGCTGACGGAGGCCATCGCCAGGCGCTATGAGCTGAAAGCCAAGAACGTGCTGGCGGGCAACGGTTCTGACGAGGTGCTGGCCTTTGCCTTCCGGGCCTTCTGCGGAGCGGGGCAACCCGTGGCCTTTGCGGATGTTACCTATGGGTTCTATAAGTCCCAGGCTGCCCTGTTCGATCTGGATGTGAAGATAATCCCCCTGCGGGAGGACTTCACCTTACATGTGGACGACTACATGGATTTCCCCGGCACCATCGTCATCGCCAACCCCAATGCCCCCACCGGTATTGCCGTGCCCCGGAACGACATCCAGCGGCTGCTGGAGGCGAACCCAGACCGGGTGGTGATCGTGGACGAGGCGTATGTGGACTTCGGCGCCGAGAGCTGCGTGCCCATGATCTACCGTTATGACAACCTGCTGGTGACCCAGACCATGTCCAAGAGCCGGTCCCTGGCCGGCGGTCGGGTGGGCTACGCATTGGGCAGCCCGGAGTTGATCGCGGACCTGAACCGGGTGAAATACAGCTTCCATCCCTACAATGTAAACCGGCTGTCCATCGCGGCAGGGGCCGCCGCTGTGGCGGACGAGGCGTACTTCGCCGCCTGCACCGCTGCCATCCGGCAGACCCGGGCCTGGACCGTGGGAGAGCTGGAGAATTTGGGCTTCACTGTCCTGCCCTCCCAGGCCAACTTCGTCTTTGTCCGCCACAGCCAGCTTCCCGGCGAGACCCTGTACCGGAAGCTGAAGGAGAACGGCGTCCTGGTCCGCTGGTTCGACGCGGACCGGATCCGGGACTATATCCGCATTACCATCGGATCCATGGAGCAGATGGAGACCCTGGTGGAGGAGCTGACGGCCATCCTGGAAGAGCTGTAAGGAGGCGGAGAGATGCGCACTGCTGATATCAGGCGGGACACCCGGGAGACCCGGATCCAGCTCTCTTTAAACCTGGACGGCACTGGGAAGGCGGACATCGCCACCGGCGTGGGGTTCCTGGACCACATGCTGGAGCTGTTCGCCCGGCATGGGGATTTTGACCTGACCGTCCGCTGCCAGGGGGACACTCAGGTGGACGGCCACCACAGCGTGGAGGACATCGGCATCTGCCTGGGCCGGGCCTTTGCAGAGGCTCTGGGGGACAAGCGGGGTATCACGCGCTACGGCCAGTTCCTCCTGCCCATGGACGAGACGCTGGTGCTGGTGGCCTGCGACCTTTCCGGCCGGGACTATCTGGGCTGGTCCGTGGACCTGCCTGCCCAAAGGGTGGGGGACTTCGATACGGAGCTGGGCAAGGAGTTCTTCCTGGCCTTCGTCCGGGCGTGCCCCATGTCCCTCCACATCCGGCAGATGGCCGGGGAGAACACCCACCACATTCTGGAGGCCGTGTTCAAGGGCGCGGGCCGGGCCTTGAAGATGGCTGTGGCCCCGGACGAAAAACACCGGGATGAAATTCCCAGCACGAAGGGTGTGCTGTAAATGATTGCAATTGTAGACTACGGCGTGGGGAACTTGTTCTCCCTGCTCTCCAGCCTGAGGGCCCTGGACCTGGAGGCGGAGGTCACCGGCGACGCCGGCCGCCTCCGGGCGGCAGACCGGATCATCCTGCCCGGCGTGGGCGCCTTTGGGGACGCCCGCGCCAAGCTGGATGCCACCGGCTTGGTGCCGGTGATTCAGGAGGAGGCGGAGAAGAAGCCTCTCCTGGGCATCTGCCTGGGGATGCAGCTGCTGTTTGACAAGAGCTTTGAGTACGGGGAGCACCCCGGCCTGGGGCTGGTGCCCGGTCAAGTAGTGGACCTCCGCCGGGACCTGACGGACAAGACGCTGAAGGTCCCCCACATGGGCTGGAACAGCTTGCAGATTTTGAAAGATGACCCCCTGTTCCGCCACGTCCGGGACGGAGAGTATGTGTATTACGTCCACAGCTTCTATGCCCGGGACTGCGCCGCCGGCACTCTGGCCGCGTCCCGGTACGGCAATGTGGATGTCACCGGTGTGGTGCGCCGGGGAAACGTCTACGGCACCCAGTTCCACCCGGAGAAATCCGGGGACACGGGACTGCGGCTGCTGCGGGCCTTTGCAGAACTGTGAGGGAGGATGCCATGAGACCTATGAGACGACAGGACAGGGCCGTCACGGCTCCGGAGAAGGTCCGGGCGGTTATCGACGCATGTGAAGTCTGCCGCCTGGGCCTTCAGGACGGCAGAGGCGTCTACGTGGTGCCGGTGAACTTCGGCCACACGGTGGAGGGCGGCCGCCATGTCTTTTACTTCCACGGCGCCGCGGAGGGGCGCAAGGTGGACCTGGTCCGCCGAAACGGCTGGGCCGGGTTCGAGCTGGACACCGGCTACCGGCTTCAGGGGGCGGAGGCGGCCTGCGGCTACACCGCCGCGTTTCAAAGCGTCATCGGCGAGGGCCCCATCCGCGTGGTGGAGACGGCGGAAGAGAAGCGGCGGGGTCTGGCGGCTATCATGCGCCAGGCTACCTGCTGCGGGGACTGGACCTTTCCGGACGCGGCGGTGGACGCCGTGTGCGTCCTGCGGCTGGATGCGGAGGAGCTCTCCTGCAAGGAGCACCTATAATTAGATTGGGAGGAGACGGCATGAGGCGGATCTGGCTGGGTTTTGCCTGGATTCTGTTCGGCATTCTGCTGGGATTGGTAGGGATTTGGGATCCTTGGATTCCGATTATCAATCCGCCACGCGACTTTTGGGGCTGGGCCAGTCTGCTCTGTGGGATCATCGGTCTGGTGCTGGTGCTTCTGGACAACAAGAACAAAGATTGACAGAGGAGACGTGGTCTATGCAGATTTTTCCCGCCATTGACCTGCGGGGCGGACAGGTGGTCCGCCTGTATCAGGGAGACTATGACAAAGAGACGGTCTACGCCCAGGACCCCTGCGCCGTGGCCCGGGACTTCATCGCCGCCGGTGCCGGATACCTCCATGTGGTGGACCTGGACGGCGCCAAGGACGGCACCCTGGCCAACTTTGACACCATCGCCGCCATTGCCGGACAGGGTGGCCTCTACATCGAGGTGGGCGGCGGAATCCGGGACGAGGACCGCATCCGCCGGTACCTGGATCTGGGTGTGGGCCGGTGCATCCTGGGCACCATCGCGGTGAAGGATTTCGACTTCACGGAGCGGATGGCCCAAACATACGGCGACCGGATCGCCGTGGGGGTGGACGCCCGGGACGGCTACGTGGCCGTCAGCGGCTGGAAGGAGCTGTCTGCGGAAAAGGGCGTGGACTTTTGCCGCCGCCTCCGGGACGCGGGCGTCCAGAACGTCATCTATACGGACATCAGCCGGGATGGGGCGGAACAGGGCACCAATCTGGCGCTCTACCGGGAGCTGGCAAAAATTGAGGGCCTGGACATCACCGCCTCCGGCGGCGTCAGCAGTCTGGAGGAGCTGCGGGAGCTCCGGAAGATCGGGACCAAAGCCGCCATTCTGGGCAAGGCCCTGTACACGGGCCGTCTGGATTTAAAAACGGTCATCCGGGAGGTGGGCGCATGTTAGCCAGGCGGATCATCCCCTGCCTGGACGTGAAGGACGGCCGGGTGGTGAAGGGGACCAACTTTGAGGGTCTGCGGGATATGGCAGACCCGGTGGAGATGGCCCGGTTCTACAACGAATCCGGGGCGGACGAGCTGGTATTCTATGACATCACCGCCTCTGCGGAGGGCCGGAACCTGTTTACGGACATCCTGCGGCGGGTTGCGGGCGAGATTTTCATTCCCCTGACGGTAGGGGGCGGCATCCGGACGCTGGAGGACTTTGACCGGGTCTTGAAATGCGGCGCCGACAAGGTGAGCGTCAACTCCGGCGCCATCGCGGACCCCACCATCATCGGCGCGGCAGCCAAGAAGTACGGCGACCAGTGCGTGGTGCTCAGTATGGACGTGAAGCGGGTGGACGGGCAGTTCCGCCTCTTCGCCAAGGGCGGCCGGGAGGACACCGGCATCGACGCTATGGAGTGGGCCGCCCGGGGCGTGGCCGACGGCGCCGGGGAGATCGTGTTGAACTCCATCGACACCGACGGCGTCAAGCAGGGCTTTGACCTGGAGATGCTGGACGCCCTGGCATCACGGGTGAGCGTGCCCATCATCGCCAGCGGCGGCGCCGGGAAAATGGAGGACTTTGCCCAGCTCTTCACCCACCCCGGCATCGATGCGGGGCTGGCGGCGTCCATCTTCCACACCCGGCAGGTGGATATCAAGGAGCTGAAGCACTATCTGCGGGCGCAAGGCGTGGAGATGCGGATCTGACAGAACGCCCGGTTCCGGACGGGAAGCGGAGTCCCAGCCGCCCACGGGCGGCATACCCAAGAAAAGGAGACAGCACCATGGATTTGAAATTTGACGCAAACGGCCTGATCCCCGCCATCGTCCAGGACCACTACACCAAGGAGGTCCTGACCCTGGCCTACATGAACGCAGAGAGCCTGGCCATCACCATTGACGAGGGCCGGACCTGCTTCTTCTCCCGCAGCCGCCAGCAGCTCTGGCGCAAAGGGGAGACCTCCGGCAACGTCCAGCATGTGGTGTCCATCACCGCGGACTGTGACAAGGACGCCCTGGTGGTGGAGGTGGTGAAGGACGGCCCCGCCTGCCACACCGGGGCGGAGAGCTGCTTCTTCCGGCCGGTCTACCTCTCCGAGGAGTTGAAGGCTTTCAGCTATGAGGGCCTGTACCGCTTGATCCAAGGGCGGAAGACCGATCCCAAGGAGGGCAGCTACACCACTTATCTTTTTGAAAAGGGCCTGGACAAGATCCTGAAGAAGGTGGGTGAGGAGTGCACCGAGGTCATCATCGGCGGCCGCAAGGAGGACAGGGAGGAGACCATCTATGAGATCGCCGACCTGACCTACCATGTGATGGTGCTGATGGTCCAGATGGGCATCACCCTGGAGGACGTGACGGCGGAGTTGGAGAAGCGCCATGTCATCGACCACAAGGTGAAGCAGGAGCGGATGCAATGAATCTGACACCGGAATGCTGCTCCGTCCACACCCACTCCGTCCTCTGCGACGGGAAGGGAACCCTGGCGGAGATGGCTGCGGCCGCGTATGCGGCAGGGGTCCGCTTCTTCGGCGCCTCCGGCCACAGCCACACGGAGATCCCCCACGACGCGGGCAACGTCCTGCCAACCGATCCGGCGGAATACCGGAAGCAGGTGCTGCGCCTCCGGACGGAATACGCCGGACGGATGGAGGTCCTGCTGGGTATCGAGCAGGACAGCCAGTCCGTACAGCCGGTGCCGGACTGGGCGGACTACTGGATCGGCTCCGTCCACAACCTCTATGACCCGAAGACCGGGAAGTACCATGGCATAGACTGGGACCGGGAGCGGCTGACCGCCTGCCGGGACCAGATGTTCGGCGGCGATATGCTGGCCCTGACAGAGGGCTACTACCGGGATGTGGCCGCCATGGCGGACCGAAGACCCGCCATTCTGGGCCACATTGACCTGGTGACCAAGCTGAATCGGGGAAATGCCCTGTTTGACGAGGACGATCCCCGCTGCCGCACGGCGGCGCTGGAGGCCCTGCACCACACGGATCCGGATGCCACGCTGCTGGAGGTCAACACCGGCGCCATCTCCCGGGGATACCGGGACACGCCCTATCCGGCGGTGTTCCTTCTGCGGGAGTGGCGGGGCATGGGAGGACAGATCATCCTCACCGCCGACGCCCACAGCCCGGAAACGGTCGTGTACGGCTACGGCCAGGCGGCGGAGCTGGCAAGAGCGGCGGGTTTCCGGGAATGTGTTCTGCTGACCGGGAGGGGTTGGAAGCCCTGCCCCCTGTGAAATGACGGGAAACTTTCATAAAAAAGGCGCGGTGAAAACCGCGCCTTTCGGTTTGAATGCCAGTTGTAGCGGTGCGGAGAAATTGATAAAATAAAAACAATCTTACCGAAGAACAAAGGAGACGGGCCATGTATCATACAGTGATCTTTGACCTGGACGGCACCCTGCTGGACACGATTCAGGACCTGACCAATGCCGGAAACTGGGTCTGCCGCCGGAACGGCTGGCCGGAGTACTCCGCAGAGGAGTTCAAGACCATGGTGGGCCATGGAATCCCCAATCTGGTGCGGCGGTTTTCTCCGGAGAAGAGCCGCAGTCCCCTGCTGCTGGCCAATACTCTCGCCCAGTTTTCCGCCTATTACGGCGCCCACAACATGGACGAGACACGGCCCTATGACGGCATCCCGGCACTGCTGGAGCGGCTGGGGAGACGGGGAGTGACCCTGGCGGTTTACTCCAACAAGGCGGACGGCTTTTGCCGGGAGATCGTGGAACACTACTTTCCCGGTGTCTTCCATCTGGTGCGGGGCCAAGTCAAGGGAGTGCCGGTGAAGCCGGACCCGGCGGGCATCCACGCTCTGCTGGCCGACCTGGCAGTGCGCCCGGAGGAGACGTTGTTTGTGGGAGACAGCGGCGTGGATATGCAAACGGCCCACAACGGCGGCCTGACGGCCTGCGGCGTCACCTGGGGATTTCGGAGCCGGCAGGAGCTGGAGGACGCCGGGGCGGACCATCTGGCGGACACGCCGGAGGCCCTGGGGGACTATATCCTGGCATGAGAAGAGGCGGAGCCGCGGCTCCGCCTCTGTTTTTTATTGGACCGTGACGGTGTATGTGTCCGGCAGTGCGGCGGCAAACAGCTGCTCTACGCTGGAGACGGCTTTGGCGCGAGCCTCCGCCAGAAGCCCGCGGGACAGGGCCTTTTCCTCCATGGCTGCCTTCTGATCCGACTGGAAGGAGGTGAAATCCTCCACTGTGAAGGGATTGAAGATGGAGGTCTTCTCGTCGAACACCTCCATGCTGTCCTCATCGATCTCGTGGGAGAGGATCTCCGCCTCCGGCAGTGTGATGGTGACCGTGGTGCCGCTGACGGACACCTCTGCACCGTCCAGGTCCACCCCGGCCTTGACGGTGCCGTCGTAGGTAAGAATGAAGGACTTGGTGGTGAAGGGGATTTTCACCCCGTAGAAGTCGTTGCTGCTCTCGAACTGGGCCATGTTGGTGTAGGCGTAGGTGACCGTGGCCAGCTCCCGGATCTCCGACAGCTGATTCTGCAGGACGACCGTGTCTATTTTCGCTGTCTCAGACCGGCCGGCGGACCACCGCCCGCCCAGAAAGCAGGCGCCGCCCACCAGGGCGCAGAGAAGGATGCCCAGCCACAGGTACCGGGCTGTCCTCAGGGGGTGGAGGGGTTCTTTCACAGTGCTCATAGCGGCTCCTTTTCCACGAAATGTATGCTTTGCCTTATTGTACCATGTTCCCTGGAAAAGGCAAGGACCTTCCCAAGCCCTTTCGGAAAAAGACAGGGCCGCAGCTGTTGCCGCGGCCCTGTGTGTTTTCTGCGCGCCGTCTTCCTGTTCAAGCAGGCAAAACGCTTCTCTGTCCGTTTTTATGCTGTGCGGCCGCTGGCGGCATTTTCATGGTCCGTCAGAAGCCCGTCGGAATCGTGGACCCGGGCATTGCGCAGCATTTGTCCGTAGGATACGCCGGGACGGCTGTTCTGCTTGGTGACGGCATCCTCCACGGTGGTGTCGCCGCCGGTGAGGGCGCTGTCACCTCTGTCGGTGGTGTTCTGGTCGTTCTTGTGATCGCCGGTCCCGTTGTCCTTGTTGCTATTATTGTTGTTGTTGTCGGGGTCCAGGACGTCCTCGCCGGCATCCATGATGTCTTCGCCAGCGTTCTGGATATCCTCTCCGACCGTGTTTTGGCCGTTGTTATCTTGGTTGGTGTCTTTGTCGTTGCCGCCGCAGGCGGTCAGGGCAAACACCACCAGGACAGAGGCCAGCAAGAGCGTAAACTGTCTTTTCATGGGTTGACCTCCCTTTGCGCGGGCGTTTGTTTCGCGATACCCAGGTGTTATTGTCTCCGTGGCGTCTGGATTTAGCAGCGGAAGTTTCCGCCAGCGCCGGACAGTCGAATGTTGTCCGAATTTTGAAAAAGTGCTTGCATTTTCCAGCAGGATATGATATATAAATAATAGTAATTATTACTATTTAAGGAAGAAAGCCTATGCCGCAGCGTTTTTCCCAGCAGCGGGAGCGGATCTACCAGACTGTGCTGGAGAGCCGCGCCCATCCCACGGCGGAGATGGTCTATCAGCAGCTGAAGCCGGAGATGCCCCGGCTGAGCCTGGGGACCGTGTACCGCAATCTCCAGCAGATGGCCCGGGAGGGGCGGTTGACAGAGCTGGACGGCCCTGTGACCCGCTTTGACGCGGTGACTCGGCCCCATACCCATTTCCGCTGCCGCGCCTGCGGGGCTGTGCTGGATCTAGAGACTGTGCCCTATGACGAGAGGCTGGACCGTCTGGCTGCGGCCCGGGGCTGCGTGGTCACGGGCCACACCCTGATATTCACCGGACACTGCCCGCGCTGTGCGGGACAGGACGGCCGGCATGAGTATAGACCAGAGGAAAAAAGAGACAATTGTAAAATTTGAAAGGAGTCAGACACATGGAACTGAAGGGCAGCAAGACGGAAGCCAATCTGTGGATCGCGTTCGCCGGGGAGTCCCAGGCCCGGAACAAGTACGACTATTTTGCCAGCAAGGCCAAGAAAGAGGGCTACGAGCAGATCGCGGCCATCTTCCAGGAAACCGCTCTGAATGAGAAGGAGCACGCCAAGCTGTGGTTCAAGGCCCTGGACGGCATCGGCAGCACTGAGGAGAACCTGGTGGCTGCCGCTGCAGGCGAGAACGAGGAATGGACCAAGATGTACGCCGAGATGGCGAAGACCGCCGAGGAGGAGGGCTTCCTGGCGCTGGCCGCCCAGTTCGAGGGCGTGGCCAAGATCGAGAAGACCCACGAGGAGAGGTACTTAAAGCTGCTGGACAACCTGAAGAAGGGCGAGGTCTTTAAGAAGGGCGAGAAGGTCATGTGGTTCTGCCGCAACTGCGGCCATGTGGAGATCGCCGAGAGCGCGCCGGCGGTGTGCCCGGTGTGCAAGCACCCCCAGGCCTACTTCCAGGTGAAGGCCGAGAACTATTGATCCCACTGTCCACAGGGGACCTCCTTTTGGGAGGTCCCCTGTCTGCGTCTCCAGCCGCCTTTGTAGAAATAGATAAAAAAGAGGGCGTAACTGCCGGAAAATTGTGAAAGATAGGCTAAAAGACGAAAAGACTGTGTACGGTTTCCTGGAAATTTTAAAATGTTTGTGAAAAACGCCGTTGACTGTCTGTGTAAAACCGGGTATGATGTTATCAGAAAAATCATCGGTTATCATGTGGAGCTGTTGGAACAGACTTGGTTGACTTGGTATAGAAAAGGAGAGCTGGATCATGTATACACAGGAGATCACCGTAAATAATGAGGTAGGTCTGCACGCAAGACCGGCCACGTTCTTTATCCAGAAAGCAAATGAGTTCAAGAGCGGCATCTGGGTTGAAAAGGAGGATCGCCGCGTCAATGCCAAGAGCCTGCTGGGCGTTCTGTCCCTGGGCATCGTGAAGGGCACCACCATTACGTTGATCGCCGACGGCGCCGATGAGAAAGAGGCTGTCGAGGCGTTGGTGGAACTGGTCAAGGACAACTTCGGCGAATAACACATTCGATACAGGAAGTACGACACGGCCCTGCGGCGCGCAAGGCCGTGTATCTTTTATGCGAGGAGGCGGCGGGCGTGACAAAGGAAGAGCTGCGGGAGAAGGCCAACGACCTGCCACTGGCGCCGGGCGTCTATCTGATGATGGACAAAACAGGCAGGGTCATCTACGTGGGCAAGGCCAAGAAGCTGAAAAACCGGGTGAGCCAGTATTTCCAGGACAGCGCCTCCCACACCGCCAAGACGCGGAACATGGTGTCTCAGGTGGACCGCTTCGACACCATCTTCGTCACCAGCGAGTTCGAGGCCCTGGTGCTGGAGAACTCCCTTATCAAGCGGCACATGCCCCGCTACAACATCCTGCTGAAGGACGACAAGGGGTACCCCTTCGTCCGCCTGTCCAAAGAGGCATACCCCCGCTTCTCCCTGGTGAACAAGATGGCCAATGACTCCGCCCGGTACTTTGGGCCCTTCGGCGGTCGGTTCGAGACCCGCCAGGCCCTGGACGCGGTGTGTGTGGCCCTGCGGTTGCCTACCTGTAGCCGGAAATTCCCACGGGATATCGGGGCAGAGCGCCCCTGTCTGAACTTCCACATGGGCCGGTGCGACGGATTCTGCCGGCCGGAGATGACAGCAGAAGCGTATAACCGCCGGATCGAGCAGGCGGTGCAGCTGCTGGAGGGGAGGAGCAAGCAGCTGCTCCGGGACATGACCGCCGAGATGGAGGCGGAGGCGGAGGCCCTCCACTTCGAGCAGGCGGCGCTGCTCCGGGACCGGATTAACGCCATCGGTGCCCTCAGCAAAAAGCAGACGGTGATCGCGGGCCTCTGTGCCGATACGGACATCTGGGGACTGTACCGGGGATCCGGCAAGAGCTGTTACGCCATTCTCCACATGGAGGAGGGAAATCTGGCCGGCCGGGAGACGGAGCTGTTCTCCGCCCCCAACGAGGAGTCGGAGGCCGAGATGCTCTCCGCCCTGACGGCCCAGTACTACCTTCCCCGGGCCATCCTGCCCCACGAGATCCTGCTGCCCATGGAGACGGAGGACTGCGAAGAGCTGTCGGAGGTCCTGACGAAGCGGGCGGGCCACAAGGTATGGGTCCACGTGCCCCAGCGGGGAGAGAAGGCGGAGCTGCGGGCCATGGCCCAGCGGAACGCCCAGGAGGAGACAGAGCGAGCCACCACCGTGGAGGAGCGGACTGCCTACACCCTGGAGCTGCTGGGGAAGATGCTGAATCTGCCGGAGCCTCCGAAGCGGATGGAGTCCTTCGACATCTCCAACACGGGAAAGAGCGACATCGTGGCCTCCATGGTGGTATACAGCGGCACCCGGCCGCTGAAGTCCGCCTACCGCCGTTTCCGCATCCAGTCTTTGGAGGGACATCCGGATGACTACGCCTCCATGCAGGAGGTGCTGCGCCGACGGCTCCAGCGGGCAGCGGATGGGGACGAGAAGTTTCTGCCCCTGCCGGACGTGTTTCTGATCGACGGCGGCGAGACCCACGCCCGGGCAGCGCAGACGGTGGCCTGGGAATTCGGTGTGGATGTGCCCATCTTCGGCATGGTGAAGGATGACCGCCACCGAACCCGGGCCCTGGTGACGCCGGAGGGCCGGGAGATCGGCATCGTCACCCAGCAGGCGGTGTTCTCCCTCATCGGCCAGATCCAGGAGGAGACCCACCGCTTTGCCATCACCTACCACCACGAGAGCCACAGCAAAAGCGCCACCCGCTCCGCCCTGGACGGTATCCCCGGTGTGGGCGAGAAGCGGCGGGCGGAGCTGCGGAAACACTTCGGCACCATCAAGGCCATCCGGGAGGCGGATGTGGAGACCCTTGCCGCCGTGGTGCCCCGGGCCGCCGCCCAGGCGGTGTGGGAACATTTTCACCCGAAAAACGAGAACGTCTGAAAGCCAGCGGCACAGCCGCTGGCTTTTTTGCGGGAGATGAGGAAAAGGATGCAGCCATTTCGTTTGATAAACAGAGCGTGAGGAAAGGACTGGTATTTTCATGAAGAAGGAACACTGTGTTTTGATCCTGATCTGCTGCTTTCTCATGGCGGCTTGCGGCCGCCTGGAAGATATTCCGGAGGATCTGTCGGCGTTTCCAGAGACAGAACGGAAAGAGACCGCCGAGACCCCGGCAGGGCCGCAGTTTGAAACCCTGACGGTTGCCGATGATCCGATCACGGCAGAATTCTCCCTGACCACCCGGCAGGAACCGGCGGCGTTTCTCTATGTCGCCGTGGAGGAGGATTGCACGACCACGGTGAACTGCACCTATGCCTCCCAGGACCAGCCGGTGACGGTGTGTCTGGCCGGTGGGGAGTCCTGGGAACTGCAGGGGGCATCGGAGGAGGCATACGGCGCCATCTGGAGCAACTGGCCGGTGACGCTGCGGCAGGGGGAAAACGTGTTCTGCATCACCGGCGGCGGGAGTTTCTGCCGGATGCGGCTGGAGCTGCTGGATGCGGTAGGCGTCTCCTATGCCGGGGCCTTCCCGGAGGGGACAGAACTGGTGCCGCCGAAGGGAATCCGGACAACAGGCGGCAGGGATTGATGGATCGACTTGCGGGCGCTTCGCGGAAAAGGCCGCCCGGAGCCAACAGCTCCGGGCGGGTTGTTTGTCAGTAGTCGATTTTGCGGAGGACCCAGGCGACAGCAGCCGCCAGGAGGACCCCAAACAGCATCCCGCCGCAGGTCAGCATGGCAAAGAGCAACAGGAAGGCGGTGGACTCCGTATCATAAAAATCGGTGAAGACCGCCACCAGATGGGCGGCGGTGTCCAGATTTCTGCTCAAAAGGAAGAGCAACCTCAGGCAGATAGTCAGGACCAAAATCCAGGGCCAGACCCGCCGGCCTTTCCGGGCCCACAGAAAAAACGGCATCCCTGTCACCAGGGCCGAGATCCAGGCGTAGAGGAACAGGATCAGCGGCGTCGCACTGCTGGAGAGGAGCTGTTCCAGCCTCGCCAAGAGAGGGACAGCGGCATAGGGAACGAAGATCGCCGCCAAAACCACCAGCACGGCCAGGGCCAGTTCCCGTTTGGACCAGGACTTCATGGGGCTCACATCCTTTCCGGAGATGGGCTTTTTTTCATTGTATCAAGGCGGGCCGGGCCCGTCAAGAGAGGACCAGTCCCCGGCGGACACTGTCCACCGGGGGCCGTTTTCAGTCGATCTCCTTATACATCAGCTTGTAGTAGCTCCACTGACGCCATTTGGCGATCTTCGCCGCCTGTTCCTCCGTCAGCTGGTCCGTCACTGTGCCGTCTGCCAGCTGATACGCCTGCTTCTGCACCACAGGCAGCTCCCGGCGCAGCTGGTTCAGAAAGTCGAACCAGGGGCTCTCCCCGGTCCGCCCGGTGAGCTCCAGCACCGCGGCCCCCAGGAAGCTGGCGGAGAGCCGCCCATCCTCCGGCAGGTCCAGGGACGCTACGGCGGCCTCCCAGTCCAGGGCCTGCGCGGCGGCGTCATTGGCCCAGATCACATAGGGCGTCTCGTAGGAGGTCAGTGCGTCCCACTCCGGCCGGGCCGTGAAGCCCAGTTCCGCGTAGGCCAGCTGGTTGTCGCCCAGATAGGGCAGATGGTCTCCGAAGAACACCAGCACCACCGGCTCCTCCACGGCGGAGAAGGTGTCCACCAGGCGGCCCAGCATGGCGTCCGCGTCCCGAGCCCCTTCGGTGTAGACTCTCAGCAGCGTCTCCACCTCGTCGGACACCGCCGTGTTCAGCGGCACCTCCGGATAGGCATAGCTCTCGCCGTACTTGTCCAGGGTGTAGGACATGTGGTTCTGAATGGTGGTTGTGTAGTGGAACAGCGTCTCGCCGGCGGCCACAGTGTCCGCGAATTCCTGTTCAATCAGGCCCGCCATGTAGTCATCCGTGACCCAGCGGCCCTTGTATGCAAGCGCCTCCATCTGGTCAGCAAATACGGTCTCCTCCGCCCCGAACCAGCGGTAGACGTTCTCCCGGTTGTAGAACCAGTCGTCCCCCGGGTGGAAGAAGGAGGTGTGGTAGCCATCGCCGCCAAACACCCGGAAGAGGCTGTCCAGGTTCCGGTTTACCACCCGGAAGGAGGAGGTCGTTCCGGCAGCGAGCGCGTTGGTCTGCATGCCTGTCAGCACGTCGAATTCCGTGTTGGCAGTGCCGCCGGCGAAGCCGGGCACCACGATATGGCCGGCGACGGCGTGGGGATCCTCCCGCAGGGCGTGGAGGTTGGGCAGGGGGTCGTTCTCCGCTGTGAAAGCGAAAGCGTCGCTGTCCGTGATATCGGAGAAGGCCTCATCCATCACCATAATGACGTTCACATCCTTCCCCAGACCGGTGTCGCCGCCCTGGTCCCAGCCGGCCGCCTCCGACCGACTGAAGCCCTCAGGCTTGTCCACCGGGTAGGTGGTGAACTGGTGGCAGAAGCAGTAGGGGAACCCCAGCTCGTTGAACACGGAGGGAATATAGTAGGCGTTAGACACCCGGAAGGAGTTGTACAGATCATTGGAGGCATAGACTGTCAGGATCAGTCCTGCCAGCACGACAAAGCTGGCGGCAGCCCCCAGCAGGCTTCCCACCCAGCCGCGGAGCCGGGCGATGGGGAAGGGGCGGCTGCCTACGAAGAGCCCCAGGGCCACCAGCACCAGCGAGAACACCACGACGGCGGCGATGGACGGCACCGGGAACTGGATGTCGTAAGTCCCCACAGCGCTGCCCGCTTCTTTCAGCAGGGCAAAGTCCCGGGGAAACACCGGCTCGTCCCGCACCTCGATCTTGATGCGGTTGGCGATAGACAGGGCGCAGACGGCGAAGTTCGCCAGCGCCCCGGCGAAGAACACGTTCCGGAGCAGGCAGGTGAACACCAGCAGCAGCATCCCCACCGGCAGGCAGTTCAGGATAATCAGCAGCGGCTGCGCCCGGAAGACGGCCAGGACGCTCCGCAGGGCATTGGGCTGGCACCAGAGCGCCAGCAGAGTGATGGCGCCCGCCAGCAGCACAGCGGCCAGAAGCGTGGCCCACAGGGGCAGTCGGACTTTGGGAAAATGGTCATGGAGCTTCAAGAGCAGACGGTCCTTTCTGGTTGGATTTCCACACACACAGAATACCTCCATTATAAGGATTTTCCGGAAAAAAGCAAGGCTCCTGCGAAGTGTAGAGTGCCTTTGAGACAGTTTTGTGGTATGATATGGCTGGAAAAGGAGCGGATGGCATGGACGCAAAAGCCACCGGCGGGCTGATCGCCCGGCGCCGAAAAGAGAAGAACTGGAGCCAGGGGGAACTGACGGAACGGCTCCACGTGACGGACAAGGCCGTGAGCCGCTGGGAGACGGGCCGGGGCCTGCCCGATGAGAATCCTTGGGCGCCTGGTCTCGTATAAGACAAAAATCCCCTCCGTTCAACAACGGAGGGGATTTTTGCAGCAAGGTTATACACCCCGTATCGAATTTCGAAGAAATTCGGATCCATTTTCGGCAGGACATGCGCCTGCCGAAAATACGTTGATCCGTGCGCCTTGGACGCACACACCAGTCCGCAGACTGGTGGTGGGGTGGTTAGGAGGGGAGCCCGCTCCCCCCTTAGAACGTCACGACTTCTTGCTGGGGCTTCTCACAGGGCCCGATGGAGATCACATGCATCACCGGCCCCTTGCCCTTGTAAGCGGCGTGCTTCTCCACCGCCATCCGGCCGGTGACCTCCACCCAGTCCCGGTTCTGGTACTGGTTCAGGTTCATGCCCTTGGCGATGAGACCCATGAACTGGATGTCGTTCTCACAGCAGGTCATGACAAAGCGGCCGGGGCAGTGGATGCCCGGGTACTTCTTGGAGTGGCACATGATAAGCTTCATGTGGACCATCTTGCCCGCCCAGCGGTCCGGGTGATCCATCACGTCCACATACCACACACCGAAGTCGTCGTCCGGCACGTCGATCAGGTCCTGGCTCAGGTCGAAGGGGCACTCGTCGCCGGTGAGGTAGTCCTCGCTGGTGCCGTCCTCCATCTCCAGGTAAATGTCAGCCCGACGGTTCACCATCCGAAGGTTCCGCTTCCGCAGGGCGTCCCGCAGCTCCGGCGTACAGCGGTTGAACACCAGCATGTCCGCGTTGGTGATTTTCTCCATCATCAGCTGGCCCATATTCTTGGCGTACATCTCAAAGGTGGGGGCGTAGACGAAGGTCATGATCTGGTACAGCACCCAGTTGGCGGGCAGAACCTCCCGGTACAGCCGCTCCATCTGCCACATGCCGTTGTACTCGATCAGCACCTGTTTGGGGTGGTACTCTTTCTCCAGCTCCTTCAGGTAGGAGCACTTCAGGTCCTCCTCGTCCTCAATGGTGATGACCGTCACGTTGTCCAAAGCGTTTTTCTCGTACTCCTCCTCGCCCTCTTCGCAGCAGAGCAGCAGGGTGGGATCCTGGCGGGCGAAGCCGTCCTCCAGGATGCCGTTGATGAAATTGGTCTTGCCGGCATCCAGAAAGCCGGCCACCAGATAAACAGGAATGTCTGCCATTATAATGTGCATTTCCTTTCGGGTAAAATACGCGGAACGGGCGCCCGGACAGCAGGAAATCTGACTTTCGACTCTGACAGTCCCCCGCACCGGCCACCGCGGCGCGCTGAAGCTCTTTTGGCTCTTTTCCCTACTTCGGGGACAGACTCCACTTGATTTTGTGCAGCAATATCAAGTGTGGTTACAGTCTTTCAAGAAAAGAGTTCACAGACCGAAGAGCTGGGAGAGCTTGTCCTCCTGCAGCTCGGCGCCGATGACACACAGCCGGCCGGTGTAGTCGGGATGGCCTGCCCGGACCTCATGCTCCTCGGGGACGAAGTCGAACTCGATCCACTTGCCGCCCTCGCCGTTCACGATGCCTTTGGCCCGCAGGATCTTGCCGTAGTCGCCGGAGTCCAGGGCCGTGAGGATCCGCTCAATGTCCGCCTGGGCAAACACCTTGGGGGTCTCTTTGCCCCAGGAGGTGAACACCTCGTCGGCGTGGTGGTGATGGTGGTGGCAGGAGCAGTTGGGATCGTCGCACTCGTGGTCGTGGTCATGGTGATGCGCGTGTTCATCGTGATCGTGATGGTGGTCATGCTCCTCGTGGTCGTGATGGTCATGATCGTGATGGTGTTCGTGCTCCTCATGCGCATGCTCGTGGTCATGGTGGTGATGCGCATGCTCGTGCTCCGCCTCATCGGCGGCGTGCTCGGCGCGCATCTTCTCCAGCAGCTCGTCCGCCAGGGACACCTTTTCAATGGCCGCCAGGATGGTCTTGCCGTCCAGCTGGTCCCAGGGGGTGGTGAGGATGGCGGCGTCGGCGTTCTTCTCCCGCAGCATGGCCACGGCGGCCTCCAGCTTCTCCTGGCTCATCTTCTGGGTCCGGGAGAGGATGATGGTGCCGGCGGCCTCGATCTGGTTGTTGTAGAACTCGCCGAAGTTCTTCATGTAGACCTTCACCTTGGTGGCGTCCGCCACGGTGACGAAGCTGTTCAGCTTCATGTCGTCGGTCTCATCGGCGGTGTTCTGCACCGCCACGATCACGTCGGACAGCTTGCCCACGCCGGAGGGCTCGATGAGGATGCGGTCCGGGTGGAACTGAGCCTGCACGTCCTTCAACGCCTTGTGGAAGTCCCCCACCAGGGAGCAGCAGATGCACCCGGCGGACATCTCGCTGATCTGCACGCCGGACTCCTTCAGAAAGCCGCCGTCAATGCTGATCTCGCCGAACTCGTTCTCGATCAGCACCAGCTTTTCGCCGGGAAAGGCCTCCGCCAGCAACTTTTTGATAAGAGTGGTCTTGCCGGCGCCAAGGAAGCCGGAGACAATATCAATTTTGGTCATGGTATCAAGTCCTTTGTTTAAAATTTTTACCGTACTTTATCTTACCATCAAACTGGAAAAAAGCAACTCCTCCAGAAAAAAATTCACGAATTCCGCCATTTCCCATCCGAATGGGGAGACGGACCTGCACACGGTCCCGGACATGCCGGCAGGGGCAGGCGGCCCCCGTCGGTGGCACCTGAAGAAAGCGGACTCAGAGTGCCCGCCGGACGGCCCGCCTCTGCCGGAGTCTCCGCCCGCGGCGGATCTCCGGCTGGAAGGCCTCCAGCTCCCGGGCGGCGGTGCCGGAGAGGAGGAGCAGGGAGATCAGGTTGGGCACTGCCATCAGGGCGTTGAAGATGTCGGAGAGATTCCACACCACCTCCAGACTCTGAGTGGCGCCGAGAAAGGCCGCCAGGGCGAAGAGAATTCGATAGAGAGGGATGGCCCGGCGGCCGAAGAGAAATGCAAAGGCCGTTTCTCCGCAGAACTCCCATCCCAGGATGGTGGAGAAGGCGAACAACACGATCCCCAGGGAGACCAGCAGCCCCCCCAGGGGGCCCAGCACAGTCTTAAAGGCCAAGGCAGTGAGAGCCACGCCGTTTACCTGCGCGCCGGAAGCGTCGGCGGTCCCCAGCACGCCGGAGGCGCAGATGCACAGGCCCGTGACTGTGCAGATCACTGTGGTGTCGAAGAATACGCCGGTCATGTTCACATACCCCTGGCGGGCGGGGCTGTCTGTGGCGGCGGAGGCAGCAGGGATGGCGGCGGAACCCATGCCCGCCTCGTGGGAAAAGCAGCCTCTGGCAATGCCCCAGCGAGCGGCGTTTAGGGCGGAGGCAGTCATAGTCCCTGCCGCGCCGCCCGCAGCAGCGGCGGGAGAGAAGGCCAGGCGGAACATCTCTGCCACGGCTCCGGGCAGAGCGGACAGATGCCCCAGCAGCACTGCGGTGCCCGCCAGCAGGTAAAGGACCGCCATGAGGGGCACCACCACAGAGCAGACTCCGGCGATCCGCCGGATACCGCCCAGAATGACCACGAGAGCCAGCAGAGCCACTGCCGCCCCGGTGGTCCGGGCCGGAACGGAGAAGCTGTCGGCCAGCGCCCCGGCGATGGAATTGGCCTGGGCCATGTCCCCCATGCCCAGGGAGGCCAGGACTGTGAAGAGGGCGAAGAGAAAGGCCAGGGCACCTCCCAGCCGCTTCCACCGCAGGGCGGCGCACATGGTATACATGGGGCCGCCGCGCATTTCGCCGCCGGCGTCCCGCTGGCGGTACTTGACGGCCAGCAGGCACTCCGCGCACTTGGAGGAAAGGCCGAAGAGGGCGGAGATCTCCATCCACACCAAGGCACCGGGGCCGCCCGCCACCAAGGCCGTGGCCACGCCCACGATGTTTCCGGTACCGATGGTGGCGGCCAGCGTGGTCATCAGGGCGGAGAAGGGGGACACATCGCCGGCCCCGCCTGCCTTGGCGCGGGAGTCACGGCCGAGAACACTTTTCAGCGCCCAGCCCAGGTTCCGCCAGGGGAGAAAGCGGGTGCGCAGGGTGAGGAAGACGCCGGTGCCCATCAGCAGCACCAGCATTCCCGGGCCCCAGACCCGCTGGTCCACATACGCGATCCACTCTGAAACTGTCATGGAAGCAGCTCCTTCCGAATTGGGGGATACTTCCAGCATAGCGTCTTTCCGGCATTTCATGCCATCAAAAACGCGGACGCCTGTACAGGCGTCCGCGCGGGAGAGAGGATTCAGCTCTCCATGTGCCGGCCCAGAAAGGCGGCGATGGTCTGGGCCAGCTTGTACTCGGTGTCGCCGGTGACGGCAGCGGGATCGCTGGAGATGAACAGCACCAGGCCCAGCAGGTCGCCCTCCGCCAGGATGGGGGCCGCCACGGTGGTCAGCAGGCTGTCGATGCCCTCCGTCACCTGGAGGGGCTGGCCCTCACCGGTGTACTGGTAGATTTTCCGACTCTCCATGATCTGCTCCAGCTCCGGGGTGATCCGCTTGCCCATAAGCTCCCGCTTGCTGCCGCCCGCCACGGCGATGACCGTGTCCCGGTCCGTGACGGCGCAGACGCTGCCGGTGGACCGGCTCATGGTCTCGCAGAGCTCCGCGGCGAAGTCCTCCACACCGCCCAGCAGCGAGTATTTCTTGAAGATGACCTCACCCTCGCGGCTGGTGTAGATTTCCAATGGATCGCCCTCCCGGATCCGCATGGTGCGCCGGATCTCCTTGGGGATTACCACCCGGCCCAGGTCGTCCTAATGTGTCAAGTAAAACATAAAATTTTTGGTGCGCTGCACCGCTGCTTCCTGCTTGATTTTTGCGCTACCTTCATGCGCGTTCCCAGGTTGCCTTTAGCGCATTCAAAATATGGAAACCCGTCTCACACTCCGCAAAGGCATCGTCGGTATCATAGGGGACGATGATTTTAACTCCGGCTTTCTGAAACTTATCAGCAAGCTGTGGGAAATCGTAATAGCTCCTCGCCAGCCTATTCAATCCACGAACGACAACGCCATCAAAGGTGTGAGCATCCAGCTGGGCGAGCAGCCTTTGAAGTTCAAAACATTCCGCAAGAACTCCTGGGGCATTATCCTTGAAAACCTCTACAACCTCATGCCCGTGCTCGTTTGACCAGCGCCTCAATTCCTGCTCTTGATACGAAATCGCATCCCCGGTGTTGTCGTTTGCAATTCGTATATATAATGCGACCCTCATACAGCTTTCCTTTCTCGGTAACCTTGTCCCGCAAACAGGTCTTCAAACTTCCATCGGATTTCAATACGCTCATTGCTAAAAACTTTTACGCGGTCAATCGCTTGGTACATACTCTCCGTCAGGAGCGCCCCATCCAGATGTGTGGCATAAAGGTATTGGGACAGCTCCCGCTTGGCAGACTCTCGCGCCTCAATCTGTGTCCGTTGTGCCTGGCGCTTCAGTTCAATTTCCGTGCGCTCGCCTTGGAGGTGTTCAATTCTTATGGCCAGGGCGGCCTTTTGTTCTACAAAAGCCCCCCGATCTAAGTCGCCGTTGCGGTATGCTTCGTAGTATTGGACTTTTTGCGCTTGGCAAGCGGCAATCTCACGATCAATTTTTCCTACCATCTCTGGCCAGTTTTCATTTGGGTGGCCGTCGCCTTGAAGCGCCAGCTCTTTTGCCCGCTCTCCGAGCAAATACAACTGGGCCTTATAGACCGGCAGCATGACGGCCTCTAAATCTGTTTTGCTCCATCGGATATTTGAGCAGGTGGCGTTTTCCTGGTATAACTGGGTGTCACACGCGAAATAGGTATCAAGGCCATGAGACTTCCTCAATTTCCTGCCACAATGCCCGCAATAGAACACTGTATCACAGGCGGGGGGAGATTTTCGCTCGGGTCTTTTTACCTCCCTTATCATGGCGTGGGCGGCGTCAAATTCTTCTTTCGTTACAAGGGCTTCGTGCGTATTTTCGGTGATGATCCATTCTTCGCGGGGGACCCGGCGCTGGTTTTTGTCGCGCATATACCGGCTCTCTCGTGTGTGATTGGTCATCACCCCGGTATATTTATCGTTTTTTAAGATGTTCAGCACAGTGATATGCGACCACATCAACTCCCGATTTTGGCACGCTGGCTTCAAACGGTGCTGTTTATAGGCCAGTGGCGTAAGCACACCGCGGGTGTTCAATTCCTTTGCGATTTGAGAGGTGCTTTTGCCCCTGATGATTGATTGGAAAATCTCGCGGACAATGGGGGCTGTGTTTGGATCAGGCACCATTAAATGCTTGTCACCCGGGGCTTTTTGATAACCGTAGGGAACATGATTGACAAACCGCCCCTTTTTCATGCGGGAGTGCATTGCGGAACGGACCTTGATGGAAAGATCTCGGCTGTAATTTTCGTACATGAAATTGCGAAAGGCAATATCCATCCCGCCGGTTTTGCCCTCATACTGTTTGCTGTCATAGCCATCGTTGACCGCGATGACCCTGACCCCCAAAAAGGGGAAGATGTGCTCCAGATAGTCGCCCACATCCAGATAGTTTCTGCCAAATCGAGAAAGGTCTTTGACGATGATACACTTGACCTCACCGCGCCGTGCAGCTTCGATCATCGCCTGAAACTGCGGCCGGTCCGTGTTGGTACCTGTCAGCCCATCGTCGATGAACTCTCTGATTTGAACTTCAGAAAACTCTGGATTATGCTGAACATATTCTAAAATTACCTTCCGCTGGTTGCTAATAGACTGGCTTTGGTCGGCAAGGCCATGAGCACGGTTAAAGTCCTCCAGGGAAGTCCGCAGGTAAGCGGCAGGCGTATCCGTCATGCTATGCCACCTCGCTTTCCACAGCCTTGCAGTGCGCCCGGATGCGAGATAATTCATCCTGGAACAAGAACGAGACTTTGATGGAGCCGTCAGCGGACAGCCGGATCTCACTGATAAATGCTGTGACCAATTCTCTGGACACGATTTCAGCACTTTTGTATTGTTCAATCAGAGCCATCCAGCTTTTAGCACAATCCGACACTTGGCTTGTAAGGGTAAGCCGCTCTTGGAGCTGGCTGATCCGCCCCTGTAAGGCAGCTACTTCTTCCTGGTATTTGCCACGGGCAAATGTGTATTCCTCCCGCGTCAGAAGCCCCGTCCGATAATCGGCATAAAGCGATGTCGCATACCCTTGTTTCCGCTTAACTTGCTGTTCGAGCTGCTGCAATTCATTTTCTTCGGTATGGGCAGGGAACTTCGGTTGTTTCTTTGATAGCCGCTCCAGCACTTGTTGCGCATCGCAAAAGAGCTCCATCTGTATTTTCAGTGTCTTTAACACCATGGCATCTAAAGCGTTACTGCGTATCGTCTTTTTGGTGCATCGCAGTTCCTGATGTTCCTCGTAGGTGGGGCAGATATAAGTGAAGTAGGCCTTTTTATGGTTTTTGCTTAGATTGCGATATAGCTTCATTTGTGTCCCGCAGTCCGCACAGACCAGTCTTTCCCGATAGGGGTTATCACCCTTGGGGAGGTGGCTGCAGGCTCCATAATTGGCATTATAGGCATCTGCCCGCGAACGGTTGATTTCTTGTACCTGATTGAAAAGCTCCTCGGTAATAATCGGATCATGCGTATGGTAGGCAATATCCCATTCAGACTCCGGTGTGCGATGGACGGGTATGCCGCGGGCCAGACTTGCCGTACATTTTCCTTGAGCCAAGTGTCCGATATAGACAATGTTGCGGAGAATATCGGTGAGTGCATGGCGATTCCACAGAAGAGAGCTGCCTTTTTTGTTGTTATTGGTAACAATCCCGTGTTCAAACCGATAGCGGCCCGGCGATGGAATACCACGCTCATTGAGCATTCGTGTGATTGTCCCGTATCCGAGCCCTTCGGCGCGCCATTGATAAATCTGCTGGATGACCGGCGCGGTTTCAGGGTTGATAATCAGGTGGTTTTTGTTTGAGGGGTCTTTCAGATAGCCGTGAGGGGCATAGCTACCGATATATTCTCCTCTTTGCCGTTTGGCTTTTAAGGCGCTGCCAGATTTCAGGGAAATATCTTTTGCATAGTAGTCATTTACGATATTTTTCAGAGACGCGGCAAATTCGTCCTGTGATTTGATCTCCGCCGTATCATAGTTATCGTTCACCGAGATGAAGCGGATACCCAGCTTTGGACAAATCCGTTCCAAAAAACGGCCCGTCTCAATATAGTTGCGGCCCAAGCGGGAAAGGTCCTTGACGATAATGCAGTTAATCCGCCCGGACTTAACATCCGCCATCATTCGCTCCCAGTTCGGACGATCAAAATTTGTCCCAGTATAACCGTTGTCGATATACCGCTCTACGATCTTCAATTCCGGATGACCGGCGACATACTGCTCTATGATGGCGATCTGGCTTTCAATCGGCTCCCCATCCACTTTGCCGTTGTCCAGCACGGATAGGCGGCCATAAAGCCCGGCGACCCATAAAGCCCCTTGGATCTCCGGGCGCATGGGGGATGCGTGGACTCTTTTCTTCCTGGCCATGCTCAACCCGCCTCCTTTTCAGCGGCGTGCTGTGTCTGCACCTGTTCCCGCAGGAACGCAATCACATCGGTCAGTTGGTCCTTGCAAAGCAAGGTGACGGTAATCTTTTTATCGGGATAAATGTGGATTTTGTCAATCAGATTGACGACCACCGTGCGAGTGAGCTTGGCAAGATTTCGATATTGACGGAATTGAGCCAGCCACCCCGTCTGGTTGACAAGACCAGCTCGGACGGCATCCAGCTCTGTTTTCAAACCCGAAATATCATCTTCGATGAAAGAAATCCTTTCAGAAAAGTCCTGCTTCATGTGTAGAAACTCATCTTGGGTGATCAGCCCGTCTCGAAGATCCTCGTAAACGCTGGTTTTCAGCGTTCTATATTTGGCAATTTCAGCTTCCTGTGCAGAAATAGCCGCTTCCAGACGCATAATCTCCCGACGCTCCCAGGCCAATGCTTCAACCTGCCCCAGAGCCCGGTCTACATCCAAAATCAGTTTGATCTCAGATTGAAGTGTAGTAAGGACAGCCGTTTCCAGCTCTCGCTCCGAAATGTTCCGCCCCTCACATCCTCCCGTTTTTTTCGCTGTGGGACAGGCGTAGTAGGCATATTTTTTCCCGTTATAAGAGACGGATTTCCGCTTTGCCAGTGCGCCGCAAGTCCCGCAGAAGACACGCCCGGACAGAGGATATACCGTATCGGAGCCTGGTGCCCGACGGCCATCCTCCTGCATCAGCCGCTGCACTAATTGGAACTCCCGGGCTGGGATAATCGCCTCATGAGCGTTCTCGATACGGCTCCACTCACTCTTGTCCTTGATGATAACTTTTTTTACTTTATAGTTTGGAGTTGTGCGGCGGCCTTGGATCAGAACACCCGTGTAGAGCTCGTTGGTCAGAATACGGATCACCGCTTTCGGACTCCATTTGCTCCGGCTACTGGTCTGAAAGGCGGTTTTGTATTTGATCCCAATGGAGCGTTTATACTCTGACGGTGGCAGGACCCCGCGGCCGTTCAGCTTCTCAGCAATGGTGACAGGGCTCATGCCCTCAATCTTCCACTGAAAGATCTCGCGCACATATTCACCGGCCACCTCGTCTATAACCAGCTTATTTTTATTTTCCGGGTCGCGCAGATAACCGTAAGCTGTATAATTGGCAATGAACTCGCCGTCTTGGCGACGGCTTTCAAAACTACTCCGCACCTTGATGGAGATGTCTCTGCTGTATGAGTCATTCAGGAAATTTTTTACGGGCAGAACAAGGCTGTCCCCGGTGGAATGATTTAAGCTGTCGTAGTTGTCGTTGACTGCGATAAAGCGTACACCGAGCTGAGGAAAAATCTTCTCAATGTATTTTCCTGCGTCAATGTAGTCACGACCAAACCGAGAAAGGTCTTTCACGATAACACAGTTGATTTTACCGGCCTTAACAGCTTCCATCATTCTCTGGAAGTCCGGACGATCAAAATTTGTTCCGGTATAACCGTCATCACAAAACTCCGCTACCAGCTTGATATTCGGATTTTGAGCGACAAATCGTTCGATTATAGCCCGTTGGCTGGAAATACTGTCGCTCTCCAGCTTATCATTGGATAAAGAAAAGTCGCCATCTTCCTTAGAAAGTCTAAGGTAGTCGGCGGCTTCATAAATCATATCTGCATTTAGCATAGCTACCGCTCCTGTCGAGATATTGACGGCCAGGCCATCATGACGACTGGAGTTTCACTGATTTTGTCCATGCTCAGTTTACCACAGCGGGTCAAAAAAGTCCAGCCGCATTTTCAGGTAAATCCTCACAGGAGCGACAGCATATCAGCAAAGCAGTCGTTTAGGGTTGGACCACCCTCTGTATAGGCCACATTGACAACAACATCTCCCACTCTGAAGCAGTAGGGATTTTTGATTTGCTGAAGAAATGACTGGATGCGTTCCGCTTGTCCCAAGCTGCTATCCAGCTTTACATCACGAATATCAACCAGTTCGTCGATGCTTTTATCAACCTGATGTTTTTCTGCCATGACCTCACCGCCTTGCAATCATTATTTCCAAGTTTTGGGCAATTATTCTAACGAAACGATAGCCCGTGGACATAGGAATAGGGACCGCCGGAATTACGGCGATCCCTATTTGTTCACACTGACATGATAACAGAAATAAATGATACTTACAAGCCCGTACCCTCTGCTCATTTTCTTTCAGGTAAATGGCAATCAATCTGCATAGATTGTTGAACTTACTCTTTCCCGCGCACCTAATCCGCAGAAGGCAGCTCGAACTTGTAGCCGCTGTGGGGGACGGTACGGATCGGGTTTCCCGGTCCCATCTTCCGGCGGAGCTGGCTGATGATGTTGACCACGGCCGCGCCGCAGTCCTCCGGGAACTCGTGCCATACGGCCTCGTAAATCTGCTCCTGTGTAAAAATCCAGCCGGGGTGCCGGGCCAGATAAGCCAGCGTGAAGAACTCCAGGTGCGTAAGGTGGAGAGGCTGGCCCTGCCACTTTACCGTCTGCTTGCGCAGGTGCAGCTCCAGGCCGGGAATGGTGAGGGTGTGCTTTGCGGCGGGCGGCTCCACGACCTCGATTCCAGGCTCTTCCGCCAGGAAGTCCTTGATCCTATCCAGAATTTGTTCCTCGCCATTGGTGACGGATAAAA